>Ga0208490_101020_pt1 | contig 12123 bp, 9 predicted proteins | sample SubbioAug_CSWold_FD_184818 | JGI IMG/M metagenome (GOLD analysis project Ga0208490, IMG submission 184818) | Serpentinite rock and fluid subsurface biosphere microbial communities from McLaughlin Reserve, California, USA - CR11Aug_CSWold (SPAdes) | ecosystem: Environmental > Terrestrial > Deep...
CGGTGAGGCGCGCGGTCAATGCGTGCCCCTCGAGATGATTGATGGCGATGAAGGGCTTGCCAGAGACGAGCGCGAGAGCCTTTGCCGTGGTCAATCCGACGATTACCCCCCCGATCAGCCCGGGCCCCGCTGCGGCCGCGACCCCGTCGATTCCCGCAAGCGTCGTCCCCGCGCGCGCCAGCGCCCGCGCCACCAGCCGGTCGATCACCTCAACATGCGCCCGCGCCGCGATCTCGGGGACGACGCCCCCATAGGCCGCATGCTCCGCGATCTGGCTGAGAACCTCGTTGGACTGGACGGCGCCGCCCCCGTCGTCACCGATGGTCACGACAGCCGCCGCCGTCTCGTCGCAGGTGGTCTCGATGCCAAGAACGCGCATGGGTCTGGATCCGTGTCACTTCGAAATGCGATGAACGCGCCGGCAACGCTTCCGCCCGCGCGCATGAGAACCTATAGTCGCCTGAACCTATAGTCGTCGCGGACGATGAAGCAACCGGCGCATTCATGGCGCAGCCCGGAGAAATAACGGCATGTCGGAAAAATCAGCCCTGGTCATCGGCACCAGGGGCAGCCCCCTCGCCCTCGCACAGGCCTATGAAACGCAGGAGAGGCTCGCCGCAGCGCTCGGGCGCGACAAGGGCGATTTCCCGCTGGAGGTCATCAAGACCACCGGCGACGCCATCCAGGACCGCGCGTTGTCGGAAGCGGGAGGCAAGGGGCTCTTCACCAAGGAGCTCGACATCGCCCAGCTCGCCGGCAAGGTGGATGTCACGGTGCATTCCGCCAAGGATCTGCCCAACGATATCCCCGAGGGCCTTATCATAGCCGGCTATCTTCCCCGCGAGGATGTCCGCGACGCGCTCATCACGAATCATGGCGACAGCTTCGCTTCACTCCCCGCCGGCACGCTGATAGGCTCCGCCTCGCTGCGGCGGCAGGCGCTGGTGCGCCGGCTGCGGCCCGATCTCGAGGTTGCGCTGCTGCGCGGCAACGTCAATACGCGCCTCTCGAAGATCGCCAACGGGGAATATGGCGCGACACTGCTCGCCATGGCGGGCCTGAAGCGGCTGGGGCTGACGCAGCATGTGGCGGCGGCGCTCGACATCGACACGTTCCCCCCCGCCGTCGGACAGGGCGCGATCGCGATCATCGTGCGGGAAGCCGACGAGGTGGCGCGGGAGGCGGTCTCGATGATAGTCCACCCGCTGACCGGCATGCAGCTCGCAGCCGAACGCGCCTTCCTCGCCGTCCTCGATGGTTCCTGCCGCACGCCCATCGCCGCCCATGCGCAGATCGCGGGCGATCGCCTCTCGCTGCATGCGCTGGTCCTGCGGCCTGATGGTTCGGAGAGCGTCGAGGGGCGGCGCGAAGGGGCGATTGGCGATGCCGGGGCGATCGGCGCGGATCTCGGCGCGGAGATACACGCAAAACTCCCCGCAAACTTCTTCGCGGCCTGAGGCGCATGCGCGTCCTCCTCACCCGCGCAGCGGAAGACGCCGCACGCTCCGCCCGTCTGCTGGAGAAAATCGGCTTCGAGAGCGTCGTCGCCCCCGTGATCGAGACGCGCGACGGGGTGGAATCGCCCCCCGAGGGCGTCTTCGACGGGCTGATCGTCACCAGCGCGAAGGCGGCGTCGCGGCTGTGGCGCTTCGACGCCGAACTGCGCGCGCTCCCGGTCTTCGCGGTCGGCCCGCGTACGGCGCGGGCGATCGGTTCGCACGGCATCCGAGACGTGTTTTGCTCCGCCGGCGATGCGAAATCGTTGATCCGCGACATTCCGACCATCCTGCCGCCGCCGGCGCGCCTGCTTCACATCGCGGGGCGCGACCGCAAGGAGGAGCCCGCTCATAGCCTTCGCGAGATGGGCTACGAGGTGTCGCTTTGGACCGCCTATGTGGCTGCAGCCGTGGAAGAACTTCCCGAGGCCGCGCGTCGCGCCCTCGCCGATGGTGCAATCGATGCCGCATTGCATTACTCGCCGCGAAGCGCCAAGCTTGCCCTCGAACTCGTCGACGGAGCGGGCCTGCGGGACGCCTTCGCGGGGCTCCGGCACGTGGCGATCTCGGCCGACGTGGCGGCGGTCTTGCGCGAGGGGGGATGCGAGCGGGTCGGGCACGCGACGAAATCGAACGAAAAGGCCATGTTTCGCGTTCTCCTGGAGATGTGCGCCGATCAGGAGGCCCGGCAGGAGGGCCGGTTCGACGAAGAAACGCCAAAGCAGTCGCCTTGAGCGTCGAGGGAGTGCTAAGGTTGGATGTGACGAGAATGGCTTCTGCCAGGATGGCTCGATCGCTTGACGTGATCGGGTTCGTTCTGCGCTTCCTCGAGCTTCGCATTGGAAGGACCACGTGACGAAATCGCCCAAAAGCCCCTCTGCTCCCGGCAAAAATGATTCCTCCAAAAATGATTCCTCCAAAAATGATTCTTCCAAGAATGATTCTTCCAAGAATGATTCTTCCAAGAATGATTCTGGAAGGAACGATCCCGGAAAGAATGATCCCGCCAAGGACAATGCCCGCAAGCCCCAGTCGACCACGGCCGAACCGAACGCGCCCGCGTCCGATGCGCCGGCAACGGGGGTGAAGCCGTCCGGTGCAAAGCCTTCCAGCGCGCAGCCTTCCAGTCCGCAGCCATCGAGCGCGTCCGGTCCCACCTCCCCGGCGAAGCCAGCTTCCGCGACGCCTGCCATGAAGAAGCAGGATGTGGCGTCCGCGTCGACGCCGGCCGATGCCGCGCAGGGGGCCTCCCGGGCCGAGCCCGCCACCGCGACCACGAAGCCCGCGCCCGCTGCAGCGAGCCCCGTTGCAGCGGGCCCCGCTGCATCCACCCCGGCTGCCCCTACCGCCCAGCCTTCCTCGCCCGTGAAGCGCCCAGTCGAGCGCGCCGGGCCCCACGTTGCTCCGGCGGCGAGGCAGACGGCGACCGAGTCGCGATCGCAGACCAGCATCCCCGCCATGATCGCGGCAGGCCTCGTCGGCGGCCTGATCGCCGGCGCGGGCTTCATCGCCTACGATCTCCTGATGCGCACGGCGCCCGCCGACCAGACGGCGCGGATCGCCGCCATCGAAGAGCGCGTCGAGGGGCTCGCCCAGCGCGAGACTGTCGCGCCCGATGCACTAGGCGATGTCGATGGCCGCCTCGCGGCGGTGGAGGCGCAGGCGAGCGAAGCGCTGGCGACTGCGCAGGAAGCCGCCGGGCGCGCGATCCCCGATGTGCCGGCGGACGCGATCCAGGCCAATACCGAAGCGGTCGCGACACTGCAGTCGGACGCCACGGCGAATGCCGAAGCGCTTGCGGCTCTGCAGTCGGATGCGGCGGCGAATGCCGAGGCGATCGCATCGCTGCGAAGCGAAATCGAGGCCGTCTCGCCGCGCATCGATGCGGTCACTGCCGATGTCTCCGCCGTCCAGCAGGCCTTCACCCCCGCATGGCGCGACGCGGCCTCGCAGCTGGGTGCCGCCAACCGGCTGGCACGCGCCATCGCCGAGGGCAGGCCCTATGTCGAGACCTACCAGGCGCTGAGCGCGCTCGGCGTCTCAGCTGAGCATCTCGCCGCGATCGAGCCCTTCGCGGAGCAGGGTGCGCCGGGACCCGCGGAATTCATCGACGGCCTTCGCGGTGCTGTCGGGGAAGCGCGCACGGAGCAGGCGGCGGCAGCCCCGCAGCCGCCCGATGTGGGGGGTGGATTCTTCCAGCGTCTCACGGAACGGGCGATCACCGTGGAATCCGTGGGCGAACCTCGCCCGCCGACCCCGCAGCTCGCACCCGGCGTCGAGGCGGCACTGATCGCCGGTGATTTCGAAGCCGCGCTGGCGGGCTGGGAACAGCAGCCTGAGGCGGTTCGCAACGCGACGCAGGATTGGGCGCAGACATTGCGCCAGCGCATCAGTGCAGCACAAGCTGCCGATGCTATCGGGAACGAAGCTATGGCCGCCCTCGCAGCGCGGTGACGGAAGGAAGTCAGTCTAATGTGGCGTGTCCTCATATACCTCGCCGTCATCGCGGCCCTCGCCTTCGGGGCCGTATGGCTGGCCGAGCAGCCCGGCAGCATCGCCTTCGTCTGGCAGGGCGTGAGCTACTCCGTCGGGCTCGCGGTGGCGGCGCTGGCGCTGCTCGTGCTGATCGCGATTATCCTCTTGATCGAGGCGGCGGCGCGGATCATCCTCAACCTCCCGCAGCGGCTGTCGTTCGCCTCCCGCGAGCGGCGCAAGCGCAAGGGCATCAACGCTCTCTCGCGCGGCATGATCGCCGTCGGCTCGGGCGACGAGACCGCAGCCCGGCGCTATGCCCGGGAGGTCGAGCGCTACCTGCGCAAGGACGAGCCGCTGCTGCTGCTCCTCAAGGCGCAGGCGGCGCAGGTATCGGGCGATCGCGCCACCGCCGAGCGGACCTTCCAGGAGATGACCGAGACCGAGGAGACGCGCGTTCTGGGCCTTCGCGGGCTCTATGTCGAGGCGCGCCGGCGGGGTGACCGGGAAGCCGCCTGGCGGCATGCATCGGAAGCCTCGCGCCTTGCGCCGGCGGTCGACTGGGCCAACGAAGCCGTGCTCGAGGGCCTCTGCGCCCGGGGCGAATGGCGCACCGCAATGGATACCGTGGAGCGCCGCGCCGCGCTGGGCCTCATCGACAAGCCGACAGCCAAGCGCCACCGCGCCGTGCTGCTCACGGCGGATGCGCTGGTGCGCGGCGAAAGCGACGAGGAGGGGGCTCTGGCGGCTGTCAAGGAAGCCGTGCGACTGGCCCCCGATCTCGTTCCCGCAGCCGCGCTCGCCGGGCAGATCCTGGGTCGCCGGCTCGAGCTGCGCAAGGCGTCCAAGATCATCGAGGCGGCATGGGCCGTGACGCCGCATCCCGATCTCGCCTCCGTCTACACGCATCTGCGCCCGGGCGATTCGACCCATGACCGCATGGAGCGCGCCGAAAAGCTCGCGATGCTGGCGAGCTGGGGTCCGGAGGGGCGCATCGCGCTTGCAAGGGCGGCGCTGGAGGCGCGCGAGTTCAAGAAGGCGCGCGATACGATGCAGCCGATCCTGCAGGAGCGCCCTTCGGTGCGTGCCTGCCTGCTCATGGCGGATATCGAGCGCATGGAGGGCGGCGCTTCCGGACGCACCCGCGAATGGCTCGCCCGCGCCGTGCATGCGCCCCGGGACAAGGCCTGGATCGCCGACGGCGTCGTCTCCGACCGCTGGTCGCCGATCTCGCCCGCCTCGGGCCGCCTCGACGCGTTCCGCTGGGACACGCCGCCGGAGCTGTCCACCGGGGTCGGCAAGAGCGTCATCGACGATGTGCTCGGCGATCTCGACGATCATGCGGGCACGCCTCTGCCGCTGGCCGCACCCACATATGCGCAGGCCGAGGAGGCCGAGATCATCGCGCCGGAGCCGGCGAACCCGGATACGGTCGATCGCAGCCTGGTGCAGCAGCGCGCCGCCGAGGCGCGGGCTGCGGAGAAGGCCGAGGCCGATCGCTTGGCGGCGGAAGCCGAGGCAGAGGCGAAGCGCTCCGCCGAAATCCGCGCGGATGAGGAAGCCGCGCGCGAAGCCTCCCGCAAGGAAGCCGAGCGGGTCGCGGCGGATGCGCGCGAAGCCGAGAAGAAGGCAGCCGAGCAGCGCGCTGCGGATAAGCTCGCCGCCGATAAGGTTGCTGCGGAGAAGGCTGCTGCGGAGCGCGCCGCAGAAAAGCTGGCCGCCGAGAAGGCTGCTGCGGAGAAGGCTGCTGCGGAGCGTGAGGCGGCGGAGAAGAAGGCCGAGCAGGAAAAGGCGGAGCGCGAAAAGGCGGAGCAAGCAAGAGCCGAGGAAGCAAGGGCTGCGCAAGCGCGTGCAAGCGCTGCAGCAGCACCCGTGGCGGCAGGCGTAGCGGAGAAGGCCAACGGGTCGACCCGTTTGACGCCACCCGCACCTCCGGCTCCGCCGCCCGCACCAGCCCCGGAGGCGAAAGCCGCCGATGCGACTGCAAAGCCCGTCGCCGCCGCGGCTGCCGCTCCCGCAGACCAGAAGACCGTCGGCACCACGCGCCTCACGCCCCCGTCCCAGATCGCGGCGGGCGGCAATTCGCAGGCGAAGCCGCACGCACCCGGTGCCGGGACGGACGAGGACGCGCTGCCGATCCCGCTCACCCGCCTCCCGGACGATCCCGGGCCTCCGGAACCCGACGACGAAAAGCCGGAGCCGAAACGCTCCCGCTTCAGCCTCTTTGGTTCCAACTGATCGGGCCACGATGCGAAAAGTGGTAAGCGGGTGGCCTTACCCGCTTGCCATCCCGGCCCTCGCCATGTAAGAGGGCCGCTCGACGAGACAGCGCCCCCGGCGCACCCCGTCCGCCGCTTTAGCTCAGTTGGTAGAGCACCTCATTCGTAATGAGGGGGTCACAGGTTCGAGTCCTGTAAGCGGCACCATACTTTTAGCGTAAAGCATTGTTATCGTTGATGATTTCAATTCGAAACATTTGGCTTATCCACCCAATTATCCCCCTTGAAGTGCTTGCTGCTACTGCCGGATAGCAGACGCCGCACGAAGCGCCTTGCGATAAGGGGGGCTTGCGGGTCCCTCTTGGCTAACCTGTATGCGGGGCGGCAGGGCGCGGGGCTTGGTTAGCCGCAAACCCAATTTCCCAAGTACGCAGTCCGCACCCCCATAGCCGGGGTTCAAGGGTCCCTCTTCCTGCCTTCGAATGCGGGGCAGCGGGGCGGGGTCCTTGGTCAGCTTTGGACGAATTCGCGGGGTGAACGGTGAACGGAGCCTTATTCAGCCCCCAGAAGCTAGACAGATAGCAATTTAACTTTTAGTTTGAATTATTATGAATGAAAGGGGGGTCTGTTGATGAAGGCTTTTTTTGGTGCCGCCGTCGCTGGCGTCCTGTCCATGATGGGCGCAGCTTACGCTCAGGACTTACCCGTTCGCTTTGATTTGGAGATGCTAATTGGCGGTGTCCACATACTCGACCTTGAACGGTCTTACGGGCTCGTTCTGATCGGGAACAATGATGTTGCTGATACCAGCATCGTCACTGGCACTACAATCGCGGTCGTTGCAAAAAAAGAGGGCCGCACCACGATGATATTTCTGGACGATGAAAATCAAGCTTTTGCGAACGCGGAAATTCAGGTCCGACCTGAAAGCCGAGGGCTTGGCAAGCGTCAGGTGACGGTGCGCACTTTCACTGACGGTGGCAAGAAGGTCGGAGCAAGCACATTCTATTGTGAGACTGACGCCGGTCGTAACGGTGCTTGTTCGTTTTCAGCTCACAAAGTGGATAAGTCAGACAGCGCCGCCACGGCTAGTACCGTAATTAACCTTGGCAGCACTGGAACGGGTCCCACCGGAACGGCAGTAACGACCGCGAACTGAGCACCACGTCAACTCAGGAGCGGACGCATTTCGCGTACGTCCTAACGCTGCGGCCAGTCAAAAGCGCACGCGCAATTTCTGAGCGGATATGGGGTCCCCACTGAATTTCGCGAGGCATACAAGCGACATTTTCCAGTCAAAGACCCAAGGCGGACTAAGCAGGAAGCCGTCCCCGGTTTCCCAACTGCCCGCCTTCACGAAGGGCATGCCGCAGCGAAGCCAGCACAACAACGTTTCCGGTTCTTCACCAAACATCGCCGCCGCTTCCCCAATCGGGCAAGCCATGTCGTCACGGTCATCGTTGCCGTAAATCTCGCGCCAAGTGTCCAGCCTTTCCGCGAAATGCGCCAGCGGCCCGTTTCCTATGTGCTGCGATGCGGACGCCTGCCCATCATCAGCAAGCGCCCTGAGTGCACTGGTCATGTGCCACGCCGGGTGCCCCTGAATAGCTCCGTCGGACGATGCCGTCGCCATCACGCGCCCAACGGTGCGCCTATCCATCCCAAGCTCAACCGCCAAGCCGGAAAGGGACCAAAGTTTCTTCATCATAGCCATTTTGCGTATTCCTTCGTCTGGTTGTGGTGGAACGTCATTTTAATTTCTGTAACTGGGGAAGCGCCGCGCCCTTCGCCCACCCTCATAGGGTTCGCGCCAGAGGGACCCGCCGCCATTGGGGCATGTAAACAAAAGACGCGTTTGCCGAAGCTATAGCTACGGTCGCGCCGCGCCCTTCGCCTGCCCACATTGCCGGTGCGGCCCAGGGTCCCCCGCGCCCCCTCACGGCACGGCCAGCATGGCGCGCCCTTTTCGTTGAAGCGTATCCGCGCCCCGCTGCCCGCTGCCCGCAGCCGCGCTTCCGCCTGCCACGCCCGCGTTGCGCCCCATCCAAGGTCACGCGCCGCTGCCCGGTTGCCCGGTCCCCGCTGAATTTTGCGAGGCACCTAAGCGTCATTTTCCAGCAAAGACCCAACGGCGGATAAAGCAGATGCCTTCCCCGGTTTGTCAGCTGCCCGCCTCACGATGGCTGCTTGGCGCTGCCGTTCTGCAACTGCTTTGAACGCTTTTTCTCAGGCGCGCGCCCCTGCTGCTTTGATAGTTTAGGCTATTAAAGGGCTCAGCGCCTTGACGTTGGACGGGCAAGTTTTGGCACGGTGGAGGCAAGGTCTGGTCTATTGCCGCCGGTCCCCCGGTTTCTAAAATAGATACGTTTTAGAATCAGTCTTGAGGCTCGCCACACGTCGCGGGTGCTCAAGCGAGTTTTGTCACCCCAAAAAAGTGCTGAGTCTTTAGAAGCCGACAACGCGAGCGAAACCCACCGCACAATCCGCACAGGTACGCGCGCGTAATGTTCCCGAAACCTCGAATTTCCAGACGGTGTAAAAGCGGGCGTGAAGCCGTTACGGCTCGTGCTCATAGGGTTCCATCGGGTGCGCCTTGCCATCGTCACCATACCGCACCAGCCCGAGCGCGCGCAGCTTCGCTTCGGCCAGCCATGCCCGGGTTGCCCCCCATTTGAGTTCGGACATTGCCGCGCCGTATGTATGCGGCCCGTGAAGGCGCAGGAAGTCGAGATAAGCCCCCGCGTCCGGGTCCATTCCATCGGCCCGAGCGGGGGGCGCGGCCTTCGCGCCTTTCCCTTCGGACAAAACCGACAATACCGACAAAACCCCCTTTGCCTTTGCGCTGGGGCGTTCCTCTCTCGGTGCAGGTCCGGCATTCCGCTTCGATGCTTGTAACCACTTTGTCACGTCAGCCCCCCATGAATTGCCGGGTTCACCATGAATAGACGTTGCGGCCGGCCCCCTTGCGGGTTCGCGGGCGGGTCAATGGGGCGAATGCACTCGCCATCTTCAAGCGCCGCCAGCGCCGGGTTGATTTCCGCCGCAGTGCCCAGCCCCGAGCGGTCGAGCCGCAACACGTCCCGCGAAGTGAACCGCTGCCAGCCATGTTCGCGAATGATTGCCACCAGCCGCCGCGCCGCGCGTTCTGCCTTCGGGGTCGATGCATCGGCATAAGCGCGCCGCGCCATCGGCAAGAAATACGCTTCCACCAGATGCGCCGCGCGTCCGAAGTGCGCCACCGTGATTTCGTGCGGTTCGTCGGCCCCTTCCGCCGCCCAGTCAAGGAAGCCGAGCACCAGCGCCAGCCGTGCGGCCAGCCCCGGAAGCTTGCCCATGAAGGAAAGCAACAGCCCTTCCGTTCCGGTTTCCCAGCCGCGCGCAGCGTCGCGGAAGTCATCCATAAGCCCGCGTGCATCTTCCGCGAATGGGATAAGCCAAGGTCGGGTGTCGCCAGCTTCATCCGTCACCTGTTCGAGCGTCAGAAGCCGCTGCAACGCCCGTTCCATCAGCGCCTCATCTGCCCATTCCCCGGGGCGTCGCAGGGGTGCAGGCTTCGGCCAGATGGGCAGGAAGCGCGCCAGAAGCCCATCATCGTCGGCCTTGAACAACAGCGTTTTCAGCCGGTCGGGTTGAATGCCGCCCAGCACGCCGATTGTGAGCCGGTCGATGGTGAGCGGTTCGCGGCCCATGCGTTCCACCGTGAAGCCCCGCCCCCCGAAAGCTTCCAGCCAAAACGGGCGGTCAGTGCCCCCGCCCGCATAGCGCTGCATCCCTTCCAGCCATCCGGCCAGCTCATCGCGCATTTGCAGTGTGCCGCGCGGTTGCCGCGCCAGAATCGCGCCCAGACGTTCAATCGTGCCATCGTTCACGACGAGCCTGGGGATATGCGGGGGCGGTCCCGCGTCGCAGCCGTCCGGCCTTTCGGGGGGCGCTTCCCCCGCCTTGATTGCGGCCTTCGCGGCTTCCTTCCATGTCGCTTCAGCCAGCTTTGCAAGCTCTGCCTTTTCAGACCATGCCTGCAATGCCGCTTCCGCCGCCTCGCGCAACGGGCGTTCCGCCTTCCGCAGCGGTTGCACCGCCGCGTCGATTGCCGGGCTCTTGCCCGCACTGGGCAGGCCGATGCACATCGTCCAAATAACGGGCGGTTCTGCCCAGCCGCGCCAAGGCGAAGCCCAGCGCGTGTTCCCGATGGTTGCGCCGGTTACGGCCAGCGCAGCCGCGAAAACATAATCAGCCGGTGCGCCTTTCGCTTCGGCTGCATCCTCCATCCATTTCGTCAGGCGCGGCCCGAGCACGTCGCGCAACGGCAATTCCGGGGGCGCGGGCAATTCCGCGCGCAAAAGGCGCGAATCGAATTCCGGCCATACCGGGGCGAACGGGGTTTCTGTTGCCTTCGCGTGCGCATTCATGCCGCCACCGCCTTTCCGGTCAGGATGTCATTCCAATCAAGCCCGTTTCCGGGGTCGCAGATGCCCACTTGCCAGCCCATTCCGTGCGCCCGTTCTGCCAGCGCGTTCGCCGCTTCGCGTCCCGGTGCGTCACCATCAGGCGCGACAGTCAGCCGCCCAGGCTGGGCAGGAAGTCGCAGCCCCCGAATGCCGGAAGTCGAAAGCCCCGCCCAAACCGCCGCAGGCCCGTCCAGAAGCCCGCACAGCAGCGACAGTGCGCTTTCGATGCCTTCGCCCGCCACCAGCCGCCCCGGCCCCTCAGTGAGCCGCACAGCCCCGCCAGCGGTTGCGCCCAGCATGAGCTTGTCGCCGCCTTCGAGTCCGGCCTTGCCGTTGCCACGTGGGTTGAGCCACGTCCGATGCACCGCGAACCCATCGCCGCCTTCCACCACCGCGACCATTGCCGGCCAGCGCCGCGCGGTCGGTCCGTGCCAAGCTTCGCGATGAAAGCGCAGCGTCGCAGGCAAGGGGCAGGTGATGCCGCGCCCCCGCAAATAGGTTTCCGCCAGCGTGCCCGCGATTGGCTGGGCTTCATCCCACAGCGCCCGCGCCATCGCCGCCCGCTTGTCGGCTTCCGCCCGCCGTTCGTTTTTGCGTTGGAAGATGATAGCGGGGTTGGGGGGCGCGAAGGCACCGGGCGCAATGCCCGCCGCCGCCGCAAGGTCATGGAAGCCGCAGCCCGAGCGCTTGCAATGCAGAAGCAAGCCCTTGTCGCCATCGGCCAGCGTCAAGGCGTCCTGCCCCTTGCGGCGTTCCGGCTGGCAACAGGGGCAGGGCGCTGCCCCATAGCGGCCATGCCAGCGCCCGCCAAGGGTCAGCGTGAGGGTGCGTGCATCAGTCATTGTCGTACCCCTCCATCCGAAATGGGCGCTGCATTGCTGCAGCTATCCGTTTCCCTTCGGCCTTGGCGCTTTCAATGTCCGGCGCGCGGGCAAGTGTCGTGCAAGGGGATTTCGCCCCGTGCGGGGTTACGAGCATCACATTCCATCGGCGGTGCGCCTTTCGGATTGTGATGAAGCTTTGTGCCGCTGTCGGCAAAGCGATGATTTCAGCCATGAAGCGCCCCCCACAACGAAGCACCCGCGTGAACGAGCGCCACCATTGCAGCGGGGTCGAGCGATGCCGTGAAAACTGCAAGGCGATACCGGGTCATGCGGCACCGCCTTTCTGCACCGCCGCGCGAAGCAGATAGCGGGCGTGATTTCCGGCGAATTCGCCGCCGTGCTTTTCCGTGAGGGTTTCAATCGGCACACCGCTTTCGCGCAGCCTATGAACGTATGCAGACCAGCGTGGGGCGGGTTGGTTGATAGGCGTGCAACCCACCGGCCCCGCCGCCGCCAGCCGTTCCAGCGCCCAAGCTTCGCGCCCGACAACGTGAAGCGTGAAGGCTTCGCCGCCTTCGGGCGTGACTTGATACGCGCCCCCGCGCTTCCCGCGCCGAGGCATATCTGCTACTTCGGGGAAGCCCGCCGCTTCGGAGGAAGGCAA
>Ga0208490_101021_pt1 | contig 12102 bp, 13 predicted proteins | sample SubbioAug_CSWold_FD_184818 | JGI IMG/M metagenome (GOLD analysis project Ga0208490, IMG submission 184818) | Serpentinite rock and fluid subsurface biosphere microbial communities from McLaughlin Reserve, California, USA - CR11Aug_CSWold (SPAdes) | ecosystem: Environmental > Terrestrial > Deep...
AGGCCGCGGCCTCACCGCAGCGTGAAACGCATGCAGCGCGCATCTTCGGCAACCGGCAGGAACTCATCGCCACTCCGGCGGCCTTGCCCGGATGCTTACTAATCACGCGCCGCTCGGGCTGGCGGACAAGTAGTGGGCGCGGGTTGTTAGGAGGGCCAATAGTTGCTCAACCATGGCCTCCGAGGTGTCAACAGGAACGACGAGGCATAGCGTTGCGTCCACATGGCCACTTGGGCCGCGGATGGGGGCGGCAAGGCATCGGGTAAAGGCATCTACGAGGCCTGAAGTAGTGCAGTAGCCATTTTTGCGTGCATTATCAATGTCTGCGAGAAAATCCTCGAAAGTAAGAACGTGTCCGTCGGGAAGGATGAGGTCCTTGTCTGCGATGAGGGAGGCAATATCTTTGTGCGACATGTCCGCGAGTAGAAGCCGACCCGATGCCGTCCAGGGCAGGGGGATCTGCATGCCTACCGCCGAGCTGATGCGGAAGGGGCGCGTGCCGACGCGGGAGTGAGCAATGGTATATCGCCCGTTCTGCAGTATGCAGAGTTCAGCCGTCTCTCCGGTCTCTTGCGACAGCCTGTCTACCTCAAGCCGGCCGCGTCGCAAGAGATCGTTCTCGCGTATATAGTCGTTGCCGTAGAGATAGAGCCTTTTACCAAAGAAGACGCGGCCTGTCTCGGCAGAGGTCTCGAGCATCCCCGCTTCCGTCAACGCGCGAACGAGCTTGTAGGTAGTCGAGCGCGGTGCATTCATCCCTGTGGCAATGGCGGCGAGGGAGACCGGCTCCTGCGCGCCATGGAGGTAGTCGAACAAGTCCAAGATGCGAGACAGAGTGCTCTCGCGCGTCTGGCGCCTAATTGGTTCGGCTTGCGCAAAAACCCTCTTCTCTGTGTGGATATCTTTTTGTTGCATTCAATTGATCCGCTGCTATCGTCAGTCTCATACAGTGGAAATAAGTCCATTGTAAGAGACAACAAGAGGGGCTGCGCATTTTTTTCCGCCTACCTCGAGATTGTCTAGGCAGCTATCAGGTGCAAAGGAGGTCCAAATGACGGACGTATCCAAAAGGCGCGATTTCTTGAAGTCGGGAGCCGCAGGGCTTGTGGCAGGAGGGTTGCTGACCGCAGCAGGGGTCGGCGCAAGTACCCAGGCGGCCCTCGCGCAATCAGCGCCCAACAGCCGCCTACGCACGGTGCTCGATCGAGGTCGGCTTCTTGTAGGTACGGGCAGCACGAATGCGCCTTGGCACTTTGAAGACGAGGATGGCACTCTAGTCGGCATGGACATTACGATGGGCCGAATTCTTGCCAAGGCACTGTTCGACGATCCAGAGGCAATTGATTTCGTTCTGCAGGATCCCGCTCAGCGCATCCCCAATATTACAACGGGGCGGACCGATATCGCTATCCAGTTCATGACGATCAGCGGGCAGCGAGCCCAGCTCGTCAACTTTTCCCGGCCCTATTATATTGAGGGGGTGGCACTGCTTACGCGGCCAGATGCTGACAACAAGAGCTTTGACGACTTGCTCGCACTAGGTTCGGATGCGCGCATTTCAATCCTTCAAAACGTTGGGGCAGACCAGACTGTCCACACAGCATTACCTGAGGCTCAGGTGATGCAAATTGACACACAAGCAAACGTTTTGCAGGCGCTTGAGGCGCGCCGCGCCGATGCGGCAGTTGTGGACCTCTCCACGGTTCGCTGGTTGGTTGCGCGCAATCCAGAGCGTTATTTCGATGCGGGCAAGCAATGGTACAGCATGCTCTATGGTGCTGCGCTACAGCAAGGGGATCCTGACTGGCTGAAATTCGTGGATACGGTCTTCGCCATCGCGATGTTTGGCCATGATACTGCGCTTTACGACGATGCTTTTAAGCGATTTTTCGGGCTTGAGCCCCCGACGCGCGTCCCGGGTTTTCCCACTGTTTGATTAGGCGACGTCGGGGGCAGTGGTCCCCGGCGCCCTTCGAATGCAAAGCCGGAGCCGTTGGGTAATGGGTTATGACCTCAACTTCACGCTAATCTGGCGAAATTTCGACCGGCTCTGGGGGGGATTGTTATTAAGCCTTGAACTGGCGGCGCTCTCGCTCGTCATCGGTATTTTGATTGGGTTGGTATTGGCAGTCTGGTACGTTTCGGCAGGACGTTTCGTTCGTTTTTTAATCGGCGCGTACGTTGAGTTTTTTCGTAACGTGCCACTCATTCTTCTCGTCTATCTTGTCTTCTACGGCCTTCCGCAAGTTATCAACATCGCCTACGACGCCACAACCTCGTTCGTGGTAACCCTTTCGATCTACAGCGGGGCATATTTGGTGGAAGTGTTTCGCTCTGGTCTTGAGGCTATACCCCGCGGTCTAGTAGATGCAGGCCGTGCGGTTGGTCTTACGCCTTATCAGCGTCTGGTGCATGTCCGCATCCCCACTATGGTGCGGATCATACTGCCGGCGCTATCTAACACCTTTATATCGCTGTTTAAGGACACCTCCATCGCATCAGTGATCGCGGTGCCCGAGCTTACTTACGGCGCGCAGTGGATAAACTTCAATACCTTCCGGATCGTTGAGGTGTATTTAATTGTCACGGCGATGTATCTAGCGACCGGCTACTCGCTACTGTTTCTGCTCCGGCAGATCGAGCGCCGGTTCCGGGTGACACGCCAATGATTGAGCAGATTGTTTATGCCCTTCCGTTCCTGCTCGGGGGTTTTCAAACGACGCTGATTGTCTCGGTGCTGGTGGTGGTGATCTCGCTCGTTGGCGGAGTTTTGCTGGGTGTGGCGCTGATTTATGGCCCGCTTGCGGTGCGCCTCCTGATCCGGGTCTTCAGCGATACGATCCGAGGCATCCCGATCCTGGTTTTACTTTTCTTTGTCTATTACGGTCTGCCCGCGGCTGGGATGCCGCTAGACGCGTTCACCTCGGCCGTCGTAGCGCTCACGCTTTTCAAGATCGCGCAGGTGATAGAATACGTGCGCGGAGCAGTTCAGTCTGTTCCCAAAGGGCAGGACGAGGCGGCGAAGGCGATTGGGCTGACTTTCACCGGGCGGTTGCGCGAGGTGATTTTCCCCCAAGCGTTCCGCCGGTTCCTGCCACCTTGGATCAACGGCGTGGCCGATGCTGTCAAAGGCAGCGCGCTCGTCTCGCTGCTGGGTGTCATTGACCTCATGTATGCTATCAACCAGGTAATCGGACGCACCTATGACGCCATGCCGCTCTACGTGCTTGGCGCCTTTATTTACATTTCGATTAACTACGCTTTGTCGGCAACCAGCCGGCATGTCGAGCGACGCTTCTCCTACATTCGGGAATAGACATGATCAATAAGGAAATGGGGGCCACAGTTAGCGGTCCGCCGCTTCTTTCGATTTCTCAGCTAATCAAGGATTTTGGTGAGACGCGCGTTCTGCGCGGCATCGACCTTGAGGTGGCACGCGGCGAGGTGGTGACGGTGATCGGTCCCTCGGGCAGCGGCAAAACCACGCTGCTGCGCTGCGTCAACTTTCTTGAAAGTTATGAAGGCGGCTCAATTCAGATTGACGGTAGGGAAGTGGGTTTCCTCGATCTCGCAACGCGGAAGCGTCGAGGCGAACGTGACCTCGCGGCCATGCGCGCTGAAACGGGCATGGTCTTCCAGAGCTTCAATCTCTTTCCCCATCTCAGTGCCGGAAAGAATGTGATGCTGGGGCTGCGCAAGGTGCGCGGCAAATCCACCGAAGAGGCAAGGAGGATTGCGGCCCACTGGCTCGATCGGGTGGGGCTGGGTCACAAGTTTGACAGCCTGCCGAGCGAGCTGTCCGGCGGCCAGCAGCAGCGTGTCGGCATTGCACGGGCGGTAGCGATGGAGCCAAAGATCCTCCTGCTTGATGAGATCACCTCATCCCTCGACCCGGAACTTGTGGGCGAGGTGCTGGCGGTGGTCACGAGCCTTGCTGAGGAGGGGATGACCATGCTGATGGTGACCCACGAGATCGCCTTCGCACGCGACGCGAGCCAGCGAATCGTATTCATGGATGAAGGCGTTATCGCCGCTTCAGGTCCACCGCGAGAACTCCTGGCGCAAAGTGCGGAGAACCCGCGTCTCGACAGCTTCCTCTCACGCTTCCGAGCTTCCCATTTCTGAGACGCAAAAGAGAACAAATTGGACAAATCAAGGACGGTGTCCCCGTATGATCGACTGGCTGCCCTTGGTCTGCGCCTGCCGCCGGCACCATCCCCAATCGGGAACTTCGTCACACATGTGGAGTCGGGTAGTTTACTTTTTCTTTCTGGGCAGGGACCGGTGGAGGTGGATGGTCGCCTGCACACAGGCATCGTCGGGGAGGACGTGACAGTAGACGAGGCCTATTTGCATGCCCGGCTCACCGGGCTCAATCTGCTCGCGGTGCTGGAGGCGGCGACTGGGGACCTCTGCCGCGTTTCTCGTGTTGTCAAGCTCCTTGGCTTCGTCAATTCACGCGCCGGTTTTTCTGAGCATCCGAGCGTGATCAACGGCTGCTCGGACCTGTTCGCGGAGGTTTTCGGGATGCGGGGCGTCCATGCCCGTTCGGCGATCGGGGTAAGCTCGCTCCCAAACAACATCACGGTGGAAGTCGAAGGGATAGTGGCGCTCGACAATGTGCCGATTTCGGACTTCCCCTCGCGACCAGTTCAGGCAGTCAACCAGCGGAATGCATAAGATGAAGATTAACAGCGTCGACAACGTTAACACGACCATCCGAGAGCGGCTTGAGCTCCGACCAGTCATCAACGTTTCAGGCACGATGACGGCGCTCGGCGCCTCCATTATCGTGCCCGAAGCACTGAAGGCGATGTCTGAGATTGGCAGCCAGTGGATCGAGATAGAGGATTTGCAGCGCCGGGCAAGCACCGTGGTGGCGCGACTGACAGGCGGCGAGGCAGGCTTCGTCACCGCCTGCTGCGCCAGTGGCATTACACTCTCCATTGCGGGTGCGATAACCGGCACAAACCTCCTTGCTATCGAGCGCCTTCCCGACCGCACGGACGGCCGCAAGGACGAGGTGCTGATCCAGGTGGGGCATTTGGTAAATTACGGGGCACCGGTGGATCAATCGATCCGGATGGCGGGTGGCAAGGTGATTCCGATCGGGGCGGTGACGGGCACTGCGGACTTCCACGTGAGCAATGCAATTTCCGATAGGACTGCAGCAGCGCTTTACGTCATTTCGCACCATACTGTGCAGTACGGCATGCTGCCGCTGAGCGAATTCGCGGCGCTATGCCATGAGAAGGGCGTCCCTGTAATCGTTGACGCGGCCTCTGAATACGATCTACGGCGATTCTTGGCGGAGGGTGCCGACATAGCCGTTTATAGTGGGCACAAATTCCTTGGAGGGCCTACGTCGGGTATAGTGGCTGGTCAGAAGGATCTGGTGCGCGCTGCGTTCTTGCAGAATCGCGGCATTGGGCGGGCGATGAAAGTCGGCAAGGAGACAATCGCCGGCACTATGGCCGCGCTTGAGGCTTGGGAGGATCGCGACCATGAAGGAATTCGTGCGCGAGAAGCCGCCGCGCTTAAGCTCTGGAAGGCTACGCTCGACTCAATAGCCGGCATTGAAACCCACATCCTGCCCGACCCCACGTACAATCCGCTCGACCGGCTGACCGTCATCGTGCGAGCAGAAAGTGGGTTCACGGCAAATGGGCTGGCGAGGGCGCTCGCTGCGGGCGAACGACCAGTGATCGTGCGCAATCATGAGGTGGAACGAGGGCATTTCTACCTCGATCCTTGCAACCTACATCCCGGGGAGGCCGAAATCGTCGCCGAGCTGCTGAAAGCTACCCTCACCGGGCCTCGTCCCGAATGCGCAATGGCTGCGCCTGACAAGAACAGTTCGCGTATCCTCAGCTGGCCGGATTAGTTGGGTGGTGGGAGGGGTCGCGTCGCATCAAATGCACCGGAGTTGCAGAGGATATTCCTCTCTCTCCCTCTTCCACCTCGGCCATAACGGGCATCAACATTCCCGTCCGTTGTGGCTGCCTCGCACAGCTGGTCGTCGGAGGAGGAGCATGGATCGGCCGGTCAAGATCCAAGCTTTGCATTTTTGAGTTTACGACGCCAGTCGCGAAAACTCGTAAAGACAACAAACAAGATGAGGATCACAGCGAGGGTCAAGAACACACCGCTTACCGGCCGCTGAAAGAATAGCAAGAAATCTCCGCGCGAGATCAGCAGCGTACGCCGTAGATGTTCTTCAATCATCGGTCCGAGGATAAAGCCTAGCAACAGCGGAGCCGCTGGAAATCGATAAGCGTTCATCATGTAACCGAGGACGCCGCAAATCAGCGCAATATAAACAAAAAATACGTTGTTGTTTATACTATATACGCCGATACAGATAAAGAATAGTACGGTGGGAAAAAGTATGCGGTATGGGATCGTAAGAATGCGGACCCAAAATCCGATCAGTGGGATGTTGAGCACCAGCAAGAGCACGTTTCCGATCCAAAAGCTGACGATCAGGCCCCAGAATAACGCCGGCTGCTCGACGATGAACAACGGACCTGGCGTGATGCCGTGAATCATCAGCGCGCCGATGAGGACAGCCATCACCGCATCTCCCGGAATTCCGAGGCTGAGGGTCGGGATAAAGGCGGCTTGAACCGAAGCATTGTTGGCGGCTTCGGGAGCTGCAATACCTTCGATCGCACCCTTGCCAAATCTGGAGGGATCCTTTGCGATCCTCTTCTCGAGTGCGTAAGCCATGAACGCGGCCAAGCTCGGACCAGCTCCTGGAAGAATGCCGATTCCTGATCCGAGAACCGATCCGCGTCCTGATGGACCAAGTGAGGTCCTGAAATCCTCCCTCGTCGGTATCAGGGATCGCAGCGTGATCGATTTACCGTCAATAATAAGCTCTTGGCTCATCCCGACGTTTTTCATTATTTCTGCGATGCCAAACACGCCCATCGCTAAAGCAACAAGGCCGATGCCGTCCGAGAGCTCGAAATAGCCGAACGTGTACCGCATGATCCCCGTATGGTGGTCCATGCCGATCACCCCGATGGCCAAGCCAAGGATCACCATTGCGAGGCCCTTGAGAGGCGACCCGATGGAAAGGGTGGAAGCCGCAACAAGCCCAAGAACCATGATCGCAAAGTATTCAGCTGACGTGAAGTTGACGGCCAGTCTCGCCAAGGTCGGCGCGAAAAACATCATGAGTAGAATTGCGAAGGAGCCGCCAATAAACGAGGAAGTTGTCGTCAGAAACAATGCTATGCCGGCACGACCTTGCCGTGCCATGGGATAGCCGTCGAGGCATGTTGCTGCTGCAGTTGCCGTTCCGGGCACATTCAAAAGGATAGCTGCGGTTGAACTCCCATACTGAGCGCCGTAGAAAATGCCGGCCAGCATGATCAGCGCGACGGTGGGATCGAGATAGTACGTTAACGGCAGGCACATGGAGATCGCGGCCAAAGCTCCGATTCCCGGCAGCACGCCGACCAGTGTGCCTAAACTTACGCCGATGAAGCAAAAGAAGAGTGCCTCCCAAGACACCGCCGTCTGAATTCCTAAAGACAGATTGTTCAGCAAATCCATCATCAAAGCCTCAGCAACGTGAAGGGCAACCCGAATCCGGTCACGAAGATCAGATACCCGACAGAGGCAAGACCGATCGACAGGAAGAGAGAGTGGAGATAGCGTGGCCGCTTCTCGGCAAGAGACGAGATAAAAATCAGCAAAAAGGTCGAAATGGCGAAGCCGAAGCGGTCGATGGTCAGTGACCAGGCAATAATTGCTGCAGAAACGACCAAAATAGAACGTAAATTGATTGCATCCTTATCGGATGGTCGAAGTAGATCCTCGATGATTATAAAAATGCCGACACCGATCAGCAGGCAGGCGATCACCAAGGGGAAAAAGCCCGGTCCAATGCGTCGCATGCTTCCGACCTGATAATCTTGGCCGATGTACAGCATGGCAATGCCAACGAGGGCAATAACGACACCGGGTAGCATACGCTGCGCGACAAGTGCGACATGGGGGAACATCTGTCCGCCTCTTCTGGTCTCGAGCAGCCGGCGGGAATAGCCCGCCGGCTGCAAAGGGCTCAGTTCATGTCAATATCGACAGTCTCAACCACGTAGCGCCAGCGCTCGTTCTCTTGCGCAATGCGTTCACTAAACTCCTCTGAAGTGCTCCCAACGGCCTCTGCGCCGAGTTCCATCAAGCGTTGACGGACTTCTGGCTTTGCAAAAGCTTCGCCCAACGCGGATTCAAGAACAGCAACCACATCGTCGGGCGTGCCGGCAGGCGCTAGTAGGCCAAACCATGCGGATACGTCATATCCCTCGACACCTTCTTCCTGAAAGGTAGGAATGTCGGGATGCTCAGGCCACCGCTCTGGCGTTGTTACCCCCAGCGCACGCAGCGTACCGCCGCGGATATGGCCGGACGCGGAGGGCAGGTTGTCGAACCCAAGTTCGACCTCGCCACTCATGACACCGGCAAGCAGTGGGCCGCCGCCCTGGTAGGGGACGTGGACCATATCAATATCCGCGAGTGCTTTCAGCAACTCCCCGCTCATATGCGGGCTACCTGTCAGCGACGTGGATCCAAAATTCAGTTCACCGGGATTCTCGCGCGCGTACTCAATGACATCGCCCAATGACTGAAATTGACTATCCGGATTCGTGAGCAGGACATTTGGCGTGTTGGCGATCAAGGAGATTGCAGTAAAATCTCCTACGGGATCATAGGGGAGATCGTCACGAACAGCGGGGTGAATGCCTTGGGTCAGGATCGAACCCATGATCAGCGAGTAGCCATCGGGCGCCATCTGCGCGACAGCGGCCATACCCACGGACCCACCGCCGCCGGGCCGATTTTCCACCACGAAGGGTTGGCCCAAAGCCTCCGTCAGCTGCTCTGCCACGATCCTTCCAAGAACGTCCGTAGTACCACCAGCTGGGTATGGGACCACAACTGTTACAGCGCGCTCGGGATAATCGGCGGTAGCCGCTCCGGCGGCTACCACGGCGAATGCGGCGCCCAATGTAAGGGCTGAGAGCAATTTCTTCATGTAGATTTCCTCCGTGTGATTGTTATCGAGCCGGTTATTATTGTCCGGCTTCGTTATTCATCGCATTTGTGCGAAGTAGGTTTGCGAGGCGGTCTGGCACCTCAATTTCCATAGTCAGGATTCCCGAAGAAAGGGACTTGCCGTAATTATCGATGCACAGGCTTCTCGATACGCCACCACCCAAAGCTCCTTCGCAGACAAAGTTCAGAGCACCAAGCTTGTCGACATTGTAGCGAGTAACTTTCCCCTTCACTACGCCACTATAGTAATCTGCGACGGCTTCTTCTGTGACCTGCTCCTTGATGAACGGGTACAGCGCCTCGTCATAGGCAATCACCGTGATATTGGACGTATTGCCCTTGTCGCCTGAACGGCTGTGGGCGATCGCCCTCAGTGGAACGCGCATGCTCATACTCCTCAAAAATAGTGAACTTCGGCGGTTACGGCGCTTCGAGGCACAAGCAAAGACCACACTCCCATGACTTCGCGGATGCGTTCACCATGAGGAACGCGCTTTCCGGTCGCTCCGAGACCTGAAACGGCCATTCCGTCGACCTCGCGTCCGACCTTGTCCGCTTCTTTTCGAGTTTTTGTGCGTGCAGAGACGCGCACCGCGATCTCGTTGGGCTCCACCACCGGCTTCGGCGCCATCGGGCCGAGCAACGCATTGACGCCGATGAAGTCTATGCGGACCTCTTCAGCATCCAGCTTCACGATCTTGAACCGCTCTTCGAGGACGCGCTTGGCTAGCTCTGCCTTTGCGAGACAGCCGGGCCCCGCGTAGAAGAACATGTCTTCTCCAATAAAGCCCTCCTTGATCGCAACGGAGACCTTCAACGTGTCGGTGCGGGGTTTCCCGCCAATGTTGGTTACCCGGACGCGATCTTTCGACATTTGTTCGATGTCCGACGAGGTGAAGTCGACCACCCCGTCGGGCGTGATGTAGTTTGCTGGATCGTGCACTTCATAGAACATCTGCTCAAGAACCGTCTGCCGATTGATAGCCCCGCCGGTTCCATCGAGCTTCAGCAGGATCGCGTTACCATCTTCATCGACTTCTGCGATCGGGAAGGCGAGATTCCATGGGTCAGGAACGTCCTTCAGACCCGGATCCACAAAGTACCCGCCGGTGACTTGGGCCCCGCACTCCAGAAGATGGCCAATGCCTGAGCCTCTTCCGACTCGCTCTGCGTCGGAAGCGGACCAGCCGAATTCGTGCATCATCGGCGCGAGGAACAGAGAAGGGTCCGCCACACGACCGGTGATCACGATGGTCGCCCCACCCTGCAGCGCCTCGACAATGGGCTCAGCACCAAGGTACGCTTCAGCGGAAACGATTTCGCCGCCGATTTCCGCCAGAGTTCGACCGTTCTCGAGCGTCGGTCCGTCAAGCTCCTTCACCTTTTCCGTGATCAGAGAGCCGGTAACCGCGGCCACACGAACGTCGCCCCGGCCCATTTCCACCAGCAACCGCTTTACGTGCTCTGCAGCTCCAATCGGATTGATCCACCCCTGGTTCGATACGATCTTCGTCCCGTTAGCCAGGCAGTGCGGCAACACAGCGCGAAAACGATCGTCGAGATAGGTATCGTAGCCTTTAAAATCGGGATCGCGCCGAAGTCGGACCTGCGCGGTCGAAATCGTCGCCTCAGCCATAGTTTCAAAGCACAGGTAGTCGAGTTCGCCATGTGCTGCGTTCGCTTCAGCTGGAGAAATTCGGTCGCCCCACCACGCCGAGCCGGCTCCGATGCGTATGGTCATGAAACTTCCTCCATCTGTAACTCGAGCTGCCTTAGCGAGTCGACCCATCTATACTTGTTACGTGATATATCATGCGTTATAATTCGTGCTTGTCAACGCGTGGGCCGGCATTTATGCAGCGGGAAAGAACCACACGACTCGATGACACGGCTGTGAGAGCAGCCGGACTTGCCGATGCAGCCCGCGTGCAAGTGCGATATGCAGGCAATTACGAAGATGATCCGGTGCGACGGCAATGAGCGTCCTACAAATCGATCTCTCACAGCGCGATAGCCTCTCAGCTCTGGTCTACAATCAAGTTCGCGATGAGATCATGAATGGCCTCTGGAAGCCTGGGTCGCGCTTGACGATCAGGGGGCAGGCCGAACGATTCAACATCAGCTCGACGCCTGTTCGCGAAGCGATGCTGCAGCTCGCCAGCGAAAAGGCGTTGCTGTTGGAGACGCGCAGTTTTTCAATTCCAATCCTGACCGAGAAGGAATTTTTGGAAATCAGGAAGATCAGGGTTGCTCTGGAACGTCTCCTCGTCGAAGAGGCGATAACTGGTCCGGATCGTAAACTTGCCGAGGAGCTTTTCGCCCTGCATGAGAAGTTGATCGCGGCGAAAGCCGAGCGCGACTTTCGCACCGTGATGATCCAAAATCAGCGTTTCCATTTTCAGCTATATGAGCGAGCCAATATGCCGGAGACGGTCGCCATTGTGCGCAGCCTCTGGACGAGAAGCGGTCCATACCAACATAGCCTCTACCTCAGGCACCCTCCGATAGAACCGGAAAAGCACGACCATCTTCGCGTCTGTGCAGCCGTCCGCTCAGGCGATGCGTTTGCCGCAGCCCAAGCGGTTGTCGATGACATCACACTGCGCGGCGTGCGGATACAGGATCAGCACTATTCTACGTTTTATGATGCTCTGCGGCCTATTGATCCAGCCCAGTAGACTTTCCGCGTCGCGGTCACCTCGCGGTCACCGTCACGTGCCTCGCCGGAATTCCCTCCCAGTGCATTCGGGTTCGCTCCGGTTCAAATCACTGATCCCATCCGAGCCCCGTTCTCGTGGGCACTCTGGCGCATTGGGGTGCACCACACGTCACTGTCGAGACGTCGCAATTTCTCGCTTACCAAGGTTGGGGTCGAGGGTTCGAATCCCTTCGCCCGCTCCAATTTTTTCTCAAGTCAATTGTGCGGTACTCGACGAACTTCTCGCGTGGGCGCGCATTCTTGCGTGGACGCTGGTGATTCCAGGGTCTGGCCGGCATGGACGGTCGAGACTCTGCGATTTTTTCGAGCTGCAAACA
>Ga0208490_101023_pt1 | contig 12093 bp, 9 predicted proteins | sample SubbioAug_CSWold_FD_184818 | JGI IMG/M metagenome (GOLD analysis project Ga0208490, IMG submission 184818) | Serpentinite rock and fluid subsurface biosphere microbial communities from McLaughlin Reserve, California, USA - CR11Aug_CSWold (SPAdes) | ecosystem: Environmental > Terrestrial > Deep...
TCGGGTGACGCGTGCACGGTGGACGGAACGGACGCCGGAAACCCCCAGAGGACCGGGGTGGAGCGGGCAGCCCCAAAGGGGCAACACGGCCCGGACTGAAGCGGGGTTGCGCGCGAGAGCCAGAACGGGATTAGAGGATTGTCAGTCGAAGGGATGGCCCAGAAGCCAGAGATGTGCGGGGAGCCCATGCCGGACCCTATCACCTTGCCCATCGGGACAGCCTGCCCCCCCAGTTCAGCACCTCACCGGCGACGAAAACGGAGATCACCAGCCTATGCCACCCCTGCCCCTGCCCTCTGGGAGTTGCGGCGCCCTGCCGCGACGGGCTATCGATACCGGGACATTCGGATACGGACCGCACAAATGGCTGATTACGATCTCGAGGCACTGTCGCTCAGCGAGCTGAAGAAAATGCAGAAGGACATCGCCAAGGCGATTTCCACCTATGAGGATCGGCAGAAGGCGGAAGCCCGCGCCAAGGTAGAAGCGCTCACCCGGGATCTGGGCTACTCCTTGGCCGAACTTGTCAGCACCGATACGAAATCCTCCCGTGCGCCTGCCGCGGCGAAATACCGGCACCCTGAGAACCCGGCGCTCACCTGGTCCGGCCGGGGGCGGAAACCGCAGTGGTTCGTGAAGGCTTTGGATGCGGGAAAGACCGCGAGCGACCTCGCCATCAGTTGAAGGCTTGACCTACGCGATCGGCCGAGGCTGTGTGGAAACCCGTCTCTGTGGTAAACTTCCGCAGGTTAGGCGGAGGCGGGCATGGCGGGTTTCATCGAGGGCGTTGATCGTGGCCAGTCGGTGCTTTTCCCGGAACGTCTGGACGACTGGGTCGGTGAGGACAGTCTGGTTCGCGTCGTGGATTTCTTCGTCGAAGAGCTGGATCTGCCACGTCTCGGTTTCGCGCGTTCTGCCGCCGCGCGGACTGGACGGCCCGGCTATCACCCTGCGGTCCTGCTCAAGCTGTTCATCTACGGATACCTGAACCGCATCCCGTCGAGCCGCAGGTTGGAGCGCGAGGCCGGGCGCAATGTCGAGGTTATGTGGCTGACCGGCAAGCTGGTGCCGGATCACAAGACCATCGCGGACTTCCGTCGCGACAACGGCGCGGGCATCCGCAAGGTCTGCGCGCAGTTCGTCGAGCTCTGCCGCCGGATCGGCACGCTGAAGGGTGATTGCGTCGCCATCGACGGCAGCAAGTTCAGGGCCGTGAACAACCGCGACAGGAATTTCACCAAGGGCAAGATCGCCAGCCGCATCGCCCATCTCGAAGCCGATGTCGAACGCTACATCACCGAGATGGTCCGCATCGACCGGCAGGAGGACGGCGAGGCAAGGGCCGGAAAGGTCGAGCATCTGTCCCGCCGTTATGGCCGCATCCGGCAGGAGATCGCGCGGCTCAGGGAGATGGACAAGGCTTTGGCCGACGCGTCGGACGGCCAGATTTCCCTGACGGACCCCGACGCCCGCGCGATGGCGACCAGCGCGCGGAGCAGCGGGTTGGTCGGCTACAATGTGCAGAGTGCTGTCGATGCTGAGACGCATCTCATCGTCGCGCATGAGGTCACCAACCAGGGCTTCGACCGCGAACAGCTCAGCCAGATGGCCATCGCGGCCAAGGCTGCCCTTGGGCGGGACGAGTTGCATGCCATCGCCGACAAGGGCTACTTCAGCGGCCCCGAGATCCTGGCTTGCCATGAGGCAGGCATCATGACGACAGTGCCGCGGCCTGCGACCTCGGGCAATGCGGCCAAGGGCATGTATGTGAAGGCGGACTTCGTCTACGACGCCGAACGGGACGTCTACGTCTGCCCCGCAGGCGAAGACCTGACCTACCGCTAAACGACCGAGGAGCGCGGCATCCCGATCCGGCGATGTTGGATCAACGGATGCAAGACCTGCCCGCTCCTGACCAATTGCACGACGGGCAACGAGCGGCGGATTTCGCGCTGGGAGCGGGAAGATCTGGTCGACGACATGGAGAGCCGTCTGGGACGCGGCCCGGACTACATGACACTCCGCCGCTGCACCGTCGAACACCCGTTCGGCACGATCAAAGCGTGGATGGGCGGCACCCATTTCCTGACGCGCAGACTGAAGAAATGTCCGCAGCGAAATGGCGTTGAATGTGCTGGCCTACAACATCAAGCGAATGGTCGCTCTGCTCGGCGTCAGGGGGCTGATGCGGGCCATGCGGGGCTGATATCAGCTCTCTGGAGCTACATGAGGCCGACCGGTGGCCGTCAGATGCCCCTCCCAGAGGCGCGGTGAAAGCGATGTGCGCTCATTGCGAACCTGTTGTCCGGAAATGCTCCGATCGACCACGCCGCAGACGTCGCCACCGCGTTTCCACACAGCCTCGGCCCTTAGCAGCCCTTCGTGCGGATCACAGCCAACGGCGGCTATGTGGAAAACGTGATCCCCGGTGCCTCCAGATCGATCCAAATGCTGGGCCATACTCCCGACGCGTATCACACCAGAGCACACCATTGCGATTTATGAAGGCGCGGGGGTTGCCATAGCCTTTTGGAAAGAAAGGTTGAAACCGCGCCATCTGTGCGTCTGTCAGCCAGAAAAGGTTGCTTATCGGTCAGTCTCCTCACGGAGTCCGAGTGACGCAGCGAGCGAATGATCAATTGGTCCTGACTTGGTGGAGGGGGCAAGTCAGAGCCCAACAGAGGTCCGCCATCGTTTGTGCTCGCAGAAGGTCAAGACCTGCAAATGATACTCGCGGCGAAAGTCATGCTCTGTTCTGGTACTGGGCTGGCGTCACACCTACTATCTTGCGAAATGTACGGCAAAGGTGGCTTTGGTCGGAGAAACCGCAGTCCAGCGCGACCGACTTAAGTGGAAGGCGCCCGCGTCGGAGCATCTCCTGTGCCTTGCTGACACGTTTTTGGATTACAAAGGCGTATGGGGCGATCCCGAAGTCGGCCTTGAACTGGCGGGAAAAGTGAAACGGGCTGAGGCCGACGGCAGCGGCGAGATCGTCAAGGCTGATGTTTTCGCTGAGCTGGTCTTCGATGAGGTCTATGATGCGTTTGCGTTGAGTCGGGCTGAAGGCGGAGCCGCTTTCATCGGCAAGCCGGATCCGGGCATAGCGTCGCAGCATATGCACCGCGATCTGGTTGCGCAGCGCGTCAATCATCAGGCGCTGCCCCATGCCACCGTTGCGCAGTTCGTTTTCAAGCATGTGGAAGCAGTTTAGCAGAACCGGATCCTCGGCCGAAACCTGATCTTGTATCTCGACGGATTGCGGACTGCGGCCAAACACGGTCTGTGCCGTGTCCTCAAGGCAGTCATGACCGATGTAGATATGCCGAACCTTGATCGGTTCTGCCCAGCACCACGTGGATTGCTCGGCCCGCGTCAAAAGCGAGATCCTGCCCCTGCCAACGGGCGCGCTTTGCCTTGATCCGCCACTTGTTCGCAGCATGGTCGTCGGATTTCCGTCGTAGGCTACGATCATGTAATCGCGCATCGCGGGGATGGCCGCGTCCTGGCGATCGTAGTGGTAGCCTTTCATCGTGATGCCCTTCCAGTCCCGGCCGGAACTGTCCATCGTGATTGTGCCGGGAATCCACTCAGGAATCCGGTCTGGCGTCACGAGTGCTTTCTGCATCTGGCTCCCCCTTTATTGGCGGTCGGGCCGAGTTGGCGGCCCGGCTTTGCGCGTCATCTCTGAACCGTGTCCGTCCGTTCCTCAAGAACGACGCCCGACTGCGTCAGATCGTCGATCTGCTGTTCCGAAAAACCCGCCTCCTTGAGCAGGACACGGCTATGCTGTGCGAACCGGGGCGGGGCGGCGCGGACTTCGCCTGGTGTCCGCGACAGACGTGCCGGAACGCCAGTGCCCTTGTAGCTGCCGACCGACACCACCATGCCGCGATGGCGGGTATGCGGGTGGTCAAGCGCGTCGATCACGTTGCGCACCACGCCTGCCGGGACACCTGCGCGCAGCAGCGCGGGTTCAAGCGCCCGGGCGTCGCTCTCCGCAAGGCGCGCAGACAGGATTTCCGTGATTTCGGCGCGGTGGGCCAGCCGGGCAGCGTTGTCGGCAAAGCGGGGGTCTTGCGGGACGTCGGACAGGCCTAGCACCTCGCAGAGCTTGGCGAACTGGCCGTTGTTGCCAACGGCGAGGTATAACTTGCCGGTTCGGGTTTCGAACATGTCATAGGGCACGATGTTGGGGTGCCCGTTGCCGGTGGCAACCGGGACCTTTCCCGACATGAGGCTGTTTGCAGCTTGCGGGTGCATCATGCTGATGGCGCAGTCGTAAAGTGGCACTTCGATTGCTTGGCCCAGCCCAGAGCGGAACCGTTCGATGATAGCCGCCAGCACCGCATTGCAGGCGATGAGTCCTGTGCCGATATCCACGATGGGCGTGCCCATCCGCGTCGGGCCATTGGCCGGGTTTCCGTTGATGCTCATCAGGCCGGTCATCGCCTGCACCACGGCGTCATAGCCGGGGAAGCCGCCCAACGGGCCATCGGCACCAAAGCCGGTGACGTGACAAAGGATCAGGCGGGGAAAACGGTTCTTGAGCACCGCATCATAGCCGAGACCCCATTTTTCCAAAGCACCGGACTTGAAGTTGTGGACCAGGACGTCGGCGCCTTCGAGCAGGCGCAGGATCACGTCGCGCCCCTCGGGCTTGCCGATGTCGATGGCGATGGAGCGCTTGTTGCGGTTGGCGCCGGAAAAATAGGCGGAAAGCCCGTCATTGAAGGGCGGGCCCCATTCGCGCGTCTCGTCCCCTTGCGGAGGCTCGACCTTGATGATCTCGGCGCCATGGTCGGCCAGCGTCTGGGTGCAATAGGGGCCGCCCAGCACGCGGCTGAGGTCAAGGACGCGGATTCCGTCAAGCGCGCCGGGCATCACAACACCTCGCGGTAAAGGGAGGCCACGTCGTCGGCCGTCATGTCGCGCGGGTTGGTGGCCAGCAGCCGGCTGATACCGGTCACGACCTCGTTTGCCATGCCGGGAATGGCGGCCTCGGTCACACCAACCTCGGACAGGCGGGCCTTGAGGCCGCTGGCCTTCAGCATCCGCTCCATTTCCTCGATCAGGGCAAGGGCCGCCGCCGCGTCGGAGTTGAAATGGCGGGCAGGCAAAAGGAGACGCGACAGGCGGGCGTATTCCGCCTCGGCGACGGGCAGGTTGAAGCGCAGGACCGGGCCTGCCACCAGCGCGTTGGCATGGCCGTGCGGAACGTGGAAACCGGTGCCAAGGGGATAGGACAGCGCGTGGATCGCGCCGACGCTGGCGTTGATGAAGGCCATCCCGGCCAGAGTGGCGCCCAGCAACATCGCTTCGCGCGCCTCAAGGTCCGTCGGGGTATCCAGCACGCGGGGCAGGTTCTGGCCCAGAAGGACCAGCGCCTTGTCGGCCAGACCGTCGGAAATAGGGTTCTTGCGGGTGCGGCTGGTTGCGGCCTCGATCGCATGCACCATCGCATCCAGTGCGGTGGCCGCAGTGATCGAACGTGGCATCCCGAGCGTGAGCTTGGCATCCAGAAGGGCGATGTCGGGCAGAAGCTGCGGCGCATAGACCGCCTTCTTCTCGTGGCTCTCCGATGTCAGCACCGAAACCCAGGTCACCTCGGACCCGGTTCCGGCGGTGGTCGGCACCTGGATCAGTGGCAGGCGCTGGCCCCTCACGCGGTCCACGCCGATCATGTCGGCAATCGGCTGGCCGCTGGCCACGGCGACCGCCACGACCTTTGCGGTATCGAGCGAACTGCCGCCGCCCAGACCGATGACGCCGTCGGCGCCGAAGCTAGTCGCGGCCTCAACTGCGGCCTCGACAACCGCGATGGGTGGGTCGGCCTGCACTTTATCAAAGATCTCGGCAGCGATGCCTGCGCCGTTGAGTGCCGCGACCGCCTCACCGGCAAAACCGCAGGCGACGATGCCGGGGTCGGTGATCACGAAGGCGCGGGTGACTGACAGACCTTTGGTCAGGCTGCCAAGCTGGGCGAGGCCGCCGCTCTGGCAGACGATGCTGGGGGTGGCGAGAAAGTTGAAATCCATCATGGGCTCCGGTTCGGTCAGGCGGCAGCAGCATCGCGGATCATGTTCCGCGCGATCAGAACCTGCTGGATCTGGGTGGTGCCTTCGTAGATGCGGAAAAGGCGCACATCGCGGTAGAAGCGTTCGACGGCATATTCGGCCATGTAGCCTGCGCCGCCGTGGATCTGCACTGCCCGGTCGGCCACCCGGCCCACCATTTCCGAGGCATACATCTTGCAGCAGGCGGCATCGGTGGACACGTTCGCCCCGGCGTCCTTGCGCCGGGCTGTTTCCTCGATCATGCAGCGGGCGGCGAAGGCTTCGGTGCGGCTGTCTGCCAGCATGGCCTGAATCAGTTGCTTTTCGGCAATCGGTTCGCCGAACTGGCGGCGCTCCATAGCATAGGCCAGCGCATCGCGGATCAGCCGTTCGGCCGCTCCGACGCAGACTGCCGAGATATGCAGACGCCCCCGGTCCAGCACCTTCATCGCGGTCTTGAAGCCTTGGTTTTCCCGCGCCGGGCCACCAATGATGTTGGCGGCGGGGACGCGGACATCTTCAAGGATCACGTCGCAGGTGTGCGAGCCCTTCTGACCCATCTTCTTGTCGGGCTGGCCCAGCGACAGGCCTTGCGTTCCGGCCTCGACGATGAAGGCGCTGACGCCGGACGATCCCTTTGTCTCGGGATTGGTGCGGGCAAAAACGGTGAAGACATCGGCGCGCGACGCGTTGGTGATATAGCGCTTGGTCCCGTTCAGCACGAAATGGTCACCATCGCGGCGGGCGGTGGTGCGCAAGCTGCCTGCGTCCGACCCAGCATCCGGTTCGGTCAGCGCAAAGGAGGCGATCATTTCGCCGGAAGCCAGCGCGGGCAGGTATTTCGCCTTCTGTTCGGCGGTGCCGTCGATGATGATGCCCTGCGACCCGATGCCGTTGTTGGTGCCGACCAGTGAGCGGAACACCGGCGAGGTCTGACCCAGCACGAAGGCGGCCTGCACCTCTTCGGACATGGAAAGGCCAAGGCCGCCGTATTCCTCTGGGATCGACATGCCGAAAAGGCCCATTTCCCGGATCTCCTGCACCAGCGCGGGCGGGATCGCGTCTTCTTCGGCGACCAGCGCCTCGTTCGGGATCAGGCGTTCCTTGACGAAGCGGTCGAGCGCGTCGAGGAACTGGGCGAGTGTATCGGAGTCTAGGGCCATGGTATTCTCTGGGGTCAGGGGGCTACGGCCGCCACGTGGCGGACAACGTTGATAAGGCGGGGCGCGACATCACTTTCGATCCAGTCGCGCGTCAGGGTCTGCGAGGGGCCGCCACAGTTGAAGGCGACGATGGGCGAGCCGTCGCGTGGGATGAAGGGCACCGCCACCGCGTTCACGTCGCGCTTCCATTCGGTATAGGAGGTGCAGTAGCCACGGGTCTGGTAATCCTCGATCGCCTTTTCGATACCGGGCTGGACGTTTGGCCAGTTCTCGCCTTCGTGCTCGCGCACCTCGTCGATCATCCGGGCGCGCTCGTCCTCGGGGTGGGCGGCGATACAGGCCCGGCCGACTGCGGTGGTGGCCAGCTTGATATGCGCGCCGACTTCGATCGCGAGCGTCACCGCATTGGTGCCCTTGCAGCGTTCCAGATAGACCATCGACAGGCGGTCGCGGCTGGCCATTGCCACCGGCATCCCGGTGTAATCGGCGAGTTCCTGCATGTAAGGCTTGGCCAGTTGCCGCAGGGGCATCCCAGCAAGGCAGGAAAAGCCCAGTGACAGCACCGGGGGCGCCAACACGTAGCGCGCGGTGTCTGGGTTGTAGCTGAGATACCCCAGTTTGTGCAGCGTGTAGGTCAGCCGTGAGACGGTGGATTTGCTGAGCGCCGCGCGTTCGGCAAGATCGCGGTTGCCCAGCGCCTCGCCCTCACGCCGGAAGGCGCGCAGAAGTTCCAGGCCGCGCGCCAAGGCCACCACGAAGTCGCGGTCCTGTTCGTCATCCTCGGGTTTCTCCTTCCTTGGCCTCACGGTGTCCCTCCTCAAGGACAGATGCTGCGTATTGAATGATCTCTAAAGCAAAGATATGGTCCACGTCAATACTGCGGAATATTTTTCCGCATAGCGGAATAAAGAAGCTGCCCGCCTTATCCCGCTTGCATCAATGGAACAGCGGGTGGCGCTGCCAAGCGAGGACGTGAACATCATGAATAATCTGGATTACCCGCAAATCCGCCACCTCATCGGCAAGGATTGGCTGGCGAGTGCAACTACCGGCGATCGGGCGGTCATCAACCCGGCCAACGGGGTCGAGATTGGCCGAATTCCCCAGGCCACGGCCGAGGATCTGGAGCGTGCGGTGCGCCACGCCGAATCGGCCTTTGCCACTTGGAAGGACCGTTCGCCCACCGATCGTGGCGCGATCCTGCGCCGGTTCGCCGATCTTCTGCGGCAAAACGATGCGATGATCGCCCGCTGGATCACGCTGGATGAAGGCAAGCCGCTGGCCGAGGCGCTGATCGAGGTGCGGTCGTCCGCCGATCACGTTGACTGGCACGCCGAAGAGTGCCGCCGCATTTATGGCCGCATCGTGCCCTCGCGCAATCCAACGGTGCAGCATCTGGTGGTGCGTGAACCTGTTGGCGTTTGCCTGGCCATCACGCCCTGGAACTTCCCGCTCAGCCAAGCCGTGCGCAAGGTGGCGGCGGCGCTGGCCTCTGGCTGCACGATGATCCTGAAGGGTCCGGCCGAAGCCCCGGCGGGCTGCCTAGCTATCGCGCGCTTCCTGCAGGAGGCGGGTCTGCCGGAGGGGTGTCTGAACCTCGTCTGGGGCAATTCAGCCTTCATCTCGGAAACGCTGATCGCGCATCCGGTCGTGCGCAAGATCACTTTCACTGGCTCGGTCGAAGTGGGCAAGCATCTTGCCGCGCTGGCGGGCCAACACATGAAGCGGGCTACGATGGAACTGGGGGGCCATGCGCCGGTGCTGGTCTTCGACGATGCAGATGCCGGGGCGGCGGCACGGGCGCTGGCGGGCAACAAGCTGCGCAATGCCGGGCAGGTCTGCATTTCCCCGACGCGGTTTTATGTGCAGGCGGGCATTCACGAGCGGTTTCTGTCGGAACTGGTGACGGCGTTTGAGGCGGTCAAGGTCGGCGACGGCTTGGCCGAGGGCACGCAGATGGGGCCGCTTTGTCATGCGGGCCGCGTGACAGCGATGGAAAAGCTGGTTACGGATGCGCGCGACAACGGCGCCGAAGTGCTGACCGGGGGCGCGCGGATCGGCAACAGCGGCAGTTTCTACGCGCCCACAATCGTGAATACGCCGGACGACAGCATCGCCCTGATGCGCGACGAACCTTTCGGGCCGGTCGCGGTTGTGTCGCCCTTCCGCGAAATTGAGGACGGATTGGCGCGCGCCAATGGCCTGTCGTTCGGCCTTGCATCCTACATCTTCACCAACTCGCTGGAGCGCGCCGACCGTTCGGCGGCGTGCCTTCAGGCGGGAATGGTCAGCATCAACCACTTTGGTCTTGCATTGCCAGAAACGCCGTTCGGCGGGGTGCGTGACAGTGGCTATGGCAGCGAAGGTGGGACCGAGACTTTTGACGGTTATCTGTCCACCAAGTTCATCTCGCGCAATTCCGCGCCGGTACGGTGAGGTCTGACATGTCTGTTGATCTTGAACTGAGCGATGGTGCGGCAATCCTGACCATCAACAATCCGCCGCTGAATCTTCTCGATGCTGAAATTCGGGGGGGCCTTCTGCGCGGGATGGAGACAGCGGTGGCACGGGGCGCAAACCGGCTGATCGTGACCGGAGCAGGCAAAACCTTTGTCGCCGGTGCGGATGCCAAAGAGTTCGCCCAAGCGCCCATTGAACCGCACCTCAACGATGTCTTGCTGCACCTGGCCAGCCTTCCGATCCCCACGATTGCGGCGATCAACGGCGCGGCGCTGGGGGGCGGGCTTGAAATCGCATTGGCCTGCCGTTATCGCATCGCAGTCCCCGAAGCGCAGGTGGGATTGCCCGAGGTGGTTCTGGGTATCATCCCCGGCGCGGGTGGCACGCAGCGGTTGCCACGGCTGATCGGAGTCAAGGCAGCGCTGGACATGATTGTGACCGGCAAAGCCATCGCCGCAGGCAAGGCGCTGTCGATGGGGCTTGTCGATGAGATTGCAGACGATCCGCTGGCTGCTGCCTTGGCGCTTTACGACGTGCGCCTTGCTGCGGCGATCGGGCCGGACCAGCGTCCAGCGCCTCAGGCCGACGCCGACGCGGTGGCCGCGATGCAAACCCATATCACGCGCCGGATGCCGGGCCAGATTGCCCCGCCGGTCGCGGTGGGGCTGGTCGCGGAAACGGCCAGTCTGCCCTTGATCGAAGGGCTGGCGCGAGAACGCGCGGCATTTCTGAAGTTGCGCGCCTCACCGCAGGCGCGGGCCCTTAGACATATGTTCTTTGCCGAACGGGCGGCGGGCAACAGGGGGCGCACCTATCCCAGACCCGCGCGGGACATCGCCACGGCCATCGTGGTCGGCGGCGGCAACATGGGGGCTTCAATCGCCTATGCGCTGGCCGGTGCCGGCATTGCGGTGACCGTCGTTGAACGCGACCCCGCCGGGGCGGGGCGGGCCGAGGAGAACCTGCGCAAGCTGGTGGACCAAGGCATCGGTCGCGGCACGCTTTCCGCCACCGAGGGCGCGGCGATCCAAGAGCGGCTGACCTCTGTCGTCGGTTATGCCAACCTGCCACCTGCCGATCTGGCTATTGAAGCGGCTTTCGAGGATTTCGTGGTCAAGCGCGCGATCTTTGCCGAGCTTGAAACTGTGCTGCCACCAGAAACGATCCTTGCCACCAACACCTCTTATCTCGACGTGAACCGGCTGGCCGATAGCGTGGCGGTTCCGTCGCGCTTTCTTGGCCTGCATTTTTTCAGCCCGGCGCATATCATGAAGCTGCTGGAGATCGTGAATGGCGACCGCACATCGGACGAGACGCTTGGCGCGGCCTTCGCACTGGCGCGGCGTTTAGGAAAGATCCCGGTCCTGTCAGGCGTCTGCGACGGGTTCATCGGCAACCGGATTCTGACGCGCTACCGGCAAGCGGCCAACCTGCTTCTGGCCGAAGGTGCCCTGCCCAACGAGGTCGATGCCGCGATGCGGGGCTTCGGCATGGCGATGGGACCATATGAGGCGCAGGACATGTCAGGGCTCGACATCGCTTACGCCAACATCAAGCGGCAGGTCCCCGGCGCGAAGCCGCGTCACGTCCCCCTGGTTGAGCGTCTGGTCTCGGATCACCAGCGGCTTGGCCGCAAGACCGGTGCGGGGTGGTATGACTATGACGCGGCGGGAAAGGCAGTGGTGTCCGGGCTGGTGACAGGGGAAATCCGCAAGGTTTCGACAGAGATGGGCAGGACCCGGCGCGACTTCACAGCCGATGAGATTGTCGAACAGATCACCCTGGCCATGATCGCCGAGGCCTGCGCGATACTGGAGGAAGGTATCGCCGAGCGGCCACAAGACATCGACTTGGTGCTTGTGCATGGCTACGGCTTCCCGCGCTGGCGCGGCGGGCTGATCCATCATGCCGACAGCCTTGGGGTGAACGCCCTCGTGCAGCGCTACATGGCACTGGCCGCAGCATACCCGCAGGGATGGGCGGTGCCGCCGTTGCTGGCGCGGCTGGCCGCAACGGGCCAGACTCTGGACAGCCTGAACGCAGGTTGACCTCACATCGGACCACCGCGCCCCGGTCGTGATCGCATCGGGGCGCGAAACAGCAAGAAGATGCAACGCGACAAGCAGGCACGTTCAATACGAGGCGCGGCTGATACCTGTAACGTCCTCTGATTAGGGATACTCCGCGATCCCTGCGCCGATGGAGGATCGAACGCAGGGGGAACGGACCGGACCGGAACGCCACCTTTGGAGGATCAAATGGCAATCAGCAAGGAAGCCGATTCACTGCGAGCGCTCTATCAGAGCTGGACCGACCAGATGGTCGCGAACCCCGGCCTGACCATCGCCAACCTGCGCAGCATGTTCGACGAATGGGGCCAGCCCGCGCTGGAACCGGAGAACGTCACCTACAAGAGC
>Ga0208490_101024_pt1 | contig 12092 bp, 9 predicted proteins | sample SubbioAug_CSWold_FD_184818 | JGI IMG/M metagenome (GOLD analysis project Ga0208490, IMG submission 184818) | Serpentinite rock and fluid subsurface biosphere microbial communities from McLaughlin Reserve, California, USA - CR11Aug_CSWold (SPAdes) | ecosystem: Environmental > Terrestrial > Deep...
AGGAGGCAATAAATTAGATGAAACGATTTGTAAGCACAGTTCTAATCGCATTAATGATTTTTACCATATTACCATCATCATCATTTGCTGGTTCAATCTCCTTTCCAGCTCCAAATATGAATCTTAAAAATATGGAGATGCCTGTTTTAAAGGCAGGAGAAATCAATACTATTACACTACAATTTGAGAATGCAGGAGCTGCCAATAATATAGTGCTAACTCCTCAACTTGGAGAAGGAACTCCATTTTTGCCAACAAATATTACTGATAGTATGAATATTACTAATTCCAGTCAACCATTTGACCTTAATCTTAATGTAAAAAGTGACACAATAGCTGGAACTTATCTCCTTAAGATGATTGTTAACTATAACTATTTAGTAACACTTGATGGAAATATTCCTATCTTTTCAGAAGGAACCAAGGACATTTCAATTTATGTTAAGATAGAAAGCTCAGCAATACGACCTATGATAGTAGTAAAAGAAATTTCAACAGATCCAACAATGATTTCTCCTGGCCAAAGCTTTGTTGCAACAGTATTTTATGAAAATATTGGAGATGCTGACATAAATAATATTGAAACTAAACTTACAGGATTAAGTCAAGATGGTTTATTCCTTTCATTAGGTTCAGATACAGGTTTTATAAGAAGTGTAAAGTCTAAAGGTAGTGGAATCCTAAGATATAATTTAAGAGCTGCAGCAAATATTCCCAATGGAACCCATGAATTAGGTATAGAATTCACTTATAATGGTAAAACTGAGCAACAAAAATTATATATAACAATGAATCCAGGTTCTCAAGTTAACTCTAATTTATCAATTGAAAATCTAGTTTTCCCTACTAGAAATATTGGAGTAAACGGAGAATATGTACTGACTTTTAATGTGAAAAATGATAGTACTATTACTACAAGTAATATAGTTGTTAAGGCAGAAAGCGATGATCCATCTGTGGTTCCAAGAAGCACTTCTATAATAAAATTAAACTCAATAGAGCCTGGGAAAAGCGAAACTCTAAAATTTATCTTTTCTCCTACTGATTCTTCTGTAACTAGAAATTATCCGATTCGCATTGTGGTTGAATATGGTGATCAGTTTAGTGGTGGAGAAAAATATACTATTGAACAATATGTAGGAATAAATGTATACAATCCAACTGATGATGGAATTACAAGTAAACCAAAACTAATAGTAGATAAATATAGCTTTACACCAGGTCTTGTTAAAGCAGGGGAAAATTTTGAAATGAATCTATCCTTCTTTAATACAAATAGTTCAAAGACTGTTAAAAATATAAAAATATTCCTTACTGCTTCAGAGATAACCGATCCAAATAGCCCTTCTGCTGGTGGTTCAGTATTTACTCCAGTAGATAGTTCAAATACATTTTATATTGACAGTATTGCTCCAAAAGGAAAGGCTCAGAAGAAAATTACTATGTTTACTGTCCCTGATGCTTTAGCTAAGACATATACACTAACTGCCCACTTTGAGTATGAAGACAGTCAAGGCAATGAATTTACAGCAACAGAATTAATCGGCGTTCCAGTTGTTCAGCAGTCAAAATTAGATACCGGTGAAGTTGGTTACTTCCCAGAAGCTTATGTTGGACAATCAATGCCAATATCACTGGAATTTTACAATACTGGAAAAGTAACATTATACAATATGATGGTTAAAATTGAAGGTGACTTCCAAACTGAAAATGCCCAGTATTATGTTGGTAACTTTACTTCAGGTAGTAGTGATTATTTCGAAGGATATATAATTCCTTCTCAACCAGGTGAACTTTCAGGAGATGTTGTATTTACATTTGAGGACTCCACAGGTCAAATGCAAGAAATTAAAAAACCATTTAGCCTTAATGTTATGGAAATGATGCCTATGCCAGAATATCCAGGAGAAGAGTATCCCCCATTTGAAGAACCAAATCAAGGTGGATTCATGGGGAAATATGGTAAATTCTTAATCCCTGCAGTTTTACTTTTGGCAGTTGTTGGTGGTATTGTTTTTTATCGTAAGAAAAAGGCTAAAAAATCTCTTGAGGATATGGAAATAGATGAATAGCTTTGATCTGTTTAGAATGGGAATTAAAAATCTGTGGAGAAGAAAATTAAGAACATTCCTTACAGTTCTTGGTGTAATAATTGGTGCAAGTTCTATTATTGTAATGCTTAGTTTAGGATTTGGATTATCTCAAAGTTTTGAAGATCAAATATCTCAATGGGGTAGTTTAACAACCATAAATGTATATAAGAGATGGGCTGATCCATCAATGCCAGGGGGAGGCGGCGAAGAAGCTAAATTAGATGATACAGCAGTTATGAATTTTAAAAATCTCCCTAATGTCATTGCAGTTAGTCCAACTTTAGAAACTTTTGGAACAATTATTAACGGAAGATATGTTGCTGGTGTTCCAATTCGAGGAGTAGATCCAGATTCCATGGAAGAGTTTGGGTTTGTAATATCCGAAGGTAGATTGTTGGAGAGTTCAGATGAACTTACAGTAGTATTTGGTAGTGGGATGCAGCAAAACTTTTATGACCCTAAAGCAAGAGTATGGCGTGAAATAAAAGTTGACTTAATGAAAGATAGAATGTCATTAACTCTAAATCCAAATTATGGTTGGGAAGACCCAGGCAACAAGGTAAATTATAAAGAGTATAAAATCAAAGTTGCAGGTGTTTTAGCTGAAGGTAATTGGGAATATAGTTACGGTGTGTTTATGCCCTTAACTGAAGTTCAAAAGTTAATTAAAGAAAAAGAAAAGGCTGAGAACTTAAAACCACAACCAGGTGGAGTATCTTCAAGTGAATATCAACAAATAAATGTTAAGGTTAATGATATGAAGAATGTTCAGAAAGTACAAGACTCTATAAAAGCTATGGGTCATGAAGCTTACAGCCTAAACGACCAATTAGAATCCATGAAGGAAACAGCTGGTGTAATTCAACTTGTACTAGGAGGAATAGGTGCCATATCACTGTTGGTTGCAGCAATAGGTATAACAAATACTATGGTTATGAGTATTTATGAAAGAACAAAAGAGATAGGCATTATGAAAGTAATTGGTGCTTCCATTGGAGACATTAAGAGGTTATTCTTATTTGAATCTGCTCTTATTGGTCTATTAGGTGGAATCTTAGGAATAGGTTTTAGCTATTTACTATCTTTCGTATTAAATAGGTTTGGAGGAATGTTTGGAAACTTCTTTGGAGCTGGAATGGATTCAAAAATATCTATAATTCCTTTATGGCTTGTTGTTGCAGCTTTGTTCTTCTCAGCATTGATAGGTATAATCTCAGGTTACTATCCTGCAAGACGAGCAATGAGATTATCTGCATTGGAAGCAATTAGAACAGAATAAACTTAAGGTGCTAGATTCTTTTTCTAGCACCTTAAATATTATAGATATAAGTGTTAATTTTAAGTATTCTTACCAATTGATTTAGCGGGAAACCCTTCTAAAATTTCATTTTCCTCAAAGATACTTCTTTGTTTAACCAATGAGCCTGATTTAACCAAAGAATTTCTTCCAACCTTTGAATAGTCACATATTATTGAGCCTGATTCAATAATAGTTCCACTGCCTATATGACAACCATGGACTATACAACCTGGTCCAATGGTTACATTGTCTTCTATGATTAGTTCATTATCTGGTAATAAGTGTAAAACTGAATTTTCCATAATCTGAACATTATTTCCTATTATTACTGGACCATGGGAATTCCCAATTATCTTGACCCCAGAGTAAACTTTCGAGTTATTTCCAATTCTTACATCTCCATTTATTTCAGCTCCATCAAATATAACTACATTTTCTTTTATAACAGGAATTTTCCCTCCTATAGCATTTAATTTCCCCACAATATTATCCTCCCATTCTCTACCAGTTAATTCTTTGTAATCCACTTTTGTGATGGAAATATCTCCACCTCTCATCCTTTTAATCATATCAATATCTTCTTGTGTTAAAGTTCTTATTATTCTGTAGGGTCTACCTATTACTACGCTTTTATCTGGTATACTAACACCTTGAGGAATTATTGTTCCTTCTCCAAATATGCACATATTTCCAACTTTTGATCCAGGTAAAAATATAGTTCCATTTCCTACCTCACAAAGGTCTCCAATTTCTGCACCTATAACTATACATTTGTGTCCTAATACTGTTTTACTCCCAATTTTAGCAGGATACTTTTTGTTTCCAATAATTACAGAGTTTTCCAAAATCCAACTATTATTTCCAAAGGATACACTTCCACCATCAGACCTTACCACACTTCCTTGAGCTATATATAGACCATCTCCACTGGACATTTCTCCATAAATTCTTGCTGATTCATCTATTTTAAATCCCATATTTCCTCCCTTAACAAGTTTTTATTGCTTTCAACAGCAGCTTTTATAAACCCTTTAAAGATTGGATGGCTAGTAGTTGGTCTAGATTTAAACTCAGGATGGAACTGAACTCCAATAAAGAATGGATGATCCTTAAGTTCAATAATTTCAACTAAATCACCATCTGGAGACATACCAGAAAAAACTAAACCCTTATTTTGGAGCAAATCCTTATAATCATTATTAAATTCATATCTGTGTCTATGTCTTTCATGGATTGTTTCCATATCATACAAACTTCGGGCTTTCGAGCCTTCTTCAAGGACACATGAATAACTTCCCAACCTTAATGTTCCTCCAATATCTTCAATATCCTTTTTATCAGGCAATATATGTATGACAGGTTGTGTAGAAGTTGGGTTTAGTTCAGTTGAATTAGCTTCCTTTAGACCTACAACATTTCTTGAAAACTCAATACATGCTAATTGCATTCCAAGACAAATACCAAAGTATGGAATATTATTTTCCCTTGCATATTTAATAGCTGTAATTTTGCCCTCAATACCCCTGTCTCCAAAACCACCTGGAACTAAAATTCCATTACTTTTGCCTAAAAGCTCCTTTGCATTCTCTTTTGTAATTTCTTCTGCTTGTAACCAATTGATATTTACATCCACACCATTTGCTAACCCACCGTGTTTTAATGCTTCTATAACAGATAGGTAAGCATCTTTTAATTCAATATACTTCCCTACTAATGAAATATCAACTTTTCCAGATAAATTATTAACCTTGTCAATTAATTGATTCCAATTGCTTAAATCCAGACTATCACATTGCAAATTTAGTTTTTCTATAGCAAGAGATCCAAGTCCTTCATCCTCTAACATTTGTGGTAATTGATATATTGTTGATACATCTCTGTTTTCAATAACCTCTTTGGAATCCAAGTCACAAAATAAGGCAATCTTATCTTTCAAGTCTTTTGAAAGGGGTTTTTCACACCTACAAATAAGTGCATCAGGCTGAATTCCAAGACTTCTAAGTTCTTTTACACTATGTTGTGTTGGTTTTGTTTTTAATTCACCTGCTTTTGAAAGATAAGGGATTAAGGTTACATGAATATACATTACATTTTCTTTGCCTACATCGTACTTTATTTGTCTAATAGCTTCTAAAAAAGGCAAAGACTCTATATCCCCAACTGTCCCTCCAACTTCAGTAATTACAATGTCAACTTCTCTATCTTGTGATGCTTTAATGATTCTTTTTTTTATTTCATTTGTGATGTGAGGTATTACCTGTACAGTTTTTCCTCCATAGTCGCCTCTTCTCTCTTTGTTAATTACTGACCAATATACTTTTCCAGTTGTAACACTGCTGTTTTTAGTTAGATTTTCATCAATAAATCTTTCATAATGACCTAAATCTAAGTCGGTTTCTGCTCCATCATCTGTAACATACACTTCTCCATGTTGATATGGACTCATTGTACCAGGATCAACATTAATATATGGATCAAACTTTTGAATAGTTACCCTAAGACCTCTATCTTTTAATAGTCTTCCAAGGCTTGCAGCTGTAATTCCTTTTCCAAGAGAAGAAACAACCCCTCCTGTAACAAAAATAAACTTGGTTTCCACGCTAATACCTCCCTTTCACTAGAATTATCAGAATATACTTATCATATACAGAATTTGTCATAGTAACTTAATATAACTATAAATGATAACATAGTATAATTATAATATAACTAAGAGAGATTGGGAGTGAGAAAATGAAAAAAACATTGTTTTTATTGATTTTAATTCTTCTATTATCCATTCTCCCTAATAATGTCTCCTATGGACTAACTCCTGAACCTTATGAAGTTTTAAGGGATTTGGGGGTATTAAGAGGAAATACTGCTGGTGACTTAATGCTTGATGACTATCTAAGAAGGCAGGATATGGTAGTTTTGATTAGCAGATTATATAAAGAAGAAAATACGGCTAGAGATTATTATTTCAAACCTAAGTTTTCTGACCTTGAAGACACAAACAAATTCTATCATGGATATATCCAGTGGTCTGTTGATAAAGGACTAATAAAAGGAATGGATAATGGAAATTTCGGCTATGATTTAGATGTAATTGTACACGATTATCAAGTTGTTCTATTAAGAGCTTTAGGCTATGGTGAGGAGTCATTACTTTATCAATCAGTTCCTGACATAGCAAAGAAATTTGGTTTAATGGAAGGTGTTGAAGTTAACATTTCCGATAAATTAAAAAGGCGTGATATGGCTACAATGACATACAACGCATTGAATTTAAACAAAAAAGGTAGTCCCCTTACATTGGCTGATGTTTTACAATTAGAAATTACAAACTAGAAGAAGGCTATTTAGCCTTCTTCTTTTTCTGTTTATAAATATTCTTCATTAATAGCATTTGCTATTCTTTCAAGTCCCTCTTTTACAAAATCTCTAGGAGCAGCAAAATTAAATCTCATGAAGCCATTTCCAGAATCTCCAAACCATTTGCCACCATCCAGTGCGCATCCTGCTTTTTCTATTATTAATTTTTCTAAAACATCTCCATCTTTCTCGTACTCCCTAAAATCTATCCACGCAAGATAAGTAGCTTGAGTATTGATTAGTTTTGCTTTTGGCAGTTCTTTTCTTAGGAAATCTTCTATAAAAATTAAATTTTCACTTAAGTAGACCAGTAATTCATCCAACCACTCATCTCCATAATTATATGCAGCTATAACGCCTTCAATACTTAATGGGCTTTGTCCCCCTATACTATTTCGATCTAGAATAATTTCCAGTTTGCTTCTAATTTCCTCATTAGGAACTATCAAATTGGATGAGTATAACCCAGCTAGGTTAAATGTTTTACTTGGTGCAGTTGCAGTAATTGACATTCTCTCATATTTTTCTCCTAAAGATGGAAACATTACATGGGTATTATCTCCTAATATTAAATCATTATGAATCTCATCAGAAAAAATTATAACACCATTCTCATAGCAAATATCTCCTAGCATTGTCAATTCCTCTTTTGTCCATACCCTAGATACTGGATTGTGTGGACTACAAAGTATTAATATCTTGTTATTTGGATCCTCAGCTTTCAACTTTAGGTCATTAAAATCAATATAATACATATCATCCTTTAACACTAATTGAGAGTTAACCACAACTCTATTATTTGCTTGAATACTATCTCTAAAAGGATAATAAACAGGCTCAGTGATTATAACTCCATTACCTTCTTGAGAAAAACCTTGTATTACATAGTTAACTGCAGGAACAACCCCAGGAGTGAATAGAATCCATTCCTGTTTTATATCATAATTAAATCTTCTTTTGGTCCAATTGATAATTGAGTCATAATACTCTTCTCCTCGATAACTATATCCAAATATACCATGGTCCACTCTTTTTTTAAGTGCATCTATTATAACTGGAGCAGTTTTAAATTCCATATCCGCTACCCAAAAAGGTAATAGCCCGTCCTTTTTAAACAGTTCATTTTGTACGACACTATCCCACTTGCTTGAAAATGTATTTGCTCTATCAACAATCTGATCGAAGTTAAACTTCATCTTTATCCTCCATAAGTTTTATTTTATATTTTGCAACCAACTCATCAATTTGTTTTTGTATAACTTCCCCAATAGGAGCTCCTTTATCCTTTCTTTCCAAGGATACTAAATACTCTTTTTCTCCAGCAGTGTATATTCTAGCTTCTCCTGGTGTTTTTTTTGAATTTCTTAGAGCTCTCAATATATCACCAGTATGTTTTTTAAAAGAATCAGTGTCAACTAAATGTTCTACATTAATTGCTATAAAAAAATGACCAAGTCTATATGGAGCAGGCTTATTATCTTCATCTACTCCAGATAGCATCTGCATAAAAGGTCCTAAATTAAATGCACTTGAGAGTATCTCTACAACAGCTGCATAACCATAACCTTTGTATCCTCCTGTTTCTTCACCTACTCCACCTAATGGTGTTAATGCAGCATATCCCTTCGTAAGCTGGTCCAATACTAATTTAGGATCAGTTTCAGAGTTTCCATCATTGTCTATGACCCAACCTGAAGGCAGTTTTTTGCCATCTCTATAATATTTTTCAATTTTCCCTCGCTGAGTTGTTGAAGTTGCACAATCTAGAATAAAATCAAATTCTTCATCTGTGGGTATACCAATAGTTAGTGGATTTGTACCCATCATATTTTCTACTCCAAAGGTTGGTGCTATTGAAGGTCTTGCATTGGTACCAGTAATGCCAATTAAACCTTTATCAGCTGCCATCTGAACATAGTATCCTGCTATTCCATAATGGGAAGAGTTTTTAACAGTAACCATGGAAATGCCATACTTCTTAGCTTTCTCTATTGCCATTTCCATTGCATACTTGCCTGCCACATGACCAAATCCATTATTAGCATCGATTACTGCTGTTGCCATATTGTCTCTTATTACATTCAATTTAGTAATAGGTTCTAAAATACCTTGAACAATTCGATCAACATAAATAGGTTTAAATCTACCTATTCCATGAGAATCTATACCTTGTTTATCTGCGGCAATTAAAATTTCAGCAACAACCTTTGCATCTTTCTCTGGAACATTAAGTTCTACTAATACATCAACCATAAATGATTCCAACACATCGAATGAAATCCACCTTTCCTTTGACAATTAGATCTCCTCCCCTAATTTTCCATTTCCCCCAGTTTTTTCATTATAATTTCATCTATTTCTGTCGCAGTTTTATCCATTAATATTTCTATGCCTTCTTCAATTGTCTCTATAGCATAAATATTAAATTCTCCTTTTTCTACAGCTAAAATTACCTCCTCTTTCAATATCAAATTCTTAAGGTTCGTCTTTGGGATTATAACTCCCTGCTTCCCATTTAACCCAAACATTTTACATACTTGGAAGAATCCTTCTATTTTTTCATTAACTCCTCCAATAGGTTGAACTTCGCCTTTTTGGTTAACAGAACCTGTTACTGCCAAATACTGTTTAATTGGCACTTGAGCTATGGATGATAATATAGCATATAATTCTGTACTAGATGCGCTATCTCCATCGACAACGGAATAGCTTTGTTCAAAACCAAGGCCAATAGTTAAACCTAATGTTTTTTTAGTTGCATATCTTTGACCAAGGAATCCACTTAGAATCAAAACACCTTTATCATGGAGTCTACCACTTTGCTGTGCTTCTCTTTCAATATTTATAATTCCTTCTTCGCCTCTATAGACCGTTGCGGTTATTCTGCTAGGCTTACCAAATGAATACTCACCACTTCCCATAACTGCCAGTCCATTTATTTGACCAATTTCTTCACCATTTAAGTCTATTAATAAGGTTCCTTCTAAAAACATCTCATTTAGTTTTTCTTCGTATTTATTAGACCTATATATCTTTTCTTCAATTGCTTTCTTAACATGTTTCTCTTGAACAATATCGCATCCCTCTTCCTCTGCCCAAAGATCTGATTCATACAATATTTCTATAATTTGATTAAACTGTGTGCTCAGCTTATTCTGGTGTCCAGCGATTCTGGTTGAGTACTCAACTACTCTAGCTACACTATTTTTATCAAAATGTTTAATTCCAGTGTCATTAACATGAGTTGCAATAAATTCACCCATTAGTCTTATATTGGCTTTGTTTTTTTCCATCTCAATATCAAAATCTGCCATGACCTTGAATAATTTTCTAAAATCATCGTCATAAGCATATAAATAATTATATGTGTAATCATCTCCAATAATAATAACCTTAACATCTAAAGGAATTGGCTCAGGTCTAAGGGTAGTAGTAACTGTATATCCCATTAATCTATTGTAGTTTTCAATATTTATCTCATTTGTTTTTAGTGATCTCTTTAACATTTCCCAAGAAATCGGATTGTTGAGAATTTCTTTCATTTGAAATACAATGTACCCTCCATTGGCTTGATGCAATGATCCTGCTTTGATTTGAGTAAAATCTGTTGTTAATACTCCCATCTGACTTTTGTACTCTATATTACCCATAATATTATTATATATTGGGTTCGATTCATTAATTATTGGTGCACTTGTTAATTTTGAGTTATCAACAAATAGATTCACCATATACCTATTAAAAAAATCTTCATCATCCCCAGTTGGTATCTCAAATAAGGATAAATTTTTTGGACCTCCTTTGCTTTTAAATTTATCAACATTATCTAGAATATCATTTTCTAATTCGTTTAAATAAATAGCAGTTGATGGATTATCCCCATATTTACTAATTAGCTTCCTTATGTCATATTGAACAATTTCTGTAACAATGTTCTTATCTAAATTACTTAAGCTATCAGATAGCTCATCATCAAGTAACCTTAATTCATTGAACTCTTCCACAGTTTCTATTCTTAATTCTTCAAATTTCCCCATCATTGTTTCTCTATCGTCCATGGACTGAGAATTGTATTCTTCCTCATTCATTGGCTTTCCATCCTCTTTTAAAGGAATTGAAATAAGACCACCTTCGCTGGGTGTATACACAAAATCAAACTTCTGACTTTTCTCATTAAGCCTTTTCAATACATCGTTTTTCTTCTGATTTACAATTTTAAACACATCATTTTTTCTGTTTTCATACTGTATTCCAGAAAATGTTTCAGGTATAATTCTTCTATAACTATCTATTAGGCTTTCTAATTCTTTCTTAAATTCATTTCCCATACCTGCTTTAAATGATAAAGCTTTAGGTGATTCCTTTTTTTCAAAATTAAATACATAAACCCAATCATCAGGTACAGGTTGATTTTTAGAGAATGCTTCTGCTATGGAGTATGTGAAGCTACTTCTACCAGTACCACTAAGCCCAGACACATAAATATTATAGCCTTTTCTCTTCATCTTTAGTCCAAAGCTCAAAGCTGAAACACCTCTGTCTTGACCTATAATTCCCTTAAGTGGTTTTAGTTCCTTAGTTGTTTCGAAATCAATCTCATTTATATCACAATAACTAGTTAACTGATCTTTTTCTAACCTATACTTATCTTTCACCAAAATCCCTCCCTATTGAATGCACTTAATACTTATATACCCAAGAATCCTTTGAACACAAAAAAAATGCATCGATTTTGTATTATTACAAATCAATGCATCATAAGATATTAGTAAAAAGCATTTAGTATCATAGGTACTATCATAGCTACTGCAAGAATCAATGCTAAAGCAATAGATACTGCTTTTGTTTGTTTACTCCTCATAAAATCACCCTTTCATTATATATCTTATATTAACTCACCACTAGAATCAACTTCCAAATCATCATTTTTACCAAATAATTGAACAAAACTAAAAATTAATGCAATGGCTATTGCAGTTGAAGCTACTAAAAAAGGTACTTTACTCCCAAAATCATATGAGAAACCTGCAATCAACGCACCAGTCATCTCACCTAAAGCTTTAATTGCATTAAAAACACCTGACATAAATCCTGCTCCGTGACTTGAGCGTTGGACAGCAAAATTTTGAAGAAGAGGAAATGTAATAGTGTGCATTGTAAAGTAAAATAAACTCCAAGCCATAAATGGTAATACACTATCATTTAAAAATATCATACTTGCCCCGAATACAGCTAATGCTAGTACTACTCGGGAGTTTGACACTTAAATACTAAAAAAACCGCTAAAGCCATTGAAAAGGCTTTATTTTTTTGTCAAATTTTATATATTTATATTGCCCAATGTT
>Ga0208490_101025_pt1 | contig 12075 bp, 13 predicted proteins | sample SubbioAug_CSWold_FD_184818 | JGI IMG/M metagenome (GOLD analysis project Ga0208490, IMG submission 184818) | Serpentinite rock and fluid subsurface biosphere microbial communities from McLaughlin Reserve, California, USA - CR11Aug_CSWold (SPAdes) | ecosystem: Environmental > Terrestrial > Deep...
GAAGCCGTTGCACGGCGTCTCGTATAGCACCTCCGGCGCAGCGCATTGCTGCACGACGCCGGCGTTGAAGACCGCGATCCGGTTCGACATGGTCAGCGCTTCGGTTTGATCGTGGGTCACGTAGATGACCGTGAAGCCGAGCGACTTATGCAGCCGGGTGATCTCGAGCTGCATCTGCTCGCGCAATTTCTTGTCGAGCGCGCCGAGCGGTTCGTCCATCAGGACCAGCCGCGGATTGAAGATCAACGCCCTCGCCAATGCGACGCGCTGCCGCTGCCCGCCGGAGAGCTGCGCCGGCATCCGGTTGCCGAAGCCGCCGAGTTCGACGAGGTCGAGATATTCCTGCACCGTCCGCTGCACCTCCGCGGCGGGGCGCTTGCGGATCTTCAGCGGGTAGGCAAGGTTTTCCGCCACCGTCATATGCGGGAACAGCGCGTAGTTCTGGAACACCATTCCGATGTCGCGGTTGTAGGGCGCCATACGGGCGATCGAGCGACTTTCGAGCGTGATGTCGCCGCTGGTCAGGCTCTCGAACCCCGCCAGCATCATCAGGACGGTGGTTTTTCCTGAGCCGGACGGGCCGAGCAGCGTGACGAATTCCCCGCGCTCTACCGACAGATTGAAATCGCGGACGACGAGGGTTTTCTGGTCATAGCTCTTCTTGACGTTGACGAATTCAAGAAAACCCTGACCCTCTTCCATACGCGCGGCTCCTGAATTGCCCCCGCGCAAACATGCAACCGTCGCGCTGCGCAGTCAGGCTACGTTAGCCGCAATTCAGGCTGATCGGCAACGGTTCCCCTGATCAGTTATCGAACACACTACCGTGATCTTTCGATCTACCGATCCACTTTCAGATTATCTGCGGCCTGCATAAGATGGGATGTAACAAATCGAGATCCTGAACCGAAACCGGGAAACAGATGCCGATGACGGATGATGAAAGATGGGCTGGCATGTTGCGGACGGCGATCAGGGGTGACGAACGGGTCTATGCGGAGTTTCTCTCCGAAATCACTCCCGTCCTGCGCCGGCTCGTGCGTTCCCGCGCCGACCGTCTCGCCGCCGCCGATTGCGAGGATGTCGTCCAGGAAGCGATGCTCGCCATCCATCTCAAGCGCCATACATGGCGTCAGGAGGAGCCTCTGCGACCGTGGCTCTTCGCCATCGCCCGCTACAAGATCATCGACGCCTTTCGCGCGAGGGGAAAGCGGATCGAGCTGCCGGTGGAGGATTATGCCGATGTGCTGCCGGCGGAGGAGACCGAGGATGCGACGGTGCAGGGCGACATGGAGCGCGTTCTGGCGACGCTCGATGGGCGCGCGGGCGAGATCGTCCGGGCGATCGGAGTGGAGGGGGCGAGCGTCGCGGATGTCGGCTCGCGCTTTTCGATGACGGAAGGAGCAGTGCGTGTTGCACTGCATCGTGGCTTGAAGAAGCTCGCGGAGATGCGGGCGAGGATGCTGGAATGAAGACCGACGACCTGATCAGAGCCCTCGCGGCGGACCCGGTGCCCGCGCCCCCGGTGGAGCGTGCCCTGTGGCCGTCGCTGGCGCTCGGGCTGGCGGTGTCGGCGGTTCTGTTTCTCGCAATGCTCGGCCCCCGCCCCGATTTCGCGCAGGCCGTGGAGACGCTTCGCTTCGTCGTCAAGCCGCTGTTTCCGCTGATCCTGATCGCGGGCGCGATGTACGTGCTGACGCGGCTGTGGCGACCGGGGAGCCATGTGCCGCTCTGGGCGATCGCGATTGCTCCGGCAACGCTCGGCGTCGCGATCATCCTGGAACTGATCGCCCTTCCGGCGCAGCAATGGGGCGCGGCGCTCGTCGGGCAGAACGCGCTGAAGTGCCTCTTCTTCATCCCGCTGTTCTCGCTCGCCCCGCTCGCCGTCACGCTCACAGCCCTGCGCCGCGGCGCGCCCACGCGACCAGCCCTCACGGGAGCCGTCGCCGGCCTCCTCTCAGCCGGCCTCGGCGCAACCCTCTACGCCCTCCACTGCCCCGACGACAGCCCGCTTTTCGTCGCCACGTGGTATGTCATCGCCGCGAGTTTGGTGGCGGCGCTGGGGGCGATGGTTGGGGGGCGGGTGTTGCGGTGGTGACACCTCACCCCCGCCCCCCGAACAAATCCCCCCAGGCCGGCAGCGCCCCCTCAAACGGCAGCGCCGTCGCTTCGTAAACGCCTCTGGCGATGGCGCGGGCGAGGCAGTCGGCGGCGGTGGTGCAGATGTCGGTGAAATCGTTCGCGGGGTCCTCCAGCTTGCGCGCGCCGGTGGCGGCCGCAAAGACCGTATCGCCGTCGAAGGGGGCGTGGGTGACGCGCAGGGCGCGGGCGAGGCCGTCATTGGCGTTGATCGCGAGGCGCTTGGCTTGGGGCTTGGTCAGCGCGGCGTCGGTGACGACGAGGGCGATGGTGGTGCCGGGTTGGGTCCCGCCCTTCCAGCGGGCGCGGCGCTGGTCGCTCGTGATCTGCGCCGGGAGCCCGAGCCCGCCGAATTCATCGCCCTCCTCCAGCCCGCCCGCCCAGAAATGCGGCCCGCCGCCGATCACCGCCGACCCGACGGCATTGACGATCGCGATCGCTCCGACCGTGAAGCCGGAGGCGGTGCGGGCGCTGGCGGAGCCGAGCCCGCCTTTCAGATCGACCGTGGTCGCGCCATAGCCGCCGCCGATGCTGCCGAGCGGAAAATCGCGCGAGGCCGCATCGCAGGCTGCATAGCCGAGATCGCGATAGGGCGGGTAGCGGCCCCATTCCCTGTCGCCTCCGTTCAGCAGATCGAAGCAGATCGCCTGGGGGACGATGGGGATGACGGCATCGCGTATCCTGAACCCCCGCCCGCGCTCGCGCAGCCAGGCCTGCACGCCGCTGGCCGCGTCGAGCCCGTAGCCCGATCCACCCGAGAGGACGATGGCATCGACGCGCTCGACCGTTGCATCCGGCTCGAGGCAGCCGAGATCGCGTCCGGCTGAAGCGCCGCCGAGGACGCTGACGGAGGCGACGACCGGTTCGTCGAAGAGCGCTACTGTGACGCCCGAGGCGAGCCGTGCATCATGGGCGTTGCCGATCGCGAGGCCGGGGATGTCGGTGATCAGATTGCGCTGCGTCATCTCGTCCTCGTCGTTTCGGTGCCAGGGTTGATCCTGCACAAGTCGATCGCGCCTGCAATTGTGTATCACGGCGCATCACGAGCCTGCGAGAGTGCGTCGCAGGTCCTTTTCCTCGACGACAACGGGGGCTACAAGCGGGGCATGATGGAGATTTCGATACTCGCTGCCCTCGCGGGCGGATTGATCAGCTTCCTGTCGCCCTGCGTGCTGCCGCTCGTGCCGCCGTACATGACGTATCTGGCGGGCGCATCGATCGATCAGATGCAGGATTCGGGCGCGCGCGACGTGCGCCGCCGGGCCGTGCTGACGGCGCTCGTCTTCGTTGCCGGGTTCACCACCGTCTTCACCCTGCTCGGTGCGACCGCCTCGGCGCTGGGGCAGGTGGTGCGGCAGTACATGGATATCTTCGGGACGATCGCGGGTATCGTGATCATCATCATGGGGCTGCATTTCCTCGGCGTCTTCCGCATCGCCTTCCTCTATCGCGAGGCGCGGTTCCAGGGGGGCTCGAATGCGGGGCTCGGCGGTGCCTATGTCATGGGCCTCGCCTTCGCCTTCGGCTGGACGCCCTGCATCGGGCCGATTCTCGCGGCAATCCTCGCGGTCGCCGGTTCGGAAGCGAGCGTCTACCGCGGAGCGTTCCTGCTGATGGTCTATTCTGCCGGGCTCGGCATCCCGTTCGTGCTGGCCGCCTTCGCCATGAAGCCGTTCATCGCCTTCCTCAAGCGCATGAAGAGCCGCTTCGGCATGATCGAGAAGGTGATGGGGGGGCTGCTGGTGCTCACCGGCATCGCCTTTCTCACGGGTGGAATCGAGATGATGGCGTTCTGGATGCTCGAAACCTTCCCCGTCCTCGGGCGGCTCGGATGAGAGCGACCATCTAGCGCGCCACGAGATTGCCCCGGTAATCCACGAAGCCACTCTCGCTCTCGCGCCAGGCGAAGAGCCCGTATTCCGCGAATGTCGCGTCGCCCTTCGCGTCGAAACTGATCGGGCCGATTTCCGTGTCGAGCTGCGTGCCGGCCCGCATCGTATCGGCGATCACGCGCGGGTCGTTCGTACCCGCGATGCGGGCCGCTTCCTCGACGGCTCGAAGCGCGACGAAGGTGTTGAGCGCATAGCGTCCGCTCTCCAGCCCCGCCTCGTCGAGGGCGCTCATCAGCGCCTGGCCGTTCTCGTCCGCGCCGAATTCGAGCGCCGCCGTCATCAGCGCGCCCTCGGCCGCCTCGCCCGCGAGCGTGACGAAGGAGGGGGAGAGGATGCCGTCGCCGGCGATGAAGGTGGCGTCGATCCCCGCATCGCGCATCTGCCGCAGGATGATCCCGGCCTCCGCGTGCAGCCCGCCGAAGAAGACCACGTCGAGATCCGCATCGCGCAGGCGCGCGATGAGCGAGGCATAGCTCGATTCGCCGACATCGATCCCGGTATAGAGCACGTCGTTGGCGCCGAGGTCGTTCATCACCTGCCGCGCGCGATCGGCGAGCCCCTTCCCGTAGGCGGACTTGTCGTGGACGATGCCGATGCGCCCCTCGCCGAACTCGGTCGCGAGATGGCGCCCGGCGACGTCACCCTGGTGATCGTCGCGCTGCACCACGCGAAACACGTTCCACAATCCGCGCTCCGTCAGCGTCGGATCGGTGGAAGCGGGGCTGATCATGACGATCCCGGCATCCGCGTAGATCGGCGCAGCGGCGTTCGATGCGCCCGTGGTGAAGTGCCCGATGACGGCGCTCACCTCCTGCTCGACGAGGCTCTGCGCGATCGCCTCCGCCCGCGTCGGATCGGAAAGATCGTCGAGCACGACGAGTTCGACGCGCTCGCCATTGAGCCCGCCCCGCGCATTGATCACGGAGGCCGCCTGCGCCGCGCCCGCCGCCATCTGCGCGCCGTAGGGCGAAAACGATCCCGTCATCGGGCCGGCGACGCCGATCTTCACCTGTGCGCTCGCGGGCGCGGCGAGAAAGGAGGCGAGGATGAGGGCCGTGGCGGCGGATTTCAGCATGGTCGCATGTTCTCGATCGCGCGTGTGTTTCGTCAGCGAGGACACATAGCGGGCTTTTCTGCTAGTGATGTTGCAATCTGGTCTTTCCTGAGCGGCGTAACAAGCCATATCAAGAGACAATTGCCTTTGATCAAGAGGACGCGATTTGAAGCCGTACGAGGCGCTTGCCGTGGATGAGGATGACGTGGGTCTCCCTCCAGCGCAGTTCAAGGAAGCGATGAGCCATGTCGCGGGTGCGGTTCACGTCGTCACGACGACGGACGGGCGCGCGCGGGCGGGCTTCACGGCGACCGCGGTGACGGCGGTATCCGATCACCCCCCCACCATTCTCGTCTGCGCCAATGCGGGCAGCACTTCGACGGAAGCGCTGATCGCCAACGGGATATTCGCGGTCAACACGCTTGCCTTCGACGACGAGCCGATCGCGGAGGTCTTCGCCGGGCGCACGGAGTTGCGCGGTGATGCGCGGTTTCGCGATCACCCGTGGGAGACGCTGGAGACCGGCGCGCCGATCCTGCCGACGAGCCTCGTCTCGCTGGATTGCCGCGTGCTGCGGGCCGATCTCGTCGGCACGCATTACGTGGTGATCGGGCAGGTGCTCGCCTCCCGCACGGGGCGGCAGCGGCGGGCGCTGATCTATCGCGGGCGGGTGTTCCACGCGCTCTGAGCGCTGTTTCTCGGAGCGCTACTCCCCTGCCGCCCGCTCCGCCTCCATCTCCTTCAGCACCACCTGCGCCTCCCGAAAGCCGCTGCGGGCTGCCGGGAAGCCGCCATAGACCGCGATGTGGAGCAGCGCCTCCTTCAGCTCCTCGACGCTCATCCCGTTGTTGATCGCCCCGCGCACATGGATGCGAAATTCGTCCCACTGGCTGCGCGTGGCGGTGATCGTCAGCGTGATCACCGAGCGGATCTTCGGGTCGAGCCCCGGGCGCGTCCAGATCTCGCCCCAGGCGAACTTCGTGATCATGTCGTCGAGATCGCCGCTGAAATCGTTGCGCGAGCTCTTCCGGGAATCGACATAAGCGTCGCTCATCACCTGGCGACGCATCCTGTCGCCCTTTGCCATGCGCTCGTCCTGATCGCTCATCGGCCGTTCTCCAGAAATGCGACGACGGCCTTCGTGAAGGCGTCCGGTTGTTCGAGGTTCGACAGGTGGGCAGCGTCCAGCGTGAGGCTCTGCGAGCCCTTGATCGCGTCGGTGAGCACGGCCCCCGCCTCGGGGGTCGTCGCAGGATCCTTCGCGCCGATGATCACGAGGGCGGGGCTGGCGATATCCCGGATTGCCTCGCGCTGGTCCATGTCGCGGATCGCGCCGCAGCAGCCCATGTAACCCTGCGCCGGCGTTGCGAGAATCATGGCGCGGACCCTGGCTATCGTCTCCGGGTCGCGCTCGCGGAATTCCGGCGTGAACCAGCGCTCGATCGTCCCGTCCACGAGCGCCGCCATTCCGCCCTCGGTCGCGGTCTGGATCCGACCCTGCCAGAGCTCCGGCGGACCCATATAGGCGGCGGTGTTGGCGAGGACGGCGCGGTCGATGCGCTCAGAATGATGCGTCAGCATCCACATGCCCGTCATCCCGCCCATGGAAAGGCCGCACCAATGCGCCCGCGCGATCCCCAGCGCATCGAGGATATCGACGGCATCCTGCGCCAGCCGCTCCATGCTGTAGGGCCCCGCAGGCGCATCCGTCCCGCCATGCCCGCGATGATCGTAGCGCACCACCCGATACCGCTTCAGGAATTCCGGCATCTGCGGATCCCACATGGAGAGGTTCGAGCTCAGCGAATTCGAGAGCATCAGGGCAGGAGCATCCTCCGCCCCCTCCACGAGAACGCGAAACCGGATTCCGTCGATGGTCAATTGCTGCATGTGGTGCGCCTCCCTCGGTGCGTTTTCGCGATGATAGCGGCTGCGGGAGGCAAAGCGAGGGGGAGGGAGGGCGAGGGGCGATGGGGGAAAGGCCAAGGTGGGGGGCGGGATGCGGAAATCGGCTTGAGCTGATCTGAATTTCAGATTAGGAATGGCTCGGGATCAGTTGTGGGGCGCATGTGGGCAAGACTCTCGGATCGGCACGGCAGAAGGCGTTGATCCAGTTCCTGATCGCGCAGCGCGAGCGTGCGGGTCTAACGCAGGCCGAATTGGCCTCTCGGCTCGGCGAATACCAATCCCTCGTGGCCCGCCTCGAAAGCGGCCAGCGACGGGTCGATGTGGTGGAGTTTCTGGAACTGTCGCAGATCCTGCAATTCGATCCGCACGACGCGCTGAAGGTCTTGATGGCGGTTGAGTGAGTCGGGCAAAGTTGCAGCGGTAACCACCCCCCATCCACACAGTCGAAAAAATGCCCCCAACCGCCGCCACCTGGCACCCCATGCTGCCCGCCCATCTCCCCGCCGTCCATGCGCTGGGCAAGCGCGTGCACGCCGCCTATCCCGAGCGTCCGGAGATCGCGGCGGAGCGGCTTTTGCTTGCACCCGATTGGTGCCGGGTGCTGATCGGCGAGGGGGGTGTCGTGGGTTACATGCTGGCGCATCCGTGGCGTCTTGGCGCACCCCCGCCGCTCGATACGCTCATTCACGCATTGCCCCCGCAGCCCGACACCCTCTATCTTCACGATATCGTGATCGACCCGGCCCGGCGCGGGCGGGGGGAGGCGCGGGCGGGGCTCTCGGCGCTCTTCGCGGAGGCGGAAAAAAGCTACCCCAGCGTCTCGCTGATCAGCATCGGTGGACTGACAAGCTTCTGGGAAACCTGTGGTTTCGGAGTCGGCGGGGCAGAGGCGTCGGCGGATGTCCTGCGCTCCTACGACGCGGATGCCCGCTACATGGTGAAGTTTTTCTGACCGACTTCGCGCAGCGGCGGCGCATCACGCTGTCGCGTCTGGAGCAGATGCAGCATCGCATCTTGGCCAAATACGCAGGAGACGGCGCGAAAAAGCATCGTATCTTGGCTAAAGGTGGTGCTTGACCGCCGATTTTGCGCGGTTCACACTTCTTTTTGACGATTTCAATCTGGACGGGCGTCGATGCTCGGCTGGTCGTCCAACAAGGCCGGAGGCGTTCCGCCCAACGGCCACCCTGGCCAAGCCGGCCGGTTTCAGAGGAGGAAGTTTTCATGGCCAACGTCACCATGACGGTGAACGGGAAATCCGTCACCGCCGATCTAGACCCGCGGACGCTGCTGGTTCAGTTCGTGCGCGAACACCTGCGCCTCACGGGAACCCATGTGGGCTGCGACACCAGCCAGTGCGGCTCCTGCGTCATCCACATCGACGGCAAGGCCGTGAAGGCCTGCACCATTCTCGCCGTGCAGTGCGAAGGCTCCGACGTGATGACGATCGAGGGCCTCGCCAACGGCACCGAACTGCACCCGATGCAGGCGGCCTTCCGCGAACATCACGGCCTGCAGTGCGGCTACTGCACCCCCGGCATGATCATGACTGCGGTCGATCTCGTGAACCGCAAGGGTTCCGCGCTCGACGAAGCGACGATCCGCCATGAGCTGGAAGGCAACATTTGCCGCTGCACCGGCTACCACAACATCGTGCGCGCGGTCGAAGCAGGGGCCAAGGCGATGACGGGCGGCGAAGTCCGCCAGGCGGCCGAATAAGACGATCGCATTCACCGCGCCGATACTGTGCGGGAAATTTTCTTCAGCCAGTTTCATCGAGAAAGCGCCCGGCAAAGAGGCGTTCGGAGGAGGAATACGTCATGACCGGTAGTGGAATCGGCGCATCGGTGCGTCGCAAGGAAGACCAGCGTTACATCACGGGGAGCGGTCGCTATACCGACGATCTCGCGCGGCCGGGGCAGGCTCACGCCTATTTCCTGCGCTCGCCGCACGCACACGCCAACATTCGTTCGATCGATGCGTCCGCCGCACTCGCGATGCCGGGCGTTCTCGCCGTCTTTACCGGCGACGACCTCGCAAAGGACAATATCGGCGGTCTCATCTGCGGCTGGATGATTCATTCCAAGGACGGCTCGCCCATGAAGGCCGGCGGGCATCCGGCCCTCGCGCAGGGCAAGGTGCGCTATGTTGGCGACCACGTGGCGGTCATCATCGCCGAGACGCTGTCGCAGGCCCGCGACGCCTCCGAGGCGATCGTGGTCGATTACGACGTGCTGCCGGCGATCGCCGACACCGCCTCCGCCCGCAAGAGCAGCGTCGTGGTGCATGACGTCGCGCCCGACAACACCGTCTTCGAGTGGCATCTCGGCGAAAAGTCCGCGACGGATGCGGCCTTCGCCAGGGCCGCGCATGTGACCAAGCTCGACATCGTCAACAACCGCCTCGTCCCCAACGCCATCGAGACCCGCGCCGCCGTCGGCGAATACGATCCGGGGACCGAGGGCTACACGCTCTACACCACGAGCCAAAACCCGCATGTGGCCCGCCTCGTGCTCTCGGCCTTCATCGGGATCGCCCCCGAGAACAGGCTGCGGGTGATCGCGCCGGATGTGGGGGGTGGTTTCGGCTCGAAGATCTTCATCTACGCCGAGGAGACGGTCTGCGTCTGGGCGGCGAAGAAGGTCGGGCGGCCGGTGAAGTGGACGTCGGACCGCACGGAGGCCTTCCTCTCCGACGCGCATGGCCGCGATCACGTCACCCATGCGGAGATGGCGCTCGACGACACGGGCAAGATCCTGGGGCTGCGGGTGCACACTATCGCCAATCTCGGCGCATATCTCTCGACCTTCTCCTCCTCCGTGCCGACCTATCTCTACGCACCGCTTCTCTCGGGCTCCTACGACATCCCCGCGATCTACGCCGAAGTCGACGCCGTCTACACCAACACCGCGCCCGTCGACGCCTATCGCGGGGCAGGGCGGCCGGAGGCGACCTTCGTCGTCGAGCGGCTCGTCGAGGTGGCGGCGCGCGAGATCGGGATGGATCCGGCGAAATTCCGTCGCAGGAACTACATCAGGAAGTTCCCGCACCAGACCCCGGTGATCATGAGCTACGATGTCGGCGATTACGCCGCGTCCCTCGACAAGGCGCTGGAAACCTCTGACTACAAGAACTTCAACAAGCGCAAGCGCGAGAGCGCCAGGAACGGCAAGCTGCGCGGCATCGGCTTTTCGAGCTTCATCGAGGCCTGCGGCATCGCGCCGTCAGCCGCTGTCGGTTCTCTGGGTGCCGGCGTCGGCCTGTGGGAATCGGCGGAGGTACGCGTCAATCCGACGGGCTCCATCGAGGTGCTGACGGGCTCGCACAGCCACGGACAGGGCCACGAGACCACGTTTGCGCAGCTCGTATGCGAGCGGCTCGGCGTTGCGATCGAGACGGTGAACATCGTCCACGGCGACACCGACAAGGTGCAGTTCGGCATGGGCACCTACGGCTCGCGCTCGGGGCCGGTGGGCATGTCGGCGATTTCGAAGGCGCTCGACAAGGTGATCGAGAAGGGCAAGAAGGTCGCGGCCTATGCGATGGAAGCCTCCGACAAGGACATCGAGTTCAAGGACGGGCGCTTCTCCGTCGCGGGCACCGACAAGTCGCTGGCTTTCGGCGAAGTCGCGCTGCAGGCCTATGTGGCGCACAAGTTCTCCGGCCAGGATCTCGAGCCCGGCCTGAAGGAGGGGGCGTTCTACGATCCGACGAACTTCACCTTCCCGGCGGGCGTCCATATCTGCGAACTCGAGATCGACCCCGAAACCGGCATCACGACGATCGATCGCTACACGGCGGTGGATGATTTCGGCGTCGTGATCAACCCGATGATCGTCGAGGGCCAGGTCCATGGCGGCGTCGCCCAGGGCATCGGCCAGGCGCTGCTCGAGAACGCCGTCTACGACGAATCCGGCCAGCTCGTGACCGCGAGCTACATGGACTACACCATGCCCCGCGCCGAGGACCTGCCGTCCTTCACCGTCGGCATGACCTCGACGCCGTGCCCCTCGAACCCGCTCGGGATCAAGGGCTGCGGGGAGGCGGGCGCGATTGCGGCTCCTCCGGCGGTGATCAACGCGGTCACCAACGCCATCGGGCACGAGGACATCGCCATGCCGGCGACGCCCCAAGCGATCTGGCGCGCGATCCAGAAGGCGAAGCTGCCTATGGCGGCGGAATAGGACTCAGCAGCGCCCGCGCCGAGTACCGCGCGCGGGCCGTTTGACCAAGATTTGGAGGATCGCAGAATGTACGCATTCGAATATCACCGCCCGGCCAATGTCCGGCAAGCCGCTTCTCTCCTGCAGAAGAGCGAGGACGCCAAGCTCGTCGCCGGCGGTCACACCCTTCTGCCCACGATGAAGCAGCGCCTCGCCGCACCGTCGAGCCTCATCGATCTCGGTGGGATGAGCGAGTTGAAGGGGATCGAGAAGAAGGGTCGCGCCGTCGTCATCGGCGCGATGATGACCCATGCGGAAGTAGCCGATTCGGAGGTGGTCAAGGAGGCCATTCCGGCGCTCGCCGAACTCGCGGCGCTGATCGGCGATCCGGCGGTGCGCCATCGCGGCACGATCGGGGGCTCGGTCGCCAACAACGACCCCTCCGCCGATTATCCCGCCGCCTGCCTCGCGCTCGGGGCGACGATCATCACCAACAAGCGCAAGATCGTGGCCGACGACTTCTTCAAGGGCATGTTCGAGACGGCGCTCGACGAAGGCGAGATCGTCACCAAGGTCTCCTTCCCCGTGCCGGCTAAAGCCGCCTACACCAAGTTCCGCAACCCCGCTTCGCGCTATGCGCTGGCGGGCGTCTTCGTCTGCAAGCGCGGCTCCGAGATCCGGGTTGCGGTGACGGGGGCGGGGTCCGACGGCGTGTTCCGCTGGAGCGAGGCGGAGGAGGCGCTGGCCAGGCGTTTCGCGGCGAAGTCCCTCGACGGCATGTCGGCCTCGGTCGCCATGATGAACGGCGACATCCACGCGGACGCGGAATACAGGGCGCATCTGGTCGGCGTCATGGCGAGACGGGCCGTGCAGGCGGCGGCCTCCCGCTGAATGTTCTGCGCGCTCCGGGTTCCAAGAT
>Ga0208490_101026_pt1 | contig 12069 bp, 11 predicted proteins | sample SubbioAug_CSWold_FD_184818 | JGI IMG/M metagenome (GOLD analysis project Ga0208490, IMG submission 184818) | Serpentinite rock and fluid subsurface biosphere microbial communities from McLaughlin Reserve, California, USA - CR11Aug_CSWold (SPAdes) | ecosystem: Environmental > Terrestrial > Deep...
GCAGCGTGACACGGTCTTCAAGGGCGAGATGCTGCGAGGCACGCTCCTGAACGCCTACGCCTGGTCGGTCATGGGCCAGATCGCCGGCATCGCCGCAACGGCCGCCTTCGCAGCCGCAGCGGTCATGGTGGTCCTGTCGGTCGCCGGTGCGATGCACCTGCGCAAGGTCGGCCGCACCAGCTGACCCGACCCGCCCAGCGGGTCTGATCGGGAGGAGCGAAGAGCCCGGTGGCACCGCCACCGGGCTCTTCCGCGTCCGGGCCGCGGACGGGGCCGGCCCCCGGGTTGCCATGATCGTCCGGTGCGCCTGCTGCCGACGTCCCGTCCGCTCCGCATCGGCCTCCTCGTCGCGGTCGCGGCCCTGGTCGCCCTCGGCGTCGCCTTCCGCCAGCAGATCGGCGACGTCTACGGCTACGTCTTCCCCGACGGCATCGTCGACGACGCCGACGATCGCACGAGCGCCCCGGCGCCCACCGCAGGCGACACGGCGACCAGCACCACCACCGAGGCCCCGTCGACCACGGCGGATCCCCCGCGGGAGACCGGCACCGACCCGGCGGTGGCCCTGGAGCCGGTCGTGGAGCTGCCCGGGCCATCGGCCGCAGTGGATCCGGCGGGCGCAGGGCCGGTGCTGGTGTCGACCCTGGACGGACGGCTCCACGCCGTCGACCTCGACGCCGGGACCAGCGAGGTCGTCCTCGACCTCTCCGACCGGGTGTCGACCGGTGGGGAGCGGGGCCTGCTCGGGCTGGCGCTCGACCCCGACGGCGACCGCCTGTACCTGAACTACACCAACACCGCCGGCGACACCGAGGTGCGCTCCCTGGCGATGGACGGCGACCGACCGGCCGGGTCGATCGACGATTCGGTGCTGCACCTCGAGATCGGCCAGCCGTACCGCAACCACAACGGCGGCAACCTCGCCTTCGGACCGGACGGTGCGCTGTGGATCGGGGTCGGCGACGGCGGGAGCGCCAACGACCCGGCCGGGGTGGCCCAGGACCCCGACGTCCTGCTCGGCAAGATGCTGCGCGTCGTCCCGGACCCGGCCGGGGGCGTCACCGCGCCGGCGTCGAACCCGCAGTGGGGCGAGCGCCCCGAGGTGTGGGCCATCGGCCTGCGCAACCCGTGGCGGTACTCCTTCGACCGGGTCACCGGGCAGCTGTGGGTGGCGGACGTGGGCCAGAGCGCCCGGGAGGAGGTCACCGTCGTGGACCCCGGCGCGGACCGCGTGAACTTCGGCTGGAACCGGCTCGAGGGCACCCGGCCCCTCGCCGGCGAGGGCGGTCCCGACCTCACCGATCCCCAGCTCGAGTACACCCACGACGAGGGGTGCTCGATCACCGGCGGGTACGTGTACCGGGGCGAGCGCGTCCCGTCCCTGTACGGCTGGTACCTGTTCGGCGACTTCTGCGGCGGCTGGATCCGCGCCGTGCCGGCCGAGGACCCCGGCGCGGACCCCGTCGAGCTCGTGTCGGGGTTCGGCCCGGTGCTGTCCTTCGCCGAGCTCGAGGACGGCGAGCTGCTGGTGCTGGGTCAGGCGGGCGTCCAGCGCATCGGTGCGCCAGGCTGAGGGCAACTGAACCACGGAACCGGGGGTAGGGAGCGCGCATGAAGGTCTTGATCGCCGTCGACGACGAGCCGGAGTCGGAGGACGCCATGTCCTTCGCGCAGGAGCTGGTCCCCGACGACGCCGCCGTGATCGTCGTCAACGTGGCCCGCAGCACGATCACCCCGTACGGCACCATCGGCGGCCTGGGCGCCGCCTACGCCGGCAGCCCCACGCTCAGCGCCGAGGCCGACCTCCGGGCCCAGGAGCTGGCCGACCGCGAGGCGAAGCAGGTCGTCGAACGGGCCGGCGAGGCGCTGCACGCCGAGGAGCGCCGGGTCGAGCACGGCGACGTCGGGCCCACCATCTGCAAGGTCGCCGAGGACGAGGGCGTCGACCTCGTCGTGCTCGGGACCCACGACCGCAGCCGCTGGTCGCGGCTGTGGTTCGGCTCGGTCTCGGACCACGTGGTCCGCCACGCCCCCTGCCCGGTGCTGGTGGTGCGGCGATGAGCACGCCCGACCCCACCCAGCCCGAGCCGATGCCCGGCCCCGATCCCGATCGTCCGCCGGTGCCGGACCCGACCCCGAACCCCGGTCCGGGTCCCCAGCCTCCGGATCCCCGGCCGCCGGTGCCCGACCCGGGCCCGGACCCCGATCCGCAACCGTCGCCCGACCCGTTGCCGGGCCGGCCGCGACCGCCGGTGCCGAACCCGCAGGCCTCGGACGGGTGAGGGTCTAGCTCCGGATCTTCTTGCGCACCGTGCCGGCCACGTCGTCGACCTGGTGCCGGGCGTCGTCGGCCAGGTGCTCGGCCTTCTTCCTCGCGCGCTCGGCCGCCTTGCGAGCCGACTTCGAGGTCTTGTGCAGGCGGGCCCGGGCCTCGTCGGCCTTGGCCTCGGCCTGCTTGCGGGCCTGAGCGGCGCGCGCCTCGGCCTTCTCCCGCCGGAGACGACGACGCTCGTCCTTGCGGGCCTCCTTCGCCCCGTGCAGCGCGTCGAGCTCGCTGCCCTTGAGCTTGTGCTCCACGGTCTCGAGGCGCTCCTGCAGTGCGGCCCGGACGGCCGACGTCTGCTCCAGGTCGGCACGGGTCGTGGCCAGGTCGGCCTCGGCCTCGGCCAGCAGCTCCTTCTTGGACTTCCAGCCCACGAGGCCGAGGGTCGTGACCGACAGCGTCTTGCGGATGATTCCCACGGGGTCGCCTCCAGGGTTCAGGGGTGGGGACAGCGCTGGCCTTCCTACCCCATCGGCGAGGGGCCCATGTTGGGGGGCCTTGAGCCGAGCACGTCCCGGGCATCGGGCGTGCCCCCGGCGGGAAGGAAGTCCACAGCCCGCGTCACCGACGTATCGTTGGCCGTGATCAGCCCGAGGGAGCCCGCCGTGGAGCACGACCAGACACCGCCCGACACGCCACCGGCCGGCCGGGCCGACTTCGTGGTGGTGGCCAACCGCCTCCCGGTCCGGCTCGAGGACGACGGCTCGTGGGCGCTGAGCCCGGGCGGGCTGGTGTCGGCGATGCTGCCCGTGATGCGTGACCGCTCCGGATCGTGGGTCGGCTGGGACGGCAGCGACGACGGCGAGGCGCAGCGCTTCGACTTCGAGGGCATCACCCTGTCGGCGCTGGCCCTGTCCCGCCAGGAGCGCGACGAGTACTACGGCGGCGCCTGCAACGAGACGATCTGGCCGCTGTTCCACGACGCGATCGAGACCACCCAGTTCCACCGGGAGACCTGGGCCGCCTACCGCACCGTGAACCAGCGCTTCGCCGACGCCGCCTGCGCCGAGCTGGCCGAGGGCGGCACCGTCTGGGTGCACGACTACCAGCTGCAGCTCGTGCCGCGGATGATCCGCGAGCAGCGGCCCGATGTCCGCATCGGCTTCTACCTGCACATCCCGTTCCCGCCGCTCGAGCTGTTCTCCCGGCTGCCCTGGCGTGCCGAGCTCCTCGCCGGCCTGCTCGGCGCCGACGTCATCGGCGTCCAGACCCAGGCCGACGCCCGCAACGTCCTCTACGGCGTGCGCCGGTTCTGCGAGGTCGACGACCTCACCTTCGCCGGCGACGGCGGCGTCGTGCGCACCGGCCGGGAGACCTCGGTCGTGAAGGCGTTCCCCATCTCGGTCGACTACGAGGCCATCGCCGAGCAGGCCGCCACCGACGAGGTCGAGCTGGCGGTGAAGGAGCTGCGCAAGGAGCTCGGCGACCCCGAGCACGTGCTGCTCGGCGTCGACCGGCTCGACTACACCAAGGGCATCGACCTGCGGCTCAAGGCCATCCACGAGCTGCTGATGGAGCACCGGCTCGACCCGAAGTCCACGGCGGTGATCCAGGTCGCGGTGCCGAGCCGCGAGGACGTGCAGGGCTACGACAGCGTGCGCAACCGGGTCGAGCAGCTCGTCGGCACCATCAACGGCGACTACGGCCAGCTCGGCCGCCCGGTCGTGCAGTACATCCACAAGAGCCTGCCGTTCTCCGAGCTGCTCGTGCTCTACCGGGCCGCCGACGTGCTGCTGGTGACCCCGTTCCAGGACGGCATGAACCTGGTGGCCAAGGAGTACGTGGCGGCTCGGGTCGACGACACGGGTGCCCTCGTGCTCTCCGAGTTCGCCGGGGCGGCCGAGGAGCTCAGCGAGGCGTTCCTGGTCAACCCCTACGACACCGAGCACCTCAAGGAGCAGATCGCCGCTGCGGTCTCGATGGACGACGACGAGCAGCGGTCCCACATGCACGCGATGCGCGACACGGTGCAGCGCAACGACCTCGCCGCCTGGGCCACGGCGTTCCTCGCGCTTCTGTCGATCAGCTGACCGAAACCTACGATTCGTCCCATGCCCTCCCTCCTCGACCGGGTCCGCATCAACCTCCAGGCCGTCGACACCATCCGCAAGATGGGCCTGCTCCAGCCCAAGATGGCCTCGACCGCCCTGCAGTCGGCCAAGCGGTGGGGCCCGACCCTCGCCGCCGGCTACGCCGCCGGGGTCGCCCGCCGCGGTGACGACGTCGCCGTCGTCGACGACGACGGATCGGTCACGTTCCGCGAGCTGCACGAGCAGTCGAGCGCCCTGGCCAACGTCCTGGCCGGCCGCGGCGTCGGTCCCGAGACGCCGGTGGCGCTGCTCGCCCGCAACAGCCGCTGGTTCGTGCTGTCCGTGGCCGCCCTCGACAAGCTGGGCGCCACCGTGCTGTACATGAACACCGGGTTCGCCGGGCCGCAGCTGGCCGAGGTGCTCGAGCGGGAGGGCTGCGACCTGCTCCTCCACGACGACGAGTTCAGCGAGGCCGTGGCCGGATACGCCCCCGACGTCGCTCGCCTGGTGTGCGACCGGGCGCCGAGCGACGGCACCGACGACCTGCCCTCCCTCGTCGCCGGCGCCTCCAGCCAGGACCCGCCCAAGCCCGAGCGCCAGGGCCGCCAGGTCATCCTCACGTCGGGGACCACGGGCACCCCGAAGGGGGCCTCGCGCTCCAAGGAGAGCCTCGGCGCCGGGCTCGTCGCGGCCACGGCCATCTTCCAGCGCGTGCCGTTCCGCACCGAGGACGTGCACGCGGTGCCCGCGCCCATGTTCCACTCGCTCGGCAACGCCGCCCTGCTCGCCGGTGCGACCATGTCCCACACGCTCGTGCTCGCCCGCCGCTACGAGCCCGAGGCGCTGCTGGCCCAGATCGAGGCCCACCGGGTGCGCGTCGTCACCGTCGTGCCGGTGATGCTGCAGCGGATGCTCGCCCTCCCGGCCGAGGTCACCGACCGCTACGACACCTCCAGCCTCGAGGTCGTCTTCTGCTCGGGCTCGGCGCTGCCCGGGTCGCTGGCCACCCAGTGGATGGACCGCTTCGGCGACAACCTCTACAACATGTACGGCTCCACCGAGGTCGCCGTGGCCACCATCGCCACGCCCGAGGACCTGCGAGCTGCACCGGGCACCGCCGGCATGCCCCTCGCCGGGGTCGACGTCCGCCTCTACGACGACAACGACCGCCCGGTCACCGAGCCCGGCGCCGTCGGGCGCATCTTCGTCGGCAGCGCGCTGCGCTTCGAGGGCTACACCGGCGGCCAGACCAAGCCGTCGATCGACGGCCTGCTGTCCTCGGGCGACCTCGGGCGCTTCGACGCCGACGGTCGCCTGTTCGTCGGTGGGCGCGACGACGACATGATCGTGTCCGGGGGCGAGAACCTGTTCCCCAGCGAGGTCGAGGACCTGCTCACCGACCTCGAGGGCGTGCGCGAGGTCGCGGTGCTCGGCGTCGACGACGAGCAGTTCGGCCAGCGCCTCGCCGCCTTCGTGGCGCTCGAGGACGGCGCCTCGCTGGACGACGTCGCGATCAAGAACCACGTGAAGGCGAACCTCGCCAACTACAAGGTGCCCCGCTCGGTGTGGTTCCTGGACGAGCTGCCCCGCAACCAGACCGGCAAGGTGCTCAAGCGCGAGCTGCGTCAGCGCTTCCCGGACGCGTAGTCCCGGCGGCCACCGGCGCCGACGGGGTCGCTCTCCTGCGGCCGGGGCGCGCCGCCGAGCGGCCACACGAAGGTGAGCATGCCGGTCCACACCACGTGGGCGGCGATGGGGGCGACCAGGCCGCCGCGCCAGGCGAACAGCGCCCCCCACACGACGCCGCCGAGGAGCGCGGCGAGGGCCAGGGCCCACTTGCGCTCGAACACCTGCACGGCGGTGTACGCGACGAGGGCGAGCGCGACGCCACCCACCCCCTGCAGGACGCCTCGGAAGAGCAGCTCCTCGGCGACGCCCATGGCCACGATGGGGCCGACCATCCGGGCGGCCGTGTCCTCGTCACCGAGCCGGTAGAGGTCGCGCACCTGATCGCCGAAGGCCGGGAAGAGTCGGGCGATGACGGCGTAGCCGACCTGCGTGGCGACGAGCCACACCCCACCGGCGGCCAGCCCGACGGCGAGCTCGGTCGGGGTGAACGGGCCGACGATCTCGCCGAACCGGCCCAGCACGACCAGTCCCGCGGTGGCGGTCGCGCCGACGACGCCGGCGGCGACCCAGGTGCGGGGCCAGATGCCCGGGCGGGGAAGGGCGAACATGTAGGCGAACGCGACGAAGGCGACCGCGATCGAGATGGCGACGATGGTGACCTCGGCGCTCATGTCTCGTCGGCGACGTCCGTGGTGCTGGCCGAGAACCCGTCCCAGGCGGTGATGCGCGCCGTTCGCAGCGCCACCGTGGCCCGCCCGCCGTCGACCTCGACCAGGTCGAGGTGGCCGCGCAGCATCACGCCCCGCTTGCGGTCCGGCCGCCGGCTCGCGCTGTCGTCGAAGGTGGCGCAGCCCGACCCGGGCAGGTCGGCGCGCACCTGGGCGAGGGCGGCGGCCGACACGTCGAAGCGGTCGGCGCCCTGCCACCGGGCCGGCAGGACGACCGGACCCTCGGGCGTGGCGATGCCGAGCCGGGCCGGCGCGTCGCGGTCGAGGAGGTGGCGGACGTCCTCGGGGACCTCCGGCAACGTCCCGGCGGCGCGCTCGGTGATCCGCAGCTCCGACGGGGCGGGCAGCTCGGGTGTCCAGTCGCCGGAGCCGTCGAGCAGGTCGAACCCCTCGATCCGCAGCGAGCGGTCGATGCGGGTCACGAGCAGCACCCGGTTGTGGGGCAGCCAGCCGCTCGGCACCCGGCCGGCCGCCTCGACGTAGCCGAGCAGCTGCTCGAGCTGGTCTCCGGCCAGGCGCAGCGCGGCGGGGCCGGCGATCAGGGCGCCGGCCGGATCGGTCAGCATGCCCTCGGGGCGGCGCAGGTCGACGGAGACGGTGGGGCCGGCGACGACCTCGGTGGAGCCGTCGGCGCCCTCGATCGTCGCCGCGGCCACGCGGTGGGTGCGCACGCACTTGGCCTTCAGGGAGTCCCGCGAGGTCGTGGTGATGAAGCGCCCGCTCTGCACGACGCCCGCCTGCATGGTCACGTGGGGACCCGAGCGCGTCGTGACGGCGTAGGCGGCGAAGCCGTCCTGGGCCTGCACGGGTTCGGCCGCCCCCGCCTCGGTGGCCGTCACGCGTCGACCCGCACGACCTGCTGGGTGTGGCTCTGCATGCCCTCGCCGACGGCGGCGGGATCGACGCCGAGGCGGCGGTACAGGCGCTCGGCGAAGACCTCACCGGTGCGGGCCATGCTCGAAGCCATCACCCGCTCGACGGCCCGTCGGGACAGCTTCGGGAGCGGGAGGTCGACGTGCAGGGTGATGTCGATCGAGAGGTGCGTGCGGTCGGGCGCGACCTCGATCAGCTCGTAGACGCCGTCGGCGCCGGCTCGCTCGGTCTGCCCGGCGGGCGGTGCGTGGCGGAACGTGATCCGGGACGGCTCCTCGAAGGTCATCTGCTCGGTGAAGGAGGGGGCGACCTCGACGCCGAGGGCGCGGATGCCGCTCAGCTGCCAGCACCAGCGGTCGCCGTCGACGGTGATGCCGTCGAGCAGCGGGGTCATCTCGGTGAGGCACTGCGGGTCGGTCAGCACCTCCCAGACGGCGCTGCGGGGCACGGGGACGTCGCCGTCGGACACGTTGCGGGTCTGGAAGCAGGTCACGGGGGAGGCTGTACCCGCCCGGTCGGGGCGCTCATGCGCCGTGTGACGTCAGACCAGGTGCCGTCGAAGGAACACGTAGAGCAGGGCCTGCATCGTCGCCTGCTGGGCGGCGTCGGCTGCCCCTCCGTGGCCCCCCTCGGTGTTCTCCCAGTAGCTGACGTCCTTGTCGAGGTCGGCGAGCAGCGCCGCCATCTTGCGGGCATGCCCGGGGTGGACGCGGTCGTCGCGGGTCGAGGTGGTCAGCAGGATCGGCGGGTGGCTCTGCTCGGGGTCGACCTGGTGGTAGGGCGAGTACCCCTGCAGGTAGGCCCAGTCGTCGGGGTCGTCGGGGTCGCCGTACTCGGCCATCCACGACGCCCCGGCGAGCAGCAGGTGGTAGCGGCCCATGTCGAGGAGCGGGACCTGGCACACGATGGCGCCCCACAGCTCCGGCGAGCGCACGTACATGTTGCCGACGAGGAGGCCGCCGTTGCTCCCGCCGGTGCAGCCGAGCCGGTCCGGTGTGGTGACGCCCCGGTCGACGAGGTCGCGGGCGACGGCCTCGAAGTCCTCGTACACGCGCGGGCGCTGGTCCCGCAGCCCGGCCTGGTGCCAGCTCGGCCCGTACTCGCCGCCGCCCCGGATGTTGGCCAGCACGTAGGTGCCACCGGCCTCGAGCCAGGCGCGTCCGAGCGCCGGCGCGTAGGCCGGCAGCCGGGGCACCTCGAACCCGCCGTAGCCGCCGAGCAGCGTCGGGCGGGGATCGGTGCTCCCTGCCTCGGGGCCGACCTCGAAGTACGGGATCCGGGTGCCGTCGGCGCTGGTGGCGAAGTGCTGGCTGATCGCCAGGCCCGCCGCGTCGAACCGCTCGGGCGCCTGCCGGAGCAGCTCGGGCGGCTCGTCGCGGTCGCCGACGTGCACGCGGTACAGGGACTCGGGGGTGAGGAAGTCGTTGGCGACGAGCCACAGGTCGTCGCAGCGGTCGGCATCGACCGGCGCGACGTCGAGCGACCACACGTCGGGGAGGTCGGTCAGCGGTCGGGCCTCCCACGAGGCGTCGCCGCCGTGGTGGAGGACCTCGATGCGGTTGCGCACGTCGTCGAGGACGTTCAGCACCAGGCGGGAGCGGGTCCACGTGTGGCCCGCCAGCGCCCGGTGCGCGGTCGGGGTGAAGACGGGTGTCGGCTCGGCCGTCCCGGCGAGGAAGCCGGCGAGGTCGGCCACGAGCAGCGAGCCGCCGGGATGGGTGGCGCCGTCCCGCACCCAGTCCTTGCGCAGCGCGAACGTGAACCACGGGCCGTGCACCGAGACCTCGACGTCGGCCGGCACGTCGACGCGGACGGGCCCGGAGGTGGCGTCGGCGCCGTCGGGGATGATCCAGGTCTCCGACGTGTAGAAGTCGAGCATCCGGGAGAAGAGGTGGTGGCGTCCACCGGGCAGCGTGCCCACGCCCACGCCCACCACGATGTCGGCCTCGTCGCCCTCGAAGACGACCTCGGCGTCCTCCAGCGGCGTGCCTCGCACCCAGCGCCGGACCGTGCGGGGGTACCCGGATCGCGTGAGGCTCCCCGGGCCGTGGTCGGTGGTGACGTAGACGGTGTCGTCGTCGATCCAGGTGAGCCCGCCCTTGGCCAGCGGGCGGACGAAGCCGCCGTCGTCCGCGGGGACGAAGGCCTTGTCGACCAGGTCGAGCTCGCGGGTCACCGACGCATCGGAGCCACCGGGGGAGAGGTCCACGAGCGTGCGGCGGCGGTCGGACCGGCGGGTGTCGGCACCGTGGAACACCCAGGACTCGCCCTCCTGCTCGCCGAGGGCGTCCACGTCGAGGACCGTCTCCCACGTGGGGTCACCCGCCCGGTACTCCCGCCACGTGGTGCGGCGCAGGATGCCCCGGCGGTGGGAGGCATCGGTCCAGAAGTTGTGGACCGTCGGGTCGTCGGCGGGGTCGCCGTGCAGCGACGGGTAGGCGATGCGATCGTCGGCCTCGAGCACCTCGAGGATGCGCTGGCGCAGCGGCTCGAAGGTGGGATCCGCGAACAGCCGGGCCTCGGCCTCGGCGTTGCGCTCGCGGACCCACGCCATCGCGTCGGTCCCCTCGATGTCCTCCAGCCAGGTGCGCTCGTCGGTCACGGAGCGACCCTACGGCGGGGAGGTGGGACTACCCCCCGGTGCCGGTGCTGTCGGTTCCGCCGGCACCTTGGGTGTCGCCCGTGCCTCCGGTGTCGCCGGCGCTCTCGGTGCCGGTGCCCCCCGTGCTCTCGGTGCCGGTGCCGGTGCCGGTGCCACTCGTGCTCTCGGTCCCGTCGGTCCCGTCGGTCCCCTCGGCGTCGGGCTGGGCCGCGACCAGGGCGCCGGCCAGGCCGGCGGCGACGGAGGAGGCGTGCTGGGCGGCGGCCCGGGCCTGGTCGTAGGCAGCGGGGTCGCCGGCCACCATGGCATCGATGGCCCCGGTCAGGTTGGCGACGTGGGTGCCGAGCAGGTCGGTGACCTCGCCGGGGGCGTTGCCCGCCGTGGCCTCCTGCAGGACGCCGGTGAGCTGCGCGGGAGCCGCGTCCATCGTGGCCCGGGCCTCGGCCGCCGCCGCCTCGTCCCCGGCGGCGCGGGCCGCGGCGTAGTCGGTGGCGGCGCGCAGGAACGGGCGCCACAGCTCGAGGAAGGCATCCCGGCCCTCGTTGCCGCTGACCCCGCTCACGACCCCGGCCAGGCCGTCGGCGCTGCCCTCGAGGGTCGTCACCGCGGCCTGCACGGCGGGGTCGTCGGCGGCACCGCCAGCGGCGACGGCCTCACCGGCGGCGATGAGGGTCAGGTAGGTGTGCTCGACCAGGGCGCTGGTGAGCGTCGAGCGGGTCTCGGCGGGGACGCTGAGGGGGTCGCCGGCCAGCTCGTCGGGGTGCGCCGCCACGAGGCCCTCGGCGAGCGCGGCGGCCACGCTGTCCATGTGGAGCGCCGCCTCGTGCCAGAGGTCGCCCGCCTCGGCGTCGCCGGCGGCGTGGGCGTCGATGGCGTCGGTCACCATCGCCACGTGGGTCTCGAGCTCGCCGAAGAGCTCCTCGGAGGTGATCTCCTCGTCGCTGATCTCCTCGAAGAAGGCTGCCATCGGCTCGAGCAGCTCCTCGAGCGCGGCGGTCGCCTCGCCGGCCGCGTCGTCGTCCTCGTCGGCGCGGGCGGCGGCGTGGTCCACGTAGGCCGCGACGTGCTCGCGCCAGAGCTCCACGAACGCCTCGGGATCGTCCACCGAGGGCACGCCCGCGATGCGCTCGCCGATCGCCTCGGTCCCCGCGTCGATGGCCTCGATGGCCGCCTGGGCGGCGGGGGCGTCCTCGCCCTCGGCCACGATCGCGTCGACGGCGAGGGCGGTGAGGTGCACGTGCTCCTGGAGGAGCGCGGTCAGGTCGGCGCGAAGGGTCGAGGCCGCATCGTCGGTGGTGGCCTCGACCTCGTCGGCCTCGCCCTCGTCCGACCCGCCCCCGGTCGATGCCTGCTCGGCCTCGTCGCCGGCGGCGGCCTCCTCCTGGACGGGCCGGGGTTCGCCCGAGACCGCCGGGACGGTCTCCTCGTCGGAGCCGCCGCAGGCGGCCAGGGCGAGCGCAGCGGCGGTGCCGAGCGCGAGGAGCTTGGTGGTGGTCGTTCGCACGTGTCCTTCTCCAGCGGGGACGGTGGTGGGGAGCGCGCCGGCGCCGGCGCGAAGCGGTCTTTCTCCCCCCGGTCCCGATGCGTAGAACCGGGCGCGACGACGGCCCGCCCCGCGCTGCGGGACGGGCCGAGGCCGTGCTGGTGAGCTGGTCGGGCGCCAGGCCCGAGGCGTCAGGACGTGGCGGCCACGATCGCGCCGGCCAGGGCAGCGGCGGCCATGGGCATGTGCTGGCCGGCCTCGCGCAGCTCGGCGAACACCGACGCCTCGCCGGCCACGAGCGAGTCGATGGCGGCGGTGAGGGTCTCGATGTGGACGTCGAGGCTCTCGACGAGGGCGTCGGCGGGCAGCTCGCCGGCGGTGATCTCCTCGAAGAAGGCACC
>Ga0208490_101027_pt1 | contig 12047 bp, 12 predicted proteins | sample SubbioAug_CSWold_FD_184818 | JGI IMG/M metagenome (GOLD analysis project Ga0208490, IMG submission 184818) | Serpentinite rock and fluid subsurface biosphere microbial communities from McLaughlin Reserve, California, USA - CR11Aug_CSWold (SPAdes) | ecosystem: Environmental > Terrestrial > Deep...
GCCGGCCCTGCCGATGCGCTCGATGCGCTTCACCAGCGCGGCCCGGGCCACCTCGGCCTCGGGGGTGAGGCCCTCGAGGGACTCGATGCCCCAGTGGCGCAGCACGACCGGCTGGAGGATCTGGTCGTGGTGGATGGCGAAGTCGTAGATGCCGGCCTTGGCGATCGCCTTGGCGTGGGCCTCGAAGTCCACGATCCCCGTGCCCGGCATCTCGAAGGTGCGGACCTGGCGCTCGATGGCCTGCACCGTCCCGGAGGGCTCGAGCTCGAGGGCCTTGGTGACGAGGTCGCGGTAGAAGAGGTGGTGGCGGTTCTCGTCGGAGGCCACCTTCTTCATCACCTCGTAGCCGGCTCGGTCGCCGTCGCCCAGCGCCTTGCCGGTGTTGTGGTGGGCGATGCGGGTGGCCAGCTCCTGGAGGGCGACGTAGGCGAAGCCGTCGAGCGCCGTCTCCGGCTCGGGCACCTCACCGCACTCGACCTGGGCCATGCGGGCCCGTTCGAGCGCCACCGGGTCGATGGAGCGGGTGACGGTGAGGTAGTCGCGGATCACGATCGAGTGGCGGCCCTCCTCGGCGGTCCACCGGCGGGCCCACACCCCCCAGGCCGAGTCGGCGCCGAACATCCGCTCGATGGTGCGGAAGTAGTACGGCAGGTTGTCCTCGGTGAGGAGGTTCACGAACAGCGAGGAGCGGACCTCGTCGGGGAGGTCCACCTCCTCCGGCGACCACTCGTAGTCGGCCTCGAAGTCCTCGCCTCGGCTCCAGGGCACGAGGGTGTGGGGGAACCACTCCTTGCTGGCGGCGAGGTGACGGTCGAGGAGCTCGGCTGCGGTGGGCTCGAGCTCGGCGAGGATGGCGTCGTCGGACAGCATCCCGCCAGCCTACCTACCGGTCGGTAGGGAGGAAAGGCCACCCGCTGTGACCTTCGCCTCAGGCCTCCTTCGGGCCGAGGTTGCCGTCGATCACGTCGTCGCCGTAGAGGGCTCGGGCCCAGTGCTCGACGTCCGGCCCTCGGCGGAGGTGGTGCCCGCCGTCCACCCCGATGCACTGCCCCGTGATCCATGAGGACTCCGGCCCGCACAGGAACCGCACGAGGGCCGCGACGTCGTCGGGGGTGCCGGTGCGGCTGACCGGCATCTGGGCCAGGTAGTCGGCCAGCACCGCCGGGTCCTCCTCGAGGGGGGCGGCCAGCTCGGTGGGGACGATCGACGGGCGGACCGCGTTGCAGCGCACGCCGGCCCGACCGAGCTCGTCGGCGGCGGTGCGGACGAGGGCCTCGAGGCCGGCCTTCGACACGCAGTAGGCGGCCATGTACGGGTGGGTGAGCGGCGCCGCGATCGACGACAGCCCCACGAAGGCGCCGCCACCGGAGCGGACCATGGCGTCGCCGGCGTGCTTCAGCGTGAAGAAGGCACCGGTGAGGTTGATGTCGAGCACCTGGCGCCACTGGTCGGCCGGCAGGGCGATGACGGGGCCCAGGGTGCCGGTGCCGGCGGACGCGACGCAGTGCTGCAGGCCCCCGGTCAGGGAGACGGCGGCGGCCACGGCAGCCGCCACGTCCTCCTCCTGGGCGACGTCGCAGGCCACGCCCTGGACCGCGGCGCCATCGGGCGCCTCCGCCTCGAGCTCGGCGACCGCCGCGTCGAGGCGCTCCTGGCTTCGCCCGGCGAGGGTCACGGACGCGCCGTCGCGCAGCAGGTGCCGCGCGCAGGCCAGGCCGATGCCGCTGCCCCCTCCGGTGATCAGGGCACCCTGCCCGGCCAGCACCAGCTCTCCCATGTCCGTCCTCCCCGGTGGTCGCGTCCCGTGACGGGGCGACCCTAGGGCTGCGGTGCGCCCTCCGCGAGCCAGCGAGGTTCGGAGCGCAGCAGGTCCAGGAGGTGGTCGGCCGGCATCGGGCGGGCGAAGCGGTAGCCCTGGACCCGGTCGCAGCCGAGCTCTCGCAGCCCGACCACCTGAGCCTCGTGCTCCACGCCCTCGGCCACCACGATGGCGTCGAGCGCGTGGGCCAGGGTGATGACCCCGTCGACCAGCTGGCGGCACCGGTCGGAGGTGGCCAGCTCGTCGATGAAGGTCTTGTCCAGCTTCACCGTGCTGATCGGCAGGTCGCTCAGCTGCGACAGCGACGACCGGCCGGTCCCGAAGTCGTCCATGGCGACGTCGACGCCCAGGTCGTGCAGCGCGTGGAGCGGGCGCTGGATGCTGTCCAGGTCCCCCGCGAGGGAGGTCTCCGTGAGCTCGACGCTGAGCAGGGACGGGTCGGCGCCGGTGCGCCCGAGGACCCCGCCCACCATGGCCGCGAACCCGGGCTCGACCAGCTGGCGTGCCGAGACGTTGACCGACACCGGCAGGCGCACGCCGTTGCTCTCCCAGCCCACCGAGTCCAGGCAGGCTCGTTCGAGCACGGCCTCCCCCAGCGGCACGATGAGGCCGGTCTCCTCGGCGAGCACGATGAGGTCGTAGGCGGAGATGGGCTGCCCGTCGACCCCGGTCCAGCGCAACAGCGCCTCGCAGCCCACGATCATCCCGGTGCGGAGGTCGACGATGGGCTGGTAGGCCAGGTGCCAGCGGTCGGTGTGCAGGCCGTCGCGCAGCTCGGCCTCGATGGCCAGCAGCTCGCTGGCACGGTCCGACAGCCGGCCGGACCAGAGCACCGTCCGGGGCTGGGCCAGCTCGGCGGCCCGGTGCGCGGCCACCTCGGCGGCCCGGACGAGGTCATCCGGTTCGTCGAGCTCGTCGCTGGCGAGGGCGCCGCCGACGCGCAGCGAGAGCGGGAACGCCCGCTGCTCGACCGCCACCGGGTCGGCGCCGGCTGCGAGCAGCCGGTCGCCGGCCGCCACCAGCTCGAGCTCGTCGGTGCGGGCGTCGAGGAGCACGGCGAAGGCATGCCCGCCCAGGCGGGCCACCGTGTCGAGCGACCCCGCCGCGCCGACGAGGCGCTCGGCCACCGCCTGGACGACCGCATCCGCCACCCGGTGCCCGGCGGCCTCGGTGATCAGGTCGAAGCGGTCGATCAGCACCAACAGCACGCCGATGTCACCGTGGCGGCGGCGGGCCCGGGCCACCTGATCGAACAGGAGCGTCCGGTTGGGCAGCCCCGTGAGGGAGTCGTAGAGGGCGCCCCGCGCGATCTCCTGCTCGAGGCGACGCTGCTCGGTGATGTCACGGACGATCGACGCCGCCCGGCGCCGGGACGAGACGTGCGGGTCGGGACCCTGCACGACGCTCACCTGCGAGCCGATCACGTCGCGCCCGTCGGCGCGACGGAGCTCCACCTCGCCCGACCACGACCCGTCCCGGAGGGCGGCGGCGCGGGCTTCGGCGAGGAGCTCGCGCGCCACCGGCCCAGCCGCCAGGTCCAGGTCGGTCCAGCCGTCGAGCGACTCGTCGTCACCGACCCCGGCGACGGCTCGGGCGGCCGGGTTGAGGTAGTGGATGGTCCCTCGCTCGTCGACGATCGTGACGAGGTCCGGGCTGGCCTCGATCACCGCGCTCAGCTCGCGGTGCATCCGGTCGAGGCGGCGCCGCTCGCTGGTGACGGCGCCGACGACGATCCCGGTGCCGATGCCGACGAGGAGCAGGGCCTGCAGCTCGGCCTTGTCGAGCACCTCAGGGCGCATGTGCTCGACGAGGACGGTGACGACGGGGGTGACCCCGAACGTGGCCAGCGCCACCCCTTCGATGCCGTAGCGGAGCGCCACGAGCACGATGGGGATGAAGATGAGGTACGGGAAGCGCACCTCGCTGGAGCCGACGAGGAAGATCGCGAGGGACACCCAGACCGGGCTGAGCAGGGCGACGGCCTGCAGGGCGCGGTTGCCCGGCGGAAGGACCCGGTACCCGCGGTTCCGACGTCGGGCCGAGAGGGCGTACACGACGACGAGGGCGGTGGGGGCCACCGAGGTGGCGCCGACGGCGTCGCCGGTCCACCACAGGCCGACCGCCTCCCAGAACGGCCGGTCCTCGAGGCCGGCCCACCTCTGCATCGCCACCCCCCACAGCGCAGCGGCCAGCGGACCGGCCGCCATGGCCACGCCGAGGGCGATGACGAACCGCTCGGTGAGCCGTCGCAGGTCCCCGCCCGCCAGCCGGCGGACGAGCAGCCCGCTCGCTCCCCACACCAGCGCGTAGCCAGCGGCGTTCACGACCAGCTGCAGATCCGTGAACGCGGCGTCGACCTCGAACACGACGACCCCGGTGACGAGCTCGCCCGCCGCGATGAACGGGATGGCGGGCCAGCCGACGACGACCACCCCGGCCAGGGCGAGGCCGGCGGGCGGGTACCAGACGGTGAGGGACCCGACCTCGCCGAGCTGGTTCCCGATCCACGCGGTGGAGACGTAGGCGGCGACGAGCGCCAGTCCGCCCACGAGCGACCGTCGCCAGGTCCGCGGCCCCGCCGCGCCCACCGTCATGGGCCGAAGGTACCGCCGCCACCCCTGGCGCGCAGCGGGGCACCCCCGGTGGCCTCCGGTTCGCACCGGTTCGCCCGGGTTCGCGGACGTCGGCGGCTCCCCGGGGAGGTGACCGGGCGCCGCCGCGCCTCGGTCAGCGACGAGCGAGCCCGTCGAGGAGGCTGGCGGTGCTGGCGTCGCTGGGGGCGGCGAGGAGCTGTCGAGCGCCTGGCACCGCGAGCGAGAACACCACCGGCGGGCCCGTCTGGACCACCTCGGCCGACACCTCGGTGAGGGGCCATCGCCCGAGGCCACCGACCTCGAGGTGCTCGCCGTCGATGCGCAGGAGGACCTCCGCCGGCCACACCGGCCCCTCGCCCTGGTGGTGGCGGAGCGCCCCGGGCAGGCGGCGGTGGCGGGGCGGCGCCGGGGCCAGGCCGGTGTCCTGGACGACCCAGGCCCGCACGGTCGCCGCCGTCGCACCGGCCGGCGCGGACGGATCGATCCGATCGGAGGGCTCGGTGGTCACCGTCGTAGCCTGCCAGCCGTGGCGTCGGACCCGCTCCCCCGCACCCTCGTGCCGATGAAGGCCACGAGCGGAGACCTCCCCCGGGGCGAGGGCTGGGGCTACGAGGTGAAGTGGGACGGCATGCGGGCCCTCGTCTTCGTCGATCGCGGCAGCATCCGGGTGCAGTCGTACAACGAGCGGGACGTGACCGCGTCGTGGCCGGAGCTGGCCGACCTGGCCGAGGCGCTCCCGGTGACGACGGCCCTGCTCGACGGCGAGATCGTGGCCACCGACGACCAGGGGCGGCCGAGCTTCGGCCGGCTGCAGCAGCGGATGCACCTGACGAAGGCCGCCGAGGTGGCTGTCCGGGCGGCCGAGGTGCCCGTCACCTACGTGGTCTTCGACCTGCTGCACCTCGACGGCCACGATCTCATGCCGCTGCCGCTGCTCGACCGTCGCCGGCTGCTCGACGAGGTCCTCGAGCCCGGGTCGTGCTGGCAGCGCTCCCCCGTGCACGACGACGGCCAGGCGCTGCTCGACGCGGCCACCGCCCAGGGCCTGGAGGGCGTCGTGGCCAAGCGGCTCGACTCCGCGTACGAGCCCGGCAAGCGGGTCCGCACCTGGCTGAAGGTGAAGGTGCGACCACAGCAGGAGCTCGTGGTGGGCGGGTGGCTGCCCGGGGAGGGGAACCGCTCCGGTCGCATCGGCGCCCTGCTCGTCGGCTACCACGACCGGGCGGGAGACGGCGGACCGCTGCGCTTCGCCGGACGGGTCGGCACCGGCTTCACCGACGCCGAGCTGCGCCGGCTCGAGGGCCTCCTCGCGCCCCTGGCCACCGACGTCTGCCCGTTCGATCCGCCCCCACCCCGGGCCGAGCTCCGGCGGGGGCCTCGCTGGGTGCGTCCGGAGCTGGTCGCAGAGCTGGCCTTCGGCGAGTGGACGAGCGACGGCCGCCTCCGCCACCCGAGCTACCTGGGGATGCGGGACGACAAGGACGCCGCCGACGTGACCCGCGAGCCGTGACCTCGTCGCCGCTGTCGCGCCGGCGAGTCGTCGGCGGGCTGGGGGTGCTGGCCGCCACCCCGGTGCTCGGCCGGCCCTCGCCCCGCTCGGGCGCGGCTCGTGCCGGCGCCGGCGGGCCGTTCCGGTGGGGGGTGGCGTCGTTCGATCCCACGGCGGACGGCGTGCTGCTCTGGAGCCGTGTCGAGCCGGGCGACGGCGGAGGCGTGGCGCTGCGCTGGGTGGTGGCCGCCGACGCCGACCTCGCCGACCGGGTCGCCGAGGGCGAGGCCCGAGCGGATCCCGAGACCGGCCACTGCGCCACCGCCGAGGTCACCGGCCTGCCCGCCGGCGGCACGTGGTGGTACCGCTTCGAGCTGGCCGACGGCTCGGCCGCCTCGCCGATCGGTCGCACCCGCACCCTGCCCGCCGGTCCGGTCGACCGGTGGCGGGTGGCGGCGGTCTCGTGCAGCCGCTACGCCGACGGCGGCTTCGCCGCCTACCGGGCGCTGGCCGAGCGCGAGGTGGACCTCGTGATCCACCTGGGGGACTACATCTACGAGGACGGCGCGGCCGGGGTGCGCGCCCACGATCCGCCCGAGGAGCTGCGCACCCTCGAGCAGTACCGCCGCCGCTACGCACAGCACCGGGAGGACCCGGACCTGCAGGCGCTCCACGCCCGGCACCCGATGGTGGCGGTGTGGGACGACCACGAGCTGGCCGGCAACGCGTGGCGGGAGGGCGCCGCGGCGCACGACGACGACGCCGACGGACCGTGGCCAGCGCGCCGGGCCGCCGCCACCCGGGCCCACGGCGAGTGGCTGCCGGGGCGGACCCGCGCCAGCGCGGACGGGCGAGCAGAGCTGTGGCGCAGCGTCGCGGTGGGCGGCCTCGCCGAGGTGCTCGTCCTCGACACCCGATCCGAGCGGGACCGCGCCCCGCTCACCTCCGCCGAGGCGGCCGACGGGACCGACCGCCGCCTGCTCGGCCCCTCGCAGCGGGCATGGCTGGAGGAGCGGCTGACCCGACCCGACCGCCCGCCGTGGGTGCTGCTGGCCAACCAGGTCATGCTCCACCCGCTTCGGGTGCCGGTGCCGAGCGAGGCCCTCGCCGCCGAGGTCGAGGCACAGGGCTTCCTCGTCGTCGCCGGCGAGGCGCTGAACCCCGACCAGTGGGACGGCTACCCCGCCGAGCGAGAAGCGCTCCTCGCGGCGGCCGGCGCCGCCGGCGGCGTCGTGGTGCTGACCGGCGACGTCCACTCGTCCTGGGCCTGGCACGGTCCGGGCCGGGACGACGCCGGCGGTGCCACCATGGTCGAGCTGGTGACGCCGAGCATCACGTCGAGGTCGCTCGGCGACCGGTTGCCCGTCCCGGCCGCCGCGCTCGAGGCGGCCCTCACCGCCGTCGCCCCCGACCTCGCCCACGTGGACCTGACCCGCCACGGCTACCTGCTGGTCGACCTCGGCCCGGAGGAGGCCCAGGCCGAGTGGTGGCACGTCGACCCGGCTGATCCGGCCAACCAGGCCTTCGGCGCCGCCCTCCGGACCCCCCGCGCCACCCCGATGCAGCTGTCGCTGGTCGACACCCCCTTGTCCGATCCGCCGCCCACCACGACCACGTCGACCTCGACCACGTCCTCCACCGCGGGCGCCGACGGCGACCCGGGCCGCAGCTCGGGCGACGCCGGCGACGGGGTGGGCCTCGCGATCGGTGGCGCGCTCGCCGGCCTGGCCGCGGCGGCCGGCGCCGCCCTGGCCCTCCGCCGACGACGCTGAGCCTCCCCGCCCTCGCCACGCGCCGCTCGGCGTCGTGCCAGCATGCAGGCGTGACCACCCCCGCCGCCGAGCACGACGCCGTGATCCGGCTCCGGGTGCCCGCCGAGGAGGACTACGTGTCCCTGCTGCGGGCCACGGTGCGGGTGGTGGCGGGCCGGGTCGGTTGCAGCGACGATGCCCGCAGCCGGCTGCAGGCCGGGGTGGGCCGAGCCTTCTTCGCCCTCCTCGAGGACGCCACCACCGTCGGGGCCACCGCCGCGCTGACCGTCACCTGGGACGACACCAGGGTCTGCGCCGAGGTGGCCTGCGAACCGCCGCCGGCATCGCCGGTGCTCACGACGATCGACTCCCACCACGACCTGGCCGACGGGCACGAGCTCCTCGCCGACGGGCGCGCCCTGCGGCTCTGGGTGGCGGTGGACGACGACGAGCTCTGACCTGCCGCCGGACAGGGGGTCAGCGCCGGCCGGTGTGGCCGAAGCCGCCACCGCGCTCGGAGGGGGGCAGCTCCTCCACCGGGTCCCACTCGACCTCGCCGACGGCCTTGATGACGAGCTGGGCGACGCGGTCCCCCCGGTGGATCTCGAACGGCTCGACCGGGTCGAGGTTCACCAGCAGCACCTTCAGCTCGTCCCGGTAGCCGCAGTCGATGAGGCCGGGGCTGTTGAGCACCGTGACCCCGTGGTGGAGGGCCAGGCCGCTGCGGGGTTGGACGAAGCCCGCGTAGCCCAGCGGCAGGGCGAAGGCGATGCCGGTCGGCACCAGAGCCCGGCCCCCACGGGCGGCCAGGACGACGCCTTCGCGGGCCAGCAGGTCGACCCCCGCGTCACCGGGGCGGGCGTGGGCCGGGAGCGGGAGGTCGGGATCGAGGCGGCGGACCGGGATCTGGACGCGGTGCGGCACGGCGCCGACGGTAGAGCACGCGCCGCCCGGCGCTGTCGGTGCCCGCCGGTAGGGTGCGGCGATGCTCGTCTGGATGGACCTCGAGATGACCGGGCTGGACCCGTCCCGCCACGTCATCGTCGAGATCGCCACCCTCGTCACCGACGACGACCTCGCCATCGTGGCCGAGGGACCCGACCTCGTGGTCCACCAGCCACCTGAGTCGCTGGCCGCCATGGACGAGGTGGTCCGGGTCATGCACACGGCCAGCGGGCTGCTGCCCGCCATCGAGGCATCCACCACCAGCCTGGAGGAGGCAGGAGCCGCCACCCTGGCGTTCATCCGGGAGCACGTGCCCGAGCCGCGCACGGTGCCGCTGTGCGGCAACTCGATCGGCACGGACCGCCGCTTCCTGGCCGCCTACCTGCCCGAGATCGAAGAGCACCTCCACTACCGCTCGGTCGACGTGTCCACCATCAAGGAGCTCACCCGCCGCTGGTACCCGGGGGCGATCGAGGCCGTGCCCCGGAAGGCCACCGCCCACCGGGCGCTCGACGACATCCGGGAGTCGATCGATGAGCTGCGCTGGTACCGGGACCACGTGTTCCGCCCCGCCGGCCAGGCCCTCCCCCACGTCCCGCCGCCCGACGAGGCACCGGCTGCCGGCGCCTGACCTCGATCGACCTTGACCGCACGGTCAAGGTAGGTTCGCCGGCCATGGGCGAGGCGAGCGGCAGACCGAGGCGGCAGGAGCAGGAGACCGCGTCCAGCGAGGTCACCGAGGTCGCGCCGGGTGTGCTCCGCAGCCAGCTGCCCATCTCCCTGCCCGGGCTCGGCCACGTGAACTGCTACCTGCTCGCCGACGACCGCGGGGTGGCGGTGGTCGACCCCGGCCTGCCCGGCCCCCAGTCGTGGCGGGCGCTGGTCGACCGGCTGAAGCAGGCGGGCTACAAGCCCAAGCACGTCCACACCGTCATCGTCACGCACTCGCACCCGGACCACTTCGGCGGGGCCGGCCGCCTCCGTGACGTGCACGGTGCGGAGGTGGTCAGCCACCGGTCGTTCCGGACCTGGTTCGACCCGGCCGAGGACGACAACGCCGTCGATGCCGACGGGGAGCCGCTGCCCGCCCCGTCGCGCCCCTGGGGCGGTGAGCTGCCCTGGCGGGACGGCGCCACGCTGCGCCCGCCGCTCGACCGGCGCCTCAAGTACCGGCTCGGCCGCACCCTCCTGCGCCGCTTCATGCGCACCCCCCGCCCCACCCGGCGGCTCGACGACGCCGAGGTCATCGAGCTGGCCGGTCGTGAGTGGGTGGCCGTCCACACCCCGGGGCACACGATCGACCACCTCTGCCTCTACGACCCCGTCGAGGGCGTGGTGCTCTCCGGCGACCACGTGCTGCCCACGATCACCCCGCACATCTCCGGGCTGGTGGGTGACCACGATCCGCTGGCCGAGTTCTTCGCCTCGCTCGAGAAGGTGGCCGCGCTCGACGGGGTTCGCCGGGTGCTGCCCGCCCACGGGCACCCGTTCGAGGACCTGGCCGGTCGAGCGGCGGCCATCCGCGAGCACCACGAGGAGCGGCTCCAGACCCTGCGCGACGCCGCTGCGGAGCTCGGCACGGCCACGGTGGAGGAGCTCTCCCAGCGGCTGTTCCGGCCCCGGTCCTGGGGACCCATGGCCGAGAGCGAGACCTACGCCCACCTGGAGCACCTGCGCATCAACGGCGAGGCCGACGTCCGCAAGGAGGCCGGCGCCCTCCGCTACCGGCTCACCTGACGGGTTCGACGACGGCGCTGGCGGCGACGGCGCCGTCGGCCACCAGCCAGACCCGGAGGGTGCCGTCGGGCTCGCGGCGGTGGCAGCGCTCGACGGTGGCGTGGCGCTCCACGGCCCCGCGGTGCTCGAGCTCGGCCCGCAACGGCGCCCGCAGGTCGCGGTGGTCGGCCAGCGTCTCCTCCACCGCCTCCCAGTAGGCGGCGTTGTTGACGTGCTGCAGGACGTCGAAGTCGGTGAAGCGCAACGGCCAGGGGGCGCGGTCGACGGCGCCGTCGGGCACCGGGGCGTGGGTGAGGCGGGCCTTGATCCGCCGGCCGCCGGCAGCCTCGCCGTAGATGGCTGCGAACGCCTCCGAGACGCGCTTCGGCCGACCCGAACCGCCGTCGACGTGCACCCAGGTGGTCGCCGCCTCGAAGGCGCCGCGGTGCTCCCCCACGACGCTGATGCGGCGCTCGGCGTAGTGGCTGCCGATGCCCGAGCACCAGGTGGCCATCTCCAGCGCCTCGAGGTACCGGGGGAGCTGCCGGACCTCGATGACGGTCTTGCGCACGACCCACGACTCCGCGTCGGGCAGCGCGGCGTCGGCGGTGTCGTCGGCCGAGAGGTCCTGGAGGAAGCGGGTGGCGGCGTCGAGGCGCAGACGGCCGCCTGGGCTGACGTCGGCCAGGCGGACCCGACGGGCCTCCTCGAACACCCGCCCCACGCTCGGTCTGGGCACGAGCGCGGTGGGTGAGGGTTCGGGGGCCTCCGGCATGCGGGCAACGTATCCGCGCGGGGTTCGCAACAAAATCTGTTGACGGCGCAAGGGGGGCCATGGTCCGATGCTCGGGCTCGGACCGCCGGTTCGAGATCCCCGACCCGAGGAGCCACCCGACGATGGAGACGACGCTCACCATGGCAGGCCAGCAGGCCATCGCCGGTGCTGCGCGCCTCCGCGCCGTGGCACCGGTCGGTCATGGCCTCGGCACCTGCGCTGGATCCGGCTACGCGGCCGTCTCCGCGCATCCCGTGTCCGCCGGCCACCCGACCACCTGGACCAAGGGCGCCTTCGCGATCCCGACCACCTTCATGGTGCTCGGCCGCAAGAACCGCCCGACCCGGCTCCTCCCGGAGCGCTCGCCCTAGGCACACCGCCAGCGCAGCGCAAGGACCTCCGAGAGGCCGCCGGGATCCCCCCGGCGGCCTTTCGCCTTTTCCGCTCCCACCCACCTCATCCGCACCCGGAGCGATGACCACCGACCACCGACCACGTCCAACGACAACGAGACCAGAACACCTGAGACAGGGGGCAGGGCGATGTTGCCCGAGCGATACGAGCAAGACGGAGACCTACCCGGCGGGCTGACGCCCGCCGAAGATCGAGACTGGTGGAGCCAGGCGCGCTGCAACGATCTGGCTGGCACGATGAGCGGCCTGTTCTTCAGCGACGAGCTGCAGGACATCGCCAAGGCCAAGCAGATCTGCGCGCTGTGCCCGGTGGTGGCCGAGTGCCTCGAGGGCGCGCTGGAGCGCCGGGAGCCGTGGGGCGTGTGGGGCGGCCAGCTGCTCCTCAACGGGAAGGTGCTGCAGAGCAAGCGGCGCCGGGGCCGGCCGCCGAAGGTGCCCCGCCCCGAGGACCAGCTCCCCGAGATCCCGGTCCCCGTGCACCTGCAGAGCCGGGTCGTCTACAAGAGCACGGCCTGACCGATCACGCCCGGGGCGCGGCAGCGCCC
>Ga0208490_101028_pt1 | contig 12028 bp, 12 predicted proteins | sample SubbioAug_CSWold_FD_184818 | JGI IMG/M metagenome (GOLD analysis project Ga0208490, IMG submission 184818) | Serpentinite rock and fluid subsurface biosphere microbial communities from McLaughlin Reserve, California, USA - CR11Aug_CSWold (SPAdes) | ecosystem: Environmental > Terrestrial > Deep...
GCCGAAGATCATGTAGCCGATCTGGCTCACGGCGTGGAAGGACAGGATCCGCTTGATCTCCTGCTGGGAGATGGCGCCGAACACGCCGATCACCATGGTGAGGCCGGCGATCACCAACAAGGCGGTGCCCACCACCTGGTCGTCGGGGCCGATGAGCGTGGTGATGCGGAACATGGCGTACACGCCCACCTTGGTGAGCAGGCCGGCGAAGACGGCGGTGACCGCGGTGGGGGCGTTCGGGTAGCTGTCCGGGAGCCAGAAGAACAGCGGGAAGATGGCGGCCTTGATGCCGAAGACCCCGAGGAAGAGGAACAGGAACATCCGCTGCAGCGCGGGGTCGATCGTGTCCATGGCGCCGGGCAGCTCGGCGAGGTTGACCGTGCCGGTGGCCCGGTAGAGCAGGCCGAGGGCGACCAGCAGCAGGAGCGAGGCCATCAGGCTGATCACGACGTAGGTCGTGCCGGCACGCACCTGCGCCAGCCGGCCGCCGAGCGTGAGCAGGACGTAGCTGGAGACCAGCATGACCTCGAAGGCGACGAAGAGGTTGAACAGGTCACCGGTGAGGAACGCCATGCACACGCCGGCCACGAGGGTCATGTACACCGGGTGGAAGCCGACGTGGCGCTGCTCCTCGTCGCCCTGACCGATCGAGTACACGAGCACCGCCAGGAACATGCCGATGGCGACGGCGACCATGATCGCCGAGAAGCGATCGGCGGTGAGGGTGATGCCCACGGGCGCCACCCACCCGCCGGCCTGGGTGCTGAGCACGTCGTGGCGGTCGGTCTCGACGAGGAGGCGGACGGCGACGCCGGCCAGCACCAGCAACGTGCCGATGCCGATGGCCCGCTGGGCGGCGCGCGACCGGCCCACCACGACCGAGGCCGCGGCGGCGAGCAGCGGGAGCACCGCGGGGAGGGCGATCCAGGAGTTCATCGGGGCTCGGACTCCAGCGTGGGGTTGTCGATGCCGGAGGACTCGATGTCGGCGGTGGGGTCCTCGCGCACGCGCACGTCCTCGGGGTCGTCGTGCACCGTGTCGTCCTGGGTGAGGACCCAGCCGCGGTAGGCGAGGGAGAGCAGGAAGCACGTGACGCCGAAGGCGATCACGATGGCGGTGAGGGCGAAGGCCTGGGGGAGGGGGTCGAGGAAGGTGGACGGGTCGTCGCGGCCGTCGAGGAACGCCGGTCGGCCCGGTTCGCCGGTGGCCACGAGGAGCACGACGATGGCGCCGTGGCTGAGCAGGGCGAGGCCGATGAGCATGCGGGTGAGCTCGCGCTGCAGCACCAGGTAGGTCCCGGTGCCGAACGTGACCCCGGCGATGAGGGCGAAGACGGTGCTCATCGCGTGGCGTCCTTGTCGGTGATCTCGATCGACTCGTCGATGTCGTGCGGGTCGGGGACGTCGCCCCGGAACTCCGGGGGCTCCTCGTCGCCGAAGGCCTCGAAGACCATGAAGACGAGCCCGATCACGACGAGGGCCACGCCCACGTCGAAGACGAGGGCGCTCGAGAGCTTGAACTCGCCGAGCAGGGGGAGCGCCAGCTTGAAGCTCCACTTGTCGAGCACGGGGTTGCCGATCAGCACGGGCACCACCGCGACGGCCGAAGCCAGCACGAGCCCGCCCCCGAGGATCGTCCAGGGCCGGATCGGCACCACCGATCGGACGTCGGGCATGCCGCCTGCGACGTAGATGGCCGCGATCGCCGCGCCGGCCACCAGGCCGCCGACGAAGCCGCCGCCGGGCCGGTCGTGGCCGCTGAGCAGCAGGTGCACCGAGAACATCAGGGCGGTGGGGAGGATGAGGCGGGCGGTGACGTCGACGATGACGGAGCGGTTCATGCCCGGACCTCCGCGTCGCTCCGGGTGCTCGACGGGTCGGCGGGGTCCTGCGGGTCGCCTTCGGGCATCGGATCGATCCCGGTGCGCGGCGGGCGCCGGCCGACGCGAGCGAGGGTGGTGACACCGACGGCGGCGACCAGCAGCACGGCGATCTCGCCGAGCGTGTCGAGGCCGCGGAAGTCGACCAGGATGACGTTGACGACGTTGCGTCCCTCGGCATCGGGCAGCGCCCGTTCGACGGCGAGGTCCGACGCGGTGGTGGTGGGCGGGTCGACGCTCACGGCCAGGACCAGGACCATCGCGCTGATGCCGACGATGACCGCGACGGCCACCCGGCGCAGGTGCCCGGGCCGCTCGGCGCCGGCACCGAAGCGGGCGGGCAGGTGGCGCAGCACGAGGACGAACGCGACGATCGTCAGCGTCTCGATGGCGAACTGGGTGAGCGCCAGGTCGGGCGCGCCCTGGACGATGAACACGCCGGCCATGCCGTAGCCGACCGCGCCGAGCACGACGACGGCGCCGAGGCGACGCTGGACCATGGTGGTGGCGAGCGCAGCGAGGCTGATGAAGCCGGCCAGGATCAGCTGGATCGGGACCTCGGTCGGGTTGCTCAGGCGCTCGAACGGGACGGTGGCGACGGCCAGGGCCGCGGGCCCGGCCACGACGACCAACAAGATGATGGCGATGTAGCGGGGGAGCGAGCCGGTCTGCACCCGGGTCGTGACCAGGCGCGCCAGGGTGAAGAGGCCCTCGAGCCCGATCTGGAAGGCGCGGTACCCGTCGATCGGCGGGGCGATCCGGCCGGTGGCCCGGACGAAGGGCTCCGTGCTCCGCCACAGGAGGACGCCGGCGGCGATGGTGAGCACGGACAGGATCAGCGCGCCGTTCACGCCGTGCCACAGGGCGAGCTTCGATGCGGTCTCGATGCCGAGCACGCCGCCGACGGCGCTGTCGACCAGGTCACCGATGATCGCCGCAGGCACGAGGCCGGCGACGATGGTGAGGCCGGTCAGCACGTAGACGGGTGCGGCGAACGCGAAGGAGGGCGACGCGACGTCGGCGTCGTCGCGGTCGCTGCGTCGCCAGAAGACCGAGGCGAACCGGAGGCTGTAGGCCATCGTGAGCACCGAGCCGGTGACGATGCCGACGATGCCGACGATGCCGACGGCACCCCCGTGGTCCAGGAACGCGGCGTAGGCCTCCTCCTTGGCGATGAAGCCGGCCAGCAGGGGGATGCCGGCCATCGACGCAGCGGTGAGGACGGCGCACACGCGCACCGGCCCCCAGCCCGACCCGAGGCGCAGGTCGAGCAGCTCGTTGCGGTCACGGGTGTGGGCCTGGTGGTCGACGATGCCGACGACGAGGAACAGCGTCGCCTTGAACATGGCGTGGGCCACCAGCAGCGTGACGCCGGCGATCGTGGCGTCCGCGAAGCCGATGCCGGTGAGCACGAAGAGGAAGCCGAGCTGGCTGACGGTGCCGAAGGCGAGCAGGAGCTTGATGTCGTCCTGGCGGATGGCGCGCAGCCCGCCGGCGATCATCGTCACCAACCCGATGGTCAGCACCACCGGCTGCCAGGCGTCGAGGTCGCTGAAGGCTGGGGCCAGGCGGACCGCCAGGTAGATGCCCGCCTTCACCATCGTGGCCGAGTGGAGGTAGGCGCTCACCGGGGTGGGGGCGACCATGGCGCCGGGCAGCCAGGCGTGGAACGGGTACTGGGCCGACTTGGTGACGATGCCGAGCACGACGAGGCCGAGACCGACGCCGGCGGCGACCCCACCCGGCGGGTCGGCCAGCAGCTCCACGATCGACCACGTGCCCGCCTCGCGGGCCAGGACCACCAGGCCACCGAGCAGCGCGAGGCCGCCGGAGGCGGTGAGCACCAGGGCGTGCGTGGCCGCGGCGCGGGCCGCCGGATCGGTGTGCCGCTGGCCGATGAGCAGCCACGACAGGATCGAGGTCAGCTCCCAGAACAGGTAGAGGATCACGACGTGCTCGGCGGTGACCAGGCCGAGCATGGCGCCGGCGAACAGCACCAGCAGGCCGGCCGTGCGCGCGGCCGTGGCGTTGGGTGCGAAGTACGACCCCGAGTACACGGCGATGGCCAGACCGATCCCCGAGACCAGCAGGATCATGATGAGGCCGAGGCCGTCGACGAAGAGGTCCACCGTCAGGTCGAGCCCACCGACCCAGGAGAACGAGGCCCGCCACGGCGTGCCGTCGATGACGTCCGACGCGATCGAGGCGGCGAAGACCAGCCCGGCGACCGAGGGCAGGGCGGCCAGCGGTGCGGCCCACCGCCGCAGCACCGGCGCGGCGAGCAGGATGGTGGCCCCGACTGCGAGATGGAAGGCGAGCGTCGCGATCATCGCGAACCCGCTGTCGGGGCGTGCAGGGTCATGAGGTCCGGCGTGGGCTGGGGTCGGCCGCCAGGTGACGGTGGCACACGAGACCGTGCCGACACCAGACGCCCCCGCCCCGAGGCGGGCGCCTCAGTCCTTCGTGGCGGCGTACTCGATCACCCGGGCCACCACCGCGTCGCCGGCCTTGTCGAGGCTTCCGGCGTCGAAGGGCGGCTGGGGGTCGTATTCGATCATCAGCTGCATGGCCCTGGCGGCATCGGCGTCGACGAGCAGCTCGGCGAGGCGCAGGCCCATGTCGATGCCCGATGACACACCGGCCGCCGTGATGATGCGCCGGTCGAGGTGCTCGACGACGCGCTCGCCGGTGGGCTCGGCGCCGACGCTCCGCAGCTCGTCGTAGGTGCTCCAGTGGGTGGTGGCGGTGAGGCCGTCGAGCAGGCCGGCCGCGCCGAGCACGAGCGACCCGGTGCACACCGACGTGGTGTACCGGCTGGTCTCGTGGGCGGTGCGGAGCCAGTCGTGGATGGCCGCCCCCGGCGCCATGAGGGCGCGGGTCCCGACACCGCCGGGGACCACGACGACGTCGGGGTGGGGGAGGTCGGCGAAGGTGGCGTCCACGGTCAGGCCGAGGAAGCCGTTGTCGCTGCGGACCTCGCCGGTCTGCTCGCCGACGAAGGTGACGGTGGCGCCGGGGAGGCGCTGCAGGACCTCGTAGGGGCCGACGGCGTCGAGGGCGGTGACACGGGGGAACAGGGCGATGGCGATCTGCACGGCGCCACGATGCGGCCCGTCCACCGTGAGGTCAATCGAGAATCTCGTGAGTCGGTGACACCTCCTGTCACCGGCCCACGAGATTTCCGGCCGGGGTAGGTTCCGAGGCATGGCAGACATGGTCGAGTTCGCGAGCAACGGCAACGACGCACGGGGCTACCTGGTCCTTCCCGACGGCGGCACCGGTCCGGGCGTGATCGTCATCCAGGAGTGGTGGGGGCTCGACTCGGGCACCAAGGAGATGGCCGACCGCCTCGGCGCCGCCGGCTTCGTCGCCCTCGCCCCGGACCTCTACCACGGCGAGCTGGCTGCCCACGACGAGATGGACAAGGCCGGCGAGCTCATGCAGAGCCTGCCCATCGACCGGGCAGCGCGCGACATGAGCGGCGCCGTCGACTTCCTGGCCGACCACCCCGCCACCACGGGCGACGGCATCGGGGTCGTGGGCTTCTGCATGGGCGGCATGCTCACGTTCGTCCTCGCCGCCGAGCGTCCCGACCGGGTGACGGCCGCCGTGCCCTTCTACGGCTTCCCGCCGATCGAGGACGGTCCGGCCGACCTGTCGAAGATCGAGGCCTCCATCCAGGGGCACATGGCCGAGCACGACGACTTCTTCCCGCCCGACCAGGCCGCCGCCCTCGAGGCGCACCTCCTCGGCCTCGGCAAGGACGTCACCATCACGGTGCACGAGGGCACCGGGCACGCCTTCATGGCCCCGCACAACGCGCTCGGCACCCAGGAGCCCGAGAAGGTGGCCCAGATCTGGCCCCAGGTCACCGAGTTCCTCCACGACAAGCTTGGGTAGCACGCTTCAGGTGGACCGCGGTCCTGCCGATGACCCAGCCGTGAGCACGTCGCTGCACCCCGTCTGGCTGTCGCACCACTCCGAGCACGAGGCCGACCGCTGCGTCCGGATCGGGGGCGCGCACGTGTGCCGCCGGTGCCTGGCGATGTTCGCCGGCTTCATCCCGGCGGTCGTCCTGCTGCTCTCGCCGTGGCGTGACGGCCTCCAGGCCGGTGACCTCGGGCTCGTCCTGGCGCTGACCATCGCCGCCGGGCTCGAGTTCGCCCAGGTCGCCCGGGGCCAGATGCCCTACAGCGCCCGGCGGGTGCTCCTGCTCAGCCCCTTCGTCGGCATGGTGCTCGCCTGGCTCGGCGTGACCGGGGTGCGCGACGGGCTCGGTCCCGTGCACTTCGTGCTCACGGGCGTCGCCGGCGCGCTGCTGGCCCTGCTGCTCGTGCGGTCCCGGACGCACCAGGGAGCCCTCGCCCAGCACCCGTAGGCTCGGTCGCCATGGTCGACCCTGCACCCACCGGCACCGTCCTCGTCACGGGGGGCGCCGGCTACATCGGCTCCCACACCTGCGTGCAGCTGCTCGAAGCCGGCGCTCGCGTCGTCGTCGTCGACAACCTGGACAACGCGTCACCGGTCGCGATCGACCGGGTGCGCGAGCTCGCCGGCCTCGATGCCGACGACCCCCGCCTCACCTTCCACGTCCTCGACCTGCGCGACGGCGCGGCGATCGAGTCGCTCCTGCGAGACGATCCGGTGGATTCGGTCGTCCACTTCGCCGGCCGCAAGGCCGTGGGGGAGTCCGTCGAGCAGCCGCTCGCGTACTACGACCACAACCTGGTCGGCACCACGAACCTGGTGAAGGCCATGGAGGCGGCGGGCGTGCGAGATCTGGTGTTCTCCTCGAGCTGCACCGTCTACGGCGACCCCGAGGTGGTGCCCATCACCGAGGCTGCACCGGTCGGTGCCATCAACCCGTACGGCCGCACGAAGCTGTTCATCGAGGAGCTGCTGCGCGACGTGGCCACCGCCGGGGCGCTCGAGGGTCGGGAACCGTGGCGCATCGCGCTGCTGCGGTACTTCAACCCGGTCGGCGCCCATGCCAGCGGGCGGATCGGCGAGGACCCGGCCGGCATCCCGAACAACCTGATGCCGTTCATCATGCAGGTGGCCGTCGGACGCCACGACCGCCTGCAGGTCTTCGGCGACGACTACGACACGCCCGACGGCACCTGCATCCGCGACTACATCCACGTGGTCGACCTCGCCGACTCCCACCTCGCGGCGCTCCGCGCCCTGCCGCAGGTCGAGGGCTGCCTCGCGGTCAACGTCGGCACCGGCCAGGGCTCGTCGGTCCTCGAGGTGCTGGCGGCGGCGGAGCGGGCCGTGGGCCACGAGATCCCCCACGTGGTCGTCGGCCGCCGCGCGGGCGACGCACCGTGCGTGTTCTCCGACACGACCCTGGCGACCGAGCTGCTGGGCTGGGCGCCGACCCGCACGCTCGACGACATGTGCGCCGACCACTGGCGCTGGCAGCGCGAGAACCCCGAGGGCTTCGGGGCGGGCCGGTCTTCATGAGGGGCAGCGGCGACGGGTTCGTCCGCTGCAGCGACGGGCAGGTCCGGTGGGGTCGGTACGGCGCGGCCGGGGCCCTGTTCGTCCACCGGGAGACCGACGGTCCCCGTGTGCTGCTGCAGAAGCGCTCGCAGTGGGCCCACGAGGGCGGGACGTGGTCGGTGTCGGGGGGTGCGCTCGACGAGGGGGAGACGCCCGAGGAGGGTGCGCTGCGCGAGGCCAGCGAGGAGGTCGGCGAGATCCCGTCGCACCGCCTCCTCGGGGAGTACGTCTTCGCCCCGGCCGACGACTGGGTGTACACGACCGTCGTGGTCGAGGTCGATCAGCGGTTCGGGTTCAGCGCCAACTTCGAGACCGACGCGGTCGGGTGGTTCCGCCTCGACGAGGTCGGCGACCTGGCGGTGCACGCCGGGTTCGCCGCCGCCTGGCCCGCGCTGCGGCGCATCGTCGAGGGCTGAGCCGTCACTCGAGGGTGCCGCGCACGTCCTCGGCGCCGAGCCGGCGAGCGTCGGCGGTGTGGTCGTCGACAGCCGTCTGGCTCTCCCGCTCGGCCGCGACCCGCTTCCGGTAGCTGTCGACCTCGCGGGCGACGGTCGCGTCGTCCCACCCGAGGACCTCGGCCATGATGGCGGCCACCACCGGCGCGGCGCTGAGCCCGCGATCTGGCGTCTCGATCGACAGCCGGGTGCGGCGGGTCAGCACGTCGTTGAGGTGCAGCGCCCCCTCGTGGGTGACGGCGAAGTGGGCCTCGCCCGCGAGGTAGTCGTCGGTGCCGGGCAGGCACTCGGCGAGTGCCGGGTCCCCGGCGATCAGGTCGAGCAGCACCGGGAGCTCGGCGCCGTAGCGACCGAGGAGACGGTCGATCCGCTCGACGGGGAGGCCCGACGTCTGCGCCAGGTGCTCCCGGCGGTTCCGCATGGCGGCGAACCCGGTGGCCCCCACCAGCGGGACCGACTCGGTGCACGATCCCGGGGCGGCGACGCCCATCGCCGCGACCGCTGCGTCGACGGCGTCGGCGGCCATCACCCGGTAGGTCGTGTACTTGCCCCCGGCCACGGACAGCAGCCCGGGCGCGACGGTGGTCACCGCGTGCTCCCGGCTGAGCTTCGACGTGGAGTCGGACTCGCCGTGGAGCAGCGGGCGCAGGCCGGCGTAGACGCCGACGATGTCGGCATGGGTCAGCGCGGGTTGCAGCCACCGGTCGGCCTGTCCGAGCAGGTAGTCGAGGTCGGCGGCGCTGGCGGCCGGGTGGGAGAGGTCGAGGTTCCAGTCGGTGTCGGTGGTGCCGACGAGCCAGAAGTCGCCCCACGGGATGACGAACAGCACCGACGTCGGCGTGCGGCAGATGAGGCCGGCCCCGGCGTCGATGCGGTCGCGGGGCACCACGAGGTGCACGCCCTTCGACGCCCGCACCCGCAGCGCGGCTCCCCCGGCCATGTCCTGGATCTCGTCGGTCCACACGCCGGTTGCGTTCACGGTCTGGCGGGCTCGGATGTCGAGCTCGTCGCCGGTCTCGACGTCCCGCGCTCGCACGCCGGTGACCCGCTCGCCGTCCCGGAGGAGGTCGACGACCTGCACGGAGGCCGCAACGGCAGCGCCGTGGTGGTGGGCCGTGCGGACCAGGGCGAGGGTGTGCCGTGCGTCGTCGACCTGGGCGTCGGAGTACGTGATGGCGCCGGTGAGCACGTCGTCGCGCAGCGAGGGCACCAACCGACGGGCCGCCCGCTTGGACAGGTGCCGGTGGCGGGGGAGCGTGCTGGAGCCGAACGCGGCCAGCACGTCGTAGAGCGCGATGCCGGCGCCGACGTAGGCCCGCTCCCAGACGCGGCGGGTGAGCGGGTACAGGAACGTCACCGGCTGGGCCAGGTGCGGGCAGAGGCGGTCGACCATGAGGTTGCGCTCGTGCAGCGCCTCGGTCACCAGGCCGAGCTCGAGCTGCTCCAGGTAGCGCAGACCGCCGTGGAACAGCTTGGACGAGCGGCTGGACGTGCCGGCTGCGAAGTCGCGCTGCTCGACGAGGGCGACCGACAGGCCCCGGGTCGCGGCATCGAGGGCGACGCCGGCACCGGTGACGCCACCACCGATCACGACGACGTCGAACACCTCGTCGCGCATGCGGTGGAGATCCCGGGCGCGCTGGTGGACGTCCAGCGGCTGCACCGTGTCGACTCCGTCCACCGGGTCTTCCTACCAGCCCCTCTGCCGGAACCGGGACGCGTCGGACGCCTTCGGCGGCGTGTGGCGCGTCCCGGAACGGGGGTCAGCCCGGCTCGACGACCTCGAGCCGGCGGGTTCGCCCCGGACGCGCCTCGTCGATGCTGACCGAGAACGCTCCCGCCAGCACCTCGACCAGCTCCTCCGCTGTGCTCGGGTCGCCGCCGGCAGCCAGCAGCTCCCTGGTCACGAGGCCCCGGGTGTGCTTGGCCATGTGGCTCACCGCCGTGCGTCCGCCCGGACCGTCGCGCACGACGTGGACCGCGACCGTGCGCTCGGCGAGGGCCCCGCTCGGCTTCCATGCCGCCGCGTAGGTCGACGATCGCATGTCGACCACGACACCTCGTCCGGCCGCCGCCGGCAGGACGTCGCCGAGCGGCTGGCGCCAGGCGCGGGCGAGCGGTCCGACGCCCGGGAGGTCGACGCCCATCGACAGCCGGTACGACGGCACGCGGTCGCTCGGACGCAGCGCGCCGAACAGGGCGCTGACGACCACGAGCCTCCGACCCGCCCGCCGCCTCGCCGTCGTGTCGAGCGATGCGAGGTCGAGGGCGTCGTAGAGCACGCCGGTGTAGAGGTCGGCGGCCCGCAGCGTCGGGGCGGCCCACAGCTCGGTGTTGGCCGCGACGCGGTCGGCCGCGCCCTTGGGCGCGTCGAGCACGGCGAGCGCGTCGGGTCGGGCCGAGGCCTCGACGAGCGCGTCCGCCACGGTCCGGCGGGTGGACGTCAGCTCGGGGAACGAGAGCTGGTCGAGGTCGAGCGGCGCGCCCCGCGAACCGAGCGCCTTGCCCTCGGAGGGCGGGAGCAGGACGAGCACTACAGGACGGCGATCGGGTTGACCGGCGACGCGGTGCCGCCCACGACGATGAGCGGCGCCACCGTGAGCAGGAACGCCCAGCGGGACTCCTCGGCGCAGGCGGTCGCCAGGTCGTCGAGGTCGAGGTTGTCGAGCAGGTGCAGGCCCATGGCGACGATGCCGACCGTGTGGATCGGCAGGCGGGTCGGCACCCCGTCGGTGGGCTCGACGTGGGACGGGTGGACGTCGCTGACCCCGTCGGAGCCGAGCAGCGCCACCTCCCGTCCGTGGAGCCAGGGGAGGCAGGACGCGTGCAGGCCGGCGAGCTGCTGGCGGGGGTCCCACGGCCCGTGCTCGCGGTGCCAGGTCCACCGTCCGGTGCGCACCAGCAGGGTGTCGCCCGTCCCGACGGTGACGCCGGCGGCCTCCTCGGCGGCCTCGAGGTCCTCGACGGTGATCGGCGTCCCCGGCTCGAGGGCGTCGACCCCGCGCACCGGCGGGATGTCGAGCAGCACCCCACGCCCCACCACGCCGTCGCGCAGGTGGTGCACGCCGAGCTGCTCGGCGCCGTGGGCGGTGACCACCTCGGTCGGGTGGCCGTCGTAGGTCGTGCCGTCCCAGAAGATGTGGCACAGCGCGTCGAGGTGGCTGGTGGCGTACCCGTGGGACGCCACGCCGATCCAGTCCGCGCCGTAGCCCTCGGTGTGGGTGCCGATCATGTGGTGCTCGGCCGGCGACGGGTTCTCCGGCGCGGGGACCGTCGGGAGCGGCCGGGCGCAGGACACGGTGCGTCCGGTCCGGACCCCCGCCGCGGCAGCGGTGCGGTGCTCGGGCCGGATGTGGTTCAGCGCGCCGAGCTGGTCGCCCTCGCCCCAGCGGCCCCAGTTGGAGAGCCGGGTGCGCAGGGCGTCGACGTCGGCCGTGGTCATGGCAGGCACGGTCATGGGCGGGCATCCTCGCCGAGCGCGTGCTGCCGGATCCAGGCGTGCATGGCGATGCCCGACGCCACCCCGGCGTTGATCGAGCGGGTCGAGCCGAACATCGCGATGGAGCACACGAGGTCGAGGCGGTCGCGCGCCTCCTCGGAGAGTCCCGGCCCCTCCTGGCCGAACAGGAGCACGCAGCGCTCGGGCAGGGCGGTTCGCTCGAGGGGCACGCTGCCCGGGAGGTTGTCGATGCCCACGATCGGCAGGTCGCGCGCCGCGGCCCACTCGCCGAGGGCGGCGACGTCGGAGTGGTGGTGCACGTGCTGGTAGCGGTCGGTCACCATCGCCCCGCGTCGGTTCCAGCGCCGCCGGCCGACGATGTGCACCGCCTCGGCGAGGAACGCGTTGGCGTTGCGCACGACGGTGCCGATGTTCATGTCGTGGCGCAGGTTCTCGACCGCGACGTGGAACGGGTGCCGGCGCGCGTCGAGGTCGGCGACGATGGCGTCCAGGTGCCAGTAGCGGTACCGATCGACCACGTTGCGGCGGTCGCCGCCGGCGAGCAGCTCCGGGTCGAGGCGGGGGTCGTCGGGCCAGGGCTCGGGGTGGGGTCCGACGCCGACCTCGGTCGGGGCGTCGCCGTCCGGGTCGCCCGGTCCGCTCACCGCGGGTCGCTGCGGATCCCCCGCAGGCCCCGCCACGCCAGGTCGGCGACGCGGTCGGCCATCTGGTCGGCGTCGAGGTCGAGGT
>Ga0208490_101029_pt1 | contig 12003 bp, 9 predicted proteins | sample SubbioAug_CSWold_FD_184818 | JGI IMG/M metagenome (GOLD analysis project Ga0208490, IMG submission 184818) | Serpentinite rock and fluid subsurface biosphere microbial communities from McLaughlin Reserve, California, USA - CR11Aug_CSWold (SPAdes) | ecosystem: Environmental > Terrestrial > Deep...
CCGTCGTAGGCCTTCACGCCGAGGCGCTTGGATTCGGAGTCACGGCCGTTCCGGGTGGAACCGCCGCCCTTGGTCTTCGACATGGCGAGCTACCTCTTCTGCGATCAGCGGCTGATGCCGGTGATCTCGATCTGGGTGTACTTCTGGCGGTGACCCCACCGCTTCCGGTTGTTCGACTTGTTCTTGTAGACGAAGCCGTTGATCTTGGGGCCCTTGGTGTCGCCCACGACACGGGCGGTCACGGACACGCCGCCGAGGTCATCAGGGGTGGACAGGACGGTGTCACCGTCGACGAGGAGGACGGGTCGCAGATCGACCGAACCACCTTCGTCGACCCCGAGGCGCTCGACCTCGAGGACGTCGCCTTCGGCGACACGGTGCTGCTTTCCGCCGGTGGCGATCACTGCGTACATAGGGTTCGACATCGTACGGCCAGCCAGGCCCGGGCTCCAACCCGGGTGGACTGCTTCACGTGTTCAAGAGGTCCTTGTCGAAGACCACGCCCCGGCCCTTGCAGGTCTCGCACTCCTCGGTGAAGCCGACGAGCAGGCCCTCGCCGATGCGCTTCCGGGTCATCTCGACCAGACCGAGCTCGGAGATGTCGAAGACCTGCGTCCGGGTCTTGTCACGGGCCAGGGCCTCGCGGAGCACCCGGCTGACGTCGTCGCGGTTCTTCTTCACCTCCATGTCGATGAAGTCGATGACGATGATCCCGCCGATGTCCCGCAGGCGCAGCTGGCGGGCGATCTCCTCGGCAGCCTCGAGGTTGTTGGCGTAGACGGTGTCCTCGAGGGAGTCCTTGCCGACGTTCTTGCCCGTGTTCACATCGATCACGGTGAGCGCCTCGGTGTGCTCGATGATGAGCGACCCACCCGACGGGAGCCACACCTTGCGGTCGAGGGCCCGGTGGAGCTGCTCGTGGATGTGGTGGCGCTCGAACAGGGGCAGGCCCTCGACGGCGGGGTCGTAGTGCTGGACCCGGTCGGCCAGCGCCGGCGTGATGCCCGAGACGTACTCGTCGACCTCCTTGTACAGCTCGGGGTCGTCGATGACGACGGCGCGGTAGTCCTGGGAGAACTCCTCCCGGATGACGCGGACGGCCATGTCCGGCTCCCGGTAGAGGAGCGTGGGGGCGTTGGACCGCTTGGCCAGGTCGTCGATCTTGTCCCAGAGGGCGACGAGGCGCTTGACGTCGTTCTCGATCTCCTCGGTGGTCACGTTCTCGGCCGCCGTGCGGACGATGACGCCGTGCTGCTCGGGCTTCACGCCGTCGAGGATCTTGCGCAGGCGCTTGCGCTCGTCGTCCGGCAGGCGCTTGGAGATGCCGTAGGTGCTGGAGTTGGGCACCAGGACCACGAAGCGGCCGGGCAGGCTGACCTCCTGGGTCAATCGGGCGCCCTTCACCCCGATGGGGTTCTTGGTGACCTGGCAGACGATGGTCTGCTTGGGCTTGAGGACGTCTTCGATCTTGGGCTTGCCGCCGCCCTCGACGTCGTCGGCGTCGTAGGTGACGTCGCCCCGGTAGAGCACGGCGTTCTTCGGCGTGCCGATGTCGACGAAGGCCGCCTCCATGCCGGGCAGCACGTTCGCCACGCGGGCGAGGTAGATGTTGCCGTGGATCTGGGAGACGTCGTCGGCGGGCCGGGCCACGTAGTGCTCGATCAGCTGGCGACCCTCGAGCACGGCGATCTGGGTCGCCTGCTCGTTGCGGTGCACGGCCATGAGGTAGCGGCCGACGGGCTTGCCGTTGCGGTGCTTGCCGCGACGGGCCTCGAGCTGGGCCTCGTCGAGCTCCACGGCATCGAAGCCGGTGTCGAGCTCGACCGGGCGCTGGCCGTCCTTGGTCTTGCTGCGGTTGCGACCACCCCGACGGCGGCGACGCCGACCGGGCTTGGGGCCGTCGCCGCCGGAACCGTCGCCGCTGGCGCGGCCGGGCTGGTCGTCGCCGGCGCGCGGCGAAGGCCGGGTGTCGCCGATCTTGGGTTTGCGGGAGGCGTCGCCTTCCGGGGCCGTGGGGCCGTCGGTGTCAGCAGCCTGCCCGGCGCCCTCGGGGCGCTGGTCGCTCGTCGACGACCCGTGCTGGGTGTCGGACATGGTGGGAGTCCCTTCTCATGACGCACGCTCGTTCGCGTGCGCGGTCGACGGCCGGGCGATCCCTGCACCCACCGGAGGCGAAGCCGGAAGTGGGATGGGTTCGCGCCGGACGCCGTCGACCATCGTCCATTGGTGGAGCCGGATGACCCGGCCCTCCTCGAGCGTCGGATCGACCGCGGCGAGCAGCTCGGCGGTCCGGCAGGCACGCGGCTGCGTGCCGAGCTCGGCCCGGAGCAGTGCACCGGCCGGCTGCCACTCGGCAGCAGGCGGGAGCTCGTCGGGGTCGGCGACTCGGAGGGTGCGCACGTTCGGGCGGATGTCGTCGGTGACCGACTTGCCCTTGCGTGCCCGGGTGACCGGGAGTTCTTCTGCCGCGAGGGCGCGCTCGACCAGGTCGTGCGCCTCCCCCACGTTCAGCTGTGGCACGTCGACGAGCCAGGAGCAGGAGTCGACCGACTCCTGCAGGCTCGGCGCGCCGGGTTCGACGTGTGCGATCGCCTGGATGCTCATGCCGGGCGGCAGCGTCGGGTTCACGAGCGGGATGAGCACGTCGATGTCGACCAGGCCGGATGACACGGCACCCGGCTCGAGGTCGACGTCGAGGTACTCGCCACAGGACTCGTGGGAGGTGGCCAGTGCGAGGCCGAAGCGGAGCCGGGGGCGGGGCGAGAAGCCCTCGCTGTAGGACACCGGCAGTCGACTCCGGCGGAGACTGCGCTCCCACACGCGGGCCACGTCTCGGTGGGAGGTGAAGCGGATGCGCCCGAACTTCTCGAACCGGATGCGGATGCGCTCGGTGTGGGGCGGTGTCATGGCCGCGCTCCCTGGGGCATCCGCGGGGTGAGCGAGACCGGCACGCTGTGCCCGGCGTCCAGGGGTTGCCCGGTGCCCTGGCTGCCGCCGGCGGGCGGCGTGGCCGACGCGACGATGTGCTCGATGCTGTATCCGGTGCACGCGCCGCAGTCGTAGCAGGGGGTCCAGCGGCAGTCGGGCAGGCCGACCTCGGCCAGGGCGTCCTGCCAGTCCATCCAGAGGAAGTCCTTGTGCAGGCCGGCGGAGAGGTGGTCCCAGGGGAGGACCTCGTCCTCGGTGCGGTGCCGGTGGATGTACCAGTCGGGGTCGAGGCCGCACTCGGCCATGGCGTCGAGCCAGAGCCGCTCGTCGAAGTGCTCGCCCCACTCCTGGAACACACCGCCGCGACGCCAGACGAGCTCGAGCACCGGACCGAGGCGGCGGTCGCCGCGGGACAGCAGCCCCTCGATGACCGACGCCCGGGGGTCGTGCCACTTGAGCTGGACCCCGTTCATCTTGCGGGTGGTGTCCTTGAGCAGGTTGATCTTGCGGCGCAGCTCGTCCTCGGTGTTCTGACCGAACCACTGGAACGGCGTGAACGGCTTCGGCACGAACCCGCCGACGCTCACCGTCACGCTCGGGTTCTTGTGGTGCTCGCGGCCGAGCTCGACGCAGTTCTTGGCCAGCTCGGCGATGCCGAGGGTGTCCTCGTCGGTCTCACTCGGCAGGCCGGTGAGGAAGTACAGCTTCATCCGGCGCCAGCCCTGGGAGTAGGCCGAGCCGACCGCCCCGTACAGGTCCTCTTCGCGGATGAGCTTGTTGATGACCTGGCGCATGCGCCAGGTGCCGGCCTCGGGGGCGAACGTCAGGCCGGTGCGGCGGGCGTTCTGGATCTTGTTGGCGAGCCCGACGGTGAAGGCGTCGACCCGCAGCGACGGCAACCCGAGCGTGATGGGCTGGGCGCTGCCGGTGTCGAGGTTCATGACGTCGTCGACGGTCTGCTCGATGCCGGAGAAGTCGGCCGTCGACAGGCTGGTGAGGGTGACCTCGTCGTAGCCGGTCCGCTGCAGGCCCTCGTCGATCATCGTGCGGACCTGGTCGGCGGGACGCTCGCGGACCGGTCGCGTGATCATGCCGGCCTGGCAGAAGCGACAGCCACGGGTGCAGCCCCGGAACACCTCGACGTTGAGCCGGTCGTGCACGACCTCGGTGAGCGGCACCAGCTGCTGCTTGGGGTAGGGCCACTCCCCCAGGTCGGCGACCGTGCGCTTCTCGACGCGCTCGGGCACGTCGGCGAAGCGGGGGGTGACCTCGGCCAGGAACGGCCCGTCGTAGGACACGTCGTACAGCGAGGGGACGTAGACGCCCTCGACCTGCGCGAGCGCCCGGAGCACGTTGGCCTTGGAGCCGGGGGCCTTGCCCTCGGCCCGCCACTCCCGCAGCACGTCGGTGATGTCGCCGATGACCTCCTCGCCGTCGCCGAGGACGACGACGTCGACGAAGTCGGCCAGCGGCTCGGGGTTGTAGGTGCAGTGTCCGCCGATGATCACCAGCGGGTGGGTCTCGTCGCGCTCGTCGCTGCGGACCGGCACACCGGCCAGGTCCACGCAGTTCAAGACGTTGGTGTAGGTGAGCTCGGCCGAGAGGTTGAAGGCGATCGCATCGAAGTCGGCCGCGCTCGTGTGGGTCTCGACCGAGAAGAACGGGATGCGCTCGCGGCGCATGATGGCCTCGAGGTCGCTCCACACGGCGTAGCCCCGCTCGGCGTAGGCGTCGTCGCGCTCGTTGACGATCTCGCGCAGGATCTGCAGGCCTTGGTTGGGCAGGCCGATCTCGTAGGTGTCGGGGTAGCAGAGCAGCCAACCCACCTTGTGTGGCGCCCGGGCCGACGCCGCGGCGCCGTCCTCGAGGCCGATGTACCGGGCCGGCTTGGCCACCTTCGGGAGGTGCGGCTCGAGCGCCCTCCAGACACCGGAGGACCCCGCGGTGGCTGTCGAGGAGGGGTTCGTGGGCGCGGCGGACACGGTCCGCCAAGGCTACCGGAGACCTGGGAGCGTTCCCCGATCGGCCCCGGCGTGGCAGCGTGCGGGCGTGGCGCTCCACCGGCTCCGTTCCGATCGGCTCACCGTCGTCGTCGACGACACCCACCCCGTGCCCGCCGTGGTCCACTGGGGCGCGGACCCCGGCCGACCGCCGGCGGGGGCCGCGACGCTCGGCGACCGGCCGCTGCCGCCGGCGACGCTCGACGTCGACGTCTCGCTGTCGGTGGTGTCGGTGACCCCCGGCGACCCCGGCCAGCCCGGGCTGGTGGGGTGCCGGCCGGACGGTTCCGGCGCCCACCCCCGCTTCGTCCCGCGCTCGTGCGACGTGGAGGAGGCCGGGCTGCGCTTCACCGCCGACGCGGACGGCCTGCGCCTCGACGGTCGCCTCGAGGTCGGCCCGACGCTGGCCGCCTCGGTGTCGCTCACGAACACGGGCGAGGAGCCGTACCTGCTCCACCGGCTGGCGGTGACCCTCCCGCTGCCGGCCGACGCCACCGAGGTGCTGGGATTCGAGGGACGCTGGTGCGCGGAGATGACGCCGACCCGGCTGGCGTGGACGAGCGGATCGCTGCTGCTCCAGAACCGGCGGGGCCGGACGTCGCACGACCGCGTCCCCGTGCTCTTCGCCGGCCGACCCGGGTTCGGCGAGGCGTCGGGTTCGGTCCACGGCGTGCACCTGGCGTGGAGCGGCAACGCCGAGGTGGTGCTCGAGCAGCGCACCGACGGGCGACGCGCCGTCCACGTGGCGGAGCTGCTCGCCGCCGGGGAGGTGGTGCTGGCGCCCGGGGAGACCTACGACTCGCCGGTGGTCCACGGCGTCTGGGGCGACGGCCTGGTGGCGGCGTCGCAGGGCTTCCACATCGAGGTCCGCCGCCACCTCCCCACCCGGCCCCGACCGGTCACGTTGAACACCTGGGAGGCCGTGTACTTCGACCACGACGCCGATGTGCTGCGCGCGCTCGCCGACCGGGCTGCGGCGGTGGGCGTGGAGCGCTTCGTGCTCGACGACGGGTGGTTCGGCGGTCGGCGGGACGACACGGCCGGCCTGGGCGACTGGTGGGTGTCGCCCGACGCGCACCCGGAGGGGCTCTCACCGCTGATCGACCACGTCCGCAGCCTCGGCATGGAGTTCGGTCTGTGGGTCGAGCCCGAGATGGTGAACCCCGACAGCGACCTGTTCCGGGCCCACCCGGACTGGGTGCTCGGGGACCCCGATGTGCTCGGTCGGGGCCAGCTGGTGCTCGACCTGTCGAACGGCGCGTGCTGGGCCCATCTGCACGGCGCCCTCGACCGCCTGCTCACCGACCACGACATCGCCTACCTGAAGTGGGACATGAACCGCGACCTGGCCGGCGCCGGCGCGCACCGCCAGGTCGTGGCCCTCTACCGGCTGCTCGACGCGCTGCGTGCCGACCACCCGGACGTCGAGATCGAGTCGTGCGCATCCGGTGGCGGTCGCGCCGACCTCGCCATCCTGCAGCGCACGAGCCGGATCTGGGCGTCGGACTGCAACGACGCCTTGGAGCGCCAGGTGATCCAGCGGGGCTTCTCGCACCTGCTGCCGCCCGAGGTCGTCGGTGCCCACGTCGGCCCGCCCCGGGCCCACACCACGGGGCGCACCCAGCGCCTGTCCTTCCGTGCCGCCACCGCCCTGTTCGGCCACCTCGGCATCGAGTGGAACCTGCTCGACGCGTCGGACCGCCACCTGGAGGCGCTGCGCTGGTGGGTCGAGCTGCACAAGGAGCTGCGGCCGCTGCTGCACGGCGGCGACGCCGTCCGCCTCGACCCGCTGGACGATGGCTCGTTCGCCCACGGCGTCGTGGCCACGGACCGGACCGAGGCGCTGTTCGCGCTGGTGCAGCTCACCCAGTCGCGTCGGTCGATGCCCGCCCCGGTTCGCCTCGCCGGCCTCGACCCCGAGCGGAGCTACCGGGTCGAGCACCTGGCGGCCCCCGGCGAGGTGCTGGGTTGGGGCGAGCAGCCGGCCTGGCTGGCCGCCGGGCCCGTCGAGGCCAGCGGACGGTGGTTGATGGAGGTCGGGCTGCAGGCGCCGCTCCTCCACCCCGAGTCCGCCCTCCTCGTCCGCCTCCGAGAGCTGCGCGCGTCGTCGACGTCCTAGGTGAAGCGGCGCATGTGCACGCTCTGCACCAGCCCCAGCCCGGCGAAGGCGGCGATGGTCGCCGTACCGCCGTAGCTGACGAAGGGCAGGGGGATGCCGGTGATCGGCATGATGCCCATCGTCATCCCCACGTTCTGGAAGAGCTGGAACACGATGAGCGAGAGCACGCCGACGCAGAGCAGCACGCCGAGCTGGTCCCGTGAGAGCTGGGCGATCCGCCACATCCGCCACAGGACGACGGCGAAGAGCACGAGCAGGGTCGCGGAGCCGATGAACCCCAGCTCCTCGCCGACGGCGGTGAAGATGAAGTCGGTGTGCTGCTCGGGGACGATGCCGAGCTGGGTCTGGGTGCCGTTGAACAGGCCCTTGCCGACCACCCCACCCGAACCGATCGCGATCTTGGACTGGTTGAGGTTGTAGGCCTCGGCCTGGAGCCCCACGCTCGGGTTGAGGAACACCGCCAGGCGGTCCTTCTGGTAGGTGGCCAGCAGGTCCGAGCTCAGCACACCCACCAGCGCCGTGAGCCCGAGCAGGGTGAGGGCCGCCAGGTGCTTGGCCCGCACCCCGGTGACGACGAGCACCCCCATCGCGATCGCGACGAAGACGAGTGCGGTGCCCGGGTCGGGCTGGAGCATGATCAGCGCGAGCGGGAGACCCGGCACGGCGAGCAGCACCGCGAGGCGGCGCAGGTCGATGTCGCTGCCGAAGTGGGCGCTCACCGACGCGAGCGCTATGACCACGGCGATCTTGGAGAACTCCGCCGGCTGCAGCTGGAGGCCGGCGAACTGGAACCACGCCTGCTGACCGTTGATCTCGGTGCCGAGCGGGGAGATGACGAGCAGCAGCAGGATGCCGGAACCGACGTAGAAGATCGGCGCCCAGTCGCGGATGCGCCGGTAGTCGACCATCATCGTGAGCGCCATCACCGTGATGCCCGCGGCCAGGAAGACCAGGTGTCGCCCGAGCAACCCGGTCTCCGCCGGGCCCGTTCCCGTGCCCCGCGTCGAGGAGAACACCATCAGCGCGCCGATCGACGCGATGAGGGCGACCGACCCCAGGAGCAGCAGGTCGACGTGACGCCAGGCCGCGGCAGGGTTGCGCCGCATCGAGGCGGCCCGCGTGGTGCCGGGCCAGCGGCCGGCGAAGCTCTCCATCAGTCCGCGCCGCCTTCGGCGATCTCGTCCAGGCGGGCAGCCGGCCCCGCCGGATCGGGGGCGCCGGTGCCGTCCTCGGGCTCGGGCTCGAGCAGACCGCCACCCGGCTGGATCACCGGCATCGGCGAGACGCCCGCGAACACGTCGAACAGCGCCCGGGCCACCGGGGCCGCGGCAGTGCCTCCGAAGCCGGACTCCTCGAGGATGATCGCGACCTGGTACTCGGGGGCGTGGGCGGGCCCGAACGCGGCGAAGACCGCGGTGTCGGCCTTCTTGTCGACCTCGGCCGTCCCCGTCTTGCCGGCGATGGGGTACGTGTCGTTCGGGAAGTCGGCGAAGGTCGTCGTGGCCGTCCCGCCCTGGCGCGTGGTCACCCCGATCAGTCCCTCGAGCAGGGACTGCCGGAACTCCTCCGGGATGTCGACGCGCCCGTTGATCCGGGGCTCGAAGCTGCGCTTGACGGTCTCGGGTGAGCCGCCGCGCGTGACCTTGCGGGCGATGTTGGGGGCGTAGCGGGTGCCGCCGTTGGCGAAGGTGGCGTAGCTGTTGGCGAGCTGGAGGGGGGTGGCGGCCACGTCACCCTGGCCGATGGACATGTTGACGTTGTCGCCCGTGAACCAGTCCCCGGTGAGGAACAGGTCGGGGTTGGCCTCGTACTGGGCCTTGCGCTGCCGGGGGGTCGGGATGCGCCCGTCCTGCTCGGACGGCAGCGGGACGCCGGTCTCCTGGTCGAAGCCGAACAGCCGGATGGTCTCCTGCATGGCTTCGTCGCCGAGCCGGCCGCGAGCGGCCCAGAAGTCGGCACCGATGCTGTAGAAGTACGCGTCGGACGACACGGTCATGGCGCGGGACATGTCCACCGTGCCGTAGGCCTTCGAGCCGGCGTTGCGGAACGTGCACTGCCCGCGGCACTCGTCGAGGGTGAACGTGCCCGTGTCGAGGAAGGGCTGGTCCGGGGTGCGCAGGCCGTGGACCATCGCCGCGAGGCCGGTGAAGAGCTTGAAGGTCGAGCCGGGCGCGTACTCGCCCTGGATGGCGCGGTTGAGGATCGGCCTGTCGGCCTCGGTGCTGTTCAGGAACTCCCACCGGGTCGTGGAGATGCCGTTCACGAAGTCGCGCGGGTCGAACACCGGGTAGCTGGCCATGGCCAGGACCTCGCCGTTGCGGGGATCGGTCACGACCACCGAGCCGGCGTTGCCGCGGTTGGGGAGGTTGCTGCCCGACACCCGTCGGTTGCGGGCGGCCTCGAGCGCCTGGGCCAGCAGGTCCTCGGAGAGCGCCTGGGTCTCGAGGTCGATGGTGAGCCAGACGTCGTCGCCCGGGATCGGAGGTGTGGAGCGGTCGTCGAGGACGCGGACGGGGTCGCCCAGGGCGTCGACCTCGAAGACGGTCTGGCCGGGCACGCCCCGGAGGTCGTCCTCGTAGATGCGCTCGATGCCGGTCTTGCCGATCTGGTTGCCGCGGATGTAGGTCTTGGGCTTGTTGGCCCGGTCGGCGAGCTCCACGTCGTTGATCTCGCCGACGTAGCCGATGACGTGCGCCGCCCGGGTGCCGAAGGGGTAGCGGCGCACCGCCACCCGCTCCACGGCGACCGACGGGAACACCTCCTCGTGCTCCTCGACGTAGATCTTGAGCTCCTCCGTGACGTCCTCGGCCACCGGCACCGGGGCGTAGCGGGAGTAGCGCACGTCGTTCACCCGGTCGAGCAGCTGCTCGACGGTGGCCGGCGAGCCGTAGCGGGTGAGCTCGGCGGCCAGGCGCTCGAGCATGGCGGTCCGGTCCTCGTCGTCGAGCTCGGCGAAGCGGACCCGGTCGACGGTGACGACGATGGACACCCGGTTGTCGACCAGGACGGCACCGTCGCGATCGAGGATGCGACCACGGGGTGCCTCGACCTGGACCACCCGGATGCGGTTGGCCTCGGCCGCCTCGGTGAAGGACTCCGAGGACAGGACCTGCAGGTACCAGAGGCGAGCGAACAGCGCCACGAACAGCGCGATGACCACGATGCCGAGCACGCCGAGGCGCAGGCGGGGGGACTCCATGCGCTGGCTCATCGCAGACCCCGCATGGACGGCTGCAGCATGCGGTCGGGCGCCGCCTTCTCGATCCAGCGGGCGACGAAGAGCGCCGGGAAGGCCAGGAGGGTGTTCATCACCGATGTCACCGCCACGATCCGGGGCAGGTTCGGCACCCGGAACTGCTGGCCGACGAGCTGGCCGAGCATCACGAAGAACAGGATGCCGAGGGCCGACGCGAGCAGGGTGACGAGCACGGGGATCCATGGTGCCGAACGCAGGACCCCGTCGTGCACCGCCCCCACGGCGAATCCGACGGTCAGGTACGTGAGCGAGGAGAGCCCGAAGGGGCTGAGCAGCACCAGGTCCATCGCCACGCCGGCGATGAACCCCACCGTGGCGCCGCGCAGCGCGCCGCCGGCCATGCCGGCCGCGATCGCCAGCAGCAGGAGCAGGTCGCCGGTCTCGCCGAAGGGACGCACGTCGGCGAGCCAGGTGGTCTGGACGGTGAGGACCAGGATCAGCACGAGGAGCAGCCGGGCGGCGCGCAGCATCAGCTCACCGGCGTCGTGAGGACGACGGACACGAAGCTCAGCTGGTCGAGCTTGGCGAGCGGCTCGGCGAACACCTCGAGGGTCAGGCCGCCGTTGGCCGGACGGGTGCGGGTCACCTTTCCGACCGGGATCGACGCCGGGAACGACGAGCGGTCGTCGATGCCGGAGGTGGTGATGATCTCGAGGGAGGGGATCTTGGCGTCGGCCTCACCGGGCTCGATGCCGGTGTCGATGAGGAGGTTGCGTCCCACACCCTGCCCGGAGGCGGTGCCGAAGCGCTGGCTGCTCACCATCCGCACTCCCACCCGGAACTCGGGGTCGGTGATCAGCTGGACCGACGCGCTGCCCTCGCCGACGTCGACGACGCGGCCGACGAGGCCACCCAGGCCGCTGCCGTCGCCGACCACCACGGGCATGCCGACCTGGATGCCGGCACCCGCGCCCTTGTCGATGCCGATGATGTGGGAGAAGGAGCTGGCCGGCTGCTGGACGACCCGGGCGGTGGCGGTGCTGAGTGCGCCGACCCAGGGGATGTCGATCTGGCTCACGAGCTCGTCGTACTGGACGGCCACGTCGGCGTTGCGGGCCGCCTCGCCCTCGAGCTGCTCGACCTGGGTGCGCAGGGCCTCGTTCTCGTCGACGAGCTCGCCGTAGGTGGTGATGCCGTTCCAGGTGTTCTGGAAGGGCGTCGCGACGAAGTCGGCGGCGCCCTGCAGCGGGCTGAGGGCGGAGCCGACGGCGCGGCGTGCGTCGCCCAGGAAGCCGACGCCCCGGAAGTCCAGGGTGAGGACGGTGACCGACGTGAGCACGAGCAGCAGGATGGTGAGCCGTGACCGTCCGCTGCGGCGGGGACCGGTCATGGCCATGGGAGGCCCTCGGACATGGCAGGTATCAGTGTTCGGGCGGGTTGTTGAAGAGCACGTCCTTCAGGGCGTCGAACTCCTCGAGGGCGAGGCCCGACCCGAAGGCGACGGCGTGCAGCGGATCGTTGGCGATGACGATCGGCATGCCGGTCTCGTGCTCCAAGCGGGCGTCGAGGCCGTGGAGGAACGCCCCACCGCCGGCGAGGACGATGCCCTTCTCCATGATGTCGGCCGCCAGCTCCGGCGGCGTCTTGTCGAGGGTGACCTTGACGGCGTCGACGATGGCCGTGACCGGCTCGTCGATGGCCTCGCGGATCTCCTCGGTGGAGGTGACGATGGTCTTGGGGAGCCCGGTGATGAGGTCGCG
>Ga0208490_101030_pt1 | contig 12003 bp, 9 predicted proteins | sample SubbioAug_CSWold_FD_184818 | JGI IMG/M metagenome (GOLD analysis project Ga0208490, IMG submission 184818) | Serpentinite rock and fluid subsurface biosphere microbial communities from McLaughlin Reserve, California, USA - CR11Aug_CSWold (SPAdes) | ecosystem: Environmental > Terrestrial > Deep...
CCCGCCGTGCGGGTGCCGGCGCGATGACCACGACGGCGCCAAGAGCGCGCAGTGCCTCGACACGCTCGTCGTTCGTCATCTCGGGCCAAAGCGAAGCGAGGTCATCGGCGCGGTCGATCATGGCTTCCAACTCCTGGCGACGCGCCTGTCCGAGCTCGTCGATGGGAGTGAGCCGCTCCTCGATCTGCCGGAGCTCGGCACGAAGCACGCCGAGCGCGGCGTCGATCTCCTCGACGGACAAGGCGTCGTCGACGTCGGCCAGGAGACGTGACGCCGCCGCCTTCGCGATTGCAGCGTTGAGCTTCGTCCTCCGCGCGAGAAGCGCGTCCCTGTCCTCGGCGCGGTTCTTGCGCGACCGCTGCAACTCGCGACCGGCACGGCCGCGTGCCTCGGTCCTCAGCCCGGCCGCCAGTTCGGCGACCGCCGAGGCGAGGACGTCCTCGAGGTCGCTCACGCGGACGCTTCCGACCTTTGCCGTGCAGCGACGGTTGCCGCAGATGAGGTACCGACCATCTTCAGCGACTGCGGTCTTGTCGTGGAAGCTCAGCGCCCGCCCACACCCACCGCACTTCGTGATGCCAGCCGCCGACCATCGCGCAGTGGGATGACGCTCGTATGCCGGACGCGCTTCGGCGATCATCCGCCGCCGCGCGCGGATGAAGTCCTTGGCAGACACGAGTGGTTCGTGACGACCCCGGTAGTGCTTCTCCGTCCCCGGCAGCCGATCCCGAAGGGGTCGTCCGTGGTTGTCGCGACGGATCTCCCCCTTGCGTGGCCCCCGCACATAGCGCTGCACGGTGGTCTCGGCCATCGTGACCATTCCCGCGTACGCGGCGTTCGTGAGGATGTCCTTCGCAGTCCCGTCGCGCGAGAACCAGCCGTTGTCGACACCGAGCTTGCCGAGCGCGTACAGGCTCTCGCCTTCGAGGTAGCGGCGGAAGAGCTCGCGGACGTGGTCAGCGGCCTTCTCGTCGGGGACGATCACGCCCGCGCGGCGGCCGATCGCCGCAACCTCCTTCGCAGTCGGCCGGCGATAGCCGTAGGGCACGACGCCGTGCCACCAACCGTCCCGCTTGTTGCGGTGGATCACGTTGCGCCACGACGCGCCGATGCGCCGCACCTGGTACTGCGACATGGCGAGGAACATGGTCAGGCTGAGCTCGCCCTCGGGCGTCGTCGCATCCAAGTCCTCGGATGCGGAGATCACGCGGACGTCCTCGGCCGCGAGTCGCTCGAGCGCGGTCAGGCCTTCCGGAACCGAGCGCGAGTACCTCGCGATGTCGAACACGACGATCGCAGCACGATTCGCGATCGCGAGATCGCGTGCGTCGTTGAGCGCGGGGCGATCGATGCTCACCCCAGACCGATCGAGGTCGGTGAACCATGAGAGCCACTTGTGGCCCCGCTGGCCATAGCGCAGGAGCGCCCATCGCTCCATGACCTCGCGCTGGAGCTCTGGCGATTGGAAGCGCTCGTCCGTGCGGCCCGCGACCGACGAGACCCGTACGTAGCCGACCAGGGGAACGGGACCGGCTGCCATACAGACAGCCTACTCGGTTTCTAGCACTTTCCTGTATACATTCGTCTCCCGCTCGACGAAGCCGACCTTCTTGTACAGCGCGTTGGCCGCCTCCCGGCTGGGACGGCTGGTGAGATCGACGGTGACGCAGCCGAGGTCCGCGGCCCGGTCCAGCATGGCCTCGGTCAGGCGGCGCCCGATGCCCTGGCCGTTCACCGCCTCGTCGACGATGACGTCCTCGACCCAGGCCCGGTTGCCGGTGGGGATGGGGAAGACGGCGAGGGTGGCCACCCCCACGATGCGGCCGTCGCCGTCGACAGCCAGGAACTGGCTGATCGCCTGGTGGTCGAGCATGGCCCGCACCGCCTCCAGCGACGGCGGCGGGTTGGAGCGAGACAGCTGGGGCACCAGCTCGACCAGGGCCTCGGTCAGGCGCTCGGCGTCGTCGGGTCCGGCGAGGGAGATGGTCACGGCCACGGCCGCCGACCGTACCCCACCCCGTTCGACGGTCAGTCCCGCTCGGGGAGCGGCTGGGGCGGCGGCGGGCCGACGTAGCGGGCCGACGGGCGGATGATGCGGTTGTCGGCCGCCTGCTCGAGCAGGTTGGCGCACCAGCCGATCACCCGGCTCGACGCGAACGTGGGCGTGAACAGCTCCCGGGGCAGCCCGCAGTGGTCCATCACCACGCCGGCGTAGAACTCGACGTTGGCGTAGAGGTCCCGGCCGGGCTTGAGCTCGGCGAGGACGTCGACGACGGTCTGCTCGACCTGCTTGGCGAAGTCGATCTTCTCGGCGCCGATGCGCTCGGCCACGCCCCGCAGGAAGACCGAGCGGGGGTCGTCGGTCTTGTAGACCCGGTGCCCGAACCCCATGATCTTCTCGCCCTTGGTGACGGCGTCGAGCAGGTAGGGGCGGGCGTTCTCGACGGTGCCGATGGCGTCCAGCAGGTCCAGCGCTCGGGACGGGGCGCCGCCGTGGAGCGGACCGGACAGAGCGCCCATGCCGCCCACGACCGCCGCGGCCACGTCGGCCCCGGCCGAGCAGATGACGCGGGCGGTGAACGTCGAGGCGTTGAAGCCGTGGTCGATGGTGGTGATCTGGTACTGCTCGACCCCGCGGCCCTTCTCCGGGTCGGGCTCCTCGCCGGTCAGCATCCAGAGGTAGTTGGCGCCGTAGCCGAGGTCGTCTCGGGGCTCGATCGGCTCCAGCCCCTGCTGGAGGCGGTGCACGGACATGATCAGCGTGGGCATCACCGCGCAGAGCTGCAGGGCGTTGCGGCGCCGCTCGGCGTGATCGATGTCGAGGGTGGGCTTGAAGCCCTCGGCGGCGCCGACCATCGAGATGGCGGACCGGACCGCCTCCATCACGGTCTGGCTCGACGCCGCCAGCGCCGGGAGCAGCCCGGCCACCGACTCCGGCACCCGCCGGAGCGGACGGACCTCGTCGAGGAATGCCTCGCGCTCGACGCACGACGGCAGGCGCCCGTCGAAGAGCAGGTACCAGACGTCCTCGAGCGGGAGCTGGTCAGCCAGCTCGACGGCGTCGTACTGGCGGTAGTGGTAGAAGCCCTCGAGGCCGCGCACGTCGCCGACCTCCGTCTCGGCCACGATCACGCCTTCCAGGCCCGGCGGGGCCTCGATCGTCGACGGGTGGACGACAGGCTGGATCTGGGCCAGCTCGGTCAGCGAGCGCAGCGACACGACGCCGACCAGGCGACCGTCCTCCACCACGGGCAGGTGCCGGTAGTGGTGCTCCTTGAAGCGAGCGAACGCCTCGATGACCGGGAGGTCGGGGGCGGCGGTGTCGACCGGCTGGGTCATCCACTCGCTGACCTTGGTGTCCGCGGCCGAGGCCCCGGTGGCGTTGAAGCGGACGAGGTCCCGCTCGGTGAGGATCCCGATCGGTCGCTCCCCGTCGACGACGATGGCCGACCCCTTGCCCCGCTCGGCCATCCGGGCCGCCACCTCCTCGACGGTCTCGGAGGGCAGGGCGGTCACGGCGGGCGAGGTCATGGCCTCGCTCACCGTCCGGACGGTCGACGGCGCTGGCATGGAGCCGAGCCTATCGACCGCCGCCCGGGCGCTTCCGAGCCACCGCCGAGGACAGCAGGAGTTCACGTCCTCGCGACGAGGGCGTCACCGTGCGCTGCTCGGCTCGTCACATCGCGGTGTGACGATCAGGGCATGCCCTCGCTCTCGAGCCTCATCCGAGCCCTCGGCAACGAGCGAGCGATCGCCAACGCGACCGCCCTCCTCGACGGCCGACGGCGAGAGGACTGGCTCGTCGCCGGTCTGGCGCGGCGGCTCGACCGGCACGAGGGCGTGCACCAGGCAGCCACGGGTGACGACAGCGGCGTCTCCGCCCGCACGGCGATCTGAGCCGGTCCCGGCCCCTCCCCCCGGGCCGGGGCCGGCTCAGCTGGTCCGATCGATGCGGCGCTTGAGCGCCCAGCCCCCGACGCCCACCGCGAGCGCGGCGGCGATGCCGGAGCCGACCAGCCAGGGGGTGGCGTCCTGGCTGCCGTCGTCTCGCTGCTCCACCTCGAGGGTGGTGCCCTTCGGCCGGGTCGTGGAGGTGCTCTCCTCCGACGTGGCGGTCGCGGCCTCCGTCGTGGTCGGGGCTTCGGTGGTCGTCGGGTTCGGGTCGGGGGCGAGCACGAGCCGGGGCGCGGGGTAGGCGCCCTCCTCCGGGTTCGCCTCCTCCTGGATCCAGGCGAGCTCGCCCGCCTCGGTCATCTGGAGGGTCTTGAACAGCACCTCCCCCTCGGTGTCGGGCAGGGTCACGACGATCGGGAAGGCGGCGCGGGTCCCGTCGGGCACGGACCCGCCGGTCCACGCCACGGTGCCGGCGGCCGCGTCGACCTCGCTCTCCCAGCCCGGCACGTCGGGCACGTCGACCACCTCGGTCCCCTCCGGGAGGAGGACCTCCAGGCCGGTCGTGGCCGTGCCGTCCTTGCCGTGGTGGAAGCTGAACGTGAGGGTGGTGGTGGCCCCGGCCACCGCCTGGTCGGCCTCCACGTCCACGTGCGCCGCAGCGGGGAGGGCGAGCGCGACCAGGGCCACCAGGGCGAGCGCGGGGACCGTGAGGAGTCGTCGACGCATGGAGAGGATGGTCGCACGACCTCCCGGCCCGGTTCCCGTCGACGTCGCGGTGCTCGCCGGGGTCGCTGGCGCCGCCGGTACCTTGGAGCCATGGAGCACGTCCGCTGGGCCCTTCGCCCCGAGCTCCACCGCCCGGTGGCCATCGCAGCCTTCGAGGGGTGGAACGACGCCGGGGACGCCGCGAGCGGCGCGGTGCGGTACCTCGTCGACCGGTGGGACCTCGACCCGGTGGCGGAGCTCGACCCCGAGGAGTTCTACGACTTCACCAGCACCCGCCCTGAGGTCCGGCTCGACGAGGACGGGCACCGCACGATCGAGTGGCCGGCCACCGAGGTCTTCGCCGGCACGACCCCCCACGCCGGTGACGTCGTCCTCATCGTCGGCGCCGAACCGCAGCTCCGCTGGCGGACCTACGCCGCCGAGCTGACCGAGCTGGTGCAGGAGCTCGACGCCCAGCTCGGCATCACCGTCGGTGCGCTGCTGGCCGAGGTGCCGCACACCCGCCCCACCCCGGTCGTCGGGACGGCGGAGCGGCCCGACCTCATCCCGGGCTTCGAGCTGCGCCGCTCCACCTACGAGGGGCCCACGGGCATCGTGGGGGTGCTCCACGACGCCTGGCGGCGGGCCGGGCTCGACGCCGCCTCGCTCTGGGCCACGATCCCCTCGTACGTGCCCGGCGCCCCCTCCCCCAAGGCCACCCTCGCGCTTGTGGAGCGCATCACCGCCCTCCTGCGCACCTCCGTCGTGACCACCGACCTGGAGATCGCCGCCGCCTCCTACGAGCGCCAGGTCACCGAGCTCGTCGAGGCTGACGAGGAGACCTCCACGTACGTGGCCGACCTCGAGCTCCGCCACGACCGGGAGCCCGACCCCGAGGCGCTCCCCAGCGCCGAGTCGATCGCCGAAGAGGTGGAGCGCTTCCTGCGCGAGCAGTGATGCCTCGCCCTCGGCCGCCTGCGGCGGCCGGCGGCGACCTCAGGGCGTCGGGGCGTGCCGTGGCCAGGGGCTCGTCTGCTCCCAGATCCTGGCCAGGCGCAGGGGGAGCTCGTCGCGGTGGCGCCGGGCTGTGACCTGGAGGCCGACCGGGAGGCCGTCGCTGGTGACGCCGGCAGGGACGGAGATGGACGGGTTCCAGCAGAGGTTGGCCAGCATCGTGAAGGGGGTGGCCATGGCCCCGCCCGGGGGTGGCCCCTCCGCCGCGAAGGCCGGCACCGCCGTCGTGGGGGTGATCAGCAGGTCGACCTCGGCGAAGAGCGCCGCGGCGTCGAGCGTGAGCTGCTCACGCCGGCGGACGGCCTTCGCGTACTTCGACACCGGGAAGTCCTCGGTCTGCTCCAAGACCCCGCGCACGTAGCGGGTGACGTCCTCAGCCACCCCGGGCCACATGTCCTCCTCGATGGAGAGCCACAGGTCCATGGCTCCGCTGCTCAGCCAGGAGCGCACCGGGTCGGTGAGGTGGACCGGATCGTCGTCCATCGCCAGGCCGGCCGCCTCCCCGAGCCGTCGAGCGGCCGCTTCGGCGATCCGGGCGACCTCCGGGTCGACGTGCTCCACGAAGCCGAGGTCGAGCGACCAGCGGGCCCGGAGCCCGGCCACCTCCAGGGTCTCGATGGCGCGCTCGTAGGACAGCGCGGGAGCCGGGAGCGACAAGCGGTCCCGGTCGTCGGGGCCGGCGGTGACGTCGAGGTGGCGGGCGCTGTCGGCCACCGTCGTGGTGAGCAGCCCGAACACCGAGGTCTGCGAGCCGCTCGGACCCGGGTGCGGGATCCGGCCGTGGCTCGGCTTCATGCCGACGAGCCCGCTGAAGGCGGCGGGGATGCGGGTCGAGCCGCCCCCGTCGCTGGCCGTGCCGCACGGGATGAGCCCGGCCGCCACGGCCGCCGCCGTGCCCCCGGACGAGCCGCCCGGCGTCCGATCGAGCGCCCAGGGGTTGCGGGTCACGCCCCAGGCCTTCGTCTTCGTGAAGTTGAGGGTGCCGAACTCGGGCGCCGCCGTCTTGCCGATCGGCACGGCACCGGCCGCTCGCAGGCGGGCCACGTGGACCGAGTCGGCCGCCACCGGGGCGCGGCCCTTGAACGCCAGCGAGCCGTGGCTGGTGGGCATGCCGGCGCAGTCCTCGAGGTCCTTCACGCCGATCGGCACCCCGGCGAAGGGCCCCGGGTCGTCGCCGGCGGCCACCGCTGCGTCGACCGCCTCGGCCGCCTCTCGGGCCAACCGCACATCGACGTGGACGAACGCGTTGAGCGGCCCGTTGCCGGCCGACACCTCGTCGAGGCAGCTCTCCAGCACCTCCACGGCACGGCGCTCCCCGGCCCGCACCGCCGACGCGATCTCGATCGCGGTCTCCTCCACCGGTCCCCCTTCGCCGTCGAGGGGTGCTCCCCCGCACCCGCAGGCGAACCTACTCTGCGCCAGGGTCGTGCCAGTGCGGCATGCGGGGCTCGTCGTAGAGCACGTCGACCGGCTCGCCCCGGATGGCGGCGAAGGCGGTGGCGCCCCACTGCGGCAGGCCCACGGTCATGGGCGGCAGCTCGTCCTCGGCGAACCAGCCCACGTCGGCGGTCTCGAGCGGGTGGGCCCTCAGCTCGCCGCCGGTGGCCCGGCACAGGAACACGATCGAGTACAGGGGGATCCGGGTGAAGCCCATTCGCATGCCGTCGAGCACGGCGATGACCCGCTCGGTCACGCAGTCGATCCCGGTCTCCTCCTTCACCTCCTTCACCGCCACCTCACTGGCCGAGTAGCCCACGTCGCACCAGCCGGTCGGGTACAGCCACACACCGGAGTCGGCCCGCTGGACCAGGAGGATGCGCCCGTCGCCGTCGTGGACGACCGCCCCGACGGCCGTCTTCGGGGTGACGTAGCCGGCGACGCCCTGGCCGACGCTGCGCATCCACTCGTCGACGTAGTCCTCCACGTCGAGGTCCTCGTCGGCTCGGGCCGCCGCCCGCATGTCGGCCGCGATGTGCAGCACCTCTTCGAACCGCTCCCGCTCGTAGAGGCTCTCTGTGAAGCCGAGCCCGGTGCGGGCGATCCCGGCCAGCGCCTCGGACCAGCGGAGCAGGTCGGCGTGGGTGGCGGGCAGGCGATCGGCCATGGCTCGACGCTAGCCACCGGCCTCGGCGGCCGGCCTCGCATCGGCCGACGGCCCGGCCAAGAACTTAGTGCTAAACACTCATCCGCAGTGGACCTCCGCTCCGGAGACCGGGCACACCCACCCCACCACCGGAGGTCCACCCATGCACAAGGTCATCGCCACCCTCGCCGCCGGAGCCACCGTCGTCGGCCTCGTCGCCACCGCCACCACGGCCACGGCTGCGCCGCCGGAGCGCACGACCATCGTCGACACCGTGATCGCCGTGTCCGGGCCGTCCGGCTTCGACACCACCGACGACTTCGACATCCTGCGCGAGGCCGTCGTCGCCACCGGCTCGTTCGACCTGCTGGACGGCCGGCGCCAGCTGACCGTGTTCGCCCCGACCGACAGCGCCTTCATCGCCCTCGCGGACGCGCTGGACGACGAGGTGGTCACCACCGAGGAGGCCGCGTTCAACAAGCTGGCGACCACCCTCGGGGTCGACGCCATCGGCGAGGTGCTCAAGTACCACATCGCACCCGGCGAGCGGTTCTCCGGTGACGTCGTCCCGGCCGAGCGGATCCGCACCCTCTCGGGTGGCTTCCTCACCAAGGACGCCGGGTCCACCACCTTCGACCAGGGCGTGCCGGCCCCGGCCAGCATCCTCGTCGACGCCGGCCTGTTCGACATCGACGTCGACAACGGCGTGATCCACGCCATCGACAACGTCCTCGTCCCCTAGCCCACCGACCGAGGGCACGGCGCGCTGCCACCGGGTGACCTCCAGCCCCGGTGGCAGCGTCGCGCCCGGGACGGGCTGGGAGGCGCCGCGGGTCAGCGGGCGAGCTCGTGGAGGAGCGCCCGCTCCACCTCGACGACGACGGTCGGGTCGTCGACCTTCCCGCCGTCGGGACCACGCACGTAGAAGGCGTCGACCACCCGATCGCCGAGGGTCTGCACCTTGGCCGAGACGATGTCGAGCTGGAGGTCGGCCAGGGCTCGGGTGATGCGGTAGAGCACGCCCACCGAGTCAGGCGCGTGGACCTCGATGACGGTGGCGGCGTGCGAGGCGTCGTTCTCGACGTTGATGCGCGGCGGCGCTTGCACCGGGACCCGCGCCGGGCGGGTGCCGTACGCACGGGCCCGGTCGGCCAGGCGGGCCTCGAGGGCCAGCCGTCCCTCCAGCACCCTGGCGAGGTCGCCCTCGACCTTGTCCCAGGTGATCGTCGGGCCGAAGCTCGACTCGACCCGGAGCACCTCGAGGGCCATGCCGTCGAGGGTGGTCACTGCCGCGTCCAGCACCCCCAGCCCGTGGAGGGCGAGGACGCCCGTCACCCGGCTGAGGAGGCCGTGGCGGTCAGTGGTGACGACGGTCAGCACGTCGCCGGTGCCCCGGATCACCTGGCGTCCGGCCCGCAGCAGCGCCGTCTGCTCGCCGTCCGGGAACTCGGCCCGGAGGTCGTCGGCCGAGCCTCCCTCGAGGAGGTGGGCCACCCGGCCGGTCAGGTCCCGCACCAGCTCCGCCTTCCACCGCCCCCACGCGGCCGGGCCGGTGGCCAGGCTGTCGGCCTCGGTGAGCGCAGCCAGGAGCCCGAGGGTCAGGGCGTCCCCGACGGCCTCGGCCACGTGGGAGAGCGTGGCCGGGTCGTCGAGGTCGCGGCGGGTGGCGACGTCGGGCAGGAGGAGGTGGTGGCGGACCATGGCCTGCAGCACGGTGACGTCCTCAGGCGGGAACCCCATCCGTGGCCCGATCTCGGCCAGCAGGTCGATCCCGACCTCGGTGTGGTCGCCCGGGAAGCCCTTGCCGATGTCGTGCAGCAGGGCCCCGACCACGAGCAGGTCGGGCCGGTCGGTCCGGGCCACGAGCTCGGCGGCACCGGCGGCGGCCTCCAGCAGGTGCCGGTCCACCGTGAACCGGTGGTAGGCGTTGCGCTGCGGCTTGCTGCGGACCGCCTCCCACTCCGGGAGCACCGCCGACCACAGCCCGACCTGGTCGAGCGCCTCCACCACCGGGATGGCACGGTCGCCGGCCAGGAGCAGCGCCACGAAGTCGGCCCTGACCTCATCTGGCCAGGGGGTGGGCAGCGACGGCCGGGCGAGGGCGAGGCGCTCGAGGGATGCCCGGTGGAGGCGGGTCTCGGCCGAGGCCACGGCACGGGCGGTCCGCAGCAGGAGGCCGGGATCGGCCGCCGGGTCGGCCTCGGCGGTCAGGTGGACCTCGCCGTCGCGCAGCGCCAACCCGGGACCGAGCGGCTTGTCGCGCCGGCTCCAGAACCCGAGCGGCCCGGCCAGGGACGCCTCGATGCGGGTCCACGCATCGTCGCTGCGCCATGCGATCGTGCGAGCGGCGGTGGCCACCTCGTGCATGAGAGCGTCCGCGGAGGCGAGGCCGAGCGCCTCGGCCACCGCGTCCTGCTCCTCGAGGAGCAGGACGTCGCTGGACCGCTCGGTCCGACGGTGGAGCTCCACCCGCGCCGAGAGCAGCAGCTCGTAGGCGGCATCCAGCGCGGCGTCGTCCCCCGCCCAGAGCAGGTTCTTCGCCGCCTCCGCCCAGTGCAGGGCATGGACGTCTCGCAGACCGCCCCGCCCCTCCTTGAGGTCGGGCTCGAGGAGGAACGCCACCTCGCCCGCCTTGGCGTGGCGGGCCTCGACGCGACGAGCGAGCTCGCCCAGCCACCGCTTGGCCCGCTTCTGCCACTGCAGCAGGGCCCGCTCGCCCAGGTCGTCGGTCAGAGCCCGGTCGCCGGCCAGGTGTCGCACCTGGAGGAGCGAGGTCGCGGTGTCGAGGTCGTCGGAAGCCAGCGCCAGCGCCTCCTTCGGGGTCCGCACGGCGTGGCCGAGCTTCACGCCCTCGTCCCACACCGGGTACCAGATCCGGTCGGCCACCGCCCCGATGTCCGGGCGTCCGTCGTGGAGGAGCAGCACGTCGATGTCGGATCCGAGGCTCAGCTCGGCCCGGCCGTAGCCGCCGACGGCCACCAGCGCCCGACCCGCCGACCCGATCTGCTCTGTCGCCTCGTCGAAGAGGTCGGCCATCCACCGGTCCACCAGCTCGCTGTGGCGGCGGCACAGCGCCCGGCCGACGAGCGCGCGGTCGGCCCGCAGCGACGCTCGATCCGGGGCGGCAGCCATGCCGCAGTCTGCCAGCCGTACGACCTCGCCGAGCACCGGGCCGAGCCCGCTCGTCAGGGATCCGTCAGCCTCTGGTCAGGTCCAGGACAGCGTGCGTGGGCGGCGCTCAGATCTGATCGGCCAGCACCCGGGCGGCGACCGCCACCGGATCCCACACGCTCGAGAACGGCGGGGCGTACGCGAGGTCGAGGTCGATCACCTCGTCGACCCGCATGCGGGCGTGGAGCGCCGTGGCGATCGTGTCGATCCGCTTGGCCGCGCCGATGCCGCCGATGATCTGACCGCCGAGCAGCCGGCCGGTGCCCCGCTCGGCCACGAGCTTCACGGTCATCGGTTCTGCATCGTGCATGTACGAGGCCCGGGTGGTGGTGTCGATGGCGGTGGCCACCGCGTCGATGGCGGCCACGTCGGCCTCCACCTCGGTGAGCCCGGTGCGGGCGACCTCCAGCGTGCACACCTTCGTGATGGCGGTGCCCACGACGCCGGGGAAGGTGGCGTAGCCGCCCCCGAGGTTGATGCCCGCCACCCGACCCTGCTTGTTGGCGACGGTTCCGAGGGCGACGTGGATGGAGCGGCTGGACACGAGGTGCCAGGACTCGCAGCAGTCCCCCGCGGCGTACACGCCGTCGAGGTTGGTGCGCTGGCGCCGGTCGACCGACAGGGCGCCCCGAACACCGGTGGCCACGCCGGCATCGGCGGCCAGCTCGGCGTTGGGGGTGACCCCCAGGCCGAGCACCACGAGGTCCGCCGCGAGCCGCCCGCCCTCCCGCAGCAGCACCTGGCCGGGTTCGAAGCCCTCGACCGGGGTGCCGAGCCGCACGTCGATGCCCATCTTCTCCATGGGCTCGAGGAGGCGCTGGGCCATGTCGGCGTCGAGGGTGCGCATCAGCTGCTCGTCGCCCTCGACCACGGTGACCTCGGCCCCCCACCGCTTGAACGCCTCGGCCATCTCGAGCCCGATGTAGCCGCCGCCGACCACGACCACGTTGCGGCAGCGCCGGCTGCGGGCGTGGTCGAGGAGGACCTTGGCGTCATCGAGGGTCTGCACCCCCTTCACGTGGTCGAGGTCGATGCCGGGCAGCGGCGGGCGGGTGGGCCGCGCACCGGTGGCCACGACGAGCGAGTCGTACCCCAGCTGGATCGTGCGGCCGTGCTGGTGGTCGCGGACCTCGACC
>Ga0208490_101031_pt1 | contig 11988 bp, 12 predicted proteins | sample SubbioAug_CSWold_FD_184818 | JGI IMG/M metagenome (GOLD analysis project Ga0208490, IMG submission 184818) | Serpentinite rock and fluid subsurface biosphere microbial communities from McLaughlin Reserve, California, USA - CR11Aug_CSWold (SPAdes) | ecosystem: Environmental > Terrestrial > Deep...
ATGTTCGGGACCGTACTCCCGACCCCGGGCCTACGGTGGGTCGGTGCGCGTCGTCAGCCTCGTCCCCTCCGTGACCGAGACGCTCCGCGCCTGGGGACTCGACCCGATCGCCTGCACCCGCTTCTGCGAGCAGCCCGACCTGCCCACCGTGGGCGGCACCAAGAACCCCGACGTGGCCGCCATCGTCGACCTGGCACCGGACCTCGTGGTCCTCGACGAGGAGGAGAACCGCCGAGAGGACCACGACGCCCTCGTGGCCGCCGGCGTCCCGGTCCTCGCCCTGGCCGTCCGGTCGCTGACCGACGTCGACCGGGAGCTCGGCCGCCTGGCCGAGGCCGTCGGCGCCGACTGGTCAGCACCGGAGCCGCCAGACGATGTCTCGGTGACCCGGCGGGCGGTGGTGCCGATCTGGCGGCGCCCCTGGATGGTCCTCGGCCAGCCCACCTTCGGCGCCTCGCTCCTCGCCGCCCTCGGCGTCGAGGTCGTGCCCGCCGACGCCGGCGCCTACCCGACCATCGAGCTCGACGACCTGGCCGGGCTGCAGCCCGACGTCGTGCTGGTCCCAAGCGAGCCCTACGCCTTCAAGGACGAGCACCTCGACGAGCTGGCTGCGGTCGCCCCGCCGGTGCGGGTGGACGGCCAGGACCTCTTCTGGTGGGGCACCCGCACCCCCGAGGCGATGGCGCGGCTGGCGCACGTGCTCCGGCGCCTGCCCTAGGCGCCGCCGGGGACGTTCTCGTGGCCGTACGGGCAGTGGCGGCAGCGGCTGCCGCAGCACGTGCCCCGGGCGCGGAGGCTGGCCTCGGTCATGACCCACAGGCCGGTGCCCGGGTCCTCGTACATCGGCTCGCCGGCCGCCGTCGCAGCGGCGTGGGCGGCCTCGGTCGCGGCGTCGATGGCCAGGGCTGCTCAGAGGATCGGGGGGACGATCGCTTCGATGACCCGAGGGCCGGGCTGGGCCAGGGCCTCCTGGAGCTGGGTCACGAAGTCCTCGGCTGTGGTGGCCCGGGTGGCGGGGACACCGTGGCCCCGGGCCAGGGCCACGAAGTCGAGGTCGGGGCCGTGGAGGTCGAGCATGGCCTTGGCCTTCTCGCCGCCGGCGGTGGCCCCCACGCGGGAGAGCTCCATGTTGAGCACCGCGTAGGACGAGTTGTTGAAGATGATCGTGACGACGTCGAGCTGCTCGCGCGCCATCGTCCACCAGGACTGGATCGTGTACATCGCCGAGCCGTCGCTCTCGAGGGCGATGACCTTGCGGTCCGGGGCGGCCACGGCGGCGCCGACCGCCACGGGCAGGCCCTGGCCGATGGCGCCGCCGGTCAGGCACAGCCAGTCGTGGGGCGGTGCGCCCGCGGTGTGGCCGGCGGCGAAGAGCCCGGAGGTGTTCCCCTCGTCGGACACGATGGCGCCCTCCGGCAGCAGCGCGCCGAGGGCCTGGCAGACGGCATCGGCGGTGAGCGGGCCGGTGGGCAGCTCGGGGCGCACGGCCGGCTGCAGCGTGGCGCCGTCGGCCGGCGCGTCGACCGCCTCGGCCAGGGCGGCCAGCGCGCCGGCGGGGTCGCCGTCCGGGCCGGCCAGCACGTGCACGGTGCAGCCCTCGGGCACGAGGTCGCTGGCCTTGCCGGGGTAGGCGAAGAACGACACCGGCGACTTGGCGTCGACGAGCACGAGGTGGCGCAGCCCGTCGAGCTGCATGGCGGCGAACTCGGCCAGGTAGGCGAGCCGTTCGACGGGCACCCGGCCGGCGCCGCGCTCCAGGCGGGCCGGGAACGTCTCGGCCAGGAGCTTGGCGCCGGTGGCGTTGGCGATGCGGCTGGCGTCGACGAGCGCGTCCGCCCGGCAGGCCCGACCGCCGACGAACAGGGCGGCCGGCTCGTCGCCCTGGAGGACGGCCGCGAGGTCGCTGACGGCGTCGGTGTCGATCGGGTCCGCCTCCGATGGCGGAGGCGGCGGAGCGGGCTCGGCGCCGTCGGTCCAGCTCACATCCGCAGGCAGGATGAGCGTGGCCACCTGGCCAGGCGGACCGAAGGCGGCGGCCACCGCGTCGGCCGCGTCCTCGGCGAGGGTGGCGGTGGCGTCCGAGGACCGCACCCACCGGGACACGTTGCGGGCGACGGTCTCGATGTCGCTCTGGAGCTGCGCGTCGTAGGGCTGGTGGTAGGTGGCGTGGTCGCCGACGATGTTCACGACCGGCGTGTGGCCCTTGCGGGCGTTGTGGAGGTTGGCGAGCCCGTTGCCGAGGCCGGGGCCGAGGTGGAGGAGCACGGCGGCCGGGCGGTCGGCGATGCGGGCGTAGCCGTCGGCGGCCCCGGTGGCCACCCCCTCGAAGAGGGCGAGGACGCCCCGCATCTCGGGCACGTCGTCGAGGGCGGCCACGAAGTGCATCTCCGAGGTGCCGGGGTTCATGAAGCACACGTCGACGCCGGCGTCGACGAGCGTGCGGATGAGGGCCTGGGCGCCGTTCATGTCAGTCGAAGATCGTTCCTGGGTTGAGGATGCCGGACGGGTCGAACGCCTGCTTGATGCGGCGCATGAGGTCGAGCTTGGCCGGGTCCTCGATCTCGGCCAGGTACGCCTTCTTCTCCGAGCCGATGCCGTGCTCGCCGGAGATGGCGCCGCCGAGGGCGACGCCGGCGACCAGCACGCCGCCCACCGCCTTCTTGCGGGCGTCGGGGTCGGGCTGGAAGACGGAGAGGTGCACGTTGCCGTCGCCGGCGTGGCCGCAGCCGACGATGAGCGAGCCGGTGGCCTGGGCCACCTCTTGCACCTGGGTGAGGTACTCGGGCATCGACGCCCGGGGCACCACGAGGTCGATGATGTCGTCGGCGCCGCTGGCCTTGGCCGTCCAGAACGCCTTCTCCCGGGCCTCGATGAGCGCGGCGCCGGCCGACGGCGGCAGCACGTAGACGTCCATCGCCCCGATCCCCGACACCAGCTCGGCCAGCTCGGCGGTGTCCTCCTCCACCCGCGCGGCGTCGCGGCCCTCGAGCACCACCACGAGGTAGGCCAGCGCACCGTCCTTCACCTCCTGGGGGACGCCGAGCTCGAGGCCGGCGCTCGTGGTGATGGCCGACATGGTGATGAAGTCGATGTACTCGAGGATGCTGGGGGAGAGGCCAGAGCCGACGATGCGGGGGATGGCGTCGGTGACGTGCTCGAGGTCCGGGAACGGGACGAGCACGGTGGCGCCGTGGTCGAGGCGGGGGTGGAGGCGCAGGATGGCCTCGGTGACCACGGCGAGGGTGCCCTCGGAGCCGATGATCAGCTGCGTGAGGTCGTAGCCGGAGGTGGCTTTCACGAACCGGCCGCCGGTGGTGAGGACCTCGCCGGTGCCGAGCACGGCGGTGAGGCCGAGCACCTGGTGGCGGGTCACGCCGTAGCGCACCGCCCGCATGCCGCCGGCGTTGGTGGCCACGTTGCCGCCCAATGAGGCCGAGTACTCGCCGGGGTACACCGGGTACATGAGTCCGTGGGGGCGGAGGGCCTCGTCGAGCTGGGCGAGCGTGACACCCGGCTGCACGAGGGCCACATGGTTGGCGGTGTCGATCTCCACCACGTCGGCCATCCGTTCGAACGACACGACCACGCCGTCGGAGCGCGGCACGCAGGCCCCGGAGAGGCCGGTGCCCGACCCGCGGGCGGTGAGCGGGACGTCCCATGCCGCCGCCCAGCGGACGAGCTCGGCCACCTCGTCGGTGGACCCGGGCCGCACGACGGCGAGCGGCATCACCGGGGTGACGGTGAGCGCCTCGTCGTGGCCGTAGTCCTCGCTGATCGCCTCTCCGGTGAGGACGTGCCCCTCGCCGACGATCTCGCTGAGCGCGCTGATCTCGGTCATGGCCCCGGACCGTAGACGGCCGTCCGGCGCGCCGCTCAGGCGGAGGGGTCGAGGAGGACCTTGAGGACGCCGTCGGTGCGGGCGTCGAACATCCGGTAGGCCTCGGCCGCCTCGGACAGGCCCATGTGGTGCGTGAACACGTCCTCGGGGTGGAGGCGGCCGCTGGCCACGAGCGGCAGGAGCGCCGGCCAGGTCGTGGGGATCGAGGCCAGCGTGACCCGGAAGGTCAGCCGCTTCATGAGCGCGACGGGCATCGGGAACGGCAGCGCGAGGTTGAGGCTCACCCCGACCACCGAGATCGTCCCGCCCGCGGCCGCGCAGAGGATGGCGTCGTTGACGGTCTGGTCGGCCCCCACCGCCTCGATGACGGCCTGGGCGCCACGACCGCCGGTGGCCTCGTAGACCTTGGCCACGGTGTCGCCGCCGGTGGCGTCGATCGGCTCGGCCCCGAGCGCCTCGGCCCGGGCCAGGCGGTCGGGCACCACGTCCACGGCCAGGATCCGGGATGGCCCGTAGAGCTGGGCGCACTGCAGCGCGAACACGCCGACCGGCCCGAGCCCGATGACGACGACCACGTCCCCGGGGGTGATGTCGGCCCGCAGCGCACCGAGGTAGCCGGTGGGGAGGATGTCGGTGAGCAGGACCGCCTGCTCGGTCGTGATCTCCTCCGGGACCACGACGACTGACGTGTCGGCGGCCGGGACGCCCACGGCCTCGGCCTGGCCGCCGGGCAGGTCGAGCGAGGTCCCGAACACCCGGGTGCCGGCCTGCTCGCAGACGACCACGTCGCCGGCCCGGCAGGCCGCGCAGCGCCCGCAGCCGATGACGCCGGACACGAGCACCCGGTCGCCTGGCCGGACGGTGCGGACCTCGGGACCGACCTCCTCGACCGTGCCCACGAACTCGTGGCCCAGGTGGGCGCCGGGCACGGTCATGGGACCGTGGTAGAGGTGCAGGTCCGAGCCGCAGATCGCGGTGCGCTCGACCCGCAGGAGCAGCCCGTCGGGCCCGGGCACCCCAGCGTCGGGCACCTCTTCGACGGCGACGTCCCCGACGCCCTTCAGCACCACCGCACGCATGGGCCGGGACCCTAGCGGTGGGCGGGGGAAGGGCTAGCCGGCGACGAGGATCTCGGAGGCCCGTACGAGCCGGTGGTGGCCGGACGGGGTGACGCACCAGTAGGTGTCGCAGCCGTGGTCGAGCAGGTCGGCCGAGAGCCGGCCCTCGACGACGGCGTGGGCGACGGTGTCCTCGACCACGAGCTCCTCGCCGTCGACCGTCACGCAGCAGCCGCACAGGCCACCGGTCATCTGCATCGCCGTGGCCTCGTCTGCGTAGCCCATCGCCCTGGCCTCCTGTGTCGTCCGGGTGCACCGCCGGGCGGTGCGTGCTGTCGAGTGTGTCACTGGTCACATCGGCGTGTCACCGGGTCATCTGAACCGTTACCTGGCGTAATCCCCCTCCGGGTGGGGCGGTATGCGCCAATCGACCGGTTCGCGGCCCGCCTCCGCCAGCGCCTGGTTGGCCCGGGAGAAGGGTCGGCTCCCGAAGAACCCGTTGCGGGCGGACAGGGGGGACGGGTGGGCCGACTCGATGACCACGTGCCGGCTGGCGTCCACCAGCGACCGCTTCTTCCGGGCCGACGCGCCCCAGAGGATGAACACCACCCGCTCCGGCTTGTCGTTCACGGCGCGGATGACGGCGTCGGTGAACGTCTCCCACCCCTTGCCCTGGTGCGAGGCGGCCTGGCGGGCCCGGACGGTGAGGGTGGCGTTGAGGAGCAGCACGCCCTGCCGGGCCCAGGCGTCGAGGCAGCCGTGGTCAGGCGGCGGGATCCCGAGATCCGACTCGAGCTCGGCGAAGACGTTCTGCAGCGACGGCGGCGCGGGCACGCCGGGGCGGACCGAGAAGCACAGCCCGTGGGCCTGGCCCGGACCGTGGTAGGGGTCCTGGCCGAGGATGAGCACCTTCACCTCGGCGTAGGGCGTGAGGTGGAGGGCGGCGAACACCTCCTCGGGGGCGGGGTACACCGGACCCCGCTCGCGCTCCTCGGCCACGAAGCGCTGCAGCTCCGGCCAGTACGGCTTGGCCAGCTCCGCTCGTAGCACGGGGTTCCAGTCGGTCCGAGGCGCCATCGCCGCCGACCGTACCGAACCCGGCCACCAGCGGTTCTCGGGTCGCCTGCTGCGCCGGGAGCGCGGTGGATCGCCCGAGAACGCTTGTGGGGCGGTGGCTGCGCTAGCGTGCGAACGCATGTTCGCCACCGTCGCTGTCACAGGCCGTCCGTAGGTTCGCCGGCATGGCCCGTCCCCGGAACGTCTTCCGCTGCCAGGACTGCGGCGCCGTCGAGCCCAAGTGGGCCGGGCGCTGCGGGAGCTGCGAGGCGTGGAACTCCCTCGTCGAGGAGGTCGAGCGGCCCACGAGCGTGGGCCGTGACGAGTGCCTCGGCGAGGGAGCGGGCACCCCGCTGCCCATCGGCGAGGTCGACGGTGCCGCCTTCGCCCCCGCGGCCAGCGGCGTCGGGGAGCTCGACCGGGTGCTCCAGGGCGGGGTGGTGCCCGGCTCGGTCACGCTGCTCGGCGGGGAGCCCGGCATCGGCAAGTCCACCCTCCTCCTCCAGGCGCTCGCTGGGCTGGCCCGGGACGGCCACCGCTGCCTCTACGTCACCGCCGAGGAGTCGGCCCAACAGGTCAAGCGGCGAGCCGAGCGGCTCGGCACCCTCCCCGAGGGGCTGTGGCTGGTGGCCGAGACGGCCCTGCCCCACGTGCTGGCCCACGTCGAGTCGGTGGCGCCAGCCGTCCTGGCCGTCGACTCCATCCAGACCGTGTACGACCCGGCCCTCTCGGCCGCCCCCGGCTCGGTGTCCCAGGTCCGCGAGTGCGCGCACCGCCTGGTCCGGGCCTCGAAGGAGCGGGCCATGGCCTCGGTGCTGGTGGGCCACGTCACCAAGGACGGCGGCCTCGCCGGGCCCCGGGTGCTCGAGCACCTCGTCGACACCGTCCTGTCCTTCGAGGGTGAGCGCCACCACGCCCTGCGACTCCTGCGGGCGCTCAAGCACCGGTTCGGCTCCACCGAGGAGCTCGGACTGTTCGAGATGACCGGCGCCGGCCTCGAAGGCGTGCCGGACCCGTCGGCCCTGTTCCTGTCGGATCGCCACCCCGGGGTCGCCGGCTCGGTGGTGGCGCCGGTGCTCGACGGGCACCGTCCGCTCCTCGTCGAGCTCCAGGCCCTCGTGGCGCCCACCCGCCTGCCCACGCCGCGCCGCTCGGCCCAGGGGCTGGACAGCGGGCGCCTCGCCCTCGTGCTGGCCGTGCTCGAGAAGCGGGTGGGGGCCGCCTTCCACGAGAAGGACGTCCACACCGTGGTGGCCGGCGGCGTGAAGGTCGCCGAGCCGGGCGCGGACCTCGCGCTCGCCCTGGCCCTGGCCTCGGCCCGCTCGGGTCAGCCGCTGCCCGACGGCCTGGTCGCCTGCGGCGAGATCGGCCTCGGCGGTGAGCTCCGCCAGGTCCACCAGACCGCTCGTCGCCTGGCCGAGGCGGCCCGGCTCGGCTTCCGACAGGCCATCGTGCCGGCCAGCGCCCCGGCCTCGGCCCCGGGCATCGAGGTCCTGCGGGCCGGAACCCTCGCGGAGGCGGTCGACCTGGCCGGGCTCCTCTCCCGCACCGGATCGGTGATCGACGTCGACGAGGCCGCCCCCACCTCGGCGTCTGCCCCACACCAGCCGGAGGTGGAGGCGGGCGGACCGAGCCGGGGCCTGCAGCTCATCCGCTGAGCCCCGGCCGCCGCGTCCGTCCTGGTCAGCGGGGTCGTGATGGGTCGTTCGGCCCGGTCCGGGGCGCCGCCACGGCTAGGATCGGGCGATGGCACCCCGACGCAGCCCTGAGCTCCTGGCTGCGCTCTCGGTGGTGGCACCCGGCACCCCTCTGCGGGCCGGGCTCGACCGCATCCTGCAGGCGAAGATGGGCGGCCTCGTCGTCGTGGGCGACGGCCCCGAGGTCCTGAACATCTGCTCCGGCGGCTTCCTGCTCGACGCCGCCTTCAGCCCCCAGCGGCTGTCCGAGCTGGCCAAGATGGACGGCGCCATCATCCTGGCGTCGGACGCCAGCCGCATCGCCCGCGCCAACGTCCACCTGGTCCCCAACCCCAACGTCCCCACCTCCGAGACCGGCACCCGGCACCGCACCGCCGAGCGGGTGGCCCGCTCGATCGACGTGCCGGTGATCTCGATCTCCGAGGACATGGCCATCGTGGCCGTGTACGCGCGGGACCAGAAGCACACGCTCGAGCCCATCCCGCGCCTGCTCACCCGGGCCAACCAGGCCCTGCAGACCCTCGAGCGGTACAAGGTCCGCCTCGACGAGGTCACCGCCTCCCTCAGCACCGTCGAGGTGGAGGACCTCGTCACCGTGCGCGACGTCGTCACGGTCCTGCAGCGCACCGAGATGGTGCGCCGGGTGGCCGAGGAGATCGAGCTCGACATCGTCGAGCTCGGCGTCGACGGCCGCCTCGTCAGCCTCCAGCTCGACGAGCTCCTCGGCGGCGTCGAGGAGGACCGGCGCCTCGTCATCAAGGACTACTTCCACGAGGACGCCGGCTGGCACCTCGACGAGGCCCTCGAAGCCCTGGCCGACCTCGGCACCGAGGACCTGCTCGACGCCAAGGCCGTCGTCGCCGCGCTCAACCTGCGCGACCGGACCCTCGACCTCGACGAGGCCATGGCACCGCGCGGCTACCGCCTCCTGGCCCGCATCCCGCGGCTCCCCGAGCCGGTCATCGAGGCCATCGTGGCCCGCTTCGGGAACCTCCAGAAGATCATGCGGGCCACCATCGACGACCTCGACGACGTCGCCGGCGTCGGCGAGACCCGGGCCCGGGCCATCAAGGAGGGCCTCAGCCGCCTCGCCGAGACCAGCATCCTCGACAGGTATGCCTGAGCCCTACCGGGCGCGCCTCGTCAGCTGCTCGCGGTCCTTGATGGCGTAGCGGCGGTCGGACTGGTCGAGCCAGCCGAGGCGGACGAAGCTGGCGATGGCCTTGTTGACCCGCTCGCGGGAGGCCCCGACCATGCCCGCCAGCTCCTCCTGGGTCACCGGGAGGGTGAACTCGTCCTGATCGCCGGCCAGCTCGAGGATCCGCTTGGCCGTGCGGCCGGTGACGTCGAGGAACACCGAGTCGGCCAGTGCCGCGTCCATCGAGCGGAGCCGACCGGCCAGCAGCGCCACCACCCCCCAGAGCAGCTGCGGGTCCTCGTCGAAGGCGGCCCGCACGGGCTCGTAGGGGATCTCGAGGATCTGCGAGGGCTCGAGCGCGCGGGCCTCGGCCGATCGGCCCAACCCGTCGAGGAGCCCCATCTCGCCGAAGAGGGCGCCGCGCTCCATGAGCGCGAAGACCGACTCCCGCCCGTCGATCGACTTGCTGGCGATGGCGATCCGGCCGGACTCCACCACGTAGAGGTGGTCCGGCTCGGAGCCCTCCTCGAAGATCACGTCACCCCGCCGGAGCGCACGGGAGTCGGAGGCGTCTGCCACCTGCTGCAGCGCGGCGTCGCTCAGCTCGGCGAAGAGCTCGGTGCTGCGGAGCAGGTCCACGTCGGTCACGGCGCGCAGCCTAGAGGCTCGTGACGGGGGTCACTCGCAGAGGAGCGCCACCGCCTCGCCGCCCTCCGTCGCCGCCCGGTCCCACTACCGTGACCGCCGTGGCCGGCCCGACCTGGACGATCGTCGTGGCCGGCGGGAGCGGGGCTCGCTTCGGCCAGCGGAAGCAGTACCTGGGCCTCGGCGGCCAGCGGGTGCTCGACTGGGCGCTGGCGGCCGCGTTCGACCACAGCGACGGCGTGGTCCTGGTGGTCCCCGCGGACGTGGCCCACGAACCCGAGCCCGGCGTCGACGCCGTCGTGCCCGGCGGGGAGACCCGCTCCGGCTCGGTGCGGGCCGGGCTGGCCGCCGTCCCGGGCGACGCAGCGGTGATCGTCGTCCACGACGCCGCCCGCCCGGTGCCGTGCCCTGCGGTGTGGGAGGCGGTGCTCTCGGCGGTGGCGGCGGGCGCCGACGCAGCGGTGCCGGGCGTGCCCGTCGCCGACACGCTGCGCTCCCTCGACGGGGGCCTCGTCGACCGGAGCCGGGTCGTGGCCGTCCAGACCCCGCAGGCGTTCCGGGCCGAGGCGCTGCGCCGGGCCCACGCCGCCGGCGGCGAGGCCACCGACGACGCCTCGCTGGTCGAGGCAGCCGGTGGCAGGGTGGTGGTCGTGGACGGCGACCCCCGCAACGTCAAGATCACCGCCCCGATCGACCTGGCGCTGGCCGAGCTGCTCTGCCGATGACCGTCCCCCGCTTCCGGGTCGGGCAGGGCCTCGACCTCCACCCCTACAGCGACGACCCCGACCGTCCGCTCGTCCTCGGCGGGATCTCCTTCCCGGGCGAACGGGGCCTGGCCGGCCACAGCGACGCCGACGTCCTCGCCCACGCCGTCACCGATGCCCTCCTGGGCGCCGCCGGGCTGGGCGACATCGGGCAGCACTTCCCCGACACCGACCCCGCTCTGGCCGGGGCCGACAGCCTCGCGCTCCTCCGCCAGGCGGTGGCCGACGTCCGAGCGGCGGGCTGGGAGCCGGCCAACGTCGACTGCACCGTGGTGCTCGATCGCCCGAAGCTGGCCCCAGTGCGGGACGAGCTCGAGGCCCGGCTCAGCGAGGTGGTCGGCGCGCCGGTCACGGTGAAGGGCAAGCGCACCGAGGGCATCGGCGCGCTCGGCCGAGCCGAAGGAGCGATGTGCCTGGCCGTGGCCCTCGTCCACGAGCAGCCGGGCCCGGAGGAGACCCCATGAGCAAGCCCCGCAAGCCTCGCCCCGGGCGCGGTGGCCTCCCGAAGGCCCCCACCCGCCGCTCGTCCACGCCGGGTCGGGTCCCCGAGGGCGGCCGTCCACGGGCCGGCGGGCCGCGCGGCAAGGTCGGTGCCGGAGGTCGAGCGGCGGGCGGTGGTTCGAAGCGGCGCGCGGGGGTCGGTGGCGACCAGGTCGAGGGCCGTCAGGCCGTGCGCGAGCTGCTCCTCGTCGGGCGGCGCAAGGTGCGCGAGATCTGGGTCCTGGCCGACGCCGAACCGTCTCCGGTCCTCGAGGACGTCCGGGAGCTGGCTGACAGCCAGCGGATCCCCGTCCGGGAGGTCGGCCGCGGTCGCTTCTTCGGCGAGGCCCGGTGCGAGGCGCCCCAGGGGGTGCTGGCCAAGGCCGAGCCCCTGGCCGAGGTGCTGCTCGACGACCTGGCGGCCCCGGTCCGTGGGGCGCCTGCCTTCCTGGTCGCCGTCGACGGGGTCACCGATCCGGGCAACCTCGGAGCCCTCCTCCGATCAGCGGAGTGCGCCGGGGTCACCGGCGTCGTCCTGCCCCGCCACCGTGCGGTCCACGTGACCCCCACCGTCACCAAGGCCGCGGCGGGCGCCGTGGAGCACCTGCGCTTCGCCGTGGCCGGCGGGCTGCCCACGGCGCTGGCGGACCTGCGCCGGCTCGGGGTCTGGGTCGTCGGTCTCGATGCCGACGGGCCCACCGAGCTGTGGGACCTCCCGGCCGCCGACGGGCCCATCTGCCTCGTGCTCGGGGCGGAGGGGGCGGGGCTGTCCCGCCTGGCCAGGCAGCGCTGCGACGACGTGGTCCGCATCCCCCTGCAGGGCTCGCTCCCGTCGCTCAACGTGTCGGTGGCGGGCGCCCTCGCCTGCTTCGAGGTGGCCCGGGCCCGTCACCGGGCGGACTAGCCCACCCCGGTCACCCCGGCTGGCCCGTCCGCGGCCCCCTGCGGCCGCCGCGCGCCCTCCCCCGGCTTCCGGTTCTTCCGATTTCGGGGGGATTGTGAACAACGCGTCACGAAAAAGTCGCCGAACTGCCACGGTGACCATTGACACAGCGCCCATCCCATGGTTCAACCTGACTAGTCACCATTGGCTACTGCGAGTAGCAGCACCTGCAGCACCCCGTCACACCACCTGAGGAGCCCACCGTGAGCCGTCGCACCGAGCCCGTCACCCTCACCGATCTCACCGACATCGAGCTCGTGGCTCGCTTCCAGGAGGGGTGCCAGGCCTCCCTCGAGATCATCCTGAACCGCTACCGGCGCTTCGCCCGGGCCAAGGCCCGCAACTACTTCCTGGTCGGCGCCGACCACG
>Ga0208490_101032_pt1 | contig 11980 bp, 10 predicted proteins | sample SubbioAug_CSWold_FD_184818 | JGI IMG/M metagenome (GOLD analysis project Ga0208490, IMG submission 184818) | Serpentinite rock and fluid subsurface biosphere microbial communities from McLaughlin Reserve, California, USA - CR11Aug_CSWold (SPAdes) | ecosystem: Environmental > Terrestrial > Deep...
AAATTTCTATATTGCTCATTAAAATCTAAACCATATCCTACAACGAATTCATCTGGTATTTCAAATCCTAAATAGTCTATGTTAACACCAACTGTTCTTCTATCAGGTTTATCTAGCAATGTACATATTTTTACACTACTTGCTCCTCTTTTAGTTAAGTTATCCTTTAAATAATTAAGTGTCAATCCTGTATCAATTATATCTTCTACAATTAGTATATCCTTTCCTTCTACTGAGTAGTCCAAATCTTTAATGATCCTAACTTCTCCAGTGGATATACTTGATTTCCCATAGCTAGATACTGCCATAAAGTCCATTAACACTGGAAAATCTATTTGTTGAACAAGCTCTGACAAAAATATTACTGCTCCTTTTAGAATACCTACTACAATTAGATCCTTCCCCCTATACTCTTGGGAAATTTCCTTAGCTATTTCTGCAACTCTTTTTTTAATCTCTTCTTCACTAACTAAAACTTTTTTAATTGGGTTATCCAAAACTTCTCCTCCCGTTTCTAAATATCTCTGACTTCAATTCTTAATATCTTACTATTATTATCTATCCTAACTCTATCATCTTTTGTGTAACCTACTATCCATAGAACTTTTTCTTCATCCACTATTAGTGGAATTAAATCTCTAGTTTCTCTGGGGACTTTTTTATCAATAAAATAATCCTTTAGCTTTTTACTTCCCTTTGAACCAAAAGGTATAAATCTATCTCCATCTTTCCTAAATCTAAGAATCATTTCCCCTCTTATATTTTGGTAATCAAAGAACTTTATACTATTATTAGAATAATCTACCTGGTCACTTGTGACAATACTTAAGTCTATAATCTTTTTGATTTCAACAACTTTATTTATACCCATTTTTAGGTTAAATATGAAATTTGAAGTGCTTTCTTCCTTTATAAATCCAATTTTAAATTCATCATAAGAAACACTTGCTTTGAGTCCATTGGGCAAATCTATTGTTTTCCCAGTATTACCATTATTATATAAATCTAATACACTGGAAACATTTACCTCTTGTATACCTTGAAGATGACCTTGTACTTTTAATATTCCAAAGCGGATCAGTTTTCTTTTGAGTGCATCTGACTCTTTTAAAAAATCATTACCTTTAAAGATTATACTATTAGTTGATATCTTTTTCACTATTAAATTAAACTTTTTTTCCACAATATCATCTAATATTTCATTTTCCCAGGATGCAATTTCTGATAATCTAAAAAGTGCATCGATAATATTAGGATTAAAGTTTTCTTCTAAATAAGGTATTAATTGAAGTCTTACTCTATTCCTTGAGTAGACAGTCTGAAGATTAGTATGGTCTTGCATTGTTTCTATATTATTATCATCAATATATTTTTCAATATCTTTTCTTTCAATATTAAGTAGTGGTCTTATAATATCACCACTTATTAACTCCATAGCTTTTAACCCCTCAATTCCAGTTCCCCTGAGAATTCTTAAAAGAACTGTTTCTGCTTGATCATTTTTATTATGAGCAACACAAATTAGACCTCCACCTACAGAGTTTAAAACCTCCCGGAAAAATCCATATCTTAAAATTCTACCTGCTTCCTCTGATGATATTCCATTTTCTTTGCCATAAGATATCATGTCAACATTTTTTGTGAAATATGGAATGTCTAATTTTCTAGATATCTTCTCCACAAATTCTTGATCTCTTAAAGCAAATTCTCCTCTAACACCATGATTTACATGAGCGACAACAATTTTAAATCCAATTTCTTTCGATATTTTGTATATGGAGTGTAGCATCGCCATTGAATCAGGACCACCAGAAACAGCAAGTAAAACTGTTTGGTCATTTTTTATATTCACTTTTTCTAAATTTAGTTTAATCTTCTGATCCATATTAATCACCCTATATTTTTTAGATAATATTCTACCCAAAACTGATGAAATATCTATTGAAAACACAAAAAACCGGAAAACCCGGTTTTAGTAATCGTTATTACTGGCTTTTTTACCTCTCATGCCATAACTTTTTCTGTTATCTCTAGTTTTTACCTGATCAATCTTTTCAGTACTGTCTTTTAAGTACATGTTAAGCATATCTTCAAATGACATATTTCTATGTTTATCATCAGACTTAACCCAATCAATTTCAGCTGGTTTGCTTGTTTTTGGTTTTGCTTGCCTGATGGATAAACTGATTTTCCCATCTGCTGATATAGATAAAACTTTTACTTTAATTTTTTCATCTTTCTTTAAGTAATCTGAAACTTTTTCTACATAGTCATGGGATACCTCTGATATGTGTACAAGTCCACTTTTCCCCTCTGGCAATTGAATAAATGCACCAAAATTAGTAATCCCAGTTACTGTTCCCTCAACTATTTCTCCTACGGATACGGACATAGACAAATGATTCCTCCTTAAAAAATTTATATCAAGTCAAGTATATATCACCTTTTAATTTATGTCAATTAGTTCTCATCCTTTAAATCTCGAAAAATGTTGGGACTTAAATTGCTTTTATCAATGTAAATAATTTCTCTGGGTTTAACCATTCCCAACTCTTCTCTTGCAACTTTTTCTATAAATTCTAATGTTCCACTGTTCTCAATTTCATGATTTAATCTTCTAATTTCAATTTCTAATTGAGATATTTCCCCTTCTGCTAACTCACGCTTAGTTTCTAAATCCCTTAATAATACTCTTTGATTGTTTAAGATGACAACAACATAGACCATCAGTAGAATAAGTACAACATGAATTATCCTAAATCCTTTTTTTCTAATAATCTTTTTCTTTGCCAACTTTATCACCACCAAAATTCAAATATTACTGTTTGGTTATCTTAGGTTGATTATCTCATGAGAGACAAAAATATACAACAATATATTAAAGTGTCTTGTATAAAGATTGTGCTTGATCTTTGCTAACATTTTCTTTAACTTCAACAACTTCAACTCTTAAGCTTCCACTACCAAAAGTTAAACCTATTTCATCACCTATTTTTACCTCGTCACCAGGTTTTGCTACTTTACCATTTAATGTAACTTTACCTTGCTCGCATGCTTCTTTAGCTACAGTTCTTCTTTTTATAATTCTCGATACTTTTAAAAATTTATCTATTCTCATTTTATCCCTCTTTATCCATTAATAAAAAAATCAGGTCAAAGACCTGATTTTTACTTTTTCTTACCTTTTTTAACTACATTTACGCTATCTTTTAATGCTTTACCTGCTTTAAATACTGGAGCTTTAGAAGCTGGAATCTTTATAACTTCTTCTGGATTTCTTGGGTTTCTACCTTCTCTAGCTTTTCTTTCTCTTACTTCAAAAGTTCCAAATCCAACAAGTTGTACTTTGTTTCCTGCTGCTAGAGACTCTTCTACAGATTTCATAAATGCGTTTAATGCAGCCTCAGCGTCTTTCTTTGTAAGTGCACTTTTTTCTGCTATACTAGCGATTAATTCTGCTTTGTTCATTTATATTCCTCCTTATTTTTTTATTTGCTTTGCAGATAGTTCTACAAGAGCAAATCCTATTCCTCTTTTTTTACTTCATCCCACAAGATGTCTAATTTTTCCAAATTCATTCCTTCCAATACTATACCCATTTGTTGAGCTTTATACTCCATCTTTTCTAATCTTTTCGTAAATTTACCAATTGTTTTAGATAAAGCTACTTCAGGATTCACATTTAAAAACCTTGATAAGTTTACAACTGCAAAGATTAAGTCCCCAACTTCTTCTTCGATTCTAGTATCGTTTAATTCGTAGGAATCAACTGCTTCTAAGATTTCATTATACTCCTCCAACACCTTGTTTGAAGGTCCTTCAAGAGTATCCCAATCAAAGCCAATCTCAGCAGCTTTTTCTTGGACTTTGTAACTTCTCATTAAAGCAGGTAATTTTGGAATATTATCAAATTTCTCTCTAAGACTAGTTATATTCCTGTTTTCATACTTTATCTTATTCCAATTATATAACACTTCTGTAGAATTATCCACATTTTTTTCTAAAAAAACATGTGGATGTCTTGTAATTAACTTGTTTACAAGGGATGTGGTAACTTGAATCGGGTTAAATTCGCCGTTTTCATAAGCAATCTCGGTATGAAACACGCACTGAAACAGCAAATCTCCAACTTCTTCAGCAATATGATCCTCATCATCTTCATCAATAGCTTCAACTAATTCATAAGCTTCTTCAATTAAAGATTGCCTTATTGATATATGATCCTGCTCTCTATCCCAAGGACACCCATCTTCTCCTCTTAACCTTTTAGTTATATTTATTAAATCATTGTAGTCGTAAATTTTGTGTTGCTTTTTATCTACCTTTGGTATAAAAATACTGCTTAATACACCTATTTCCTCTGACCAATCTAGTTGTGATATTGGAAGGTGCTCCAATACTTCATTCTCTAGCCCAGCCCCATGAATTAGATATACCATATAGTCATCACCATAAATCTCTGACATTATGAGTTTAGCCTCAGAAACAACCCTTTTATTATATGTTTGTGTAAGAATCATATTTGTATTTATATCTAAGTCAGTACTTTTTAATCCTATTGCATCTACTAATTTTAACCCTTCTATGGGGTCTACACCTACTAATTCCAAAATGGGTTCAATAAAACTAAGTCCTGTCACTATTTCATATTCTTCCTTTAATAATACTTTGATTAATATTGAAACAGTCTTTTCTGCAACCATAGGATTTCCAGGTACATAGTAATTAATGCACTCATTTTTCTTCATATGATCTAGAAGTTCATCTACAATAGACTGATATACTTGAGAAAACTCGTCTTTTTCTTCATATATACTATCAAAAGTACTATATTCAATTCCATTATGATCAAAATACTTGGTAGTGGGATGCTCTTTAGTTCTAAGAAAGTTTTTCTCACCACTATTTATTCTTTTTATTGCTCCTTGGGTTAGTGAATCAATGTTTCCTGGACCTAGGCCAACTATATATATCTTTGACATATTATTTACTCCCTTTTTTAGATGGCTTATACTTATCAATTAGTCTACCAATTTTCTTTCCTTTAGGCATTAATTCCAAATCTTCTCTTGTTAAAGCTCCAGTTATGATAAGTAATGCAAAATAGACAATAGCCCCAACACCAACTCCAACTATAGTAGCTTTGCTACTTCCTATGAATCCTTGGAACAACTCATATGATACTCTAGCAACAACTCCCATTCCTATTGCTGATAGAAGTGGTTTCGTCATAATTTTTTTAACATTAAGCTTTATTTTCTCAACCTTGACAATATACCTAAGATCAAGAGAAGCAGCAACCGCATATGCAGTTACAGTACTAATTGCTGCACCTTTAACATTTATTGAAGGTATTCCTGTCAGTACAAATGTCAGTATAATCTTTGCAACAGCCCCTATAAAAAGATTCTTAACTGGTACAAAGGGCTTACCTAATCCTTGAATCATAGCTGTTAGTGTTTGAACTAGGGTTAAAAATATTACACCAAATGCAAGATAAGAAAGCAGTGTTCCTACACTTGATATTGCTTCTGGTGTATTTTTATAATATAAAAGTGCTATGATGGGCTTTGATAATACGAATAATCCAAATGCAGCAGGTAGTCCAATTAGCAATGTAATTCTAATTCCTGAAGTTATTAGATCTTCAACCTCTCCCTTTGCTTTTCTCGTTTTTGCATCAGAAATAGCTGGTACTAAACTCATAGCTATTGCCATTGAGAAAACTTGAGGTAAATTTATTAAGGTTTGAGCCATTCCTTTTAAGTGTCCATACAAGCTATTTGACATTTCAACTGAATAGCCTATGTATTGTAATCTTCTAAGTACTATGGCAGCATCAATTGTATCCATAGTTGGAGATATTGCTGATCCCATAGTAATTGGGACTGCAATCAATAAAAGATCTCTTACAATTTGTTTAACAGGATACTCTGATTTTATCTTACTTAATTCAATTTCAGCCTTCATGGTTTTCCTATATTTGAAATATATAAATACAATAACAGCTGTTCCTGCAATCGCACCTGTGGATCCTCCAAATGAAGCTCCTCCTGCAGCGATGGGAATACCATAACCTAAGAGTAAATATGTTAAACCAAGACCAGTTATTACCCTGAATAATTGTTCGATAACTTGAGACAATGCTGTAGGTACCATACTTTGTCTTCCTTGAAAAAACCCCCTAAAAGCACCCATAATTGGAACAAAAAACAGGGCTGGAACCAATGCTATTAAAGCATAATATGCGTTTGGATTTCCTAAATACCCAACTATATTTCTTGCGCCTAATGCTACAACTAAGGATGTGATTATCCCTCCAAAAAATAAACCTACTAATGCAACCTGAAATACTTTATGAGCATTTCTATAATCACCTAATGCTCTTTTCTCTGATACTAATTTTGCAATGGCAACAGGAATTCCTGCTGTAGACAATGTCAACAGCAGTATATAAAATGGATAAGCAGTTTGATAATATCCTATACCTTCATCCATTATTATATTAGATAAGGGAATTCTATAAATCGCCCCTAATATTTTAACTAATGCACCAGCAGCACCTAATATAGCTGCCCCTTTTATAAAGCTTTGTCCCCTAGACATCCTTTTGCCTCCAAAATTTATGACTATTCAATATATTTTTTAATATCTGCTTCATCTCTTAATGCTTGAATATATTGGAAATACTGATTTTCTTTCATCAAGTTGTAAGATTTCTCTTCTAACTCCTCAAAAGTATCCAATTTATCGATCATTTGAATTATATGGTAACCGACTTCAGTTTTAACTACTTCACTAATTTCTCCTACTTGAAGAGTAAATGCTGCTTCCTCAAATTCAGCTATCATGTCTCCTTTGGAAAAATAACCTAAATCTCCACCTCTAATGCCTGAAACAGAGTCTAAAGATTCAGTCTTTGCTAAATCCTCAAAACTCTCTCCTGCATCAATCCTTTCAAGAATCATTATTGCATCCTCTTCAGATCCTAAAAGAATATGATTAGCTTTTACCTCAACTAGTTTCTCAGAATTTTCTTGGAAAAACTCTTTTGCTTCATTTTCATCCAGTGTTATTCCACTTATAATATGCTCTTTATGATTGTTAAGTATTAACTCTTTATTCATTGAATTGTTAAAGAAACCTTCACTTAAATTATTGGTTTCCAAAAAAGCTTTGTAACTTTCTTCTCCACCCATTGACTCAATATAATCTTCGATATATTGTTTTAAATCATCCTCTGATACCTGAATTCCCAATAAAACGCTATCTTCTCCAATTAATTTCTCCATAATTAACTTCTCTAAGATACTCTCTTTTAATGAATCCCCTAGTGTTTTCCCATCCATTCCAAGCTGAGAAAGTGCATCTTCACCTAGTTGCTTTTCATATAAACCTTTGTACACTTGGAAGTCTTCATCAAATTCCTCTTGAGTTATGGAAATATCATTTACCTTTGCAACTAAACCATCTTTATTTTGTCCACATCCAGATAATAAAAGTGCACCTATCAAGGTAAATAAGATTATGCTAAATATTTTTTTCATTAAAAACATCCTTTCTAAATTTACTAACTACATTATACATGATTTTTACCTTTTGCAAAATTATCTATTTCTTCAAGTATTTCTTTAGCTCTATTGATTATGTCTCCTTTAGTTATCAATGTTATGCTTGCATCTTTTGACATGTCAAAGGAAATCTTAAGTCCATAAATTCCAGTTAAGTGTTGAATCAAAACCAAATTGATAAAATCTTGACTTTGATAATCTAGTCTTAAGCTAGTGCCAACCTGTGCGATATTCAAAATATTATTTCTCATACCTAAAGCTCTAATATATGCTATATTCATTAAGTTCTCAACAGCTTTTGGCAAATCTCCGAACCTATCAATTAATTCATCAATTAAGTCTCTATAGTCATCTATACTTTCTATGGAAGCAATTCTTTTGTAAATTTCAATCTTTTGCTCTTCATCTTGTATATATTCAGAAGTAATATATCCATCCACCTTTAATTCTACAGTGGTATCGATTTTTTCCTTCACATCTTCACCTTTTAGTCTTCGTACAGCCTCACCAAGGTATTTAGCATATAAATCGTATCCGATGGATTCAATATGCCCGTGTTGCTCAATTCCTAGCAAATTACCTGCTCCTCTAATTTCTAAGTCTCTCATTGCAATTTTAAATCCAGATCCAAATTCAGTAAACTCCTTAATGGCTCTTAGCCTCTTTTCAGCAACTTCACTTAAAACTTTATTCTTTTCATAAACAAAATAAGCATAGGCAATTCTATTTGACCTGCCTACTCTACCTCGCAACTGATAAAGTTGAGAAAGACCCATTTTATCTGAGTCATGAATGATTATTGTATTTACATTTGGAATATCCAAACCTGTTTCTATAATAGTAGTGCATACTAGAACATCCTTTTGTTTATTCATAAATTCAAACATTACATTTTCAAGTTCTTTTTCTGACATTTGTCCATGACCAATGGAAAAACTCGCTTCAGGCACCAGTTGTTGTAAATCCATTGTAACTTTATCAATGGTTTCTACTCTATTATATACATAATAGACTTGCCCTCCTCGTTCAACTTCTCTAAGTATTGCATCTCTTACTAGAGTTTTGTTGTTTTCTGTAACATATGTTTGAATTGGGTATCTTTCTTCTGGTGGATTCTCAATTACAGACATATCTCTAATTCCAACTAATGACATGTGTAAAGTCCTTGGAATAGGTGTTGCAGTTAGTGTTAATACATCGACCGACTCTTTAATCTTCTTCAATGTTTCTTTGTGTTTAACTCCAAATCTTTGTTCTTCATCAATTATTAATAGTCCTAAGTCCTTGAAAGAAATATCTTTAGATAATAGTCTGTGAGTTCCTACGACTATATCGATCAAACCTTTTCTTAAGCCTTCCACTGAAGCCTTTTGCTGAGTTGTGGATCTAAATCTGCTTAACATGGCCATCTTAATTGGGAAGTCCCCAAATCTTTCCACCATAGTATTATAATGTTGTTGTGCTAATATAGTCGTTGGAACTAGGATTGCTACCTGTTTACTCTCCATTATAGCTTTAAATGCAGCTCTTAAAGCAACCTCGGTTTTTCCATATCCAACATCTCCACATAAAAGTCTATCCATAGGTTTTGGTGTTTCCATATCCTTTTTAATTTCTTCAATAGAACTAAGTTGTCCAGATGTTTCTTCGTATGGAAACATTTCTTCAAACTGTCTTTGCCATGGGGTATCTTCTGAAAACTCATAACCTTTTAGCTTTTCTCTCTTAGCATACAATTCCAATAGGTCCATAGCCATTTCTTCTATGGCTTTTTTTGTCTTAGATTTCGTTTTATTCCACTCGGAACCACTTAATTTATTTATCTTTGGCTTTATGGAGTCTGATCCTATAAATTTCTGGATCATACCCATTTGTTCGATTGGTAAATACAATCTATCTTTACCTTTATACTGAATTTTTAAATAGTCTTTTCTTACGCCTTGAATATTAAGTTGTTCTACTCCAAGATATTGTCCAATTCCATAATTTTCATGAACAACAAAATCACCCTCATTTAAATCTCCAAAGGTTAATGTGGTTTCTCTTTTCTTAACTTTCCTTTTTTCTGTTTTAGATTTTTTTCTACTGACTCCAAATATTTCACTGTCACTTATAATTGCAAATTTAATTCCTTCATACTCAAAACCAGATTTAAATGTTCCAGGAGTAATAAATATTTGATTGCTTTTTAAATCAAAGTTTCTTTGGTTATGAAATTCTGAAGTTACTCCAATATGATCTAGAGTATCTTTAAGTCTTAATCCTCTTTCTTCTGTTCCCGATAGTATGACTATTTTATATCCTCTATACAAATATCTTTCTAAATCATCTTTTAAAATATCTAGCTTCCCATGATAAACTGCCATAGTTCTACAGTTAAACTGAATTAATGATTTAGGAGGATAATCATTGTCTTGTTTAAGAAAGGTTGCACTGGTAATAGTAATCCTTTTCTTTATCTCATCTTTAAAGTTATCATAATCATACCTCATTTTAAAATGTGAATTTAGCAATTCCCCTATTTCAAGTAGTTCAGTAACTTTCTCAAAGAATGAAGTCATCATCCTTTGTTCAGTTTCTAAAACCCTTCTTGGTTCATGGATTATAATAATAGCATCCTCATTTAAGTAATCCAAAACACTTGATGTTAATCTATCATCTAAATATGGAAGTAGCATATCTAGATTGTTTATAGTATTATCTGTCTTTAAAAATTCTATATACTTATTAAACTTATCACTTGCTACCTCATTATACCTATCATCTTTTTTCTTTTTCAGATACTTATTTAAATCATCTTCTAATAGAAGTGAAATGTCTTTCTTGTATTCGTTGGGAATCAATATCTCTTTAACTGGAAAGATTGTAATTTTATCCAAAACCTCTAAAGACCTTTGGGTTACATGGTCGAAGGTTCTAATTGAATCAACTTCAAGATCAAATAGTTCAACTCTATATGGATATTTAGAATCTGGAGGGAATATATCTATAATCCCTCCTCTTATACTGAATTGTCCAATTGACTCAACCATATGAACTCTTTCGTATCCTGATGTGACCAATTTTAGACTTATATTCTCTAAATTTACTTCTTCGCTTATGGATATACTTAGGCAGTTTTCTTCAAAAATATCCTTTGAAACTATCTTATCCAAAACTGAGTCTATAGAAGATACTACTATAGCTTTATTCTCAGTGTTAAGTTTTGATAAAACCTTTAACCTTTGATGAGTTCTTTCAGAACTAAAAGCATCAACATCATAAAATAGGATATCTTTCTTTGGAAATAAATGTAATTCTTCATCATCATTTAGACTACCTAATTCATCAAAAATATGTCTTGCTTTAAGCTCTTCATAAGTTAAAACCAAAATTTGTCTATTTGTGTGTTGTCTTAAAGCATAGCAAAATTGAGCAAAATTCTCATCCAATAGTCCATGAACAGCTATTGGTGAAGTTTTACTCTTAATATTATTTAATAAATTCTCATATCCTTTTAATCCCAATAAGGGATCTATTAAAAAGTCTTTCATTTAATCCTCCAATACCATAAGCCCAGGTTTAATCCTGGGCTGTGGTCTTTATATTAAAATTGTTCATACAATAATCTATTCCATCTTTTATAAATGAATCAGCTGCAAGTGCAGCATTTGATATTGTCTGATTTATAACTTTTCTTTCATCAGTTGTAAACTTACTTAAAACGAAGTCTGCCAAATCATAATTCTCAGGTTTTTTCCCAATCCCAATTTTTATCCTTGGGAATGTATCTTCTCCTAAGTGATAAATTATTGATTTCATACCATTATGGGAACCACCACTGCCTTTTTGTCTTATCCTAATTGTCCCAAATTGGATGTCTATATCATCATATACCACTAATAAGTCTTTTAGCTCAACCTTATAAAACTGTACAGCTTCTCTTACTGATACTCCACTATTGTTCATATAGGTACAAGGTTTTAATAGCAAGACTTTCTGGCCGTATACGATTCCTTCACCAACGACACCTTTAAATTTCAACTTATTCATTTTAATATTATACTTATTTGCCAATACATCAATTGTATCAAATCCTACATTATGTCTAGTAGGGGCATATTCTCTACCAGGATTACCAAGTCCTGCAATTATAATCACTCCACCATCTCCTTAAATACAAGAGATTACTCAAATATTATGCTGACAGATTGGTTGCCATTAATTCTTCTAAGGGCTTCTGCAAATAAAGGAGCAACACTTACTACTTCTATCTTATCAATTTTCGCCATATCTGATAGTGGTATAGTATCAGTAATTACAAATTTCTCCAACTCTGAGTTATGAATTCTATCAAGAGCCGGACCAGATAATACACCGTGAGTTGCACATCCGTATACTTTCTTTGCTCCAAATGACTTTAGCACACT
>Ga0208490_101033_pt1 | contig 11978 bp, 13 predicted proteins | sample SubbioAug_CSWold_FD_184818 | JGI IMG/M metagenome (GOLD analysis project Ga0208490, IMG submission 184818) | Serpentinite rock and fluid subsurface biosphere microbial communities from McLaughlin Reserve, California, USA - CR11Aug_CSWold (SPAdes) | ecosystem: Environmental > Terrestrial > Deep...
GGCGGGCCGCCTCGGCCGCATCGGCGTCGAGCAGGTACGACGGCAGCACCTTGTTCAACACGACGGCGCCCAGGTGGAACCGGCGCTCCTCGAGCGCGGACATGAAGAACTCGGCTTCGCGCAGCGGAGCGGATTCGAGCGTGCTGACCACGACGAAGGTGGTGCGCTTGTCCTCGAGGATGCGCTGCACGGATCGGGCCCGCTCGACGAAGCCGTCGTACATGGTCTGGAACAGGAGGAAGAACTCGGCGATGTCCTCGAGGAACGCCGAGCCGAGGATCGTGTCGGCGACCTTGTAGAACGGCTTGGTCGCCATGTTCACCAGGCGGGACCGGTACGGCACCGTGAGCCAGCGCAGCAGGCGCGACGAGAAGAAGTCGGCCATGCGCTCGGGGGCCTCGAGGAAGTCCAGCGCGTTGCGCGTGGGCGGCGTGTCGACGATGACCAGGTCGTACCGGCCCGATGCGTGGATCTCGTAGAGCCGCTCCATGGCGATGTAGTCGTGGCTCTGCACGAACCGGCCGGTGATGTTGGTGTACAGCGGGTTCGAGAGGATGGCGTCGCGGGTGGCCGCGTCGGGGGCGTGCTGGCGGACCAGGTCGTCCCAGGACTGCTTGGTGTCGAGCATCGCGGCCCAGAGCTCGCCCCGGCACTCGATGCCTGCCTCGGCGAAGGCCGAGTCGGGCACACGCGTCTCGACGTTGCCGAAGGACTCGAGACCGAGCGCGTTCGCGAGTCGTCGCGCCGGATCGACGGTGACGACGAGGACCTTCCCGCCGAGCCGGGCCGCCGCCATGGCGCCGGCTGCCGCCGCGGTGGTGGTCTTGCCGACGCCGCCGGAGCCGCAGCAGATCACGATCTCCTTGGCGGCGAGCAGCTGCTCGAGCGTGCCGGTGGCCTGGCGCCGCGTCGTGCGGGCCATCAGAAGCCCAGCTCTTCGCCGAGGTGCCCGGCGATGCGGTTGGTGGCCCGCACGCCGTGGCTGCGCTGGAACAGGTAGGGCACGTAGAGCAGCTCGGTGCCGGTCAGCGCGTCGCGCAGCTTCTGGAGATGCCCGGCCCGGGACCGGCGCAGGTTGACCGCCAGCTCGGCGGCGTCGAGGATCGCCTCGACGGGCCCGCCGGCAGCCTGGGCGAGCGCGGCGACGAGCCCCTGGTCCTGGCGGAGCTGCTCGAACAGCGCCTCCTCGCCGGCGTTGAACAGCTCGGGCAGCACCCGGTTCACCACGACGGCGGCGAGGTCCACGATCGTCTCCTCCCGGAGCCTCGCGGCCAGCTCGATGGTCTCCTGCACCGGCATCTCCTCCGGCGCGGCGACGATGACGACACCGGTCTGGGCCGGATCGCCGAGGATGTCGAGCATCCAGCCGGTCTGGTCCCGGACCATGCCGACCTGGACCAGCTCCTTGATGGCCTCGGGTGCGGCGAGCTGACCGACGATGTGGCCGCTCGCCGACGCGTCGACGACGACGAGGTCGTAGTGCTCCTCACGCACCTCCCAGGCGAGCTTGCCCACGGTGAGGATCTCCTTCACCCCGGGCGCCGCCGTGGCCACGAAGTCGAAGGTCCGGGCGAGCGGGCCGATCCGGGCGATGACCGGGATCTTGAGCTGGAGGCGCAGGTACTCCTTGAGCGACTCCTCGGTGTTCATCGACATCGCGAAGAGGTTCTCGGAGATCGCGGTCGGATCGAACCCGGTGCGACCGGCCTCGAAGAAGTCCGACAGGTTCCCCTTGGCGTCGACCTCGCACACGAGGGTCCGCTTGCCCTGCTCGGCAGCGAGCGTGCCGAGGGCGGCGGCGATGGTGGTCTTGCCGACCCCGCCCTTGCCGGTGACGAACAGCAGCCTTCGATCGAGCAGGGACGTCATCGGGGTGACCGGTCGGTTCAGCCCCCGAAGCCGATGCGGCGAGCCGCCTCGGGGGTGCCGATCTCCACGTACGCGATCTTCTCCGTGGGCACGCCGACACGGCGTCCCTTGCGGTCGGTCAACCAGAACACCCGGTGGTCTCCGGCCAGCGCAGCGTCGACATCGGCCTGCACCTGGGCAGGGTCCGCGTCGTCCCCCATCTCGATGTCGATCTCCTTGGCCGTGTAGCTCACACCGATCCGGACGTCCACTGCTCACACCTCGCGTCGACTGCGTTGGGGCCGCCAACCTATCCGGTGGGTACGCTTCGTCCGCCATGACCGAGCTCGGACCTGAGGCGCTGGACTTCGTCCGTGATCGGGTGATCCATGTGGTCGGCCACGAGCTGCGGACACCCCTCACGACCGTGCGCGGGCTGGCCGAGCTCCTCGCCGACGCATCCGAGGACGAGCTGCGCGAGACGCTCATCCCCGCGCTCGTCCGCAACGCCCGCCGGGCCGAGCGCCTCCTCGACGACCTGCTGATCGCCGCCGAGATCGACACCGCCCGTCCGACCGATCCCGCCTCCACCGTCGACATCGCCGCCCTCGTCGCGGCGGCGGTCGACGGGAGGTCGCTCACCGTCGACGGCGAGCCGTCCGGACCGGTGCTCGCCCACGCAGACGCCGTCGGCCACAGCCTGGGGCACCTCGTCGACAACGCCGAGCAGTACGGGGACGCCCCGTCACGGGTGCGCTTCGAGGGCGGAGGTGGCACGGTGGTCGTGGTGATCGAGACGCCCGTCGACCACGAGCTCCCGGACCTCGACCTCGGTTTCGAGCTGTTCTTCCGGGGCGAGCAGGCCGTGACCCGGGCCGCCGGCCTCGGCGTCGGTCTCCCGGTCGCCCGAGCCCTCGCTCGCATGGACGGCGGCGACGTCACCATCCACCAGGACGGCGACACGGTCGTGACCCGCCTCATGCTGCCCAGCGTCCGGGACGGTGGCCGCTCATGACCGAACCCCCCGAGCACATCGAGGTGGTGGTCGCCGACGACGAGACCGACATCCGGCTGCTGCTCAAGCTGCAGCTGCGCCAGGCCGGCATCGCCGTCGTCGGCGAGGCAGCCGACGGCTACGAGGCCGTCGAGCAGTGCACCACGCTGCGCCCCCACGTCATCGTGCTCGACCTGCTCATGCCGCGCATGTCCGGGTTCGAGGCCATCCCCGTGCTCCAGGAGCAGTGCCCGCAGACCCGGATCGTGGCGTACTCGGCCGTCGCCGGGGAGTTCGCCCGCACCGAGATGGCCCGCTGGGACATCCCGCTGCGCCTCAAGAACGGCGACGCGGATCCGCTGATCCGCACGATCCGCGAGCTCGCCGGCCACCCGGCCGACGAGCACGAGGTGTGCTGACGGTCAGGTGATCTTCAGCTCGGGGTGGAAGCGCTTGGTCGGCGCCAGCTCCTCGACGATGATCCGGGCGATCTCGTCGAACGCGACCGCCGCCTCGGACTCGGGCGAGCTCACCACGATGGGCGTGCCGGTGTCGGAGCCCTCGCGCAGCTCGGAGAGCAGCGGGACCCGGCCGAGCAGGGGCTTGTCGAGGCGCTCGGCCAGCTCCTGGCCACCGCCGGACCCGAAGATCTCGTAGCGGGTGCCGTCGTCGCCCGTGAACCACGACATGTTCTCGATGACGCCCTTGACCTCGAGGTTCACCTTCTCGGCCATGAACGCGGCGCGCTGCGCGACGCGCTGGGCGGCGGGCTGCGGCGTGGTCACGACGTAGACCTCGGCCCGGGGCAGGAACTGGGCCAGCGAGATGGAGATGTCACCCGTGCCCGGCGGCAGGTCGACGACGAGGAAGTCGGGGTCGTCCCAGAAGACGTCGGTGAGGAACTGCTCGAGCGCCTTGTGCAGCATGGGGCCGCGCCAGATGACGGCCTGGTCCTCCTGGGCGAAGAAGCCCATGGAGATGCACGACACCCCGTGGGACTCCGGCGGGATCAGCATCGAATCGATGACGACGGGCGGCCGGTCGATGCCGAGCATGCGCGGGATCGAGAAGCCCCAGACGTCGGCGTCGACGATGGCGGTCTTCTTGCCCCGCTTGGCCAGGCTGACCGCCAGGTTGGTGGTGACCGAGGACTTGCCGACGCCGCCCTTGCCGGAGGCCACGAGCAGCACCCGGGTCTTGGAGCCGGGGTCGGCGAAGGGGATGGTGCGCCCCTCGGCGTGGCCGTGGGCGGCCTGGCTGCCGGCGGTGGCCTTCGGGTCGCCGACCATGAGCTCGCGCACCCGGGCCCGCTCGTCGTCGGTCATCACGTCGAAGGTGACGTCGACGGACTGCACGTCGTCGAGGGCGTGGACGCCTTCGCCCACCCGCCGCTGGATCTCGTTCTTGAGCGGGCAGCCTGGGACGGTGAGGGCGATCTCGACCCGGACCGCCTGGCCGTCGATCTGCACGGAGCGGACCATGCCGAGGTCCACGATGCTGCGGTGCAGCTCGGGGTCCTCGACCGGGCGGAGCGCGTCGATGATCTGGGACTCGGTGGGCACGGGGGACCTTCCGGTGGGGCTGGGGGCGTCGGAGGGATTTCCCCTACCGGCGTAGGTAGAATACCGACGTGGATGCGGACTCACCCACCGCGCTGAGCGCAGCCGACTTCTCCTCGGCGGTCACCGCCATCACCTCGGCGTTCGGCGACCCCACCCGGCGTGAGATCTACCTGTGGCTCCGGGAGTGCACCGAGGGCGTGACGGCCTCCGCCGTGGCCCAGCGCTTCGAGCTGCACTCCAACGTCGCCCGCCACCACCTCGACAAGCTGGCCGGCGGTGGCTACGTCGAGGTCTCCACCGCCCGGCCCGCCGGCAGCGGCGCCGGCCGCCCCTCCAAGCGGTACAAGGCGATCGGCAACGAGAACCCGATCGAGTTCGCCGTCCGCCACGACGACCTGCTGGTCACGCTCCTCGGCAAGTCGCTCGCCCTGCTGCCCGGCGACGTCGCCGCCCGCATGGCCGAGGAGGTCGGGGTCGAGTACGGCCGGTCCCTCGCCGCCTCCATGGGTTCCGACGAGTCCGTCCAGCGGTCGTTCCGCTCCGCGCTGCACGCCGTCGCCGACGCGCTCACGTCGCACGGCTTCGCCGCCCATGCCGAGAAGCAGGGCGACGAGCTGCGCATCGTCGCCCAGCACTGCCCCTTCGGCGACGCCGCCATCGAGCACCCCGTGATCTGCGCGGTCGACCGAGGCCTGGTGAAGGGCATGCTCTCGTCCCTCTACGGCGAGACCCGCCCGGCCACGGAGACGACCCAGGCACTCGGGTCCGAGACCTGCGTCACCGTCGTCACGTCCCGCTGACCGGTCACGCTCCGTTGCCCCACGGCCAGCCCGACCTCGGTCACTACCTGGACCACGCCTCCACGTCTCCGCTGCGCCCGGAGGCGAGGGCGACGATGCTCGAGGCACTGGACGCCCCACTGGCCGATCCGTCGCGGATCCACGAGCCGGGCATGACGGCACGGGTCGCCCTCGAGCAGGCCCGGGAGGTGGTGGCGGGCTTCTTCGGTGCCCGTCCCCGCGAGGTCGTGTTCACCTCCGGAGCGTCCGAGTCGATCGCTGCGGTCTGCTGGGGCGTCGCCGAGCGGGGACGCAACCAGGTCCTCTCCGGAGTCGAGCACTCGGCCGTCCGGCTCGCGGCGGCCCAGCACGGCGCGACGACCGTCGTCGGCTGCGACCGAACGGGCCGGATCGACCCCGACGAGCTCCTGGCCGCGGTGGACGACGACACCGCCGTCGTCCACGTGCAGCTTGCCAACCACGAGGTCGGCACCGTCCAACCGGTGGCCGCCGTCATCGCTGGTTGCCGGGAACGCAAGGTGCTCGTGCACGTCGACGCTGCCCAGGCGGCGGGACGGGTCCCGTTGGACTTCGGGGCGCTCGGCGCCGACCTGGTCTCGATCAGCGGGCACAAGCTCGGCGGACCCGCCGGCACCGGGGTGCTGCTGGTGCGGCGCGGGCTGCGCATCCGACCGCTGATCGTCGGTGGCGAGCAGGAGCGGGCGCGCCGGGCCGGCGTGGAGGACGTCCTCGGCGCCCTCGGGCTCGCCGCTGCCGTCGATGCCATCGACATCGCGGCCGAGGCAGCCGGGCAGTCGGCACTCGCCGACGGGCTGCGGTCGGCGTTGCTCGACGTGGAGGGCGTGGAGCTGTTCGGGCACCCGACCGAACGGCTCCCCCACCTCGTCTGCGCCGGCATCGCCGACATCGAGCCCCAGGCGGTGCTGCTCGGCCTCGACCGCCGCCGGATCCGGGCCCACTCCGGCAGCGCGTGCGCGTCGGAGGGCCTCGAGCCCTCGCCGGTGCTCGAGGCGATGGGGGTCGATGCCCACCGCTCGCTCCGGGTGTCCGTCGGCTGGTCGACCACCGACGAGGACGTGGCCGCCTTCGCCGTCGCTCTGCCCGCCGTCGTCGCCGAGCTCCGCGCCCTGCGCCGCTGACCTCGATCAGGGCGGCGGCTCCCACCGGTCCCACTGCCGCGCTGCGGGTCCTCGGCGGCGATTCGTCGACGAATCGTCGCCGAGCGTCGTGGACGGAAGGGCGGGTGGGGCGGGGTCCGGGTCGGGGTCCGGGTCGGTCTGCGGTTCGGTCGTCGCCACGTCGGCTGCTGGCCAGGCCGGAGGGGCCGACCCGCTCTGGGGCTGTTGCGGTCCGTCCGGGTCGTCGGCGGGGAGGTCGTCCGCGGTCGGCCACTGCCCGCCGGTCCAGAGCTCGGGGTCCTGGGCCACGGCGGGGTCGAGGTGCGGCGGTCCCGGGTCGGTGACCGGGCGCTCCCACGGCAGGGGTGCGTCGAGGTCCTGTGGTGGTGGTGCGTACCGGTCTGGACCAGGGTGCTCGCCGGTCGGGCCGTAGACACCCCGCTCGAGCCGCTCCACGCGACCCTGGCGCAGCTCGTAGGCCATCGCATCCCCGAGCCGCTGGACCGGGCGCTCGCTGTCGATGCGGTATCCGTACAGGTGGATCAGCGCGTGCAGGTCTCGCAGGCGCTGCGGTCCGTGACGGCGCAGGATGGTGAGGGCGACCGACCGCAGATCGATGCCGTACAGCGGCTGGGCCCGTGGCGGCACGTCCGGGAACGGCGCCTCGTCGACGCTGGCGCGCCGCCGGTTGTGGCGGTTGGACCATCGGGGACGCAGCTGGTCGCGGCAGTCGACCAGGACGTCCAGGCATGCGAGCCGCTCGTCGACGAGGTCTTCGATGGCCGCATCGATGGCGAGCAGCCGCTCGGTGGCGTCGGCGTGGAACGCACGGGCCTCACGGAAGAGCCGGAGCCTGCCACGGGGTCGGCGACGCTCGGCCCGGAGGCCGCCGGGTGGGCGACGGGGCGGCCGTGGCGCCGCCGGCACGCGGTAGCGAAGCGGCTCCTCGGGCCGATGGGGCGGTTGGCGCACGGCGACTCCCGGGCGTCAGGCAGGGCGAACCTGCGGACGTGACGGGAGCGAGGAGGGCGCTCCGACCCGACCGTGACGCTACGGACCGGGTCCGACAGCCAGGCGGGACGTGGTGCCTCAATCGCCCCAGTGGCGCTGCTCGAGGAAGGGATCGCCGTCGTTGTGGTAGCCGTTCTGCTCCCAGAAGCCGGGCCGATCGGCGTCGGCGAACTCGAGCACCCGCAGCCACTTGGCCGACTTCCAGAAGTACCGGTGCGGGAGCACGAGGCGGACCGGGTGGCCGTGCTCGCGCTCGAGCGGCTGGCCGTCGAAGGCCCAGGCGACGAGGACGTCGTCGCGGCGGACATCGGCCAGCGCCAGGTTGGTGGTGTACCCGTACTCGGCGTGCTCGATGAGGTGGGTGGCGGCAGGCTGCACGCCGACGAGCTCCATCAGCGTGGTGAGCCGGACCCCCGTCCAGCGGGTGTCGAACTTGGACCACTTCGTCACGCAGTGGATGTCGAAGGTCTCCTCGACGGTGGGCAGCGCCCGCAGCTCGTCGAAGCCGAGCGTCGTCGGCGTGTCGACGAGGCCGGTGAGGCGCAGATCCCAGTCCGAGAGATCATCGGCGTAGCGGGGGACGTCGCCGACGTGCAGGACCGGGAACCGGTCGGTCGAGTACTGGCCGGGCGGCAGCCGGGAGGGGTCGATGCCCTGGGCCTCGAGCTGGCGTCGGTTGCGGTCGAAGAACCCCACGAAGTGACGGTAGCCGTGGCTCCCGACGAGGCAATAGCGTGCGCGGCCGTGACGCTCTACGTGGTCCGCCACGCCAACGCCGGCCGCCGATCGAACTGGACGGGCGATGACCGCACCCGGCCGCTGTCCGATCGGGGCGAGCTCCAGGCCAAGGGGATCGCCGCGGTCATCGACCAGCGCCGGGCCCCGGGGTCCGCACCCCGGATCCTGGCCTCGCCTGCCGTCCGTTGCCTGCAGACCATGCAGCCGCTGGCCGCCCAGGTGGGCAGCGAGGTCGTCGAGGACGTCCGGCTGTTCGAGGGCGCCGGCCCCGACGAGATCGCCTCGCTCCTGGACGAGGTGACCGGGACCTCGGACGGTGACGACGTCACGGTGATCTGCAGCCACGGCGACGTGATCCCCGTCCTCCTCCACCTCCTCGTGGAGGTCGGCATGGAACCCGAGCGCAACCTCGTGTGGCAGAAGGCCTCGATGTGGATCGTCGACCGGACCGACGGGGCCTGGGGGGTCGGCCGCTACCTGCCGCCGCCCGACCGGAGCTGAGCCGAGCGACGAGCTAGCCGGATCGGCGCGCCGGCAGCGGGTCCTCGCCGGCGTCGATGGCGGCACGGACCTGGTCGGCCGCGGTCCGCTGGGACGGCGGTGCGTCGGACGAGTCGAACGTCTCGAGGTCGGCGCGAGCGCCTTCGAGGTCGCCGAGGTGGGCGCGCAGCGCGGCGCGGAACACGTAGCCGGCGGTCACCGACGGGTCGGCTTCCAGGCCTTCATCGAGGCGCTGGAGGGCGAGGTCGTCGTCGGCGCCGCTGCGGGCGACGAGCCAGCCGAGGTACACGCTGGCGGCGGCGTTGCCCTCGTCGACCTCGAGGATGTCGAGGTAGCACCGCAGCACCTCCGCCGCGGGCAGCGATCCGCTGACGTCACCCTCGATGCACACGTCGAGGGCCTGGTCGACGATGGCGACGGCGAACTGGTCGGCGAGGTCGGCCTCCTCCTCGTCGGGATCGTTGCCGTAGAAGGCGGCGAGGTCGGCCACCGAGCCGGGCGCGTCACCGCTGCGGGCCCGGCCGCTGGCCCGGAAGATGTAGGGCGCGGTCGATTCGGGGGCCAGCTGCACGGCGGCGTCGAGGTCCTCGAGACCGGCGTCGAGGTCGAACTGCCGGACCTGGAGCCAGCCCCGGAAGGTCAGGGCCTCCACGTTGGCGGGCAGCACGTCGAGGATGCCGCCGTAGCACCGGAGGGCCCCGTCGGCGTCGCCGGACAGCTCCCGCTCCTGGCAGTCCGAGACCCGGCTCGACGCTGCGGTCACGTCGAGCCCGGTGAGGCCGCCCGAGCCTCGTCGCCCGGACGCCTGGGTGACGAGCACGCCGGCGAGCACGGCGACGAGGGCGATGCCGGCGACGGTGGCGATGCGACGACCACGCGACGACGCTCGCCCCCGGGCGGACCGGGCGTCGGGTGCCGCGGTCGGCGAGCCGGTGACGTCGTCGTCCAGGGACCGCAGGACGGCGGCAGCGCGAGCGGTGTAGTCGGCCTTGAGGGTGCGGTAGTCGTGGTCGTCGACGTCGCCTGCGGTCCGCTCGCGCTCGAGGTCGTCCAGCGAGTCGAGGAGGAAGTCCCGCTCCTCCTCCAGGGCGACGCGGGTGTCGGGGTCGAGGGTCACGGCCGGGTCGAGCGTCGGGCCTGCTCGACGAGCACCTGGTCCTCGTCGGAGACCTCGACGTCCTCGGGCACCTGCCAGCGCCGGAACACCACGACCAGGCCCCCGAGCGCGCCGACGAAGCCGGCGACGGGGAGGAACCAGATCAGACCGGCCACGCCGTCCCTCGGCGGGGTCAGCAGGGCGTCCTCGCCGTAGATGCCGGCGATGTAGTCGCGGATCTGGTCGTCGGTCTCGCCGGCTTCGAGCCGGCGGGCGACCTCGGTGCGGATGGCTCGCGCCGACGGGGCCTCGGAGTCGGCGACCGACTGCCCCTGGCACTGCGGGCACGCGATGGACTCCGACACGGCCCGGGCTCGCTCGGCGGTGGTCCGGGGACCACGGTCACCGACCGCGGCGACCACGAGCGCGCCGGCGAACAGGGCGAGCACGAGGATCCAGGGCCACCGGGCCCGGCTCAGGTCCCTCACGATTCGTCCGCCTCGTCGTCCTCGTCGCCGAGGTGGTCGCCCTCGACGTCGGCGACCTGGACCTGCTCCAGCAGGCCCTCCAGGGCCGCCGCGGTCACGCCCCCCTCGATCTTGATCAGCACCGTTCCGTCGGGGGCGAGCAGGTAGGACTCGGGCACGCCGGTCACGCCGTACTCGAGCGAGGTGCGCCCGTCGGGGTCGAGGACCACCGGCCACTCGCCGCCGTACTCCGCGAAGAAGTCCCGGACCTGCTCGGGCCGGCTGTCGAAGACCACCGAGACCACGGACGCGTCACCGGACCGGCGGTGACGCTCCTCGAACTCGACCAGCTCGGGGTGCTCCCGGATGCAGGGCACGCACCAGGTGGCGAAGAAGTTGACGACGACGAACTCCCCGCGGTGCTGGGCCAGGTCGTAGGACGCACCGTCGATCGTGTCGCCGGTGATGCCCGGGGCGGGTCGGCCGATGAGGGTGGAGCGCACGCCGTCACTGCCGCCCCCGGTGGCAAGGACCCCGATGAACGCGGCGAGCACGACCAGGACCGCGCCGGCGATCCAGGGGCCGATCCGGCGGCGCTCGCGCACGGGGGCGGTCACGACGTCGCTCCGACGAGCTCGTGGTCGGGTCGCGGGTCGCGGCCGGGTTCGTCCCGTTCGGCCGACGAGGTGGGCTCGGTCGGGCGACGCCGCTTGCCGGGGAACGCCGCGAGCGCGGTGCCGACGCCCATCACGCCACCGCCGATCCACAGCCAGGTGACGAGGGGTTGGATGACGACCCGGATGACGGCCGGATCGCCGGGCTCGGACGGCACGTCGAGCAGGGCGAGGAACACGTCCTGGCGCAGGCCGACCGAGACCGACGGGGTACCGATGGTCTGACCGCCGAAGACGTACTCGTTGATGGCCGGCCGGAAGACCTTGCCGTCGACCCGCACGAGGGCGGCGATGGTGGTCTTCTCCGGGTCCTCCCGGGTCTCGATGCCCTCGAACACGATCCGGTGCCCCTCGACGGTGGCGACCTGGCCCTCGTCCAGCCGCAGCTCGATCTCGGACGAGTACGACTGCGACCCGGCCAGCCCCACGGCGATCATGACCACACCGAGGTGCACGATCATGCCGCCGTTGGTGCGCCCGACCAGGCCCCGCCACCCCTGGCGACGGGCGGCGAGGACGACCTGGCGGACCGCGGCGCCACCGGCGAAGGCGCCGAGTCCGAAGGTGAGGACCGGAGCGAGCCCCCGGGCACCGGTGAGCACCGTGGCGACCACCGCCACCGTGGCGGCGACCGCCGGCCAGAACAGGCGGACGCGCAGCAGCTCCTGGGACGCCTTGCGCCACGGCAGGACCGGGGCGATGGCCATGAGGAACAGGAGCAGCATGCCGAGCGGCATCGTCATGCGGTTGAAGTACGGCACGCCGACCGACAGCTGCTCGCCGTTGACCGCCTCGACCACCAGCGGGAACACCGTGCCGAGGAGCACCACGAAGGTGAACGCGGCGAAGAGCACGTTGTTGGCGAGGAAGGAGCCCTCGCGCGAGATCGGCGAGTCGATGCTGCCCGGCGCCCGGAGGCGGTCCCCTCGCCAGCCGACGAGGCCGACGGAGGCGACGACGATCACGGCGAAGAAGCCGAGCAGCCACCCGCCGATGTCGGACTCGGAGAACGCGTGGACCGAGTCGATGACCCCGGACCGGGTGAGGAACGTGCCGAGGATGGTGAGCGCGAACGTGGCGCACAGCAGCGACAGGTTCCAGACCCGCAGCATCCCGCGGCGCTCCTGCACCATCACCGAGTGCAGGTAGGCGGTGCCGGTCAGCCACGG
>Ga0208490_101034_pt1 | contig 11973 bp, 15 predicted proteins | sample SubbioAug_CSWold_FD_184818 | JGI IMG/M metagenome (GOLD analysis project Ga0208490, IMG submission 184818) | Serpentinite rock and fluid subsurface biosphere microbial communities from McLaughlin Reserve, California, USA - CR11Aug_CSWold (SPAdes) | ecosystem: Environmental > Terrestrial > Deep...
CATCCAAGTGAACAAATTCAGCAAGCACCAAAACCCCCACAAGAACGAAGCGGCCAGCACTATTCCCGCCGCTTCCCAGGGAGAGCAGCCTGCCAAAACTGGACAACTCCAGGTAAAGTCAGGTACTGCTCCAGAAATTACTGGACAAGCACCAGAAATGCACAGTACTACTCCGGCTGATTCCTTTAACCTGATTCCTGATTACCTTAACCTGATTCCTGAATCCTTTAATCTGAATCCTGATACCTGTAAGAGAAAAACAAATATGTGTGTTGAGCTACCAAAGGATGAGGCTTCAAAACAGCAACCACCCCTGGCAAAAGCAGAGGGAGCGCAGGCTGGCAAGCCTGGCAAAGGGAAGAATCCCCCGGCTGGGAAATCTGCACCCAGGGAAGAAGCTGAATACTCCGAGGACTTTGAACACTTCTGGGCCATTTACCCAAGACAGCTGGAAAAAAAGACTGCCTATAAATTCTGGCAAGCCCGGCTAAAGGAAAAGGTAGAGCCCCAGATCTTGCTTAAGGCTGCTCAAAATTATGCTGCCCATTGCCGGGATACCAGGGTAGAAAGCAGGTTTATCAAGCATCCTAAGACCTTTTTAGGACCAAACAAGCCCTATGAGGATTTTATTACTGGCCCTCCTGAGGAAGCTAGAGGAATCAACGGTTTTTCCGGAGTTGCCGGAATTAGGGATAGCCAAAAGCTCCCCAAAGCTTTTGCCTCCCTGCAGCGGTATGCCCAAAGGGAGAGTGACCCAAGATGACTCCAGAGGAGGTGAGCAGGCTGTTAGTGTTGGTAGTAGCCAATTTTCCCAACCTCCAGGATAAGGACATGGAGCCAACCGCCATGCTCTGGCAGAAGATGCTGTCAGATATGCCCTACCAACTGGCAGAGAATGCTTTAGTCAAAGTGCTGGCCACCTCGAAATTTTTTCCCAGTGTGGCAGAAATCAGGGAGGCGGCCAGTCAGCTCACCCAGCCAGCCCAACTGATGGCAATAGACGCCTGGGGGGAAGTGCTTAAAGCTATCAGGTACTATGGCTTTTACCGGGAGAAAGAAGCCATGGCCTATATGCCGCCGGAAGTGGCTAACCTGGTGCGGAAATTTGGCTGGCGGGAAATCTGTACCTCAGAGCAGCCGGAAGTGATCCGGGCACAATTTAGAATGGCCTGGGAGACCCAAGCAGCCAGGCAAAAAGAGCTGGCAGTATTGCCTGCTGAAATCAGAGAAATGATTACCGGGGTTGCCAAGTTGCTGCCCGAAGTGCCCCAGATGAAAAGACTTATTCCGGAAGAAAAGAAACGACTGAGAGATGTGGAGTAAGGCTTATGATATAAGATTTTGCTAAAAAAAATAAAGGTGGTGAATAAAGTTGCTGATAAAGAAATCATCGAAGCACAGCGCGTTAAACCAGCAAATGGCTCCTGTTGCCAAGAGGAAAAGGTATCCACCAGATAAACTTGCAGCAACAACCAAGGCCAGTTGGGATGCTAAAAAAATACCTGGGGGAGTAAAGTTGATAATCCCGGAGAATATGCCCAGCCTTAACCAGTGGAAAAACTGGCATTGGGGAAAGCAAGACCGGTATAAGAAGATGCTGGCACAGGCTTTGGCCATGCTGGCCCGGCTGGCAGGGAGTCCCCAGTTTGCCAAAGCATCAGTGCAGGTGATTCATTTTCACCGGGTGCTGCGCCGCCGGGACGAGGATAATCTAGCCCCAAAATTTTTACTGGATGCCCTATGTCAGGCAGGGATGCTGGTTGATGACAACAAGGATTTATTAACGCTGCTGCCGGCCAAGTTTGAAACTGACCGAACAGCTTGGCGGACAGAAGTATATCTCTGGGGTCAGTTGGCGGAAAGGGTAGGGGGGACACAAGATCTGCATTAAGGCTCTTGCATGAAAACGGCTGCAGATGATGGCTTGATGTGGAGTGGTGGCCATAGAGACTCCATGTCAAGCCAACTGGGTAAAAAGAATAGCAATAGGAAAGTATGTGGAAAGGTGTTATTTCGTAGCCCTCAGTAATCCCATGAAGAGTATGATGGTCAAAGGAGGTATCCATGACCAGGTTAGTAAGCGATAAAGAAATATTGGCAGTAATTAGAGAGCACCAGGGGGAAAATCTGACAGTCAGAAAGCTCCAGCAGCTGCTAGGCTACCACAGCACTCAGACAGTGCATAAGCGTCTAAAGATCCTTGAAGATAAGGGTCTGATTAAACGGGAGAGTGTCAAGCATACGGTTATAGAGGTGGTTAAGGATATTTACTGAGGGCAAACATTGAGTAGGGTAAAAATTCGTGCAATGATTGTCATATAAGGGATTACTAATATCTAGTCTCACCTCAGCTAGAGTAGGCAAACATTTGCTTAGGGCATCTAAACAATACTTAATAAGTGCATCCGGGATGTAATTCCGAATTTTATTAAGTAGCCAATAAGTTAGCTACCAGTAGGATCCCGTTAGCCTGGCAAGGACAGCAGCGGTCGGGCTCAGTAAAATAGCGGCAGTGGGAGACGGAAAGCAAGGGAGCTGCTGGAGCCGAAGCACTGTTGCTCATGCATAGCCTGACGGCTGCATAGAAGACCCAGTCTTCCGTTACCGGGAGGCAAAAAGACAAAGCAAAACCGGTAAGGGAAAGCGGCAGAAATACTGGAGAACATAGCGGAGCCTTCGCTGGCGGCTTTCCGAATAACTAATTGAGATATTGAGTTGGCCGCCAGGGTAGGCGGAAGGTGGGCTTATGAGAAGTATAGACAACTGAGGAATACAGGAGGAAGGGCAGAAGAGAAATGCTGGAGAAGGACAGGAAAGAAATTCTTATGGTGATAGACGGGAGGGACAACTCCAAAATACAAGACCTCAAAGAAGTAGTCAAGGCTCGTCGAAGCCAGGGCTTGAAAGGAAGGACCCAGGCCAGTGGGGGTTGGGCGGCAGAAGCCCAAAAACTAGCCCAGCTCAGCCTCCTACGGCCGGAAGGCGAGAGGGAGCCTTGGCAAAGACCCAGGGGAAGGACCCAAAAGAATGACCAGGATAGAAGACCCCAGAGCTGCCAGTTTACATAATCACTGGTATATCGCTGAAGCTGCGCCGCTTATAAGCCTGGCAATGCAGCTTACGATAACCCGGATTATGTAAGGCCACAACCCTAAATAATCTCTATAAAGCATTGGCCGGACTGGCGACCTGAGAGAAGGACCTGGAAGTAGAGGGCAGCGGAGCGAGATTTAGAGACGAGAGCTCGGGGAGCTTGGCTGCCCTGGAATAAAAGGAATATGACAGTATAAAACTACTGCCTTTTGAAATGCCTGGGGAGATTGATAGGCCAGATCCATGAGGGAAAGGACTCAATAGTAAGGTGCGATTAAGTGACAGGCTTATAAGTAAAAAGTATGAAGCTGACTGCTCGGACTATTTGAGGAGGTCTGGAAGCAACAGCAAAGAATAGCGGGTGGTGACATGAACCGATGGGAGGGTGGCTGTTCTGAGCAATAAGACCATTATCTGTGAAAATAGTGCTCACAAATAAAGTGAGGCGGCCGGTAGAAAAGTTGATAATAAGAGACTGACGTTAGATCTTTAAGGATAGAGCTCAAAATACTTTCCGCAATCAGGGTCAAAGGTTCACCAAACTGTTTCCATCAGCAGCTTTGCCTCATTACGAACCATGACAGTACTCAACAAATTTGCACCATGAGTTTATGTCAGTTATATTAAGAATTCCGGACAACAAGGACCTCATCGGACTTTGCACAGCAACTATTAATGCATGCCACAACAAAAACACGACCCAAAGTTCCTGAGGGTACCTGCCAAAGAATCTCAGCAACACCAGTAACAGCACTAGGACAATCAATACCGATAAGACTAGCAAGTTCACAGGTTTCAGTTCCGGTAGGCTCCAGAAAAAAGAAGGCTCGAGAAACCGGACGATTGAATGTAGCCCGTACAATTACGCGGGCATTAAGCTGGACCGCTCCGTTAACTACGGGCAGTGGTTGACCAGCCTCTGTCAAGAAACTTAGTGTAAGCACACGAAGATCACAAACAGGTTTGGGTGTGGGCGGCCTAGTGGGGATGCATATTAATTGACCTACAAAGATAATATCTCGGTTTACTATCTGTGGATTTGCAGCAAGAATATCTTCAACAGTTACTCCAAATTTGCGAGCAATACTGACTAGTGTCTCGGTAGGTCTCACTTTATAAAGCTTACCGTCACATTTTCGGGGCGGTCGCGGAATTTGGTCTTCTGTTAAAGGAGTTTTCGCGCGTGTAAACTTATTATTAGCCATAGGGATCATATCCTTTCTAAATATGTTAATACATTATATGGTTTAAGTTAGATTGAAGTGATATGGTGTTTTGCTGATATTGGAGGATGCCAATAACGACAGCAGAGCTAAACGTTGAGCTTTAAAAAGCGAAGATAACGAAGAGTGAGTTATTAGAAAGGATGGTGAAGGAGCATTACTGAACTGACCAAGAAGATAAGTGCACTTGAGTTTAAGTTAGCGAGATGACAGTGTAGAAAGAAGCTTTGAGAATCATGCCGATCATGACCCAGGAGTGAAGAAAGCCCAAAAGCGAGGAGCGGCGAGTAGACTGGCTTCAAATGGTACATTGAGAGACTGGCCGCTCCGACCACAGAGGAAATACCCTAAAGCTAAAGAGTGGCGGGGCGAAAATCAGTAAAGGAATACCTTCAGAGGCTGGCCACTCTGACCCCAATTATAAAGACCCAATAGAACCGCGAGGCAACCGGCAGGAAAAGATAGCAGTAAGAGCCTGGCGGAGAACCCAGGAGAGATAAGACCCTAAAGCAGCCGGTCTGTGACCGTCCGGAAAGAGGGCAGGAGGAACAGTCCGGAGTGACCCCAGAGCCATAGTTTATATTAGTTATTATAGGATATTAAAGACAGCTAGCATAAACTAGCTAATGAAGGGAGGGAATAACTTGACTAAAATCATTATCGACCCTGGTCATGGCGGCCGGGATCCGGGGGCAGTCTGGCCTCCCTACAGAGAAAAAGATTGGGCGTTAGACATTTCCTTGCATCTAGCTGAATCATTATCAAATATGGGTTTTCTGGTTTCCTTAACCAGAGAAACAGACATAACCCTTACTCCCCAGGAGCGCACCATGATAGTTAGAGAAAGTGGAGCAGCTACCTGCATTTCAAACCACATCAATTCCGGAGGCGGGCGGGGAGCTGAGGTAATCCATAGCATTTTCAGTAATGGAAAGCTAGCAGGACACATTCTGGATGAGTTGGTGAAAGCCGGTCAACAACGACGCCGTATCTATTCACGGGAATCCACCACTTATCCTGGCCGTGACCATTTTTTCATGAACCGGGATACAGGAAAAGTAGAAACAGTGATAGTGGAGTATGGTTTTATCGATCATCAAGTAGACCGACAGGCACTAGCTAACCCTACATACCGGCGCCAGTTAGCTTTGGCTACAGCCAAGGGAGTAGCAACATATTTTAACAGGGCAGGTCAGGTAAAGGAGGCTTCCTCAAATATTAGCTCTTTTGCCAGTTGCCTGTCACCAGTGACGCAGAAGATAAGTAGCAGTAAATTAGTGAAAGAGCAGCAGGAATATTATTAAAGCTATACGTCCAGACACAAACCTGTTACCGGGGAGGTGAACTAACTTGGGGAAGTCTATTTTAACAGCTGCTATTAAAAAAATAGAGATCATCAATAAAGCAACTACTGACAACTGGGAGCAATCTATCCGTATCATCCTGGGGGATATTGAGCTTAACAACGACAACCTGGTAGAACTAAGGAAATTTAAGCCTAATGAAGCAGTAATAGTCTGCTTTGAGTCCCAGCAGGTGAATCTTTTTGATCTGCCTTTTGCCGAAAAGCAGGGTGATGCTGACGAAGAATTACCGGAAGATTTAAGTGAAGAAACCCATGAAGATGCCCATATAAAAGCAAATCAACAAGAGATTTACCTGGTAGAAGGGGAGGAAGAAGTAAATCCAGAGGATATTCTGCAAGAGTTTTCTTTTTAAAATTATGGATCATAAATACTGCAGCTATAAAAAAGATAGCTTTAACAAAACAAGGTTACCTATTTTAAGGCGCAAGCCTTAATGAAAAATGCCCACTAATATAATTAGGCCACTGTTAAAACTTTGCTAGTTAACAGTGACCTTTATTTTCTCCTGCTGATAAAATTGTGTAAATGCAAAAACTAATTATATAGGGTAGTTAGAGCCAACATCCCTAGTTCGACTGCTTTTCTATTATTCTCAGTATGTATTCTAAAACAAACATCGCAAAGAAAATAAGTAGTGGCAGATAGGTTTAATATTCTGGTAGCTAATTTATTGCAATAATTACATTTAGTAGTTGTTATTTTCATTATCCTATCTCCCCAGGCATGATTTCTAATATTCAGCATTATATCAGAGATTCTACAAATAATAAACGTTTTTTGAAGAAATTTGTCATTCCTGAAAAGCTAAATTTTTAGGTATTCTAGGGAGTGAAACATTTTGTGTTAGCCACAAAAATAAGAGCTGTTATTTATGAGGTCTCTGAGATTATTTCTTATCTAACTACCTAACTAAATAAGATAGACCTAATGTATTGACCGATTTATGTTTAATTAGTACTAACAAACTAGTTGAAAAAGGGGATCAATTAAATTTACTGCTTAACTTAGTAATTGTCGAGTATAGATAAGCATAGGTTATTGCCCATATTATCTTAATTAAAAAATTAACAATAATTGTAATGATGGGTAAAACTCTGAAAAGTTCAGGTGCAATTACTCTTGGCAGGATAGACACATGTACAATCCACAAAACAAATAGACTACCTAGACATTTAAAGTAAAGATAATCAATTCCTGTTAAACGAAGTATAATTGAAATGATATTACCAATGAAAGTACCTGAAATGAACACCGCAATTAAACCTAGAATAAGTGGAACTGCCGTTATTTCTGTATCAGGCGGAGTTATAAGAACGGCCCCGTAATGGACTACTGTAAATGGTGTAATGATCATGTGGATTTCTATAAGAGTCTATTGCATCAATTTGGTGAGGACGTTCCTAAAGCTTTTGGCACACTTACCTCATTAGCAGGTCATTTCCTAGGAGGAGTTGGTTTAGATTTAACTACTGCAGAAAACCGCTATAAATTAGGAATGGCAGTCGAAAACAAAGCAATTGAAATGTATAGAGTGTTCATTATGGAATCATGGGAGCATCCTGAAATTCGCAAAAGAGCTTTTCACAACATGATTGATGAAGAATTACATTTATTATGGTATAAAGATAATCTTAAACATACTACTTCATTAGTTCAGTAAAAATCATAAGTCACGGCATAGTTAGGAAAATAGTTAAACGGGATTCTATGTGTATTATCAATAAACTAATTAAAAATTTTTCCACTAGGGGATGCAAAATGCATCCCTTAGTTATTTTTCATAATAACAGCAATTTATTATCTTTTGATATGTTAGGGCTTAAGAAGTTTATACAAGCTTTTTGCTGTGGTATTTAACAAATATATAGCTAGCCAAACTGCCAAAGAAAATATGATAAAGAAGTAGTAACAGCAAGTCAAAATATGCCTGGTTGTCAGGGAAGATTCCTCGCAATGGAGCTAGAAAGCCGATATCAGCAATAAATACTAGCGTTAATAATCCTGCTCCCTTAAGGATATGATGTTTAGTGCCCAAATAGGTAAGCATGATAGCTATCATTACGCCAAATGCCCCGCTTAACGCTAAATGGATGAGCCATGACAAAATATATCCCTCTAATGTAAAATTATTCATTAAGTGACCGGTAAAAATTCCGCCACCAATAGCAATGATGCATAACTTACAAATATTAGCTGCAAATAATATCATGCTGATTAATCCCATGATAATACCGGCAATTATTCCACTTACTGCCCCTGCAGTAATGCGATCAGACATAAGAAAGCCTCCTTACAATATTTAACCCTTCCAGTTTTCCAGCAGGTTGAAAAAGAACCCCATGGAAATGACCCATATAGAAGCCCCGATCAGTTGACTTACAGCCGTCACTGAGGGAATTTCCTCCAATGAAGGTATCCTGTACATGATGGTCGCTGCATATATGGCAACCATAGGGCAATACCCGCAACCCATGATTTAATTGGCAGAAAGCTTGATTTGATATGGGGGATTAAAAATGCAAAGACCATCCCCAAAAAACCAAGAAAGAGGAAAGCTATAACTACAGATAAAATCATTTCCCAATTATTTTCTGGTGTTCGACGAAATACAAAACCAGCGACAAAATCCCCATACAATAGTGTGGAAAGGTGAAGTGCATACCTTGCAAAAAAATTCCACCCTATCGCAAGTACCCCTGCCATTAGTCCGCTGTTAGGCCTTTCATAAACCTGTCTGCTAAAATAGCTTTAATCATTGTACTCCTCCTTTGAAAGCTATAATCCATAAAAAATTGGGCAAATAAAGATGTGCATTTAATAGAATGCCTCATTTAAAGAGGCTCCCCATAAATTGGCACGGTGTTAATCCAACCCTTGACCTTCCCGTACCGGAGGAAAACTTCATGCAAATCTAGTTCATCACTAAACAGCTCAAAAGTCAGCTTGCGCAGGCCGTCATTGCGGATAGTCTCAATCACCGCCCGAATGTGCAAGTCAATAGCATTTTGGATGCCGTTTAAAATTGTTAGGTACATAAAACGGTCTTCGATGGCTTCCGGCTCAACCCGCACGGAGATAGAGCTAGGGGGTTGTTTCGGCAGTGGCACTTCATATTTTAGGGCCAAATCCTCCAAGGTTTTAGCTTGTTTTTTCAGTGTAGCTTCACCTTGCTGTAGAATGGCCCGAAACTCAATATCATGGGCGAAGCCAAGGAACAACTGGGTCAACTGCAGCTGGTGGTAGCGCTGGCCGATGTGGTCTAATAGATGAAAAGCCTCACTTGTAGTCAGTGGTTCATTTTTCACAGGTTGGGCAGTCTTATAGGCAGGCGGCTCGTCCATATACCCTTTCAGCTTGCCATATTTATACAGTACTTCAAAATCGTCCACATGACTCTTTAAATCTTCCCGGAGGACTTGCCTGACATTGTCGTTTGTTGTGCTTGAACGGTAGGCGGTGGCCAGAAAAAACAACTCAGCAGTCATGTCGTTAAATACTCGTCTGAAAATTAAATCATCGGTAAATTCGTTGAGCTTAAAGGAACTCTTAAAATCTCTGGGTGGCCTTTTCGGAACCTTCACCTTTAGCTTTGCAGTAGTTGTTTCATACCTTTTTATTTGAGCGCTCCAAGTAATGATAAATTTAGCCAAAAGCAGGTTGAAGTCCTGGTCATGGATAAAATTCTTAAATAATTGAATTGTTTCCAGGCTGTTGTACCGGACCCGCAAGGCATTCCAGAGATTAAAAGCTTCTTGAATATCCAATTGTTCTTGCTTGCCTCGTGGCTTCTTAAAAATAGAAAAGCCCATAGTTTACCTCCGTCTATAAGTAACTAATTCTGTTCCTTGTTTTGTTTTTATTTACAAAGCTATCACCTCAAGGCAATCTGTCCGATGCGCAGGTATGCCCAGGCAGAGACACTATACCAAACAACAAAAACAACAGGGGCAAGGTATTTTTGGATACCTATCACTTCAAATAAGCCAAACTGAGTCATCACCTGTCCTACAGCTACATTCAAAAGGGAAAAAGCCAGGATGTAAGGCACTAAAAATGCCTTTCTCACCGGCAAGAAATAAAAGAAAATCATAAACGTAAACATCCAAGTAATCGGTGTCCAAATAGAAAAGTAGACAAAGACATTAAATACGCCCATATTCTTATCTGGATTAAGTTTAAGTGGGTAAGAATGATCACCACGATAGTATCTCCCATTCCTCCGAACATCAGGCTATAGATAAAAAGCGTTTATAAACCTCCCTGGGTATGAGAATCACAGTGGTTATCCCTGTAAGCATGGCGAAAATAAAGTAAATTATATTTGTATCAAACATATTGGTAAGCATAACGAGCCCTCCTTTATTGTCATATGACCCAGATGCTGTTTACTGTTGGGTGTTTGTGCAGGGAGAAGATCATATCACCTCCTCCTTTTTGCCATGAGTGTTAATGATGATTATGCTAATGAGAAGACCATTTCTTATAGACCTTGATCGGTGTTCATCCTTATTATCCTCATATTATTATTATTATTATTATTATTATGCGGTTACCTTGATTGTTTTAGTTTTTCTATATGGCAAATGTGTCCTATGGCAAAAGCATTGCCCATTTTCTTTCATAAAGAGTGAATTTTCTAAGAGTGCAACCTTTTTATGTTTTAAGAAACCACAAAAAACCATTGCTGTCCTGATAGAAATTAGCTAACAATTTTATCCTAACCGTAAATAAAATTTCCCATACATACACATGCATGAATTTAGACAGCAAGGTTAAAGGAAGGATACTGCGAAAAAATGACATGACTTTCATCGCTTAACTATTTTCAGGATAATTTGTAGAAATACTAAACAAATTATCATTGGTCGAATAATATCCAACCAATAAAGTCAAACTTAAATATATAGTAGGTTTGGATAACTATGACATGACAACATCTTGAGAATAATTAAGCTTTACTCATAAAAATTATGTGAAGCTATGGATTGGCACTATCTTTAAAGCTGTGTTTAGGAAAAAACTCCTGGTAGCCATACTAGCTCAGAAGGCAGATAAAGGAGAGAGATTAATGTGTTAATTGATTTAAAAGACAGGTTTGCCCGGGGTTTGGTAGCCGGTCTGATTGCCACAGTCATCTTGGCAGCATTAAACTTATTTAATTTTCATGTACTGGAACTTACAGACCACCGGTATTATAATTTTGCGTCAGTCTTAATTTTCGGCAGAAAAGCCGATGCCCTTGGGGAGCTTGTAGTTAGTCAACTTGCCCAACTTGGATTTGGTACAGCCATGGGTATAGTTTTTGCTTATTTTATTATTGGTGCAGAAAGCAGGAACTATCTATTAAAAGGACTTCTTTGGGGGCCGACAATCGAGTTAAGTTCATTTGCCTTTGCCAATACAATTCCCCTGGAACCCCTTTTGCCTATCACTCTCCAGACTGTAATTTCCATGGCAATTACTTCATCAATTTGGGGCATTATCCTGGCGCGGGGATTATATATCTTGGATAAGCGATATGATACGGAGAAGAGAGAAGAAAAGGCAGAGAAATTGAACCAGCAGGTCATTGTTAAGAGAAAGATTCTGTCACCTGCTCCAGCTATGAAGCCTCATACGTTTAATAGAGACTTTAAGCTATTGGCACCTGTTTCAATAAATGATCATTTAAGTAATAAAACAAAAAAAGGAACAAAAAAAGGATTCAAGAAACCCCAAAAGATTTAGGGAACTGAAGCCATGATAATTTGATAAAGCTACTTCTTCAGTAAGGTTAGTTGGCTCACTAAGTCCAGGCAATGGTTACCAGCAGCATGAATCTGTAAAAATAAGTAGCTTAGAAATACTGGTATTGCCTGATAGTTATCTCATATATTTTAAGCTACTCATCTTTTGACAAGATGTGTTTAGTAATCAGAATTTGTAGTGACTCTAGAATTTCCTGATTTTCAATAATATTGTGGTTTAGATTTTTTAATAGCTTATTTTGTTCTAATAAAAGTTCATTTTGCCTAATAATGTTCGAATTTATTTCCTTTAAGATTTCCAAATGGTTGCCATTTGCTCCCAATGATACCACCCCAATAATATAATATGTATAGGTCAACAAAGGTGGAATACTGGTAATAGAACTTTAGTAATTTAAGTAAACTAAGAGGTTGACAAGAGATAGTTAGCAGATAAACAAATTCTTTAAATAGCCTCTCGGAATTCAAAGGGAGAAAACACAACCAAATGGTAGAGTGTGGTAAAAAAGTCTAAAATTTAATTGGAAATTATCATCTACTGAA
>Ga0208490_101035_pt1 | contig 11962 bp, 12 predicted proteins | sample SubbioAug_CSWold_FD_184818 | JGI IMG/M metagenome (GOLD analysis project Ga0208490, IMG submission 184818) | Serpentinite rock and fluid subsurface biosphere microbial communities from McLaughlin Reserve, California, USA - CR11Aug_CSWold (SPAdes) | ecosystem: Environmental > Terrestrial > Deep...
ATAACATTAGAAAATAACAAGGATGAAGTAAATTCATTAAATGTATTTCCAGTTCCTGATGGCGATACTGGAACTAACATGCTACTAACAATAAAATCTGCATTAAAACAAGCTCTGAGCATAGAAGAAAACAATGCTTCCAAAGTAGCTCAAGCTGCTAGCCAGGGATCTTTAATGGGTGCTAGAGGTAATTCTGGAGTTATATTATCACAGCTTTTTAGAGGTTTTGCCAATGGATTAGAAGATAAAGAAGAAATTGACATTGAAACCTTGGCTAAAGCTCTAAAAAAGGCAGCAGATACTGCATATAAGGCTGTTATGAAACCAACTGAAGGAACTATCTTAACAGTTGCTAGAGAATGTGGAGAAAAGGCTATGTCAATTTACACTCAAGAGTCTGACATGGTTATATTTTTAGAAAAGATAATTAAACATGGCAATGAAATCTTAGAAAAGACTCCGGACATGTTACCTGTGTTAAAACAGGCTGGTGTTGTAGATGCTGGGGGTAAAGGATTATTATATATTTTAACAGGTGCATATAATGCACTGGCAGATGAAACCAGCGCATTAACATTAAAAAAAGAAGCAATGCCTGTTGTTGTAGATAGAAAAAGAAGGGAACACATAGATACTGATGATTTTGAGTTTGGTTATTGTACAGAGTTTATGATAAACACCAGTTTTTCAGATATTGAAACATTTAGAGAAGAGATTTCAGAACATGGGGACTCCCTATTAGTAGTTGGTGGACAAGGAATTATTAAGGTTCATATTCACACAAATAATCCAGGTCAAATACTTGAAAAAGCATTATTGTTGGGAGATCTTAGCGATATAAAAATTGATAATATGAGATACCAGCATGAAGAAGTTTTGTTAAAAGATGAGTTACTGCAAAGAGAACTGGATAAGGAACAGTTAGCAGATTTGAAAGAAGATAAGAAGTACTCTGTAGTGGCCATTTCCATGGGGGAAGGTATTGATGAACTTTTTAAAGATTTAAATGTTGACATGATAGTATCTGGTGGTCAAACTATGAATCCTAGCACTGAAGACATTTTATCTGCAATTAATAAAACAAATGGAGAGCATGTTATAATTCTTCCAAATAACAGTAATATTATTCTTGCCGCAGAGCAAACAAAACACTTAAGTGATAGAAATATAAGTGTTGTACCAACAAAGACAATACCTCAAGGTATTGCTGCAATGTTAGTATTAAATGAGGATACTGAACTAATAGAAAATCTAGATATGATGAATAAATCCATCGGTAATGTAACCACTGGACAAGTAACTTTTGCCGTAAGAGATACAGAATTTAATGGTAAAGGTATTAAGAAGGATGATATCATAGGATTGTCTGAAAAAGATATTCTTGCCTCTGGAAGTACAGTTAAACAGGTTTCTGTGGAATTATTGGAACAACTAGTAGATGATGATAAATCAATAATTACTATTATTTATGGAAGCGACATAAATGAAGAAGAAGCCAATGACTTAGTATCAGCTCTGCAAGAAATTTATGAAGATTTTGATATTGAATTATTATACGGCGGTCAACCTTTGTATTACTATATATTTGCAATAGAATAAACATAGCCCTACCACTTAGGTAGGGTTTCCTTTATTGGAGGTGTAGAAAGTGGATTTAAATATTGACATTCAATATATTAAAGGTGTAGGTCCCAAAAGAGGATATAGCTTGAGACGATTAGGAATAAATAATTTAAGAGATTTGCTCCTACATTTTCCAAGAGAGTTTGAAGACCAAACTCTAGTTAGAAACTTTTCTGATGCCATACCATCAGAAAAAAATGCATTTGTACTAGAGGTTACAGCAAAACCGTCTATTACTAGACCAAGAAATGGGTTGACCATATTAAAGGTTCCAGTTACTGACCAAACAACTGAGGGAAACTTAATATGGTTTAATCAGGATTACCTGAAAGATCGATTTAAAATAGGTGAAAAATATTTCGTTTATGGAAAATACACTGCGAATAAATTTGAAAGACAAGTTCAAAATCCTGAATTTAAGCCTTACAATGATAAAATTGAACTAACGGGTTTGACTCCAATTTATAGGTTGACTCAAGGAATTAGCAATAAAGAAATGACAAATATCATACAAAAGAACCTAACTCCAAATATAAACCTATTTAAACCAACTTTACCTGAGTATTTAAGGATTAAGTATAACCTTTTAGATACTTCTGAGAGTATAGTAAATATGCATAATCCAAAGAATTATACTGAATATGAGAAGGCAAGAAGAACACTTGCATACGAGGAATTATTGGTATTACAACTTGGATTATTAATGATTAAGCATAATAACACATCCCTAAATGAAGGAATTAGTTTTCATGTAAAAGATGAAATATATGATTTTATTAATAATCTGCCATTTACATTAACCAGCGCACAAAATAAAGTTGTCAAAGAAATACTTCAAGATATGACTAAACCATTAATAATGAATAGATTAGTGCAAGGGGATGTTGGTTCTGGAAAGACAATTATTGGGATAATATCCATGTATAATGCAGTATTAAATGGATATCAGGCAGCCATGATGGCTCCTACAGAAATTCTTGCCCAACAACACTTTGTGAGTTTGAAAGAAGTTTTTAAATATAAAAGCATAAATATTGAACTTTTATCAGGTAGCATGACTAAAAAGAATAAAGATAGGGTATTAACTGATTTAGTAGAAGGAAAGATTGACATTCTAGTAGGAACCCATGCTATTATTCAAGAGGGTGTAACTTTTAATAATCTGGGAATTACAATAACTGATGAGCAACATCGATTTGGAGTAAAACAAAGATTAAATCTTGTTGGTAAGGGTAAAAATCCAGATGTTTTGGTTATGACAGCTACTCCAATTCCAAGGACTCTAGCTTTGATACTCTATGGTGATTTAGATATTTCTATAATAGATAGTTTACCTCCTGGAAGACAAAAAATTGAAACCTATGCTGTAGGTAGTGACTATGAAGAAAGGACACTTGGCTTTGTATCTAAGCAGATAGAAGAAGGTAGACAAGCTTACATAGTCTGTCCTTTAATTGAAGAAAATGAAGAACTAGACATTCAATCTGCACAAGAACTGTACCATCGATTAAAGGATGGTGTTTTTAAGGATTATAAGGTAGCTCTATTACATGGTAAAATGAAACAAAGAGAAAAAGATGAAGTTATGATGGACTTCAAAGATAATAAAATCCAAATACTTATTTCAACTACTGTTATAGAAGTCGGTGTAAATGTTCCTAACGCAAATATTATGGTTGTTGTAAATGCTGAAAGATTTGGTCTTGCACAGTTACATCAATTAAGAGGAAGAGTAGGTAGAGGAGAGTATAAGTCATATTGTATCCTTGTTAATGATTCGGTAAATAAAATATCTAGGGAAAGAATGAGAATACTTCAAAGTAGTTCTGATGGTTTTAAAATATCGGAGAAAGACTTAGAGTTAAGAGGACCTGGAGAATTTTTCGGAACAAAGCAACATGGATTGCCTGAACTTAAGGTTGCTAATTTATTTAGAGATATGGACCTTCTAAAATTTGCTCAAGATGATGCATTTGAAATAATTTCAAATAAAGGATTTAAAAACAATAGACAATACCTTGGTCTATTGAATAGAATAGCCGATTTATGGCGTGGAATTAATGATAGTATAATTACAAGTTAGATTAAAGAAGGTGTTAAAAATGAGAGTAATTTCAGGAATTAGAAAAGGACACAAGTTGGTCTCACCTAAAAACATGGAGATTAGACCAACAGAGGATCGAGTTAAGGAATCAATGTTTAATATTTTAGGTAAAATAACCGATGATACTGTTGTTTTGGATTTATTTGCAGGTACAGGTGGGATTGGAATTGAGTTCCTAAGTAGAGGTGCAAGGAAAGCATATTTTGTAGATAAATCCAAGGATGCAATGGAACTAATTAAGATAAACATTTCAAAGACAAGATTTGATGATAAAGCTATTTTAATACAAAAAGATGCAGTATCTTCAATAAGTGCTCTAGAAATAAAAGAGAATTATTATGATTATATATTTATTGATCCCCCCTACAAAGAGGTTGATTTATTTCACAAAATATTAAAGGCAATTTCAATATCTAAGTTGATAAATGAAAAGACTATAATTATTATTGAACATGATAAAGAATTAACATTAAATGAAATTTATGGTAAAATAATACAAACAGATCATAGAAAATATGGCAGTAAGTGTATGACATACTATAAATTAAATGAGGTGGAATAATGAAGGTAATATATCCAGGCAGCTTTGATCCCATTACTTATGGTCACTTAGATATTATAAAGAGATGCTCAGAAAAATTTGATGAAGTAGTTATAGCTGTTTTGAATAACACTAAAAAACAAAGTGTATTTACTGTATATGAAAGAATAGAACTTATTAAAGAAGCCACAAAAGATTTCGATAATATAGAAGTTGATCACTTCCAAGGTCTATTAACAGAATATGCAAAGAAAAAAGGGTGTAGCAACATTATTAGAGGATTAAGAGCTGTTTCAGATTTCGAGTATGAAATGCAAATGGCACTGGTTAATAGGAAAATTTACCCTTCTTTGGAAACCTATTTTATGGTATCATCAAGTAAAGTATCTTTTTTAAGCTCTAGTATCGTTAAAGAGATAGCTTCATTAGATGGAGACATCTCGTGTTTTGTTCCAAAGATTGTTGAAGATGCTTTGAAGGGAAAATATAAAGGAGGTTTAAAATAATGGATTTATTAGCTTTAATTGATGAAGTTGAAGATATTTTAGAAGCTGGTACTTCGGTACCTCTAACAAATAAAGTAATGGTTAATCGTGAAGAAGTACTTGATTTAATACAGGAAATAAGAATTAAATTACCAGATGAAATAAAACAGGCAGCTTGGATTAAAGAAGAAAGACAAAGGATTATAGAAGAAGCTCAAAAAACAGCTGATTCCTTACTTAGTGAAGCTGAAACTAAACTTGAAACTTTAATAGAAAAAGAAGAAGTTTATAAACAAGCAGTGGAAAAGGGAGACGATATAGTTAAAAGAGCACAGTTAAATTCAGAAGAACTAATGGTTGGGGCTAAAGAATATGCTGACGAATTACTATATGAAGCTCAAGAGCATTTTAAAGAGATTATACACATGCTAAATGAAAACAGAAGAGAACTAATGAATAAAGGCAAATAGTACCCACAAAGGTACTATTTTTTTGTGTAAATCGTATTTATGTAATCATAGTCAGATTTAACAAGTGCTTTGTTTATACCATAGTAAAATACATTGGTTGCTAAAATTTCCTTTTCTAATATATTTAAATCCTCTTGATTTGATAAAGATTTTGAAGTTGAAAACTTAGTTATTATTTCCACATCAGAATTTTCTTTGATTTTATTTATAATTTCAAATCCTTTTTTATTACTACCAAGTATTCTTATAAACGAAGGTTTCATTATTTTGGCACTTGAAATCATCTCTTTATCTATATCAAGTAACATATGAACCAATAATCTACGGATTCTAGAAGAAGTTATTCTTTTGGAAGAAGCACTTTTTATTAACTCTTCAATTGTATATTCAATAAGTTCTATGTTTTTTAACCTGTTTTCCATTCCAATTTCAACATCAAAATATTGAGACAATCGATCTTCACCAATTGATAAAAGTAAATAACCTAAAATATCTTTATAATTCTCAATTGTATTAAAATTTTTGTATTTATTAAGAAATTCAACTAAAATTTCATAACTAGGCTTTGGTAAAAGCGCTTCTGCTTTATCTAATCCTTCAGCTAGGATTAGATTTCTTATAGCTGTAGCTGAAGCAATTTCTACATCTGTGGACAAATCATTGTATTCACTGCCTATTCTTGAAAATGTAATGGGGGTAATTGTAGAATTTAATGATTTTAACGCTTTTAAATACTCAATTCCAAGAATATTATTTGATTTTGATACTATATCAGAATAATTATAATCTACATCTTTTAAAACAAAATCTAAAGCTACTGACCTTGATTGGGCAAAAGACATTCCACTGGACAAGTGATTTTTTAAAACAATTTTAAATTCTTCTGACTCGTTGACTAATACATTAGCAATCCTATCTAAAGGTTCAATAATACCTACTTCGCATCCAAAACCCAAGTAATCTACACAATTTAGGGAATTTAGAATTTTTACACCACCAAGAGCGAATAGTTCAGCAGAGCTTACGGCATAAACAACTGGAAGCTCTATTACTAAATCTATCCCATTCTCGATAGCCATCTTTGCTCTTGACCATTTATCAATAATGGCTGGTTCTCCTCGTTGTACAAAGGAACCACTCATAATAGCTATAGTATGAGTAGCTGAACTTAACTCTTTAGATTTATTTAAATGAAGCAAGTGCCCTTTATGAAACGGATTGTATTCTGTTATAAACCCTATTATTCTCATCTTTTCATCCTCCAGACTTAAAATAATAATACCATTGTATGTAAGTATATTCAATTATTTAAATACTAATAAAGATTAAGGTAAATTTTAGTTGGTTTAATCTGTTGATTTTTTAACATAAATATAATACTATTGTTATAGAAAAACAAATTAGGAGGTTATTAGATGAAAGTATTAGTAATCAACTGCGGAAGTTCTTCATTAAAGTATCAACTAATTGATATGACTGACGAGAGCGTTCTGGCGAAGGGACTAGTAGAGAGAATTGGTATTGAAGGGGCAAGGATAAAACACGATACTACTGGAAAAGAAAGAGTTGTTATTGAAGAGCCAATGGATGATCACAAAAGGGCTTTAGAATTGGTTTTAGGAGTATTAGTTGACAAGGAGCACGGTGCACTTGAATCAATGGATGAAATTGGCGCTGTAGGGCACCGAGTTGTGCATGGTGGAGAAGACTTTGCTTCTTCAGTTATTATAAATGAAGCTGTTATGGATGCTTTGAATAGGAATATAGAGCTAGCTCCATTACACAACCCACCAAATATTATGGGAATTGAAGCTTGTAAAGAATTGATGCCAAATATTCCAATGGTTGGAGTTTTTGACACTGCATTCCATCAAACCATTCCAGCTGAAAACTATATTTATCCAATACCATATGAGTATTATGATAAATACAAAATCAGAAGATATGGTTTCCATGGTACATCTCATAAGTATGTATCCTTAAGAGCTGCTGAGATTCTAGGGAAAGATGTAAAAGATCTTAATATTGTAACTTGTCATTTAGGTAATGGATCAAGCGTAACTGCTATTGAAGGTGGTAAGTCAATAGACACTTCCATGGGATTTACTCCTTTAGAAGGCTTAGCAATGGGAACTAGATCAGGTGACATTGACCCAGCAATAATTCCATTTTTGATGGATAAGGAAGGTATGTCTTTTGAAGAGGTTAACAATATGTTGAACAAAAAATCTGGTGTATTAGGGATTTCTGGATTAAGTAGTGACTTTAGAGATTTAGAAATTGCTGCTGAGGAAGGTCATGAAAGAGCTAAACTTGCACTTCAAGTGTTTACCAATAGAGTTAAAAAATATATAGCAGCTTATGCAGCTCAAATGTGTAGAATTGATGTTTTAGTATTTACTGCTGGCATTGGTGAGAACTCTGACATAATACGTAAAATGGTTTGTGAAGGATTAGAGTGCATAAATATTAGAATAGACAATGAGTTAAATAAAGTAAGAGGAAAAGAAGCAGTGGTTAGCAAGGATTTAGCAAGTGCAACAATAATGGTAATACCAACAAATGAGGAACTTATGATCGCAAGAGATACTCTAGAACTTGTTAAGTAAGTATTTGTTGACAAAAAGAAACCTCATATATATAATAGTAGTGTTAGTCTAAGAGGTGACAAAGATGTTAATCAATTTATCAAAATTTGTTGATAGCTCAGAATCTGTTCTCAAGTTTTCTAAAGAAATCGAGAGAATAGATGATCCAATCCTTAATGGTGAAGATATTCTTTTTCCAATAAGGACAACTGGTGAAATATATAAGGTTGATGGAGAATTACAGTATTATATAAGTGGATTTTTTACTTATGTTTCAAATTGTGATAGATGCCTTATTGAAACCAAACAAAATTTGAGTTTTACATCAACAGGAAAATTAATAAAAGCTCCAGGGAACGGAAATGACAGTGAAGAATCTGACGAGGTTATCTATTACAATGATGATGAATTAAACCTCAAAGAGTACATTTGGAATCAAGTTGTTAGTTCCCTACCAATGAAGAATTTATGCAGTGAGAATTGCAAAGGTCTATGCCCGAAATGTGGAACAGATCTAAATACACAAAAGTGTCAATGCGATACTTCAAATGTAGACTTGCGATTCGAAAAGTTAAGGGAACTTTCTCTAAATGATTAAGGAGGTGTTTTAAATGGCAGTACCAAAAAGGAAAACTTCGAAAGCAAGAAGAGACAAAAGAAGAGCCTCTTCTTACAGACTAAATAAAACTACAGTTGTAGAATGTCCGCAATGTCATGAGGCTAAACAACCACATAGAGTTTGTAGAAACTGTGGATATTACAAAAGCAGAGAAGTAATTGTAGTCGAGTAAATAGAAAAGATAGTGATTAGCTTCACTATCTTTTTTTTATATGGTAAAATGTATTTAATATGACTACTTTAATGTGAGGGATAATATGAAAATTATAATTGATGGTATGGGAGGGGACAATGCACCAGAAGCTACAGTAAAAGGTGCAGTAGATGCAATAAATCAGTTTGGAATTAGCATCATTATCACTGGTCCTGAGGAGTTGCTTAAAAAAGAACTATTAAAACACCAGTATGATAAAGAAAAAATTGAAATTCTAAATGCTAATGATGTCATAAACAACGATGATGATCCTGCTATTGCAATAAGAAAAAAGAAAGATAGCTCTCTTGTTGTTGGACTTAATGCTCTAAAAGATGGTTTAGGGGATGGTATTATTTCAGCTGGAAATACTGGAGCTTTACTTGCAGGGGGATTATTTATTGTAAAGAGAATTCAAGGAATAGATAGAGCTGCTATCACACTCTTATATCCAACCCTTAAAGGTGCTTCTTTACTGCTTGATGCAGGTGCAAATATGGACTCTAAACCAGAGTATTTGAAACAGTTTGCTATAATGGGTTCAATTTATATGGAAGAGGTTATGGGCAAAGTTAATCCAAAAGTTGGTCTTATAAATGTGGGAACAGAAGATTCAAAAGGAAATCAACTTGCAAAAGAGTCTTTTCAACTAATGAAAGATTCACCAATTAACTTTGTTGGTAATATAGAGGGTAGAGACATCCCCACTGGTGAAGTAGATGTAATGGTATGTGACGGTTTTGTTGGCAATATTGTCTTAAAGCTAACTGAAGGATTATCATCCTCAATTTTTAGCTTGTTAAAAAAGGCGTTTTTAAGTAATATGAAATCAAAGATTGGTGCCCTTTTACTAAAAGGTGAAATGGGAGGATTAAAAAAGACAATGGATTATAGGGAATATGGTGGAGCTCCTTTACTTGGAACCTCTAAACCTGTAGTAAAAGCACATGGCAGCTCTGATGCTTATGCAATTAAAAATGGTATTGGGCAGCTGAAACTGTTTATTGAAAAAGATGTTATAAAGGCAATAGAAAATAAATTAAAAACAATGGAGGAATAAGATGTTAACACAAAAAATTATTAAGATTATCGCTACTCAGTTTAATGTAGACGAAAGCATTATTACTATGGAGACTTCATTTAAAGATGATTTAAATGCAGATTCTCTTGATTTGGTTGAATTAGTGATGGCATTGGAAGATGAGTTTGAACTTGAAGTCGAAGATGAGCAAGTAGAAAATATTAAAACTGTTGGAGATGCAAAGAATTATATAAAAAGTAAGCTTAATTAAGATAAACTACTCGGGGGAGTTAATATGATAGATGAAAATAAAAAAGAAAGAATTTTAGAACTTCAGAATAGCCTCGAGTATTATTTTGATGATTTAGAACTATTGGAAACAGCTCTCACCCATAGTTCATACGCTAACGAACATAACTTACACCCAAGTAAAAGCAATCAAAGACTTGAGTTTTTAGGCGACACTGTAATTAATCTTGTAGTTAGTCAATACCTTTACCAAAAGTATCCATTTTACCCTGAAGGTGAGCTTACAAAAATAAGAGCGAAGGTAGTTTGTGAGTCTTCTTTAGCCCTTGCTGCAAAAAAGATAAAAATCGGAGAATATTTGCTTTTAGGTAAAGGAGAAGAAACAACTGGGGGAAGAAAGAGAGATTCTATTTTAGCTGATGCCAGTGAATCAATAACAGGAGCTATATTTTTAGATAGCGATTACGAAACAGTTACTAAATTTCTAATTAACAACTTTGAAAAAGATATAGTCAAGGCAGTTGCTAAAGGAAACTTATTTGTAGACTACAAAACACAATTACAAGAACAACTTCAAAAGATTACTAAATCAAAAATTTCTTATAAAGTTACTAAAGAAGAAGGACCTGATCATAACAAATTGTTCTATGTGGATGTATTGGTTGGAAGTGATGTTATTGGCTCTGGAATAGGTAGGAATAAAAAAGAATCAGAGCAACTAGCGGCAAAAGAAGCACTAATATTAATGGGAGAAGATTATGAGTAGACATTATATAATACCAGTTTTTGTACCTCATTTTGGTTGTCCTCATGATTGTGTATTTTGCAATCAAAAAAAAATTACTGGTCTTTCTACTAATGTGACAAGAAATAATGTGGTTGAAATGATTGAATCTCACCTTTTGACCTTTAAAGATAAGGGAATAATAGAAGTGGCATTTTATGGAGGTAGTTTTACTGCAATAGATATCCCTACTCAAGAAATGTTGCTTTCAGTTGCTTATGAATATAAATCAAAAGGATTAATAAATAAGATCAGATTATCGACTCGACCTGATGCAATTAGTGTAGATATTCTTAAGCTTCTAAAGAGGTATGGCGTGGATATAATTGAAATAGGTGTTCAATCATTGGATGAGGATGTACTTAAACTAAGTGAAAGAGGTCATAATATAGAAGCTATTTACAATTCCTCTAAACTTATTGTTGAAAATGGTTTTTCATTGGGACTACAAATGATGCTGGGATTACCTGGAGATAATGAAAAAAAAGCACTAAAAACTGCTCGTAAAATAATTGAAATTAAACCAGATTTTATAAGAATATATCCTACTTTGGTAATAAAAAATACTATGCTAAATTCAATGTATGAAAAGGGTGAGTATGTTCCCATTTCCTTAGATGAAGCAGTTAGAATATCAGGTAAAATTCTTATGGCTTGCACTTTGGCTAATATTAGTGTAATTCGCATAGGACTACAACCAACAGACAACATACAGTTAGGTAAGGATGTTGTGGCTGGACCATTTCATCCATCATTTAGACAACTTGTTGAAACTTGGATGTACAATTTGTTATTAAAAGATTACTTTGAAGTTAATAGAGAAAATATTAAAGATAGAAACATGACAATTCATACATCAAATAAAATTCTGTCTGCTATTGTCGGGCAAAAGGGAGAAAACAAAAAAAAGATTATTGAGAATTACAATCTAAAAGATTTAAAGATGTTTGGAAGTAAAAATGAAAGTAATTTGATTAGAATTGTTTATGATAATACAATAGATGAGATTGATGTTAAGAGAACAATAGCTGATTATATGTTAATAAACCCATTATAAAGGTTTCCCTTTGGAAGCCTTTTAATTCAGATTTTAAAGTGAAATGAGGTGAATGTATGTATCTTAAAAAAGTTGATATTCAAGGTTTTAAATCTTTTGCTGAGAAAACTGAAGTGGAGTTTAAAAGCAGAGTAACTGCTATAGTTGGACCAAATGGTAGTGGAAAAAGCAATATTGCTGATGCCATTAGATGGGTTTTAGGTGAACAAAGTGTTAAAAGCCTTCGCG
>Ga0208490_101036_pt1 | contig 11961 bp, 12 predicted proteins | sample SubbioAug_CSWold_FD_184818 | JGI IMG/M metagenome (GOLD analysis project Ga0208490, IMG submission 184818) | Serpentinite rock and fluid subsurface biosphere microbial communities from McLaughlin Reserve, California, USA - CR11Aug_CSWold (SPAdes) | ecosystem: Environmental > Terrestrial > Deep...
CTTTATCAGCAGGGCTTACCGTAAAAGCTTTATCAAGCGCAAGCCCAGAGTGGTAGTTTGTGTTCCCTCTGGGGTTACCGCCGTTGAAGAACGTGCCGTCAAGGAAGCCACCGAAAAAGCCGGTGCCCGGGAGGTTCATTTAATTGAAGAACCCATGGCTGCTGCCATCGGTGCCGGCCTCCCTGTGGAAGAGCCCAACGGCAGCATGATTGTGGATATCGGCGGGGGAACAACTGATGTGGCGATTATTGCTTTAGGGGGAATCGTCACCCACCGTGCCATTCGGATTGGCGGAGACGAGATGGATGAGTCCATTACCCACTATATCAAGCGTAAATACAATCTCATGGTGGGAGAACGGACTGCTGAAGGAATAAAGATTACCATTGGCTCAGCTCTCCCTGAGGACGAGGGCAGAACCATGGACATAAGGGGAAGGGACCTGGTAACTGGCCTGCCCAAGACCTTGGAGATTACTGCCGGCGAAATCAACAAAGCCATGCACGACCCCATTAACAGCATCATAGAAGCCATTAAAATTACCCTGGAGAAGACTCCTCCTGAACTAGCTGCCGATATAATGGATCGGGGTATTGTCATGACTGGGGGCGGTGCCCTGCTGGATGGGTTTGACCGCCTTATTATCAAAGAAACTGGCATGCCTGTGGTTATCGCCGAGAATCCCCTGGATTGTGTAGTCTTAGGGGCGGGCAAGGTTCTCAAGGAAATAGACCTTCTCCGCAGGGTGTCTCTTAACAACAAGCGCTAATTATTTGGATGGATGGGAGGGGATAAAGTGCTAAATATGCACCCCCAGCGGCAAAGAGCAGTAAATGCTATTCTGGTCGTTATCTTGCTCAGTATTTTGATGAGCCTGAGCACCAACAGCCCTGCCCGGATTCAAAGTCTGCAGAACCTCTTTGCCCAGGCACTTTATCCTTTTCAGTTTGGCGCCAGTTGGGTGACCGGAACCGTCACCTCTGGCTGGGAATTTGTTGTGGATGTACGCAACGTTTTTCAGGAGAACCAGAGGTTAAAGGTATTGGTTGAGAAATATACAGGTATCGAGCACCAGCTCACCGAGGTAAGGTTGGCCAACCGAAGGTTAAGGGAACTGCTGGCCTTTCAAGAGGAAGCCCAGTTCAGTGTAACCCCAGCTCAGGTGATTGGCCGCAATCCCTCGTCGTGGTTTTCGACCATTACCATCGATAGGGGTTCATTCCACGGCATCCAAGTGGACATGCCTGTGGTAAACCATCAGGGCCTTGTGGGCAAGGTAATTCAGGTCAGCACCTATTCCAGCAAGGTCCAGCTGATCATCAGTTCAGAAAGCGGAACCAGCGGCATCGTCCAGCGCACCAGGGACAATGGTGTTGTCATCGGCCTTTCCATTCCAGTGGGTTACTGTCGCATTACCCGCCTGCCTGTAGGCTCTGAGGTGGAGCTGGGCGATTTAATCATCTCCTCTGACCTGACCGGAGTTTTCCCCCGGGGTCTGGTGATTGGCCGGGTTGTAGAGGTTGACATTGATTATGTTACTCTAGAACGCAGTGCCCTTATCAAGCCGGAGGTTGATTTTGAACGGTTGGAAGAGGTTCTTGTCATCACCAACTATGAAAGGAAACTGGACTGATGCTGCCCTTTTTCTTGCAGTTTGCTGGGGTACTGGCAGCGGTTCTTCTTCAGGGCAGTGTCTTGCCAGTAATAGTGCCCTGGCTTCCTTTTAACCCCGCCCTGATTCTGCTTGTATTTGCCTCCTTCAAGACCCCCCGTAATCGGCTCCTGGCTCTGGCCCTGTGGGCAGGCTTATTGCAGGATGTCATGTACGGTGAGGTTCTGGGGCTTTCAATGTTGGGTCTCTACTTGGGTTTCATGGCTGTTCACGAGATTAAGACAGAGTTTGTGGATCATCCCTTTACTGCCTGTGCTCTGCGGCTGATAATCGCTGTGCTTATCCAAGAGTTAACCTATGCTTTTTTCTTCTATATCCGGGGAGCAACAGGTCTGTTTGCCGCTCTCCAGGTTAATGCCGGCAAATCGTTGTTGGCTAACTTACTCCTCTTAGGACTAGCCTTCCTCTGGCTCAGGTTTCGCAACAAAAAATACCTTAAGGGTTTAATGGAGGAGATTTCATGAAACAGCTGCTGTTGAGGATGCATGTCTTGCGCCTATGTGCTGCCTTGGTGGTGGCTGTTCTAATCTATAACCTTTTTCACATTCAGATTATCCAAGGTGGACACTGGCGCAATACCGCAGAAAATAATCGCTTTCGTCACTTGGTTCAAGTTGCCCCCCGGGGAAAGATTATCACTGCCGATGGCGTGGAGCTTGCTTCTAATCTCCCCGGCTATTCTGTAAGCTTAGCCTTCGATGGCAATAGAGCTTCCCGGGATAAGACCGTGGAGACTTTGGCCAGACTGCTGGAACTGACAGAGGAAGACATTGAAGCCATGAACACTAGAATCAGCGATTATCGCCGGAGTTTCGAACCCTTGGAGTTGTTTCGTAACGTAGACTTTAACAAGATTCTCCTCTTGGAGGAAAACCGTCATCTAATGCCCAGCCTGGTAATCCAGGTTACCCCCAGGCGGGTATATCCCCAGGATTACCTGCTTGGCCATGCCCTGGGGAGGACGATAGATTATACCGGCAGAGAGGGACTGGAACTGTCTTGGAATGAGCACCTCACCGGCACCAATGGCTTTAGCGTGGTACAAGTACGGGCTGGAGGGCGTCCGGTGGGTTTGCCAATAATCAGCCAGGTTGCCGTTCCGGGCAATAACATTATTCTCACCATTGATTCTGATTTGCAGCATTTTACCCATGAAGCTCTGCTTCGTGGCCTGGCAATCGCCCGGGGAACCCGGATGGGTGCCAAGGCTTGGTCAGGGTCAGCAGTGGTTATGGATCCCAATACTGGCAGAATACTGGCCCTGATCTCCGAGCCCAGTGTCAACGCCAATGCAAAATATACCCCCCCCAACTGGGAAGAGGAAGTTCCATACGCTGTTCGTGGAAGCAATCTTTTTTTTCGGCCAGTTCAGTATCCCCGGACTGTTGGCTCGATCTTTAAAATGTTGGTGGGCTTAGCGGCCCTGGAGGAAGGAAAGGTAACGCCCACAGAAAGAATTTTCTGCGGCGGCCCTACTTGGATTGTGGGTCGGAGAGGAATTGATTCTCCAACCATCTGTTGGGAAGGAACCGCCCACGGCCATCTGGACATGCGGGAGGCCATTAGGCTTTCCTGTAACGTTTATTTTGGCACCCTGGCCCATCGCTTGGGTTATAATACGCTGCGTGAGTATTTTGATTTGTTTGGCATCGGTCCGTCTCCTTTTAATGCCGGCTTTGATTGTCTTCCCTTAGGCGAGCAAGGGTCAGCCAATTTTGCCTCAGAAAGACGGCCAATTTTTGGCGGAGATGTGGTCCAGATGGGGTATGGCCAAATCAATGAGTTTACTGCTCTCCAGATGGCCAATTATATCGCCATGCTTGCCAACGGCGGCATCCACTATAAGCCCTATATGGTGGATCGAGTTGAGTCGGCGGAGGGTGAGATAGTTGAGCAAATCCTGCCTACGATTTTAAACTCCCACCAATTTTCTGCTGTCAACCTTCGCACTGTCCAGGAGGGAATGCTGAGGATGGGGCAGAGTAATGCCAATACCCGCAATCTGACGGTCTCGGTGGCAGGAAAAACCGGTACTGCGGAGCAAACTGGCGAAGGTTTTCCCCATGGCTTGTGGGTAGGCTATGCTCCCTTTGACAACCCGGAGATAGTGGTGGTTGTAATTTTAGAGCATGGCGGTGAGGGCTTCATGGCTTCAAGGGTTGCTGCCGAGATTATAAATTACTACTTTACCCGGGGAGGGGGCACAAGGTGAACAGTAAAATACTGCGAAATTACGACTTTGTGCTGCTCTTCACCATCATTGTCCTTTCCTTGTTTGGCATTTTGATGGTCACTGCCTCAACGGTTCCTGCTGGCACGCCCCTGATGGAGATGCTTAAGAACAGCTTTGTCTCAAAGCAGATCTTTTTTGTGGTGGTGGGAACCGGGGCAATGCTGGTCATGTCTTTAATCGATTACAGTGAATGGCGCCAGTTTGTGATTCCATTTTATTTATTGAACCTGGCTCTTTTGGCCATTGTTATGATCATGGGCCATTCAGCTCTGGGGGCACAGCGCTGGATTGACTTGGGTTTTTTTAAACTCCAGCCCTCGGAGTTTGCGAAAATTGCCATTATCATTACCCTTTCCTCGATTATGGCCAAGGAGGGCAGAAAGATTGAGGGCTGGCTTGATTTAATTATTCCCTTCGCCCACGTAAGTTTGCCGATGTTGCTAATCTTCCTTCAGCCAGATCTGGGCACTTCCTTGGTATTCATTGCCATTACCGGTGTCATTCTGTTTGTCGCTGGCCTTAAGTGGCTGCAAATGGCCGTTTTGGCCACCGGGGGACTGATGGGAAGTATCTATGCCTTCTTTTTTGTGTTTAGAGATTATCAGAGGGGCAGGCTGATTATCTTCCTTGATCCCTGGCAGGATCCTCTGGGAATGGGCTGGCAAATAATTCAGTCCAAGATCGCCATCGGCTCCGGACAATTTTGGGGCCGGGGACTGTTTGGGGGCACCCAGACCCAGCTTAACTTTCTGCCGGAAAAGCATACGGATTTTATTTTTTCGGTAATTGGTGAGGAGCTGGGATTTCTGGGCGGTTCCCTGACCCTTCTTGTGTACTTGTTTTTAGTGTGGCAGATAATCGGTGTGGGCCTCAAAGCCAAGGACAACTTGGGGCGCTTTATCTGCGTAGGGGTGGCGGCAATGCTGGTCTTTCAGCTTCTGGTTAATGTAGGAATGACCATCGGCATCATGCCGGTTACAGGTCTACCCTTACCCCTAATCAGCTCTGGCGGCAGTTCCTTCGTGGCTACCTGCTTGGGGCTCGGCCTGGTCTTAAGTGTGGCAGCCCATTCGGATACCTCGATGTTCTAATTGTTGAGCCTGGTCCTGGCCAGGCTCTTGGCATATTCGCGACCCGGGGATAAATAGAAATAAGGGCAGGAGGTGCTGCCCATGTCCCGGTTTAAACTTTCATGGTTCTTTGTGGGATTTTTTGTTTTGTTATTTTTATTGGGTTTTCCCGGGGAGGGGGCAGGCCTCCTGGCAGCCCTGGGTATTCACGAGCTGGGACATATTATAGTTGCCGCTATCCTTGGCTACTCCACCAAACAGCTAAGGATTCTACCTTTAGGCGGGCAGCTGGATTTTGCCGATATGATTGAGCTCTGCCCCAGTGCTGAAGCACGGATTGCCTTAGCTGGCCCTGCCGCTAATTTTCTGACTGCTGTGCTGGCCTTAGCCCTGTGGGGATCTGATTCCAGCGGCCTCCACGGGTACTTTATCCGGGCCAGCCTGATGTTAATGGCCTATAATCTGCTGCCGGCCTTGCCCTTAGACGGAGGCCGGGCCCTCAGGGCGAAATTAATGGACTGGTTTTCTTTCTATCGAGCAACCGCTATTTTGGTGGGTATTACCTGGCTTTCTGCCTTAAGCCTGATGAGCTTAGGAATTCTCTACTTATTTAATGGAGTTTTTAAGCCAACAATATTTGCCGGCTCAGCGTTTTTGCTGTACAACGCCATTAGGGAACGTAGGCAGGTTATGATTCCGCTGGTGCGCTATGTCCTAAGCAGAAAAGAAAAACTTACCGGTCTTAGGTTGGTTCAGGCCCAGACTTTAGTGGCCGCCCCCGATGCCCGGGTCGGCGAAGTTTTAAAGCTTATACGCCCCCAGCAGTACTATCAGATAAGTGTTCTGGACAAATTTGGGGCTGTGGCGGGACTGATTACCGAGCATCAACTCCTGGACTATTATTTGGCAGGCAAAGGCACAACGCCCTTGGCGGAGTTCTTAAAACCCCGCAATTAAAACAGGCAGGTGAAGTGGCAATTGTTTTATACTGAGGAAACCCTGGATAAAGTTTTACAAAGGGTAGAAAAACCAGCTCGCTACATTGGCAACGAGATTAACTCGATACTCAAGGAAGACGCAGATATCAAAATTGTCCTTGCCTTCCCCGATGTATATGAAGTGGGAACCAGCTACCTGGGTTTTCAAATTCTCTACGATCTTCTTAATAAAATGCCCCAAGTCCAGGCTGAGCGAACCTTTGCCCCATGGCCGGATATGGAAGCGGCCCTCCGGGAGGAGGGTTTATCCCTGTACGGATTAGAAAGCAAACGGCCCTTGGCAGAGTTTGATATTATTGGCTTTACTCTTCAGCATGAACTCAGTTATACAAATGTTCTTAACATGCTGGATATGGCCGGGCTCAAAGTTTTAAACCGGGAACGGGAGGGACTCCCCCTGGTGATTGCAGGAGGCCCCGGTGCCCTTAATCCGGAACCTATGCATCAGTTTATCGATGTATTTATTATCGGCGAAGGTGAAGAGATTCTTGAAGACCTGGTTCAAGCAGTGCGTCTGCACTGGAATGATAAGAGGAGACTCCTTCGAGCCTTGGCAGTAATTCCAGGGTTTTATGTACCTGACTTTTACCAGGAAGACTTTGATTCCCAGGGCCGCTCCCTTGGCACACTGCCAAGGGACTCTGGCTTCCCTCAGAGAATCCAGAAGCGGATAGTTTCTGAGTTCGGTGAGCTTCCGCTGCCGGAACGCTGGGTGATCCCCTGGGTTCAGCCTGTCCACGACCGTGTAAGTATTGAAATTTGCCGGGGCTGCTCCCGGGGGTGCCGCTTCTGTCAAGCTGGCATGGCCTATAGACCGGTTCGGGAAAGGGGCAAGGATCTCCTAGTCAGTCAAGGGACTAGAGCTTTAATGGCGGCTGGAAGCAGGGAAATAAGCCTAAGTTCTTTAAGTAGCGCCGATCATTCGCAAATTGGTGAACTGGTCCAGGAAGTGATGAGCCAGTCTGTTAACACCAGCGTATCATTGCCCTCTCTAAGGGTAGATAGTTATTCGGTGGAACTGGCAAAACTTACCAAGGCCGTGCGTAAGACCGGCCTCACCTTGGCACCTGAGGCCGGCAGCCAACGCTTGCGGGATGTGATAAATAAAAATGTCACTGAAGCCCAAATTCTTGATGCTGCCAGGACTGCCTTTGCCGGAGGGTGGACCACCATCAAGCTTTATTTTATGATTGGCTTGCCTACTGAAACTGATGAGGATATTGAGGAAATGGCTAGGCTGGTCTGGAAAATTAGAGACACCTGTCGGGAAGCTGTTGGTCATACCAAGCGTTTCCAGATAAACCTTGGGGTGGCTACCTTCGTCCCCAAGCCCCACACCCCTTTCCAGTGGTTTGCCCAGACGGCTCCGGACGTTATTGAAAGTCGCCAGCACCTCTTGAAGGATCGTCTCCATACGAAGTTTATCAAGGTGCAAACCACCAAGAAAAAAGAGGGACAGTTGGAAGCAGTCCTTGCCCGGGGCGACCGCAAGATAAGTCAGGGGATTTATCGGGCATGGCAGCTAGGCTGCCGGTTTGATTCCTGGAGCGAGCATTTTCGCCCTGATCTTTGGCAGAAAGCCTTTGAGGAGGCAGGGATTGATCCCCAGGAATATGCCTTCAGGGATTTGCCTTGGGATGCCCCTTTGCCCTGGGATCATATTGATATTGGCATCAGTAAAAAGTTTCTAATCAAGGAAGCAGAGTTGGCCAGAAAAGCTCTGCTCACCGAGGATTGTACCTTTGGCCGTTGCTCCCGCTGCGGAATTTGCAAAAACCATCACCATGAGCCCTTGAAAAGGGGGGCAGGCCAATGAGACTTGCCCTGCATTACTGCAAGTATGGCTCCTTAAAGTATTTATCCCACCTGGATGTCCAGCGCCTCTGGCAAAGGATGTTTCATATCGCGGGACTGGAGCCGGAACAAACTCAGGGCTTTAATCCTCATCCCAAGCTGCGCTTTGCCCTGCCCTTGGCCACTGGTTACTACAGTCAAGCGGAAGTGTTAGAGATTTACCTGGTCAATCAGTTACCGCCCCAGGAGGCCGCTAAGCGCTTAAATCGTTTCCTCCCCAGGGGGATGGAGGTTTTGAACGCAGCGGTCTTGGACAGTAGCGTACCAAAGCTAACAGCTCTAGTCACCGGAGTAGGCTACCGTTTGGAATTTAACAGAGCTGTAGATGATATATTTCAGCAAGTGGAAGAAAAACCGGTGATGCTGGTCAACGAAAAACAAATCAATCTGCCGACTAATATCCTTGGTATTAAAGTGCAGGCTAAATTTGTTAATTTGGCTGTCAAAGTGGAGGAGCAGCGGGCTGTTCGGCCCGAAGGCTTAATGAAGCATCTCTTTGGGGCTCAGATAGTGAAAACAATTACCCGGCAACATCTGTTTGCGGAGCAGGCAGGATTTCTCCCTCCTGGGATATCTGCTTTTAGCGACCATGGGGATTATGTTGACGATAATTCCTGATTGTGTTAAGATTACTAGTGTTGTTTTTCTTTACCGCACGGTCAAGGCTTGTAAAATGTTCCCCCCAAGGAACTGCCTGATTCCGGCGAGTACCTTGTATAGGAGGTGTAAGATAAGTGTACGCAATCATGCAAACCGGCGGCAAGCAGTATCGAGTCTGCCAGGGCGATGTTCTCTACATCGAAAAACTCAGCGCAGAGCCTGGCAGCACTGTGACCATCAATGAAATTTTGGCTGTAGGTGCCGAGGACAAGTTTGAAGTTGGCAGCCCCTTTGTAGCTAATGCCAGCGTCAGCGCCAAGGTAATTGAGCACGGCAAAGGAAAAAAGATCATTGTCTTTAAGTACAAAGCCAAAAAGAACTACCGGCGTAAACAGGGTCATCGTCAGCCCTTTACCAAGGTGGTAATTGAAAAAATTAGTCTCTAATTATGATTAAATTATCTGCGTTATATTCTCGAGGAGAGCCTGTGGGGTTCGTTTTGTCTGGGCACGCTGGCTTTGGTGCCCATGGCGAAGATATCGTTTGCTCGGCAGTTTCTGCCCTTAGTCAAACTGCAATCCTAGGTCTCGTGCACCTGGCCAATGCTTCACCGATTTTTCATCAGGCGGATGGCTTCCTAAACTGTCGGATTAGTCCTGATTTGACTGGTGAATCCCTTGCCCAGGCTCATATTATCCTCAAGACGATGTTTCTCGGCATTAAGAATATTGCCGACCAATATCCCATTCTTTTTACCCTTGAGAAGGAGGAGGTGTAGGGATGATTTTTCGCATTAACCTGCAGTTGTTTGCCCATAAAAAGGGTGTTGGCAGTTCCAGAAACGGTCGTGACTCTATTGCCAAGCGCCTGGGTGTAAAGCGTCAGTCCGGTCAGTTTGTCACCGCAGGCTCGATTTTGGTTCGTCAGCGGGGAACCAAGATTCATCCCGGCAACAATGTCGGCATTGGCGGGGATGATACCCTGTTTGCCAAGGTTGACGGTGTAGTTGCTTTTGAAGGCGGCACTGGCCGCAAGAAGGTCAGCGTTTACCCCCAAGTCGAAGCAGCTAACTAACTCCGGATTATTCCGGAGTTTTTCTATTCCAGATGTGGTCATTTTTTTTTGTTTTTTTCCTGGGACGTGTTATTATGGTAACGTGGATAAATATCGGACCGGAAGGTGAGTTTTGTGTTTGTTGATCTTGTGAAAATCGAAGTAACCGGAGGGCGGGGCGGCAACGGCGCCGCTTCCTTTCGCCGGGAACTATATATTCCCCGGGGGGGGCCCGATGGCGGCGATGGCGGTCATGGGGGCAGTGTTATTCTTAAAGCCAGTACCGAAGTTAATTCTCTCTTAAGCTTCAGATATAAGCGGGAGTACCGGGCTCAAGATGCAGGTCATGGCCATGGGGCTAACCGCCACGGCAAAAATGGCGAGGATATTATCCTAAAAGTCCCGGTTGGCACTCTGGTCATTGACACAGTCTCCAACGCTCTGATAGCAGACCTGGATAAAGAAGGGGAACAGGCAGTGGTGGCTAGAGGCGGTAAAGGTGGCAGGGGTAACACTCGCTTTGCTAACTCAGTCAATCGTGCGCCCAAGGGGGCAGAAATGGGTCTGCCCGGCGATCACAGAGAGTTGAGCCTAGAATTGAAGTTAATGGCGGATGTAGGGCTAATTGGCTTTCCTAATGCAGGGAAGTCGACCCTCCTTTCTGTTGTTTCCGCTGCTACACCCAAAATTGCCGATTTCCCCTTTACTACCCTGGTACCAAATCTCGGAGTTGTGCAAGTGCCCAACAGTGCAGATACCTTTGTGGCTGCAGACATTCCGGGACTAATTGAGGGGGCCAGTGAAGGGAAGGGACTGGGAGTTCAGTTCTTGCGTCATATCGAACGCACCCGGGTGTTAATTCATGTGATAGATGGAGCTTCCACCGAGGGAAGGAATCCCCTGGAAGATTACAGCCAAGTTAATAAGGAACTGGAGCAATTTAACCCTGTGCTGGCCCAGTTACCTCAGATTATCGCCCTTAACAAATTAGATATTTTGGCTGATCCTTCAGATTTAATTGATAGATTCCGTTGTTTCACTGAGAGGGAGATCTTCCTCATCTCGGCGGCCACGAAAAAGGGGATCAATGAACTGCTTTGGCGGGCCAACGACCTCTTAAAGACCAACCCACAGACCACCATAGTCGAAGATAAATTTAAGGCCTTTGTTTTAGAGCCAGAGAAGGAACCTGGTATTTATATAGTTAGGCGGGATGACGGCGCTTATGTTGTTACTGGGCGACGGGTTGAGATTTTGGCTGCCAAAACCAACTTTGAAAACGAGGACTCCCTGCGCAATTTCTTTAAGATGGCCAAAAGGATGGGGGTCTATGACATGCTGCGTAGCCAGGGGGTAGTACCCGGAGATACTGTTGTGTTCGCTGGCCATGAGTTTGATTATGAATAAGGGCTTGGTTGTTTTCGGCGGCTCCTTTGATCCGCCCCATCTTGGCCATCTAATCATTGGCCGGTGGGCTTTTGAGGACCTGGGGCTTCCAGTGCATTTCATCCCCGTGGGCTCCCCGGTCCACAAAGATGGGGTGTCTCCCCCGGGACACAGGCTGGAAATGCTAAAAATTGCCCTCCAGGGACAAGTTGGTTTTGTCTTGGATTACACAGAGATTTTTTCCCAGCAGCCTAACTATTCTATAGATACCCTGAAACGAATTGCCCTAAAGCATGACCTTAACCCCTGGGAGCTGTTTTTTATGGTGGGAGGGGATTCGGTCTTGGCCCTGGATTCCTGGTATAAGCCCCAGGAAATTGGGAGACTGGCCACCCTTGTGATCGTGAGCAGAGATGGGCAACAGGAAGAAGCCCTGCTGGATTCCTGCCGGCGGGCGGGTATCCTAAGAGCCCATTTAGCTAGGCCCCCCAGAATTGATATCTCATCATCTTTGGTAAGAAACCGGGTAAGGCAAAGCAAACCCATTGACCTTTTGGTGCCTCCGGGAGTTTGGCAATATATAATAAAGCATAAACTTTACTGCAGATTAACGTAATTATTTTTGCCCCGGGTGATTATATCTATATATAAATGGAGGTGGGCCAGCACATGCGTTCATCAACTCGCTATCGTCCCCGGAGCCGTCGTCGAAATGGGCTAAATTATAAAAAAATAGGCACTATGATAACCCTTGTGGTCTTTGTGTTTATGATTTTTGCATCGGTACGCTTTTTCAGCTTATTTAATGCTTTGAGGGGGTCAGATAACCCAGCAATCTGGCGGCCTGATTCCCGGGAAAGAACGCAATTTTTAGTTGTAGGCACAGAAGGTGAGGAACTACGAGCTCTAACATTGATTAGTGTGCCTAAGGATTCTGAGTTACCTGTGGCCCTTATTAAAATACCCCCTCAGTCTCTTACACAAGGTGACGAAGTAGGGCATCCTCTGACTAAGGTATGGCAAGCTGGGTTAAACAGTCTTACTGTGAGCATTAACCAGTTGCTTGGCCACAGCCTGCGGATTGACCATACATTT
>Ga0208490_101037_pt1 | contig 11953 bp, 6 predicted proteins | sample SubbioAug_CSWold_FD_184818 | JGI IMG/M metagenome (GOLD analysis project Ga0208490, IMG submission 184818) | Serpentinite rock and fluid subsurface biosphere microbial communities from McLaughlin Reserve, California, USA - CR11Aug_CSWold (SPAdes) | ecosystem: Environmental > Terrestrial > Deep...
TGGTCAGGTAGCTCAGTTGGTAGAGCACACGACTGAAAATCGTGGTGTCGGCGGTTCGACCCCGCCCCTGACCACCATCGAAATCGGCCTCGCAGACCCGTCTGCGAGGCCGATTCGCGTCTCCGGCCACTCGTTGTCCACAACCCCACGTGACAAATCCATGACAAATCCAGCTGGGCCGACGTAGCGTCGCTGACGACCTGCTGCCGAGCTGGAGCCCCAGATGAGCGTCGATCGGCTCCCTTCAGGGCGCTTTCGCGCGCGGCTCACCATCAACGGGGCCAAGCACGCCGCCACCTTCGCGACCCGCCAGGAGGCCGAGCAGTGGGAGATCCTCACGCGCGCCCAATCGATCACCGGGTCCCTGCCCGCTCGCGTGACGGTCGGTGAGTACGCCGGCCGCTGGCTTCTCGGCTATCGGACCGCGCCGCGAAACACGCGGGTGTTCCACGAGACGAACGTCAAGCACATCGTCGCGGCGCTCGGGCCGTTTGCCATCGCCAGGGTCACGCCATCGGACATCACCAGGCTGGTCAACACTCTGATCGACTCCAAGACGCCGGCGCTCGCGGAGCGGGTCTATCGGACTGCTTCGGCGCTGTTTGCATCAGCGGCAGCCGACGGCCTCTGCCCTGCCGGTTCGCCCGTTCGCTCTAAGCGCCATCGGCCGCGACGGCAGCGCAGCGAGCATGCCGTGCTGGAGCGGGCACAAGCGCGACAGGTGCTGCTGCAACTCGGCGGCTGGCAACGCGACACCGCGCTGATCCAGCTCGGACTTGGCGCCCGCTACGGGGAGATCGCCGGGCTCACGCCGTACGACATCGACTTGGGCCGTGGGCTGGTGCACATCCGCCGACGCTACTCCGCACACGGCAACACCGTCCGCGCTACCAAGAACCACCGCCGCCGCACCCTCGACATCCCGCAGATACTGCGCTCGCCGCTCGAGAGGCTCGTACGCCAGGCCGGCGAACCTCCGCCGCTCCCCGAGCTCGAGGATCGCGAACTCGATGCGAGCCCGTTCCTGCGGCGGTGGTTGATCCAGACCGCAACGGGGCGGCCGGCCTCCCTCACGGCGTACAACCGCGCGCTGGCGTCAGCGTGCGCCGCAGCGAGCGTCCCGAAGGTCTCGTCGCACGGCCTGAGACACACCTACGTGAGCTGGATGATCGACGACGGTCACAGCGCCGACAAGATCGCATTCTGGATCGGTGACACGCCCCACACCGTGCGACTCGTCTACTCGCACATGCTCGAAGCGTCGAGCGCGCCCGCCGCCGCCTCAATGGACGCGGCCCTGGGCGGCTTCGATGAGCCGACAGCGGGAGCACCCTGAGTCGGGGGATGCCGGGCTCAAGCATGCGCCGCCACCCGGCAGGTGATGAATTCTGGCATCGCCCTGAGTCGCCGGCCGCCCCCCCCCGGGCGAACCCGGGTGCTCCGGACCCGTGCCCACCGGAATGCTCGAATACGCTCGACCAACGGAGCGGCTAGCTTCGCCGGAGCTCGCTGGGGGCAGCGGAGCATCAGGGCGCGGGGGAAGGTGCGCGCCGGCACCACAGGTCGGCGAGGGCACGCGCCGAGAGGGAGCACCGCATGAGGATCCAGTACTACGAGATCGTGGACGAGAAGGACAAGGCCTACCGTCCGCCCTGGCTGACATTGATGCAAGGCGTTGCGGCTCTGAGTCCGCCTGACCGACGGGTGGGACGAGACACGGCGAATGTTTACTGGCGTACCCAGAGCAATCCCCGTCCACAAGACGCCGTGATCGAACTCGCCCGCGATCGCGAGCAGTCGCCCGCCGTGAGCGATAGCACCACAGGCCGAATCTCACCAGCCGCTAATCCTGGCCGCGGGCGTGCGTACGCCGAGCGGATCGTGGCGGGGCTGGTCGATGACAGAGTCGTAGGGTGCGTTCAGATCGGCGGCGGTGCGGCGCGGCCAAGAACCGTCGCATCGAACATCAATGTGATGCTCGGACTTACTGCGTCAGGCAACGCGTACAGCGCGGTTCCGCTCTATTTCCAGCGGTTGCTCTCGCCCGGATTCCTGTCGCGGCTGCAACAGCCTGACAGCCTGGTGGCCGGCATTGAGCTTGAGGGGCGATACGCCGGCGTGACCCGGATGATGGGCGGAGGCGGCGTCCTCGCACGTAGCAAGCGTCTGGCCGGCACCGATGCCCAACTCCTCAAGGCCAAGGTGGCGATCGCGCTCGACTCCAAGAAGCGAAACATCGACAACCTGACACCTGCGGAGCGGGCCGAGGCTCGTGAACTCTTCGAGGAGGCGCTTGAGTTGGTCGCCAATGCCGAGCCAGGCGTGCGTGGGCAGATCACCATGATCACCAAGGCCGGTCGCAAGCCCGTGCACTTGGGCGACGCTCACCTCAACGTTCCGGCGAAGCTTCCCAAGAACACCGGGCCGTACCCCGATCCGCTCCTGCTCCTCGATGCCATGCACAAGGAGTACGCGCCGCTGATGTCGCAGGTCCGTTCTATGTTGAGGCCATGATCCCTGATCCTGCCGTTGTGCCCCGCTGGTTCGAACGGCCACCGTGGGACTACGCGGTCGTCGTGGCCACTGTTGGGTTGCACGGAGCCGCGGTTTGGGCCAGCGGCGCAGGGGATGTCCTGACGTGGGGCACCAGAAGCCAGCGACTGCAGGCGTACGCCTTCTCCGGCACCGTCGCCACCCTGATGCTGACCGTCGGCACCGCGAGCTTGGCCCTCTTCCTGGGCGAGCGCGGTCCGCGGATGAAGAGCTTCCGTCAGGATGTCGGCCATCACGGGCTCGACATCATCCTGAGCGTCGTGACGGGACTCTTGATCTTGGCGCTGGTCTCGTTCGTTGGAATGATCGTGGACACCACCGGTGGCTACAACGCGCACTACCGGTGGATATTCGAAGGGGCCGTAGTGTTGGCGCTCTTCCGGATGTGGCGCGCTGCGGTGCTGTTCGGCGACATTGCACACGGAGCGCTCAAAGACGCGATGGAGGAGGACGCGGAGGCCGATGGGGAAGAGTGACTCTGGGACAGCAGGCCCTACCGATGGGCTGCGCCAGTTGGGACGGCCGAAGAGGTCGGTTGGCAGAGCCCTCGCTCCGTCGCCACCGGGCTCCAGACGCACCACGCACAAACACCTAAGGCTGCCAGGTCCCCATGCGTCGATGGCGGACGCGATCCCGGAGAGCCGCTACCTGCGGCGAAGTCCGACTATCGAGAGGCCTTGGCGCCAGTAATGGACACTTCTCGGAGGTCAGCGGTGCGGGACCACCAGCGTTTCCACTGACGAGCCTGAGCGCCCTCGGATAGGGTCCTGCGCACCGACGCGAGGGGCGAGTGGTGTGACGGATGTTGTCATCGACAACCCGATCCTGAACCCGCCGTATGAGGAGCCATCGCGGCACTTCCGGTTCTCAGATGAGGGCATCACTGACGAGGTCGCGGAGGGACGCCGTCGGTCGGGCTACTTCGTGCCGGTTCCGGCTGCCCGGACGCGTCAGCCACAGCTGCAGATGGAGACGCAGTGGACCGAGGACCGGTTCTCGCCGAACGATGACATCAATGAGATCCGTGACTTCATTGCCCGGTGGCGGGCCACGAACTACGACGGCGTGACAAGCACCACGCGGGAGTTGCTCGAGTACTGGACCCGTACCGATCGTGAACGTCCGCTGTTCTTCGCGCAGCAGGAGGCCGTCGAGACCGCGATCTTCCTGACCGAGGTAGCCGGCCAGGAGTTCGGCGGAACCTACCTGCAGAACAAGCTGCGGGAGTGGGCGGAGGAGTACAACCCCGGACTGCTGCGCGCCGCGTTCAAGATGGCCACGGGGACGGGCAAGACCACGGTTATGGGGATGCTCATCGCCTGGCACACCCTGAACAAGGCTTCCCGGCCGCAGGACCGTCGGTTTGGTGATGCGTTCTTGGTGGTGGCGCCGGGGATCACGATCAAGGATCGCCTGCGGGTGCTGCTGCCCAACGATCCGGACAACGTCTATCGCGAGCGTGACCTGGTGCCGCCGGATCGGATGGATGCGCTGCACCGTGCCCGGCTGGTGATCACGAACTACCACGCGTTCCAGCGGCGGGTGACAGAGCAGGTCAAGCCGCTGGCCCGAGAGGTCCTCGGCTATGACCAGGACAACCCGTTCGTCGAGTCCGAGGCCCTGATGGTCCGCCGGGTGCTTCGCGACCTCGGGACGAACAAACGCAACGTGATCGTCATCAACGACGAGGCACACCACTGCTACGAGCCGCGGGAGGCGGCCAAGCGCCCGAAGATGTCGCGCGACGAACGTTCTGAGGCGACCGAGCGGGACAAGCAGGCGCGTGTCTGGTTGTCAGGGCTGCGGTCGGTCGCGGAGCAGCGCGGGGTCAAGCTGGTCTACGACCTGTCGGCGACGCCGTTCTTCCTGAAGGGCTCGGGCTACGACGAGGGCCAGCTGTTCCCGTGGGTGGTGTCTGACTTCGGGCTCATCGACGCGATCGAATCGGGCCTCGTGAAGGTCCCACGCGTCCCGGTCGCCGATGACGCCATGCAACCAGAGGGGCCGACCTATCGAGAGCTGTGGTCACGCATCCGCGACGACCTACCGAAGAAGGGCCGCGAGGTCACCGACCCGTCCGGCCCGCCGCAGCTGCCCGCCGAACTCGAAGGCGCACTCGAGAGCCTGTACGCCAACTACCAACGCGCCTACCAGCAGTGGGAGGACGACCAGGTCGGGCGGACAGCCGGGATGACCGCGCCCGTGTTCATCGTCGTCTGCAACAACACCACCGTTTCCAAGCTCGTCTATGACCACATCGCCGGCTACGAGAAGGCGATCGACGACGACCAGACGGTGTGGGTCAAGGGTCGGCTGCCGCTGTTCACCAACGTCGGCGACGACGGCCGGCCGCTCGGGCGGTTTAACACCATTCTGGTCGATTCCCAGCAGCTCGAATCCGGTGAAGGGCTGTCCAAGGACTTCCGCGATATCGCCGCCGCGGAGATCGATGACTTCCGCGACGAGCTCCGCCAACGGTTCCCCGGCCGCAGCGTCGACGACATCGACGATGCCACCCTGCTCCGCGAGGTCATGAACACCGTCGGGAAGGCTGGCCGTCTCGGCGAGTACGTCCGCTGCGTGGTGTCCGTCTCGATGCTCACCGAGGGATGGGACGCGAACACGGTCACCCACATCCTCGGCGTCCGTGCCTTCGGGACCCAGCTGCTGTGCGAGCAGGTCGTCGGGCGAGGTCTTCGGCGTCGTAGCTACGCGCTAAACGACGAAGGAAGGTTCGAGCCCGAGTACGCCGAGGTCTACGGCGTGCCCTTCTCGTTCATCCCCTCCTCCGGTTCAACGCCAGAACCCAAACCACCAAAGCCGTTCACCCGTGTCCGCGCCCTGCCCGAGCGGGCCCACCTCGCGATCACCTTCCCCCGGGTGGTCGGCTACCGCACCGACCTCGAAGCAGACCGGCTGACCGCGACGTTCAACGACGACTCGCGGATGGTGTTGACCAAGGTCGAGGTCCCGACACGGACGGAGATGGCCGGCATCGCCGGCGCCGAGGAAGAGCACGAGACGCCGCTGGATCAGCGACGCATGCAGCAGGTCGAGTTCGCCGTCGCTCGGCGCGTGGTCGACAACCTCTCTCACGAGGGCGGTCACGACGCCTGGCTGTTCCCTCAGGCACTGCGCATCACTCGCGACTGGCTGGCCAACTGGGTCGAGGTCAAGGACGACGCGTTCCCGCAACTGCTGTTGCTCGCCGAGTACGCGCAACGAGCTGCCGACCGGATCGTGCGCGCTATCCACCGCAGCGCTTCAGCTGACGCACGCATCCTGCCGGTGTTGCGTCCCTACGAACCGGTCGGCTCCACCGACGTCATCGACTTCGACACAACCAAAGCGACGTTCCGCACAAAGGAGGAGCGCTCTCACGTCAGCCACGTCGTCGCGGACAACTCCTCGTGGGAGCACAAGGTCGCCTACGCGATCGAGGCGATGGACGAGGTCGCCAGCTACGTCAAGAACGACCACCTCGGCTTCACCATCCCCTACACCAACGACGGGCAGCTCAAGCAGTACCTCCCCGACTTCCTGGCGAGGATCAACCACCGCGACGACGCCGACGACCCTCTGACGTTGATCGTCGAGGTGTCAGCCACCGGTGGGCACGGCGCCGAGGACAAGCAGATCAAGGTCGCCACCGCGACCGACCGATGGGTGCCCGCGATCAACACCCACGGCGGCTTTGGCCGCTGGGCCTTCGTCGAGGTCACCGACCCCGAGGCCGCCAAGCACGCGATCCGCGCGGCGATCCAAGCAACTCAGCAAGTGGAGGAGTAGCCCGTGGCGAAGCGCAAGAAGAGCGGCCCGACGCAAGTCAGTGCGATCACCCATGCGGATGACCGCACCAACATCCCCACCGGCGAGCTGGCCGAGTTCGTCGCCGACGACGAGCGTCAACCCACCTGGCTCACCTACCCCCGGGACCCGTCCGTGTCGCCTCAGCTGGTCTGGGTCGGTAAGGACGAGCAGGACGCCGAGGATCTGGCCGTCGCCGCACCGCCCATCTACATCCAGGAGAAACTGCATCCACAGGTCATCATCGAGAACCTCCGCCGCCAGACAAGCCAGAGCGTTGACCACGAAGAGCTGACACTGTTCGACGACTTCAGGGATGACCTGCCGTTCGAGGACAAGGTCGACTTCTACGCCCACCAGCAAGGCTGGACCAACCGGCTCATCCTCGGCGACTCGCTCAACGTCATGGCCAGCCTCGCCGAGAAAGAACAGCTTCGCGGCAAGGTCCAGATGATCTATCTCGACCCGCCCTACGGGATCAAGTTCAACTCGAACTGGCAGGTCTCCACGCGAAGCCGCGATGTCATGGACGGCAAGGACTCGGACCTCGTTCGCCAGCCTGAGCAGATCAAGGCGTTCCGCGATACTTGGGAACTCGGCATTCACAGCTACCTGACGTATCTCAGGGATCGACTTATCGTCGCTAGGGAACTGCTCTCGGAGTCTGGGAGCATCTTCGTTCAGATTGGTGACGAAAATGTTCACCTTGTCCGCAGCCTGATGGACGAGGTGTTCGGTGCCAGCAACTTTGTGAGTCTCATCCCGTTCAAGAAGACAAGCGGCGCCACCGCGGATCGCTTGGCCGGCGTAGCCGACTATCTCGTTTGGTTCGCAAAAGAGCGACCTGAGATGAAATACCGACCGCTCTACCAGATTCGCACGGTCGGCGGCGATGGGGCTGCTGCCTATTCGCAGGTGGAGCTGGCTGACGGAACACGTCGGCGAGCTACGCCGGCCGAGCGATCCGGTGACCAGCCGCTGCCCGATGGGGCGAGGCTCTACCGACGTCAGATCTTGACGAGTGAGGCGGCGGGACGCCTCAAGGGGCCTGGCGCCGCTTCGTGGTTTGAAGTAGAGATGGATGGTCGTTCCTTCACACCAGGCATGAAGCATCGCTGGAAGACAAACGAGGATGGGATGGAGCGCCTGTTGGCGGCGCGGCGCATAGAAGCGACGGAAAACAACCTTAGCTACGTCCGCTACTTCGACGACTTTCCGGCCTTCCCCCTCACGAACTTCTGGGAGGACACCCAGGCTGGCAGTGGCATGGGGAAGGTCTATGTCGTTCAGACCAACTTGAAGGTTGCGCAGCGATGCCTCTTGATGACCACTGATCCGGGAGACTTGGTACTCGACCCCACTTGCGGCTCAGGGACCACTGCTGTTGCGGCAGAACATTGGGGACGTCGCTGGATTACGACCGATACTTCGCGGGTGGCTCTGGCGCTTGCTCGCACCAGACTGATGGCGTCACGCTTTCCGTACTTTCTGCTGGCTGACTCCCAAGACGGTCGTGCCAAGGAAGGAGAGCTCACGGGCCGGGGGGGTGACTCAGCCGATGGCCGAGCACCGACCAACGACGTTCGCAAGGGCTTCGTCTACCGACGGGTTCCGCACATCACACTCAAGTCAATCGCGCAGAATCCGGACATTCGCGAGGGGATGAACCGCGATGAGATCGAGGCGGCGATCATCCGGCACGGCGAATCGGAGGTCCTGTTCGATCAACCTTTCGAGGATCGCCAGCGCATCCGCGTGACCGGACCGTTCACGGTCGAGAGCCTGTCACCTCACCGACTGCTGTCCCCCGACGCCGAGGAACCGGGGAGCGTCGTGGCCGCGCAGCAGGATCCGGACCAGGTGGACTTCGTCACCGTCATCCTCGACAACCTTGCCAAGGCTGGCGTGAAGACCACCACCAAGGGTGAGGAAATCGACTTCGACCGACTTGAGCCCTACGCCGGGAGCTACCTCCAGGCCGAGGGCTCCTACACCGACGCCTCTGGTGAGCCGCGGAGGGTCGCGGTCGCGATCGGACCCGAACACGGGACCGTCGGGCAGACACTGGTCCGCGAAGCGGCTAAGGAGGCTCTCAAGGGCTACGGATTTGATGTGCTCGTGGTCTGCGGGTTCGCGTTCGACGCACATGCAGGCGAGGCCGCGAAGGAGTTCACCGCGTCGAGCGAGGATGACGTGCGGCTAACAGCGGAGGAGACGCGCCTCGGAAAGCTCCCGGTCCTGCTCACGAGGATGAACCCCGACCTGTCGATGGGCGACACGCTGCTCAAGAAGACCGGGGCAGGCAACCTGTTTATGGTGTTCGGCGAGCCGGACGTCGTCGTGAAAGAGGAAGACGACCAGATCATGGTCGAGGTTCTCGGCGTCGACGTGTACGACCCGACAACCGGCGAGGTGCGGTCGGACTCGACGGACGACATCGCCTGCTGGTTCATCGACACCGACTACGACGGGGAGAGCTTCTTCGTCCGACACGCGTACTTCACCGGCGCTGACGAGCCCTACGACAAGCTGAAGCGGGCGCTCAAGGCAGACATCGATCCCGACACGTGGGAGACGCTGTACTCGACGGTCAGCCGACCGTTCCCGAAGCCCTCGACGGGCCGCATCGCTGTCAAGGTCATCAATCACTACGGGGACGAGGTCCTCAAGGTCTACGAAACTTAGGGACCGCCCCCGACTGGCCTCCGAGAACCGTCGATTCGCGGAGGCCAGGGCAATCTGCACCGCTCCCGCTCCCAAGCGGCTCGAGACGGCCCGCTCGACAATCCCCGCTTCGGGCGCCTCCGCGGAAGCGGCACCCGATCGAAACCGCTGGCCGAGCGGAGGCGCTGGCTCCAGACGTGAGGGCGAGCCGCAAAGTCCTCGCCGTGGGCGGTCTTGGCCTTCGCGGGCGAAAGCCCGCGTAGGATCGCGGGCGACATAGGCGGCCCGCCTTCTCCTTGGCATGCATGCCCGACACGTCCCGTTGAGCAAGTTCGCTGTGAGACCTCGGGCGGGGTGGTCCGACACGTTCGGGCTCATCAGCGCTCGCCGAACGCATCAGAGCGCTATCGTTCGCTGGGGCAACTCACGCCAGGGGTAGGACGGGGATTCGGGTGACAGGGCGACCACAGCAGGCGCGAGAGCGTGACACCCAATGCTGGATGTAGACGCCCTGCAAGGTGCGCTGCGGATGCTCTTCCTGCTCGACCGGTGCGGGGAGCCACCTGCCGCAGGGTCTCCCGCCGCGACGGCTGGGGCGGTCGCAGTCATCACAGCCGAGAAGAAGCTCCAAGCACTGCACTTCTGGATGCGAAATCCTGACTACCTAGCCTACGAGGTCCTGTGCCGTGTCGAGACGGGAAGCTTCGCCGGCTCGTGGATCGATCGCGCAATGGAGCTGCTCGACGGCGAAGAACCTGAGCTACGGCTGTATCCGATGCTGCGTCACCGGTTTGGGGCGTTCGAGCCGATCGACGACTCCTTCTCATACCTAGCGGCCACTGGGCTGGCTGAGTGCCACCGGTCAGGCTCGCCGGGCCATATTCAGCGGACGGACCTCCATCTTCTTCAGGCTGGTCGGGACGCCGCGAATCGGATTCTCGCTGACGAACCCGACATGAAGTGGTACGCCGACCGGGCGGACCTGGTTGCGGCTGTTGGCCGCACGCTGTCCGGCAACGCAGCGAAGGATCGCCAGTACGAGTTGTCTCGTTATGCGGAAACGGCCCTGGGTGACCGGATCCAACCGGTAGAGGACATCGTCCGCGCCAAGATCGTGAAACTGCGGGAGTCATGATGGCGGGGTTGTCTTTCCCGGATGCTGTGGCCGAGAAGTGCGGCCATCCCGTCGGTGAGGTCACCAGTGTGCTCGCCTCGGCTCGTGTGCCAACAACGGATGTCGGTGGCGCACCACATCGGCTCCGAGTGACGCGTCTGGCGTTCACGGGAAGAAAGGCCGGGCTACTCACAGACGATATCAACTTCGATCAGGAGTTCGGCGACGGGCTATGGGCGATCTCCAGTGAACGCAACGACGCGGGGAAAACCAGCATTCTTGAGATAATAATGTGGTGTCTCCGCGGAGAGCCCAAACGCCTCCAGGATGATGTCCAAGCGTGGCTTCATACGGTCACGCTGGAAGGCCTCGTAGACGAAAGCCCGTTCGTCGTTACGTTTGACAACACTGGCGCTATGCCAGAGGGATTCCTCACGTGCGGTAGCGACGTGCGACCGTTCGCCAGCGACGCTGCGTTCGCCGACACTATGTCGCAGTTCATGATGGAACGGCTCGGGTTCGACTCGTTCGAGCTATGGGTTACTGGCCAAGGTCTCGCAACTCACCATTGGCCGTCATACTCGACTGTGCTGTACTTACCACGCGAAGCAGAGGGGGCAGTAATCGGTGATCGAGCCGGTGACGGCGTGGCACAGCAGCTGGTTCAGCTTTTCGTGGGGATCCCTTGGGCGCGGACATACTCAGCATGCCGTGCCGCTCGCCGTGGGGCCGAAGAGCAGTCGACCGCACAAGGCGCCGAAAGGCAGACCTTTTCCAGGGTGGCATCGGGGACTTTGGCGGCGAAAAGGGCGGAACTAGCCGCCGTTCAGTCACGTTTGTTGTCGATGCCGAGTGACATGCCGAGTCACGGCGATATCACTGCGGCGAAGACGAAGTGGATGTCGCTAATTACTCAGCACAGCCGCGCCACGGCCGACCTGCAGGAAGCTCAAACCTCGGCATCGAGTGCCAGGCGGCGAGCACAGTCGGAACGGAAGCGTCTCCGTGACGTAACAGAGGCAGCGTTGGCTCGTCGTCTGTTTCAAGGCCTCAATCCGTCGAAGTGCCCTAGGTGCTCCGTCGACATCGGCCCCGAGCGTCGGGAAGCTGAGAAGTCGAACCATGCTTGCGCCGTCTGTGACCGGGAACTCGACCTTCACAGCGACGTGGAGATCGATGATGTCCCGATCACCGCTGCGGACGCCGACGACGCGCAATCCGGCGACGACCTTCAGCAGCTGGTGCAGGAACTGGAAGAGGTGGCCCAACTCGAAGACGACCGTGCTTCCGCGCTCGTCGGTGATGTCGAGGGCCTAGCGCGGCAGGTCGACGAGGCCGAAGTGGCGGTCGAAGATTACAACGAGCAGGCCGCTCAAGCACAGGAGCGAAGGACCCTAGAGCTCGAGGCGGCTTCCCTAGAAGCCGTGGTCGCAGAACTGTCACGGCTTAGCGGCGACGACGATCCAAACTCACCAGAGCAGCCGGACTCCGCACGGCTCGAGATCTTGCAAGCAGCCATGGAGGAGGCCAAAGCCCGACGGGACAGAGAGTTCGACGAGATCGTCGACGAAATCAACCACGCGATCCTCGATCTAGCCCGACGGTTTGGGTTCTCGTCCCTGGAGAAGGCGAAGCTGAACCTCGCGGCCCAGCTCCGCCTGGTGAAGGGCGGTGCGCACACGTCGTTCAGCTACCAAACACCGGGTGAGAAACTGCGCCTGCGCATCGCAGTCGTCGTGGCGTGTCGGCCGCCACGTTTGTTGAGGATGGCGACGTCACGTTGGGTGAGGACGGGTTCGGGTGCGGGCAGGGGTG
>Ga0208490_101038_pt1 | contig 11936 bp, 8 predicted proteins | sample SubbioAug_CSWold_FD_184818 | JGI IMG/M metagenome (GOLD analysis project Ga0208490, IMG submission 184818) | Serpentinite rock and fluid subsurface biosphere microbial communities from McLaughlin Reserve, California, USA - CR11Aug_CSWold (SPAdes) | ecosystem: Environmental > Terrestrial > Deep...
AGATAAAAAGAGTTACTATGAAAGATTAATGTTCTTACCCACATTAACCATTAACGGACTTGCCAGTGGATATACAGGTGAAGCAACTAAAAATATAATACCAAGAAAAGCCATAGCTAATATGGAAGTTAGGATGGTAAAGGATCAAAATCCAGATGACTTATTGGAAAAAATAAGAAAACATGTTAATAAAGTAAATCCAAATGTAATAGTAACTAAACAGAAAGAAGATATGCTTCCATCAAGAACATCCTCAGAGTTAGAGGTTTCTAAAAAGGTAATTGAGGCAGTTAAAAAAGCACATAATATTGATCCTATAGTTCTACCATCAATGGGAGCTAGCTTACCAGATTTTATTTGGACTAAAGTTTTGGGAAAACCATCAATCATGGTACCTTATGCAAATGCAGACGAGGCTAATCATGCACCAAATGAAAATATGGATTTAGATTGCTATATGCATGGAATACATTGTACTGTAGAAATAATAGATGGTTTAAGCAAGTAGTAAATTGTTGGTAACTTTTCTTAGTCAATAGCGATGGTTAAGAATATATAAGAATGAGAATTAAAACTAATTAGATAAAGCTGAATATTCCCCTGTCAAGTAGACAGGGGAATATAAAAAAGTGAGCTAATTGTTTAATCCACCTTGTCTTATCCTCATAATCTTCAAGGAGATAAAAGCTTTAAGTTATCCAACTTTAAATGATTTGAATAATACAGTGGAAGTACATTCCATCGAATAGTTAAGCTTTAGGGAACATAAATAGTCCACAGTTTATAAGCTAATTATAATGAATAAGCAGAATAAAAAATAGGAAGGAGAGTATGATTTTAGTCTAAGACTATATCATACAAGAGGTAATATGGAGTACAGAATAGAAAAAGATACATTTGGAGAATTAAAAGTACCTGCTGATAAATATTGGGGAGCTCAAACTCAAAGAAGCTATGAAAACTTTAAGATAGGTATTGAGAATATGCCTATGGAAATAATTAAAGCATTTGCCATTCTTAAAAAAGGAGCAGCTTTAACAAACAATAAATTGGAACTTTTAGATAATAAGAGGACAGAGGCTATCTGTAGAGCTGCTGATGAAATAATGGAAGGAAAATTGGATGAGCACTTTCCATTAGTTGTATGGCAAACAGGTAGTGGTACTCAGACAAATATGAATGTGAACGAAGTTATAGCAAATAGAGGAAATGAGATATTAGCAGAAAAACTCCTTCATCCAAACGATCATGTAAACAAATATCAAAGCTCAAACGATACATTCCCTACAGCTATGCACATAGCAGCTAGGATAGCCTTAGAAGAAAAGCTACTTCCTGCAATTAAGGAATTAAAGGACACATTCCAAAGACTAATAAAAGAGAATAAAAACATAATCAAGATAGGAAGAACCCATCTTCAAGATGCGACACCTTTGACATTAGGACAAGAAATAAGTGGATGGCATAGAATGCTGGAAAAATCAGAAAGCATGATCTTAAAGAGTATTGAAGAAATCAGTGAACTAGCTTTAGGGGGAACTGCAGTTGGAACTGGACTCAATGCACATCCGGATTTTGCTGAAATGGTAGCAGAAGAAATCAGCAAAATATCTAATATGGATTTTACAACAGCAAAAAATAAATTCCATTCACTAACATCAAAGGATGAGCTGGTATTTGCCCATGGTGCATTAAAGGCATTGGCAGCAGATCTAATGAAGATTGCAAATGATGTAAGATGGCTTTCAAGCGGTCCTAGATGTGGAATAGGAGAGATAAATATTCCAGAGAATGAACCAGGGAGTTCAATCATGCCTGGAAAAGTTAATCCTACACAAGCAGAGGCATTGACTATGGTGGTATGCCAAGTAATGGGAAATGATATGACAATAGGATTTGCAGCATCGCAAGGAAACTTTCAATTAAATGTGTTTATGCCAGTTTTGATATATAATTTCCTTCAGTCTGTAAGATTACTGACAGATGCAATCAATTCATTTAATAAGAATTGTTGTATAGGAATAACACCAAATAAAGAAAGAATAGAATATAATTTAAATAATTCTTTGATGTTAGTAACAGCATTAAACCCACACATTGGATATGATAATGCAGCTAAGATAGCAAAAATAGCTCACAAAGAAGGCAAGACATTAAAAGAAGTAGCTGTAGAATTAGGACTACTTACTGAAGAAGAATTTTCTAAAATAGTAAGACCTGAGAATATGATTTCACCAAAAAAGTAGAAACTGGCAATAGAGCATTTTTTTCGCGGTTGTATCGCACAGTTTGTTATCCGAACCGTCAAGAACAAGCTAATCAGATAACGGAATTGAAATGATCTAGCTCAAAAACAATAGGTGAGGCTTTGACAGTTGCTGAATAGGAAGACTTGAAAGTCTTGTTAACCCTCTCAATAACCTTTTTAAATAGAGGGTATTTTTTGGATACAGCATAATCATTTGTCAATCTTAAGATTGGGGTGGCATTAAGTGGAATGTCTCTAAGGTTAAACTGTTGAGCGGTAAGAGGATAGATATCTGAGGGTATCATAAAATATTGTGGAGGGTAGTGTATATGGTAAATCGACTTTTTTATAAGTTATTTGGAAATAATGAGGATGGATTTAGCAAAGCTATTGGTTTTTCATTCTCCACTAATCAAGAACTATTAGAAAGTGTTTTAAAAGCTGCACTTATTAGTGTTAATTATTCTGGTGAGCTAGAAAAATTGATTAATGGGTCAGTTGTTAATGTAGACTTCGAAAAACACTTATTTACTGATGGGAGAATAGATATTACTTTTGAATTAGATACAGGTTTAGTCGTTGGAATTGAAAACAAAAAGTGGGCAGGTCTACAGTCAAATCAATTGCAAAGATATGCAGATGCATTTCAGAAAATGAATAAACCATTCTTACTTCTTTTTCTAACACCTAGAGAATATTTAATCTCAGAGGAATACTATCCTTTATGTTCGAGCGAAGGAGCTTTTTCACATATTACCTATCCAATGATATATCAAGAATGCTTGAGATTAAAATCAAAAAGCACTGGGGTGGAAGAAGTTTATTTTAGGTCACTAATAGAATATTTGGAGGAAATTATAATGAAACCATTTGACTTTGATGAAATTAATAGCTTGAGAAGCCGATATGAATTATGGAATAAAGTTAAAGTTATTATGAATGAGGTCAATAAACAGTTTAACGAGATTTTTGACTCGAGTGGAACTTATATAGAAGAAAATAGAAGCTACTCATTGAGTTATAGGAATATTAATGGGTATGGTTGTTATTATGGTTTTAGGTATGATTGTAACTGGTACTTTAGTGAACACTTATTAAATGACTCTCCAGAAATTTTATTTTCTTAAATTTTATTTTACATAAAAGATACAATAGACAATCCAATCGATGCAAAAATACAAAACGATAGACTAAAGGTTATAGTTGATGAGATTAGTAGTGAAAAGTATTTAGATGAAATGGGAATGTTGACATATTATGAAAGAAAGAATTCCAAAGAATGTAGAGTAGTATTAAGAAAATCATTACATGATTTTAAGGATAAAAACCCAGATTTAATTGTTCAGTGGATAATAGATGCAATAAAGTTGTTTCGAGATAAATTGCAAACGCCAAGTGTTTCTAAATAATTTAGTTTTAAGCTACAGATTTATCTGGAGATTGTTCTATGCTTTTCTATCCGAAGTGTCAAACGCTGACTTCCCATATGTACATCGCAAGTCTAGATAAGGCATTGTTTAAAAAATGTGACAATCAAGATGTAGTATCCGAAGTTAAAAATGCACTAAATTAACCGCATTTTTATAGTGAATGAGCATAATTGGATAATGTGATCATGGTTAAAAAATATTTAAATTTCAATATTTATGATGATTCCACACTTTATATATATGGCAAAATTATGTAAAAGAATTTATATTTATCAGTACTAATTGGAATAATATTTGTTTTAGCTGCAGTGTTATTAGGACTTACTAAACCTCTCGTACAATTGCAGGAACTCCAAAAAGAACAACAAAGCCAGGTCAAATAGAAATATAAGCATATGATTCACTTCCACTATACTTTTATTTCGGGTTATGTATAGATCAAATAGTAAAAAATTTAAGAGTAAAAACATATTTGAAATCAAGTTGTGTAAATTCTAATACCTTAGAAATAGAAAATGTTAGTTATCAAATACAATTTGGAGAAAAAGTATTGGATTAAATGTGGTCAGTGTGCATGATTAGTTATAATAAAAAAATAAAACATAAGATCTGTTATGTCACAAAATGCCAATTTTGTGACTTTTTCTTTTTAAATGAAAGATTGGATGGACATAAAATTATAGTGGTATAGAAACATTCGGTCAAAGATCGGTGGGAGATTAGTAAATTGAAGGATTTTCTTTGCGTTTGAAGATTAAAATGTTAAAATGAAAACAAGTAGTTCTAACTTTAAAAGGATACTAAACCAAGTATATAAGTAGATTAACAGAGCTAACTATATTGGGAACAAAAATAAAATAGGTTAACGAAAAATGGGGATTAGGATATTTCTAAATTTAGTATGCATATTTATAGTAATCCATAAGTGATAAGATCATCTCAATACAAAAGTTGTAGATCTTAAAAACAGCATTTAAACTTAAGAAAAATGGGGTAGACTATATTGATGTCTAAATACGAAGATTTGTTAAATGAATTAGTAATACTTGAAAAGAAATATCTTTTGTATTCACATGGCCATGACTTTGTAAATCAAGCTGTATTGGATTTACTTAGGACTATTGGGGATATACATAGTATTAATCCAAATATAAAAATAGTGGATACTGGATATAGTATATTAATTAATGATGTGGAGTTTAATTTGGACAACTTAAAAGTAGAGTACCTCATGCAACTGCTTGGTGGTCGTGGAATCTATTCTTTAACATTTTGTGCAGGGATTGGATTCTCTTCCATAATGGACTTTTTTTATCTTATAAATTCAATCCCTGCCAATAGTAAGTTGTTATATCATGACCACATTCAACTTGCTATTCATAATATTGATTTAATAAAAGTTGAAGAGATGGATTATGGTAAACTAAAGTATTTTTACAAAGATGAAATGCAAGAAGTTTTAGGGGAAGACAATAAAATAAGATTACAATTGTATGAGTCCGTAAAGACTCTTAATCCTGATATTGATAGCAACAATACTAATGAAATGATAGATATTGCATTGAATGAGTTATCCAAAATGCCACAAAATAAGGTGCAAGATTTTTTACAAGGTTTATCAGATGATGTTGTTTCTAAAATAATTGAAAGAGTAAGCGCTAAAAGGAATTCAATATCTCCCTCACTGATTGACTTGTTGGTTGCAATGGATTCAGCAAGAAAACTTGCAGGTGATGAAATAATAGAAAATTCTTTTGAAGAAATTAGCTATGATCAAGTAAACAAACTGGTTGAGAGAGAAGCATATGAGTTGTATGTAACAGAAGATTACAGACAGCATCTGAGGAGCTTGTTGGAATATGACAACCAATCTGTGGATAATATAGCTGAAGTAGATATGTTTAACAAAATACTTGTTAACAGAACTATAACAACAGCACTGATAAACCTAACAAATGACAAATTAGATAAAACAGTGTATGTGAGCTTTGTAGATATCATACACAAATACCTAGAAGAACTTATTATCTGTATGGATTGGCAATTTATCCAATCAATTACAAATGAACAATTAGTTAGCACTTATCTGAAACAAGACTCCACAATTCAGATATTATCAAAAACCATAAGAGACAACGAATCATATAGCAATAATTCCTTAATGGAAGTCATTAAAGTTAGTGGTCCTAAAAACCTGAGTTGGCTGATGGACTCTTATATCGAAGAAATGGATTCGAAAAATAGAAGAGGTATTCTAAGACTGATCCAGTCCTTCCAAGAGGCTGCAGCTATTCAAGCTGTAAGAAGGTTTATTGGAGATCCAACAAAAAAATTGTCATTGTTTATGCCAATAATAAGGGACCATTTAGGCTTAATCCCAAAGGATCTGGCCTCGAAACTGTTTTCTTGTGATTCAATAGATGCGAAACTGTTAGCAATGAGAATCCTATTGATCCATGATGATGACAATGTTAAAAATGACATAGAAAGATTAATTAAAGATGGTGATAACAGTTTAGTTTTAGACTTGCTAGATTTAATACGAGATTTTAAAATTACTGAAGTGATAGATTCTTTAGTTAACAAGATAGGTACATTATACATAGATGAAAGTATGTTTAATTTCATAGTTAAGACAATAGAAACCATTTCTTGTATAGATTCTGAGGCTTATAAAGATTTGAAGAATACATTAATGAAAAAAAGGTTTACCTTATCTCCTAAAAATCTAAGGGGAATTAAAAAGTATTTAGAAGGAGTCAGCCATGATCACAAATTCAGATAGAAACAACAATATTTTACCTGATTTATTAGGAGCAATTAACGCTATAAAGCTTTACTCTTACAAACATCCTCAAGTGGGATTGTTTATAGGAAAGGTAATGGAAGGATTTGCTAATATTTTCGAAACTGATAACAAACTTATTATTGGTGTATTTAATGACAGCTTATTAGTTAATCAAAAGCCAGTTGTGGGAATGGTTAAGGTATCTGAGTCAATGGTTAGGTTGTTAAACGAGGTAAGCGTTGATCAGATTGTGTTTTTGAAAGGACTTAATGAGGAAGAATTCTCTGTATTTCTAAATCAAACATTCGGAACAAGTACTGGAAAGTTTGGACTTTCTGAGTATGCACATATTTTACTGGGAAAAATCTCCACAGATGAGAAAACAGACGATGAGATAAAAGTTGATTCCATAATGGAATTGGATTCAACCAACGATTTCATCAGGATGTTACAGAATTTGGATCTCCAAAAACCATTCAATTTCAATATGGTTAGTGATCTTTCTATAGATTTGGTTGAGACCTTCAAATACTCTGTGAGTCCTTTGAAATATCTAGCTGAAGTAAAAAGTGAAGATGAGTACACCTATATTCATACTATCAATGTAGCATTACTCTCAATGTCCTTGGCAAAACACATAGGAATTGTTGGGTCGGAGTTGATGGATATTATCTATGCAGCATTGATGCATGATGTAGGCAAGATGCTTGTACCAAAGGAGATACTAAACAAAACTGGTCCATTGACCCCCGATGAATTTGAAACAATAAAATCCCATACTTTAAATGGAGTTATGTATCTTAGCAATCAGAAAGGAATACCAAGAATAGCCATATTAGCTGCCTTGGAGCACCACATTAAATACAACGGAGGGGGATACCCAAACATTGCCCAAAGTTGGAAACCACATTTTGTAAGTCAAATGATAAGTATTGCTGATATATATGATGCACTTAGAAGCAACAGACCTTATAGAACTCGACTAGAGCATGATGAGATTATTGGAATATTGCGTCACGATGCTGGGATTGGGTTGAATCCAAAACTGGTAGAGGTTTTTATAGATATGTTGAATAATCAGTTTAGTTGATTCTTCTCAAATCCAGGTATAGATCTAACATATCTTCAATAAATTTATTAGCGGGAATACAATGTTGTACATAAAATATGTTTTCAGTATTTATTGATATGATTTTGTGAGTTTAAATAGGGCAAAAGACATGTAAATATTTATATTATAATAGGATGATAAATAGTATCATCCTATTAGTTATTGATCTATTTGTTTAGTAAAGGGGAGTATCCCCTTTGTATTAAGTGAGGAGATTAATTCAATTCTAAGCTTATTCTTGTTATTATTAACCATAAATGATAAAATTAAAGTATAAATTCACATATAAACATTAAATCCATCGAAATCTATCTATTATTTTCTTTTCAACTAAGAACTGTTCTTCAAGGTTGAACTTGTAAAGTAACATGAAATCTAATCATATTTAATATCTTCAGCAATAATCCTTCCAAACTGGAAATTATTACTGTCACATTAACAACTTATCTATCTTAGTATGATTCTTAACATCCAAGTAAAATGAATAAACACAGAAACAGCCAGCACAAATTATGTCTTGCTCTAGTTGAGGTATGACAATTAATTTTTTTACCCATTTATTTCTTATTTAGAATTTATGAGTAAAATTGTTAGTTTTTTTTAGAAATAAACAAGTCAAAACATATCATTATGTTATTAAATAATAAGCAAACTCCAATATAGGAAGAGCTTTTGAGGAGGGATTGTCGCAGGTACTTTAAACTGTATACTCATAATAAGTAATATTAGTCAACTATTATCAAAAAAACGCAACAAGACAAATAAACTGAGGAGGTTGATCGATGAAAGTTACAATAATAGGTGCAGGAAATTCAGGTATTGCAATGGCGGCTCACTTAAGTAATTCTGGTAATGAGGTTACACTTTGGAACAGGTCAAAATCTACGATTGCTAAGTTAATGGAGACACATCTAATATATTCTGAAGGAGAAGTAAATGGGGAAATTCCACTTCATAAAGTGACTGATGATATAAAAGAAGCATTAGTTGATCCTGATATTATATTAGTAACAACACCAGCAAATTCTCACAAAGAATTAGCAGAACTGATTGCAAAGAATATAAATAAATCTACAGTAATTGTATTAAATCCTGGAAGAACATTTGGAGCATTGGAATTTAGTGAGATCTATGAAAGTTATAATAAAGAACACAAACAAATTGTTGCTGAAACTCAGACAATTATCTACACTTGTAGAAAAACAAGTGATGATTCAGTAAATATTCTTGCATTTAAAGACTCCGTATTAATTTCTTCAATGGATATTGAAGAAGGAAAGAGTATAATGGATTATTTGCCAGAATGCATAAAACCATACTTAATTCCAGCTGAGTCTATGATACAGACCTCAATTGGTAATGTGGGAATGGTGCTTCACTGTGCTCCATTATTGTTAAATACAGGTTGGACAGAAAATAAGAAAAACATATATAAATACTACTATGACGGAATAACACCAACAGTAGCAGGGTATATTGAAAAGATAGATCACGAAAGAATTGAGGTATCCAAAGCTTTAGGCTTTGAAGTAGAAACTACTCAAGAATGGTTAAAAAGAACATATCATGTAAAAGGTGATACCCTATATGAATGTGTTCAAAATAACGAAGCATATAAGACCATAGATGCACCTGGGTCTCTAAAACATAGATATATTTTTGAAGATATTCCTTGTGGTTTAGTTCCGTTGGAAGCTTTGGGATTAAAACTAGGCGTAAATATGAGTTATACTACATTAGTTGTAGATTTGGCATGCAAATTGTTAAATACTGACTTTAGAGAAATGGGTAGAACTTTGGAATACTTGCACATTACAACTGATGAGGATAGTTTAGTTACTGTCTTCGGAAGGAGGATTTTAGATGAATGATACTTTAAATGCAAAATACGGATTTATTAAACCTGCAATAGATGCACATACCATGGGAGTAAATTCCGCAGCCGAGTTACTTAAAGAATGTGGATATGAAGTGGTATTGGCTGATGATGTTGTAGCACATGCTATGAATGACTACAAATATGAACTTAGAAGAAAAGTTGTAATTGATTGGATAATTGCCAATAAAATCCAAAGAATAGGTATAAGCTATAGACTGGATCAAGAAGATGCAGTTAACATGATGGGGTTTTTAATTGAAGACATGAAAAAAGCCAGACTGCTAAAATTCCAAGGGGGAGAAATAGAAACTATTTTCTTTGCAGGGATATCAAAAACTTGTGAGGCTATTGAAAAAGAATTTGGTGGTTTAGTGGAAACATTTGTTGGTGGAGAAACAGTTAAGGAAACCTTAATAAAAATGGGAGTACCTGAGGATAGAATTCCAATTCATATATATGAAGGTAGCAAATATGATGAGACTTTATTGAAATTTGGAAAGGAAATTATTGATTCTCAAGAATATCTTAATTACAAACCCATAGATAGATCAAACTATCCAGAGTTTGGTACCAATAAAGATACTTTAGTTAAAAGAATAGACTCAAATTTAAGAGATAATTTTCAACCATTAATGAGAGCACATGTAGGTCCATATTCTTCTTCAATGACTAGAATTGAATCTGTTAATGAGTTTTTAAAATGGGCAAAGGAATTAGCTGATGCAAAATACCTTGATATTTTATCCATTGGAAGTTCCCAACTTACTCAGTCAAACTTTGGAGAGGACTGGGAAGATAAAGCCAATGGCGGAGGTGTACCAGTCAATTCACCACAAGAGTATAGAAACATATGGCAAGAATCAAGACCATTACTTGTAAGAACATATGCAGGAACAAAGGACATACCTTCTTTAGCTAAAATGCATGAAGAGACTTTAAATATTTCTTGGCATGCTTTGTCATTATGGTGGTTTAATAAATTAGATGAAAGAGGACCATATGATGTTTATGCCAATTTAAAACAGCATATAGATACAATAAAGTATATTGCGAGTACTAATAAACCTTTTGAAGCCAATGTACCACATCATTTTGCATTTAGAGGAGCAGATGATGTAACATATATTATATCAGGTTATTTAGCAGCAAAACTTGCTAAAGATTTGGGAATTAAAACATTTATTTTGCAAAATATGTTAAATACACCTAGATTTACATGGGGTATACAAGATTTAGCAAAATCTAGAGCTATGATAAAACTTGTTAAAACTCTAGAAGATACTAATTTCAGAGTATTGTTACAACCAAGAGCAGGACTAGACTATTTTAAACCAGATCTTTATCAAGCAAGAGTACAGTTAGCAGCAGTATCAGCGTTGATGGATGATATTGATCCATATAACGAAATGAGTCCACCAATAATTCATGTTGTTAGCTTCTCAGAAGCATCACATTTGGCTACACCAGATATAATAAATGAAAGTATAAAAATTACCCAACATGCAATACAAAAGTATAGAGAGTTGCGAAGACAAGGTAAAATTGAGGACATGGGTAAAAACACCGATGTTAATGAAAGATCAGCAGAACTATTCCAGTCTGCAATGAAAATAATCACCGCTATTGAAAGTCATATAGAAAACCCATATTCGGCAGAAGGTTTTTACAAAATATTTGCAGCTGGATTCTTGCCAGTTCCATATTTATGGGGAGAGACTGAAGAATTTAAACATGCAAAAAATTGGAAAACAAAACCAATTAGAGGTAGTTTAAAGGTAGTAAATGAAAATGATAGAGTAATGAGAACAGAAGATATTATCGAAATAGCAAGAACCAATATTAAAGATGCACAGTATAATCTAAGACAGCTACAGATGAAAGAACTAAAGCTTCAATTGTAGATATATTCTATAAAAGAAGATTCTGATCCAGAATAGACACAAAACAATAAATCCAGAAGGAATCATATAATTGATTCTCTTCTGGATTTTTAAATTGTAAATAATTCAAAGACAATTTGCAAGAAAAAATTCCAATTACAACAAAGTTTGTGGCAATAGTATTTTCAAAATCGAGTGTTATCTTATTGACAAATGGGATAAAATAGCTCATAATTAACAAATGTTATGTATTCTGATAAATATAGTTTCACATTATCTCAAAAGATTGCTATTGCTAAGAATCTTTGTGCTGCAATTAATGCTGTTCATAACACTGGACAAGTTTGTGGAGATCTAAACCCCAAAAATATTGGAGTTAATACCCAAACAGCTAGAGTGACTCTATTTGACACTGACTCTTATCATATAAAGGCTGCAAATGGATTAAGAATTTATAGATGTGAAGTTGGTTTGCAAGAGTATTTACCAAGAGACATTCAAGAAAAAATGAAAAACGGTCAAGATCTTAGAACTGCCCCATTGCCTACATTTAGCAAATCTTCAGACCTCTTTGCATTGGCAGTTCATATTTTTGCTTTA
>Ga0208490_101041_pt1 | contig 11909 bp, 13 predicted proteins | sample SubbioAug_CSWold_FD_184818 | JGI IMG/M metagenome (GOLD analysis project Ga0208490, IMG submission 184818) | Serpentinite rock and fluid subsurface biosphere microbial communities from McLaughlin Reserve, California, USA - CR11Aug_CSWold (SPAdes) | ecosystem: Environmental > Terrestrial > Deep...
GCGCAAGGAAACGGCGGGTGTCGCTGCCACACTGGCCCGATGCCGATGCGGCAGGACTGCAAGTACTTCGAATCGCGCACCTACCCGAACGGCGACACCGTGCGGAAGTGCGACCTGGACCTGGCACCCCACGCCCCGTGGCGGTGCCCCGAGGACTGCCCGAGGTACACCCCCCGGCTGGTCGACGTGAACTGGCAGCACGGCACGCTCGTGACCCCGGCGACGCCGGTGGAGCCCCCCGGCCTCGACGAGGACGAGGGCGCCATCGCCGCCCTGCTCGACGCCGCCGAGGACATCGTCAACGCCGCCGGACCCGAGATGATGGCCCAGGTCGAGCGTGAGCGGCGCGCCGCCAGCGAGCCCCGCTGGAAGCGGCTGTTCCGTCGGAGCCGCAAGGACGATCGCTAGCGGAGGACGCCAGGGCGGCGCCTGGGGAATCCCGGGATCCGGTCGTTAGGATCCACGTTCGCGGAGGTCGTCACGACCTCCGATTCGCGCCCGCCCCCTTCCCCCACCAGAGGGACGCCGTCACCACGATGACCTCCACGTTCTCGATCGACGCCGCGGCTGCCGCGCCCGGGCCGCAATGGCTCGTCGACCGCCGCCGAGCCGCCGCCGAGCGCTTCGCCGCCGCCGAGCTGCCCTCGGTCGAAGAGGAGGTGTGGCGCTACAGCCGCATCGGCGACCTGGACCTCGGCGCCTACCGGCCCAGCATCGTCGCCGACGTCGACGCGTCCGAGCCGGGTCGGGCCGACCAGTTCCTCGAGCTGACGGCCGGAGCGGCGACGGTCGTCTGGACCGTGGCCGGTCACGTCGCCCAGGTCGATCACGCCGATGGGTCCGAGGTCCGGGTCACCACCGGCGACGACCTCACCGCCGACGGACCGCTCGGCACCGTCCTCGACACCTCCGACGCCCTCGGTGCCCTGCACGACGCCTTCACCTCCCCGATCGTGGTGCAGGTGCCCGAAGGCGTCGACGCCGGCCTGGTCGTCGTGGTCCACACCAGCGGCCCCGACGGCGTCGCCTCGTTCCCTCGTGTGGTCGTCGAGGTCGGCCAGGCGGCGACCGCGTCGGTCGTCGAGATCCACCACGGTCCGGACGGCGTCCGCTCCCTCGCCCTGCCCGTCACCGAGCTGACCGTGGGTCGCGACGCCACCCTGCGCCACCGCACCCTGCAGCTCCTCGGCGACGGCGCCTGGCAGATCGGCCGACTGGCCTCCACCGTCGACCAGGGCGGCACCCTCCACGCCGGTGCGGCCGCCTTCGGCGGCGACTACGCCCGGATGCGGGTCGACACCACGCTCGCCGGTCGTGGTGCGCACGGCGAGATCACCGCGGCGTACTTCGGCGACCGGGAGCAGCTGCTCGACTTCCGGACCTTCCAGGACCACGTCGCCCCCGACACCACCTCCAACCTCTTGTTCAAGGGCGCGCTGGGGGAGCGAGGCGCGTCGGTCTACACGGGCCTCATCAAGATCCGTCCCACCGCTCGCGGCACCCAGGCGTTCCAGACGAACCGGAACATCAAGCTGTCCGACGAGGCGTGGGCCGAGTCGGTGCCGAACCTCGAGATCGAGAACAACGAGGTCCAGTGCAGCCACGCCTCGACCGTCGGCCCCGTCGACGCCGAGCAGCGCTTCTACCTCGAGAGCCGCGGCGTGCCCACCGGTCGGGCCGAGCGGCTGATCGTGCGTGGGTTCTTCGACGAGGTGCTGGGCGGCCTCGAGCTCGGTGCGCTCGACGACCTGGTCCGCGGCTCGCTCGAGGCCAAGCTCGAACGGACCATGCCATGAGCACGCGCATCTGCTCCCTCGACGACGTCGCCCCCGACAGCGCGATCCGCGTCGACATCGCCGGGCACCGACTGGCCATCGTGCGCTGCGGCGACGACGTCTACGTCATCGGCGACCGCTGCACGCATGCCGACATCTCCCTCGCCGAGGGCGAGGTCGACTGCGAGAACGGCACCATCGAGTGCTGGAAGCACGGCAGCACCTTCCGGTTGGACGACGGCGTGCCGACCGTGCTCCCGGCCACCAAGCCGACCCCGACCTATGAGGTGACCGTGACCGACGGCGACGTGTACGTGGAGCTGGACGCATGAGCACGCTGAAGATCGAGGGCCTCACCGCCGATGTGGGCGGCAAGCAGATCCTGAACGGCGTCGACCTCACGGTGTCCTCCGGCGAGGTCCACGCGGTGATGGGCCCGAACGGTGCCGGCAAGTCCACGCTCTCCGGCGTCCTCGCCGGCCACCCCAGCTACACCGTCACCGGCGGGACGGCGACGCTCGACGGTGTCGACCTGTTCGCCCTGCCCGCGTGGGAGCGGGCGAAGGCCGGGCTGTTCCTCGCCATGCAGTACCCGGTCGAGGTCCCCGGCGTCCGCCTCGAGGAGATGCTGGTCGAGGCGGCCATCGCCGCCGGTCGCGACCCGGGCGCGGTGGCGGCGACCATCGCCGCCGAGGCCGCCAACATCGGCTTCGAGCCCCGGTTCCTCGACCGGCCCCTCAACGTCGACCTCTCCGGCGGTGAGAAGAAGCGCAACGAGACGGTGCAGCTGGCCACGGTCCGCCCCCGCATCGCCATCCTCGACGAGATCGACTCCGGCCTCGACATCGACGCCCTGCGCGACGTGAGCCGCCGCATCGAGCAGCTCACCGACGAGGGGCTCGGCGTGCTCGCCATCACCCACTACCGACGCCTGTTCACCGAGCTGCGCCCCGACGTCGTCCACGTCCTGGTGGCCGGCCGGATCGAGCGCAGCGGGGGGCCCGAGGTGGCCGAGGACCTCGAGGCATCCGGCTACGGCGCGGAGGGCTGACCGCCCGGGGCGTAGGGGCCGCCGCTCCTTCGTCCGTTTCCTCCCTCGACCGCGTAGGGCGTTCGAACCAATCCGCTCAGGCAGCAGGATCAACCGATCCAGACGTCGTACAGTGCCGGAGCGGAGAGGATCGGTCAGTCCAGGCGGGGCGTGCGGCTCCGGTCGGCCGGTACGGGAACAGTGGAGGAACGACTCGGCGTGACGGGCGGGCGGGAGGTGTCAGCGCAGGCGGGCCCTGCCGCGGGTGCTGCGCCGTCCCGACGCGCCCGCTTCCAGCCCATCGTCGACCTCCGCACCGGCCGACCGATCGGCTGGGAGGCCCGGCCCCACCGATGGGTCGACGACGCACCCGACGGTGGCCTGTCCGTGCTCGCCTCCCTGGCGGACGCCGGATCCCCGCCCGACGACGGCTTGGTCTTCGTCCACGTCAGCGCCGAGCTGCTCGGGGACCCCCGCCTGTTCGAGGAGTGCGAGAAGCTCGGCTCCCGGATCGTCGTCGACGTGCGCGGCGCCGAGGTCGACCGCCTGATCGACTTGTCCTCCGAGCTCGACGCCCTCGCCACCGCCGGCATCCACCTGTCGCTCGAGAACACCTCCGGCGTCAGCCTGGCGATGATCGCCCGGGTCCGCCCGACCTTCGTGAAGCTCGACGCGCCGCTGGTCCGCGACATCGTCCACGAGCAGGCCAACCGGTCGGTCGTGCGGGCCTACGTGGCCTTCGCCGAGCACGAGGGCATCCACGTGATCGCCGAAGGGGTGGAGCGCCACGACCAGCTCGACGAGCTGCGGTCCCTCGGCGTCGTGCTCGCGCGCGGACCGCTCTTCGGCCAGCCGAGCGGTGACTGGGCGCCTCCGAGCCCCCGTCGCCGCCGTCCGCCGCTGGTGCTCGACACCGTCCGCGAGGCCAGGGAGTCGCTGGAGGCCGCCGACGACGCGACGGCCGTCGCCCAGCAGCTGGTGACGGAGCTGGTGCGCATCGGCGACGTCGCCGCCGTGTACTTCGAGCGCGACGGGCTGCTCCGCTGCATCGCCGAGCAGGGTCAGGCCGAGGTCCTCGACGGCATCCCAGTGCGCGCCGGACTGCTCGGTCGCGCCTTCCGAGCCGACGGGATCGTGCGGGGCGAGGACGAGCACGGCGCCGGATCCCGCGTCGCCCAGGCGATCCGCGTGGACGACCGAGCCGTCGGCGTGGCCACGGTCGTCAACGCCAACGCCAACGGCATCAGCGTCGAGCAGGAGTCCCACCTGGGCGAGCTGGTCCGCCTCGCCGGCTCCCGCATCGGACAGGTCGGCTCGCCCCGGGCCGAGACGGCGATGCACCTGCTCGCCCGCGCCACGCACGAGCTCGCCCTCCTCACCGACGTGCACCAGGTCGAGATCGCCGTCGCCCGGCTCGCCGGGCTGGTCGGGGCCATGTCGTCCGCGCTGTTCGCCCTGCCCGGCACGACGGGCCTCGACATCAAGTCGCTGCAGGGTCCCCTCGCGCCCGAGCTGCGCCAGCTCAGCCCGTCGACGCTCCGCGACCTGCTCGACCACGTCGGTCTCGCCTCCAGCTGCATCGTGTCCGGCAGCCGGCCGGGGGTGCGAGACGAGCTGGCCAAGCTGTTCGAGGCCGGTGCCTCGTCCATCGTCGCCCTGCCGGTCCGCTCCACCGAGCGCGGCGTGGGTCTCCTGCTGCTCGCCGACCACGCGCCGATCGCCCTCGGCCTCGACTGCCGCGAGGCGCTCGAGCTGCTGGCCAGCGAGCTGGGCCGGGCGCTCGACATGGTCATGCTCGTCGACGACCTCCGCACCCGGGCCACGGTCGACACGCTCACCGGCCTCGGCAACCTCGGCGCCTTCCAGGAGGCGCTGTCCACCGTGGGCGCCCGTCGTCGCGGCGGGTGGGCCCTGGTCATGGCCGACGTCGACGGCCTCAAGCAGGTCAACGACACCCACGGCCACCTCACCGGTGACTTCGCCCTGCGCAGCCTGGCCACGGTCCTGCACGACGTGCTGCGCAGCGAGGACCGGATGTTCCGCATCGGCGGTGACGAGTTCGCCGCGCTGCTCCAGGACGTCGACGCCGATGGCGCAGCCGAGATCGGCCGGCGCATGTGCGAGGCGGCGGCGTCGGTGATGTCGGACTTCGGTGCCGGGCTGTCGGTGGGCATCGCCATCCCCGAGCAGGGGGAGACGCCGGTCGAGTTCATCGACCGGGCCGACAAGATGCTCTACGAGGTGAAGCGCCAGCAGCGCGGCACCGTGCGGGTGGCGCCCCCCACCGACCGCTCGTCGGAGTAGCCCGGCGTCAGGTCGCCGTGGCCTCGTCGATGCCCTGCACCAGGGTGTTCCACGAGAGCGTGGCGCACTTGATGCGGACGGGGAACTTCACGACGCCGCGGAGCGCTTCGAGGTCGCCCAGCTTGACCTCTTCGGGCACGTCGGCGACCTCGCTCGGGTCGATGCCGGAGTCGCCGGACTCCTCGAGTCCCTCGCCCTCGCCGTCGAGGGTCTGCTCGTGGATCGACATCATCGCCTTGAACGCCTTGGTGAGCTGCTTCACCTCGGCCAGGGTCTTGCCCTTGACCGCTGCCGACATCATCGACGCCGACGACTGGCTGATCGAGCAGCCCTGCCCGCCGATGCGGATGTCCCGCACGGTGTCACCGTCGACGTCGACGTAGACGATGATCTCGTCGCCGCACAGCGGGTTGAAGCCCTCGACGCGGGTGGCCGGTGGCGACTCGAGCTCGCCCTTGTTCCGGGGCGAGCGGTAGTGGTCGAGGATGATCTCGCGGTAGAGGTCTTCGAGTCCTGGCATCGTGATCCTTAGAAGCTGAAGAAGTCGCCGGCGGCGGCCATGGCGTCGGCGAGGGCGTCGACGTCGTCGGTGTCGTTGTACACGTACAGCGAGGCGCGGGCGGTGGCGTTCACGCCGAGCGCTCGCATGAGCGGCTTGGCGCAGTGGTGCCCGGCACGCACGCACACGCCGTGCTCGTCGAACACCTGGGTCAGGTCGTGGGGGTGGATGCCCTTGTACGCGAAGGAGAACACCCCGCCGCGGGCCGCCGGCTCGCTCGGACCGTGGATGGTGACGTCGTCGCCGAAGCGCTCGGTGAGGGTGCGCAGGGTGTACGCGGTGAGCTCCACCTCGTGCTGGCGCACCGCGTCCATGCCGAGGGCGGTGAGGTACTCGCACGCGGCGCCGAGCCCGACGGCCTCGGCGATCATCGGCGTGCCGGCCTCGAACTTCCACGGCAGCTCGGTGTGGGTGAAGCCGTCCTTGGTGACGTTGAGGATCATCTCGCCGCCGCCGAGGAACGGCGGGGTGGCGTCGAGGATCTCCTCGGTGCCGTACAGCACGCCGATGCCCGTGGGCCCGAGCAGCTTGTGGCCGGTGAAGGCCACGAAGTCGGCGCCCCATGCCTGCACGTCGGTGCCGATGTGGGGGACGTGCTGGCTGGCGTCGACGACGGCGATGGCGCCGACGGCGTGGGCCCGGGCCACCAGGTCGGCGACCGGGGTGACGGTGCCGAGCACGTTGGACATCGCCGTGAACGACAGGACCTTGGCGCCGTCGAGGAGGCGGTCGAGCTCGGTGAGGTCGAGCTGACCGTCGCCGGCGACCGGGATCCAGCGCAGCTCGATGCCGATGGCCTCGGCCAGCTGGTGCCACGGGACGATGTTGGCGTGGTGCTCCATCTCGGTGAGCACCACGGCGTCGCCCTCGCGCAGGTGCTTGGTGCCCCAGGCCCGGACCACGAGGTTCAGCGCCTCGGTGGCGTTCTTGGTGAAGACGACGTTGCGGTCCGAGGGCGCGCCGATGAAGCGCCGGACGATGCCGCGTGCACCCTCGAGGGCCTCGGTGGCCTCCTGGGCGATCAGGTAGGTGCCCCGGTGCACGTTGGCGTTGGACTGCTCGTAGTAGGTGTCCATCGCGTCGAGCACCGACTGGGGCTTCTGGGAGGTGTTGGCCGAGTCGAGGTACACCAGGCGCGTGCCGTGCACCTCGCGGCCCAGGATCGGGAAGTCCTTGCGGATGCGGGCGACGTCGAGGCGGGAGGTCCCGGCGGTCACGCGCTGCTCCCGGCGCGGAAGGCGTCGTAGCCGTCGGCCTCGAGCTGCTCGGCCAGCTCCATGCCGCCGGACGCGACGATGCGGCCGTCGACGAGCACGTGCACCCGGTCGGGGTGGAGGTACTCGAGCAGTCGCTGGTAGTGGGTGATCAGGACGACGCCGAGCTCGGGGCGTGCGGCGCGCACCTCGTGCACGCCCTTGGCCACGACCTGGAGGGCGTCGATGTCGAGGCCCGAGTCGGTCTCGTCGAGGATGGCGATCTCGGGCTCGAGGATCGCCATCTGCAGGATCTCGTTGCGCTTCTTCTCGCCGCCGGAGAAGCCCTCGTTCAGGTAGCGGTCGGCGAAGGACGGGTCCATGTCGAGGCGCTCCATCCACTCCATGATCGACAGGCGCAGCTCGAGGACCGAGAGGTCGATGCCCTTGCGGGCCGACAGCGCCTGGCGCAGGAAGTTGATGACCGAGACCCCGGCGATGGACTGCGGGTACTGGAAGCCGAGGAACATGCCGGCCTTGCCGCGCACGTCGACGTCCCACTCGGTGATGTCGTCGCCCCGCAGCCGGATCGTGCCGGCGGTGACCTCGAACTCGGGGTTGCCGAGGAAGGTGTTGGCGAGGGTCGACTTGCCGGACCCGTTGGGGCCCATGATGGCGTGGATCTCGCCCGGCATCACGGTGAGGTCGATGCCCTTCAGGATCTCCGCCGCGGCCTCGCCCGCCGGAGCCTCAGCGACCCGGGCGTGCAGGTCGTCGATCTCGAACAGCGGGGTGGAGGGCGCAGCCATGTCCCGAGTCTATTACCACTACCCGCGTAGTGATAATGGGTGTGACGAGCGTCTTCGCGGCGCGGTCAGTCGTCCTGGTCGCGCTTCTTGATCGGCTCGGCGCCGGTCTCGTCGACGTCGGTGGTCTCCGACCCGTCCTTGAGGCCCCGCTTGAACTCGTTCTGGGCCTGGCCGAGGGATCGGGCGAGCTTGGGGAGCTTGGCCCCGCCGAACAGCAGCAGGATCACGATGAGGATGATGATGAGCTCTGGTCCCTGGGGCATACCACTGCCACGGTACTCCAGGTCTGTCAAACTGGCCCCTGCGGGGTCGACCACTGGGGGCGATCGTCGGTGGAGGTGGGCATGTCGGGCAGGCGGTGGCGTCTGGTTGCGCTGGTGGGCGTCCTCGCGCTCCTGCTGGGGATGGGCCCGACCGCGTCAGGCGACCACGAGTGGGGGTGGCAGCTGCTCGCTCGAGACGTGCTGTGGGACGGGGTCGAGTTCACCATCGTGCAGGAGCCCGCTCCGGTGCGGACCCACGTGGTGCACGTCCACCCGGGTGCCCCGGTGAAGGTCAGGCCGGTCGTGTCGGCCGGCCGGATCGGCAGCACGCGTGAGGTCGTGTCGTCCATGTGCAGCCGCGTCGGCGCCATCGCCTGCGTCAACGCCAACTTCGCCACCTGCTGGAGCTGCCACATGCCCCACGGTGCCGTCGTGCGCAAGCACGTCTTCGTCCAGTCGCCGACCGATCACCAGTACCAGCTCAAGATCCAGGACGGCCGGATGCAGACCGGCCCCATCGAGTGGTCGGCCCGGCTCGAGGCCCGCCGCTCGGCCGGAGTGGAGGTCATCCCCATCACGGGGGTGAACATCGGCACCCGCCGGGACCAGATCACCCTGCACGACAAGAACTTCGGGGCGCGCACGGGGTCGCCGGCTGGCACCGTCGAGCTCGTGGTCCACGCCCCCACGCCCCAGTGGACCGGCGGTGTGCGCCAGCGGGCGACCATCCTGCGCCTGGAGACCGGCGGCAACGCGGCGATCCCGCGGCAGGGTGCCGTGATCAGCGGCTCGGGCATGGGCGCGCACGTGCTCTGGGCCTTCGCCATGAACAACGGCACCGTCCCGCTCGACCTGGTGGTCGAATCGCCGGCCGGGCTCGAGATGGCGGTGTCGGGTCACCCGACGCTGCTCGAGAACGGGCAGGCGACGGCGCTCGACCCGGCCGACGGCAAGGTCACCGGCCTGCACCCCCGCACGCTCGTGGGGTGGGACGACGTGGGCTCCATGTGGTTCGTCGTCGTCGACGGGCACCAGGCGCACAGCCGGGGGCTGACGCTCGACGAGTCGCGCGACCTGCTGGTCCGCCTGGGCGCCACCCACGGCATCAACCTCGACGGCGGCGGCTCGTCCACCATGGTGACGTCGTGCGCCCAGGGGTGGTGCGTCCGCAACCGACCGAGCGACGGACGTCAGCGGCTGGTGCCCGTCGGCCTCGCCATCGTCCCGCCCGCGCGCTGGTGAGCCGGCGGTCCTGACCCGGCGTCAGCCCTCGCTGTCGCGGAGGTCTTCCTTCCAGGCTCGGAAGCGCTCGTGCACCGCGCCGCTCGGGCCGGTGCCCTCGGCCGACCCATCAGGGAACAGCCGCAGGGTGTAGGCGCGATCGAGGTCGCCCTCGTGCGCAGCCCAGTAGCGGGCGTCGCCCTTCGACGCCGGGCCGGCCCGCCACAGGATCCACGGTCCGATCCGGCGCTTGTACTCGGCCACCGGCCTGCCGGGCAGGTCGTCGCCGAGGCTCGTCAGGCTGGTCGGCGCCTCGACCCAGGCGCTGGCCGGGATGTTGCGGTCGCGGATCGGCGTCGGCGGCAGGTCCTCGGTGTGGACCGGCGTGTCGTCGGTGGGGCGCTCGTCGTAGGGGAGGGCGTCGGCCACCGGGCTCACCAGCCCCGGTCGATCCACTCCTGCAGGTGCGGCCGTTCGGTGCCGATCGTGGTGTCGTCACCGTGGCCGGGCAGCACGATCGTGTCCGCCGGCAGCGTGAAGAGGCGCCGGTCGAGCGAGGCGATGATCGTGTCGAAGTCGCCACCCTCGAACGACGTGTTGCCCGGACCCCCGGGGAAGAGCGTGTCGCCCGAGAACAGGATCGGTGCACCGTCGAGGCGGAAGCTCATCGATCCCGGCGTGTGGCCGGGGGAGTGGATCGTGTGCAGCCGGAGCCGGCCCACCTCGATGACGGACTCGTCCTCGAGGATCTCGTCGTAGGCCGGGAGCATCGCGGCGTCCTTGGCGGTCACGTGCACGCTGTAGCCGGCGTCGCGCAGCTCGGGCACGGCCTGGATGTGGTCCCAGTGCCCGTGGGTCTCGATGACCGTGCGCACGCCGAGCTGGCGGCACAGCTCGAGCAGGCGCTCGTGCTCGTTGGCCGCATCGATCAGGAGGGCGTCGCCGGTCTGCTTGCACCGCAGGACGAACACGTTGTTGTCCATCGGCCCCACCACCACCTTGTGGATCTCGGCAGCCGTGTCCTCCCAGTGCAGCGTGCTCATGGGGCTCAGCCTAAGGGCGGCTCGAGATCCTCGCGGGGGGCGACGACCTCGAAGCCGAGCCCGGCGGCCGCCGGGATCTGGCGGCGGTCGAAGGTGAGGTAGCGGACGGGCGCCGGAAGTCGGGCGGCGGCGGCGAGGTGGATCGCGTCGGTGGATCGGACCCGGAAGGTGGCGCCGATCTCGACGGCCAGGGCCAGGCAGCGATCGTCGATCGGCGCCACGTGGAACCGCTCCCAGTCGCTGCGCAGGGCGGACCAGAGCGCGTCGTGCTGGCCCGGGGTGACCGCCACCGCGTGCATCGCCTGCAGCGTCTCGGTGCGGGCCAGCGCGGACGCGCACCACGTCGTCGATTCGGCCATGGCCTCGGTGACGAGGCCGTGCCCGCTGGTGCGGACGTAGCGGCGCAGCAGCGCGGAGGTGTCGATCGCCAGCAGGCTCACTGCCGACCCCGCAGCTCGGCCAGGACGTCGTCGATGCGGATGTCGACCGCGAGGTCGATGGGCGCCGCCTCGGTCACCACGGCAGTCGGCCGTTGCGGGGCCTGGATCAGCCCGGTGGCCACGAGGTCCTCGAGCGTGGGGTGCCCGACCGGTTCGATCGGTCCGAGCTGTGCGGCCGGCACCCCGTCCACCGTCACGACGATCCGCTCGCCGGCGGCCGCCCGGCGCAGCACGGCCGCCACGTTGTTCCGCAGCTCCCGGACCCCGATCGACTCCACGGCCGGATGCTACGTCGGCTGTAGCACCGGTGTACACCAGTCGAGTTGAGCCGCCCGCGTGCCCGACCTAGCTTGACCGACCAGTCAATGCACCGCCGACAGGGGAGACCCCACAGTGAACTTCGCCTTCTCCGAAGAGCAGGAAGAGCTCCGCAACATCGTCCGCTCCTTCCTCGAGAACAAGTCGTCCGAGGAGACCGTCCGTGAGCTGATGGAGACCGAGAACGGCTTCGACGACGCCGTCTGGAGCCAGATGGCCGAGCAGATGGGCCTCCAGAGCCTCATCATCCCCGAGGAGTACGGCGGCTCCGGCTACAGCTACGTCGAGCTCTGCGTGGTGCTCGAGGAGATGGGCCGCCGCCTGCTGGCTGCCCCCTACTTCTCCACCGTCGTCCTCGGCGCCAACACCATCCTCCAGAGCGGCGACGACGCCGCCAAGAAGGAGCTGCTCCCGGGCATCGCCTCCGGCGAGACCAAGGCCACCCTCGCCTTCACCGAGTCCAACGGCCGTTGGGACGAGTCCGGCATCGAGACCACCGCCACCAAGTCGGGCGACGGCTACGCGATCACGGGCGAGAAGATGTTCGTGCTGGACGGCCACACCGCCGACCTGATCATCGTCGCCGCCAAGTCCGACGGCGGCACCTCGCTGTTCACCGTGCAGGCCGACGCCTCGGGTCTCACCCGCGAGGCGCTGTCCACCATGGACCAGACCCGCAAGCAGGCCAAGCTCACCTTCGCCGACACCCCGGCGACGCTGCTCGGCACCGAGGGCAAGGGCTGGGACGTGCTGTCCACCGTCCTCGACCTCACCGTCGTGGCCCTCGCCGCCGAGCAGGTCGGTGGCGCCCAGTTCGTGCTCGAGATGGCCGTCCAGTACGCCAAGGACCGCGTCCAGTTCGGCCGGCCCATCGGCTCGTTCCAGGCCATCAAGCACAAGTGCGCCGACATGCTGCTCGAGGTCGAGTCGGCCAAGTCCGCCGCCTACTACGCC
>Ga0208490_101042_pt1 | contig 11891 bp, 11 predicted proteins | sample SubbioAug_CSWold_FD_184818 | JGI IMG/M metagenome (GOLD analysis project Ga0208490, IMG submission 184818) | Serpentinite rock and fluid subsurface biosphere microbial communities from McLaughlin Reserve, California, USA - CR11Aug_CSWold (SPAdes) | ecosystem: Environmental > Terrestrial > Deep...
GATCAGGTTCGCCGCCGGCACCCGGACGTCGTTGAAGAACAGCTCGGCGGTGTCCTGGCTGTGCATGCCGATCTTGTCGAGGTTCCGGCCCCGCTCGAACCCGTCCATGCCGCGCTCCACGACGAGCAGCGACATCCCGGTGTGCTTCTGGGTCGGGTCGGTCTTGACGGCGACGATGACGAGGTCGGCGTTGATGCCGTTGGTGATGAAGGTCTTGGACCCGTTCACCACCCAGTCGTCCCCGTCGCGCACGGCGCTCGTCGACATCGAGGCGAGATCGGAGCCGATGGCGGGCTCGGTCATGGCGATGGCGGTGATCAGCTCGCCTGACGCGATGCCCGGCAGCCAGCGCGCCTGCTGCTCGTCGTTCGCCAGGGTGAGGAAGTACGGCAGGCAGATGTCGTTGTGGAGCGTGATGCCGAGCCCGGCGCCACCGGCGCCGGCCGCCTGCACCTCCTCGATCACCACCTGGTTGTAGCGGAAGTCGTCGACCCCGCCGCCGCCGTGCTCCTCGGGCACCGCGATGCCGAGGAAGCCGTGCGAACCGGCCTTCGAGAACAGCGACCGGTCGGCGATGCCCTCGGACTCCCACCGCTCGAGGTTCGGGGTGATCTCGTCGGCGACGAAGCGCCGGAAGCTGTGGCGGAACAGCTCGTGCTCCTCGTCGAACAGGGTGCGGTCCATGGTCAGCGACGCTACCGGTCGTCCCGGGTGACCGATCTCACCGCCTGGACCCCTACGATGCTCCTGCCACCGAAGGTCCAGGGCGGGCCATGGAACGAGCAACCCCTGTCGATGCCACGCACCCTGTCCACCCGTCTCAGCCTCGTCGCTGCGGCGCTCGTCATCGGCCTCGGGGCCCCGGCGCTGGCGCAGGAGGACCCCCCGCCGCCCGACTGCTCGACGTCGACGACATCGACCACACCGGGCACGCCGGAGCTGTGCCCGACGACCACCACCACCGAGGCGCCGCCGCCCCCGCCCGAGCCGGCTCCCACCGAGCCGACCACCACCCTGGTGCCTCCGCCGCCGGAGCAACCGCCGCCGCCGGAGTCGACCACCACCGCCCCGGAGGGCCAGGCCGGTGACCAGGACTCCCCGCCGGAGGAGGTCCCGCTGTCGGACGCGACGATCCCGCCGCCCCCCGGCGAACCCGTGGACGGTCTGCAGGCTGAGCGCCTCATCCGTCGCGAGCTGCGGGTTGCCCAGGCGGAGGTCCTGCAGAGCGCGGCCGAGGTCGCAGGTGCGGCCGAGCTGGTCGACCAGCTCGCCGATCGCCTGGCGACGCTGCAGCAGCAGCTGGCCCGTCTCGACGTGGCCCAGCAGATCAAGGTGCAGGAGCTGCAGGAGGCGCAGGTGCGCTTCGAGGAGCGCATCGCCAACGCGGTCGTGCGCGGCAACGCGGCGGAGCTGGACACGATCATGACCTCCCAGGACGCCACCGCCCTCGAGATGCGCAAGGTGTTCCTGAGCTCGGTGTCCGAGGCCGACAGCCGGTCGATCGTCGAACTGCAGCGGGCCAAGTCCGTGATCGACGAGGGCGTGCTCGACGCCCTCGACGCCGTCGCGGAGACCCGACGCGAGCTCCGTGGGGCCCGTCGTGCGCTCCAGGACTCGCTGCGCATCAACACCGAGCGCAAGTTCCAGCTCGCCGTCTTCAGCGCCGGATCCGAGATCGTGATCCGAGGGTTCGTCTTCCCGGTGGGTGAGCCCTACAGCTTCATCGACTCGTGGGGCTACCCCCGGATGGTGGGCACCCAGTACGAGCACGGGCACCAGGGCGTCGACATCATGGCCCCGTTCGACACGCCGCTCTACGCGGTGGAGCGAGGCATGATCACCCGCGTCGGCACCGACGTGCTCGGCGGCACGAAGCTGTGGCTGAAGGGCCAGTCGGGCACGTACTACTACTACGCCCACCTCAAGTCCTACGCCGAGGGGATGGTCGAGGGCGCGCTCGTGAACGCCGGCGACGTCGTGGGCTTCAACGGCGACTCGGGCAACGCGCTGGGCGGCGCGCCGCACCTGCACTTCCAGGTCCATCCCAACGGTGGCGAGGCGGTCAACCCCTACGGGCTGCTGCGCGTCGTCTCCGACCTGTCGCGCCGGTAGACCTGCACGCGTGGACCTGCGCGCCAGCCTCGAGGCCGACTGCACACCGACGACCCTCTTCGAGTGGGTGGGTGGCCTCGACACCTACGACCGCTGGCTCGAGATCGTCCCCCGCACCACCGACGCGGCGCCCATCGCGGGCGACCCCGGCCCGGCGTGGGACGTGACCCTCCGCGGCCGGCTCGGTCCCCTCGCCCGGTCCAAGCGGCTGCGCATGGCGCGCACCGAGCACCGCCCGCCTGCCGGCGACACGCCGGGACGAGCCGTGTTCGAGCGCAGGGAGACGGACGGCCGGGAGCACGCGACCTGGCGTCTCACCGCGACCGTGGACGCCACCCCCACCGGCAGCCGGCTCGTGATGGACCTGCACTACGGCGGCTCGCTGTGGGTGCCCCTCCTCGACCGGGTCCTGACGAGCGAGATCGATGCGTCGCGCCGGCGCCTGCGCGCCCTCGTCGAGTCCTGATCCCGCCGCCCGGTCAGACCGTCGCGGCGACGGCCGACCACCGACCGTCCCGGCACGCCACGTCCAGCGCCACCCCGTAGAGCTCGCTCAGCCGCTCGCTGGTCAGCAGCGACGAGGCCGGCCCCTGCCCGCTGATGCGCCCGTCGGCGAGGAGCACGACCCGGTCGAACGCCGGCGGGATCTCCTCCAGGTGGTGGGTCACCAGCACCAGGGGCGCTGCCGTCGTCGCCGCGGCCGCGTCCAGACGGCGGAGCAGGTCCTCGCGGCCGCCGACGTCGAGCCCGGCGGTCGGTTCGTCGAGGATCACGATCCCGGGCCGGCCCGTGAAGGCCCGGGCGAGGAGCACGCGCTGGCGCTCACCGGACGAGAGCGTCCGCAACGCCCGGTGCTCCGCTCCGTCGTCGATGCCGAACAGGCGCAGCTGGGCCGAGGCGTCGGCGTGCTGGTCGTCGTCGTAGCGGTGCCACCACGTCTCGAGCGCCCCGTTCGGCGCGGCCAGCACGACCTCGTGCGGCGTCATCGTCGGACGCAGGAGGTCGGTGAGCGCCTGGCTCGTGTACCCCACCCGCTGGCGCAGCGCCCGCATGTCGGTCCGGCCCAGCACCTCACCGAGCACGACGGCGCGACCGGACCACGGGCGGAGCCACGACGACAGCAGGCGCAGCAGGGTCGTCTTCCCCGACCCGTTCGGTCCCACGATGACCCAGCGCTCGCCCTCGCGGATCGTCCAGTCCAGGTGGTGCAGCACGGGGACGCCGTCGACGGCGACGTCCACGCCGTGGAGCTCGACCACCGCCGGAGGTGCCTCGGTGAGTGGCTCGGCCGGCACCCGGCCTTTGTACCCTGTGCCGCATCGAAACTGCACTCGGGCTGGTCGTCGTCGCCGTCCTCATCATCGCCAACGGCGCGTTCGTGGCCAACGAGTTCGCGCTCGTGGCCGTCGACCGGGCCCGGGTCAGCCGCCACGCCGAAGAGGGCCGGGCCGCGGCGCGGCTCACCGAGAAGCTGCTGCGCCGGCTCTCGTACCACCTCTCCGGCGCCCAGCTCGGCATCACGATCACGTCCCTGGTGCTCGGCTTCATCGCCGAGCCGACGGTCGCCAGGTTGCTGGAGCCGCCGATCGCCGCCGTGGTCGGTGCGGGCAGCGGGCGGGGGGTGTCGATCGCGGTCGCCCTCGCCCTGGCCACCACCGTGCAGATGGTGCTCGGCGAGCTGGTCCCGAAGTCGCTCGCCATCACGTACCCGATCGGCACCGCCTACTTCCTCGCCCCGATCATGCGCGTCTACGGGCTCATCGTGAAGCCGATCGTCACCCTGTTCAACGGCTGCGCCAACTGGGTCGTGCGCCGCCTCGGCATCGAGCCCCAGGAGGAGCTGCGCTCCGTGCGAGGCCTCGAGGAGCTGGACCTGCTGTTCCGGTCCTCGAGCGAGGAGGGCACCATCGACGAGGAGTCCCTGAACCTGCTGACCCGGGCGGTCCGGTTCTCCGAGAAGTCGGCGGTGGTGGCGCTCGTCCCCCGCCTCGAGACCATCGGCGTCTCCGTCGACGAGACCGTCGCCGACCTCGCGGCCCGGGCCGTCACCACCGGGTTCAGCCGCTTCCCGGTGTACGCCGGCGACCTGGACGAGATCGTGGGCATCAGCCACGTCAAGGATGCCTTCGCCGTGCCCTACGAGCAGCGGGCGACGACCTCGGTGCGATCGGTCATGTCCGACCCGCTCGTGGTGCCCGAGACCATGCAGCTCTCGGTCCTGCTGGTGCTGCTGCGGGAGCAGGCCGCGCACCTCGCCGTCGTCGTCGACGAGCACGGGGGCACCGCCGGGGTCATCACCCTCGAGGACGTGCTCGAGGAGATCGTGGGCGAGATCGACGACGAGCACGACCGGCCGGCGCCGCCGCTGACCCGCGTGCAGCGACCGGGGGAGTGGGTGCTCGGCGGTGGCCTGCACCGCGACGAGGTGTTCGACGCCTGCGGGTTCGAGCTCCCTGACGGTCCCTTCGAGACGCTGGCCGGCTTCGTGCTGGACTCGCTCGGCCGGATCCCCGCCGAGGGAGAGTCCTTCGAGCACGACGACTGGACCGTCGTGGTCCGCGAGATGGACCGGCTCCGGGTGGCCGAGGTGCTCCTCGTCGAGCGGAGCGGGCAGTGAACGTCACCGCCCTCATCGCGAGCGTGGCGCTGCTGGCCGCGAACGCCTTCTTCGTCGCCGTGGAGTTCGCCCTCGTGGCGAGCCGGCGCACCAAGCTCGCCGCCCTCGCCGACGAGGGCAGCAAGGCCGCGGCCCGCGCCATGGAGTCCATGCGGGACCTGTCACGCCAGCTCGCCGGTGCCCAGCTGGGCATCACGATCTGCTCGCTGCTCCTCGGCTACGTGGCCGAGCCGGCGATCGCCCACGCCCTCGAGGACCTGCTCCACGACCGGGTCGAGGTCTCCGAGCGCGTCGCCACCACCGTCGGCTTCGGCGTGGCCCTCTCGATCGTGGTCTTCCTGCACATGGTCCTCGGCGAGATGGTGCCGAAGAACATCGCCATCGCCGAGCCGGAGCGCACGGTGCTGGTGCTCGACTGGGCGAACCGCCTCTACATGCGGGTGTTCGGCCCGGTCATCGTGGTGCTGAACGCACTCGCCAACGGCATCATCCGCCTGCTCGGCGCCGAGCCCGCTGACGAGATCTCCGACAGCCACACCTCCGACGAGCTGGCCGACATGGTCTCTGCGTCCCGCGAGGAGGGCCTCATCCACGACGTCCAGGACCAGATCCTGCGCGGCGCGCTGGCGATCGGCGAGGCACCCATCGGGCCCATGGTCGTGCCCCGGGACCGCATCGGGTTCGTGCCCCGCCGGGCCACCACGGTCGAGGCCGAGCAGGAGGTCCTGCGCAGCGGCCACACCCGCCTGCTCGTCGTCGGCGAGGGCGGTCTGGACGACGTCCTCGGGTTCCTCCACGCCAAGGACCTGCTCACGGTGCCGGAGGCCGCGCGGGAGGCACCGCTGCCGCTGGGCAAGATCCGACGGCTGCCGATCGTGCGCGACGACACCGTCGTCGAGGACGTCCTGCTCGCCCTGCAGAAGGCGCGGGTCCACCTGGCCCTGGTCGCGGACGCCGACGACCGCACGGTCGGGCTCGTCAGCCTCGAGGACGCACTCGAGGAGCTGGTCGGCGAGATCGTCGACGAGAGCGACAAGCCGCCGGTGGCGCGCCGGGCCGTCCGTCACGGGATTGCAACAAACCGGAGCCGTCCCGTAGCCTGACCGGCCGGTCCGCCAGCCGACCCCCACCATGCTCCATCGCCTCCTCGTCTCCCTCGTCGTCACCGTCGCGCTCGCGGCCTCCCTCGCCGTGTCGTCGCCCGCCGGAGCCGAGACCCCGGCGATCGAGCGGGCCCGAGCCCAGGCCCAGGACGCCGTTCGCCGCGTGTCCGACGCCGAGTCCCAGCTGGGCTCGATCGAGCGGGACCTCGCAACGCTGGAGTCCAAGGCCACCCGGGCCGAGCAGCACCTGGCATCGCTGTCGGGCTCGATGGAGGAGCTGGTGGTCCAGCGCTACACCTCGCGTGGCGAGATGCCGCTGCTCACCGAAGCCGACATCAACGACGGCGTGAAGGCCGAGGCCTTCGCCCGCTACGTGAGTCAGGGCACCTTCGACACCATCGACGACTTCACCGCCGCCAAGCAGGAACTCGACGAGGCCAGCGCCGCCCTCGACGCCAAGCGCGAGCAGCAGCGGGCCAGCATCGAGTCGCTGCGAACGGCACTGGCCGACGTGCAGGCCGAGCTGAAGCGCCTCGAGGAGCTCGAGGCCAAGCGGCGCGCCGAGGAGGAAGCCCGTCGCCGGGCCGCCGAGGCCGAGGCGCAGCGCCGCGCCGCCGCCCAGGCCCAGCAGGCCCGCCAGGCCCAGGCCGCCCGGTCCTCGGGTGCCGGCGGCGCCACCACCACCTCCGGCGCCACCCGGTCCGCCCCGGCCCCGGCCGCAGCGCCGGCTCCGGCGCCGCAGGCCTCGAGCGGCGGCGGCATGGTCTGCCCGGTGGCCGGCCCGCACTCCTTCATCGACTCCTGGGGCTACCCCCGCTCCGGCGGCCGGGCCCACAAGGGCGTCGACATGATGGCCAGGATCGGCGTGCCCGTCGTCGCTCCCGTGTCCGGCACCGTGAGCCACCGGGGCAACTCCATCGGTGGCCTGTCCTTCCACCTCTCCGGCGACAACGGGCACTACTACTACGGCACCCACCTGTCCCGGTACGGCCAGGCGGGCCGGGTCTCGGCCGGCACCGTCATCGGCTACGTCGGCGACACGGGCAACGCCCGGGGCATGCCCCACCTCCACTTCGAGATCCACCCGAACCACAGCGGCCCGGTCAACCCGTACCCCGCCACCCGCGCCGCCTGCGGGTAGCCCGTCGGTCTGGCAACGGGTGTTGCCGCATCTGGCAGGATCCTGGGCGTGACGCCCGACGAGCTCGCTGACCGCCTCCAGGACCTGCTGCGGCGCGAGCTCGGTGACCCCGACCTGGCGGTGGGGGGCCTGCGTCGACTGACCGGGGGCGCCTCACGCGAGACGTGGGCCTTCGAGGCCGCCGGCGAGCGCTACGTGCTCCAGCGCGAGCGCGGCGGATCGCCTCGCACCGGGGCCATGGACACCGAGGCCGCGCTGCTGCGGGCCGCAGCCACCGCCGGGGTGCCGGTGGCGGCGCTGGTCCACGCGGACGGCAGCGGCTCGACCCTCGGGGCCGGCCACCTGATCGCGGCCTTCATCGAGGGCGAGACCATCGCCCGCAAGATCCTGCGCGACGACGAGTACGCCCGGGCCCGCGAGCGGCTGGCGGGCGACTGCGGGCGAGCGCTGGCCGCCGTCCACTCCATCCCCACCGACGCCGTCCCCGGGCTGACCCGGACCGACCAGGTCGCCCAGTACCGCGAGGTCCTCGACGGCTTCGGCGACCCGCACCCCACCTTCGAGCACGCGTTCCGCTGGCTCGAGGCGAACCGCCCGGACGCCACCGGGGAGGCCCTGGTCCACGGGGACTTCCGGCTCGGCAACCTGATGGTCGGACCCGACGGCCTCGAGGCGGTCGTCGACTGGGAGCTCGCGCACCTCGGCGATCCGATGGAGGACCTCGGCTGGCTGTGCACCCGCGCCTGGCGCTTCGGCGCTGACGCGCCAGTCGGCGGCTTCGGCTCCTACGAGCAGCTCTTCGACGCGTACGCCGAGGCGTCGGGGCGTCCGGTCGAGCGCGACGTGGTCCGGTGGTGGGAGGTCCTCGGCACCCTCAAGTGGGGGATCATGTGCATCATGCAGGCCCGGGCCCACCTGGAGGGCCTGTCCCGCTCCATGGAGCTCGCCGCGATCGGGCGGCGGGTCTGCGAGAACGAGCACGACCTGCTGCTGCTGCTCGAGCCCGACGCGCTCGCGGCCGCCGTCGCCCGATCGACACCCACCGGTGGGGGACAGGCCGGCCTGCACGGCCGGCCGACGGCCGCCGAGCTGCTCGAGGCGGTCCGGGAGTGGGTGGCGGGTGACGTGCGCGAGACGGCGTCGGGCCGGGTCGGCTTCCACAGCCGGGTGGCCGAGAACGTCCTGGCGACGCTGGAGCGGCAGGTGACGATGGGACCGGCGATGGAGGCCGACCACGGCGCCCGCCTGGCGTCCCTCGGCGTCGGCGACGACCACGCCTTCGCCGCCGGTGTGCGCGACGGGAGCCTCAGCGGACCCGAGGTCGTCCGGGCGATGGCGGAGTCCGTCGTGGACAAGCTCCGGGTCGCCAACCCCCGCTGGTTCACGCAGCCATAGTCAGGCGCCTCAGGAGCCGAGCCGAAGGCGAGGCGACCCAGTGACACGGGTCCTCGGCGGCGAAGCCGCCGGACCGAGCGCCCGCGGACGTGCTGATGATCAGGCGCCGATCGCGTGGTAGCCGCCGTCGACGTGGACGATCTCGCCGGTCGTCTGCGGGAACCAGTCCGACAGCATCGCCACGGTGGTGCGGGCGACGCCGGAGGAGTCGTTGACGTCCCAACCGAGGGGCGCCCGGTCGTCCCAGACGTCCTCGAAGGCGGAGAACCCCGGGATCGACTTGGCCGCCAGGGTGCGGATCGGCCCGGCAGCCACGAGGTTCACCCGGACGTTCTTCGGGCCGAGATCCCGAGCGAGGTACCGGGAGGTCGACTCGAGCGCGGCCTTGGCCACGCCCATCCAGTCGTAGGCCGGCCAGGCCTGGGAGGCGTCGAAGTCCAGGCCGACGATGGAGCCACCCTCGGGCATCAGCGGCACGACCACGTCGGCGATGGTCTTCAGCGAGTACGCCGAGATCTGCATCGCGACGGCCACGTCCTCCCACGGGGCCTCCGTGAACCCACCGCCCAGGCACGACTCGGGCGCGAAGCCGATGGCGTGCAGGGCGCCGTCGACGCGATCCCAGCGCTCGGCCAGCGCGGTGCGGACCGACTCGACGTGCTCGGGCACGGTGACGTCGAGCTCCAGCACGTCGGGCTCGGTGGGGAGCTTGCGCGCGGTTCGCTGGGTGAGCCGCAGCGCCCGGCCGGCGCCGGTCAGCACGATCTCGGCGCCCTCCTCCTGGGCCAGCTTCGCCACGCCGAAGGCGAGGGATGCATCCGTGAGGACACCGGTGATGAGCAGTCGCTTGCCGTCGAGGATTCCCATGCGTCTCCAGACCGGGGGGTGGGCGGCGACGTTACCGGCCCCGGGTCAGCCGGCCGGCCGGCACGTGACCTCGGTGCGCTCGCCGGTGCAGGGCAGCTGGAGGCGGCCGACCCCGGGGAGCAGCCGGCGCCCGTCGATCGGTTCGGGGAGCGTGATCTCGGCGACGAGGTCCACGGCCAGGTCCGAGCACGGCCCCTCGGCGTCGACCGCCACGAGCTCGATCCGCACCTCGGTCTCGCTCAGGTCGACCTGGGCCCGCGCCACCCGACCGCACCCCGGTTGGTCGAGCACCGTGGCCCGGACCGTGTCCGGCCCGGTCTCGGTGAGCCGGTCCGGCCGCACGAGGCGGCCCTCGTCGTCGCTGCGCAGGAAGGCGAACGCCAGCCCCGCCACGACGACGAAGCCGACGAGGGCGACCACGAAGGGGACCGGGGAGACCTGGCGAGGAGGGGGATCCGGCACGGTCTGCACGTTAGGACCGGGTTGGGTCGGGCCGGAGACCTCACCGGTAGAGTCCGCCGGCGTGAAGATCGGAATCCTCGGAGGAACAGGTCCCGCCGGCTCGGCCCTCGCGGCCCGGCTCGCGGACATCGGCTACGACGTCGTCATCGGGTCGCGGTCGGAGGACCGGGCCAAGGAGAAGGTCGACGAGCTGCTCGCGCAGTGGCCGGATCGCACCCTGTCGATCGAGCCGGGGGACAACGCCGCTGCCGCCAGCGCCGACGTCGTGGTCGTCGCGACGCCGTGGGACGGGGCGACCCAGACCGCCGCGTCGGTGCGCGAGCAGCTGGCCGGCAAGGTCGTCATCTCGATGGCCAACGCGCTCACCCGCATCGGCAAGGAGTTCCAGCCGCTCGTCCCGCCGCGCGGCTCGGTCGCCGCCAGCATCCAGGCCGTGGTGCCCGACTGCAAGGTCGTGGGCGCCTTCCACCACGTGCCGGCCAAGGAGCTGGGGGACCTCGATCACCCCATCGAGACCGACGTGCTCATCTGCTCTGACCACGAGGAGGCCACCGCCGTCACGATGGAGCTGGTGCAGGCCATCCCGAACATGCGCCCCCTCGACGCCGGGGAGCTGTCGCAGTCGACGCCGATCGAGTCGTTCACCTCGGTCCTGCTGCAGCTCAACGTCCGCTACAAGACGCGGGTCGCGGTGAAGTTCAACGGGTTGCCCGACAACCTCACCGGCCTGCCGAAGAAGCCGTCTCGCGCCATGGTGGCTGCCGAGGACGCCAGCTCGAAGTGAGCCCGCTGCGGCTCTTCGACACGGCACGGCGCGCGATCGTCCCGTTCGAGCCGGGTGAGCTCGTCACCATCTACACCTGCGGCATCACGCCGTACGACGCCACCCACCTGGGTCACGCCGCCGCCTACGTCGGCTACGACGTGCTGCAGCGCCGGCTGCGCGACCGGGGCCACCAGACCCGTTCCGTCCGCAACGTCACCGACGTCGACGACTCCATCCTGGGCAAGGCCCGGGAGCTCGGCGTCCACTACCTCGACCTGGCCGCCGCCGAGACCGCCAAGTTCGACGACGACATGGTCGCCCTCGGCATGCTCCCGTCGTGGAGCGAGCCGCGGGCGACGTCGGCCATCGCCGACATCCGTGGCTTCATCGGCATGGTCCTCGACCGGGGCCACGCGTACCAGGCCGGCGGCGGCGTCTACTTCGACATCTCGACCTACGACCGCTTCGGCCAGGTGTCGGGCTACGACCGCGAGACGATGCTCGAGTACGCCGCCGAGCGGGGCGGCAACATCGAGGACCCCAACAAGCGCGACCCGCTCGACTTCGTGCTCTGGCAGCCGTCGCTGCCCGACGAGCCGTCGTGGGACTCGCTCTGGGGACCGGGCCGGCCCGGCTGGCACATCGAGTGCTCGGCGCTGGCGCTGCGTGAGCTCGGCACCACCATCGACCTCCACGGCGGGGGCGCGGACCTGATCTTCCCGCACCACGAGTGCGAGGCGGCCCAGTCCGAGGCGGCCACCGGTGAGCCCTTCGTGCGCCACTGGATGCACCAGGCGATGGTCCGCATGGACGGCGAGAAGATGTCCAAGTCGCTCGGCAACCTCGTGTTCGTGTCCGAGCTGCGCAAGGAGTGGGAGGCCATGGCCATCCGCCTGGCCGTCGTGAAGCACCACTACCGCAACGGTTGGGAGTGGCACGACGACCTCATGCCCGAGGCGACCGCTCGCCTGGAGCAGTGGCGGGCCGGGGTGGACGCCGGCGGCGACGGCGATCCCGTGCTCGAGACCGTGCGGGCGCACCTCGACGAGGACCTCGACACGCCCGGCGCCGTGGAGGCCATCGACGTCGCGGCGGCAGCCGGCGCCGACGTCACCGACGCCGCCCTGCTGCTCGGCATCCGGCTCGATCCGGAGCCCTGACGGAGATCCGACCACGCAACCGGTGTTCCCGCTGGTACGTTCCGAGGTGTGGGGGACGAGCGCGAGTACGGGAAGCTCTATCCGGTCGCCAAGGGATTGATCCGACCGACCGTGCACGCCCTGTGGCGCATCAACGTCACCGGGATGCACCACGTGCCGGAGGAGGGGGCGGCGATCTTCTGCCCCAACCACATCTCCTTCTTCGACTCCCTGGTCCTGCCCGTCGTGCTGCCCCGGCGCATCAGCTACGTCGGCAAGGCCGAGTACA
>Ga0208490_101043_pt1 | contig 11873 bp, 11 predicted proteins | sample SubbioAug_CSWold_FD_184818 | JGI IMG/M metagenome (GOLD analysis project Ga0208490, IMG submission 184818) | Serpentinite rock and fluid subsurface biosphere microbial communities from McLaughlin Reserve, California, USA - CR11Aug_CSWold (SPAdes) | ecosystem: Environmental > Terrestrial > Deep...
GCGGCCGCCCGCCGCGGCGGGCGCATCGCGGTCGCTCGTGAGACGCTCGGCATCACGGCGTATTTGACCGGCGACTTCGCGCTCGCGCTGCGGGAGCTGCGCACGCATCGCCGCATCAGTGGGTCAAACGAGCAGGTTCCCCTATTGGTCGACTGCGAGCGCGGCCTGGGGCGCCCCGAGAAGGCCCTCGAGCTGGGGCGCAGCGTTGATCGTTCTGAGCTGAGTGTCGGTACACGTGTCGAGTTGGCGATCGCGATGTCGGGCGCGCGACTCGACCTCGGCCAGACCGAGGCGGCGCTGCGCGAGCTGGAGATCCCGCAGCTCGACCCCTCGACCGCCTACAGCTTCAGCCCCGCGCTGTTCGACTCGTACGCCGTTGTGCTCGCCGAACTCGGGCGCGAGTCGGAGGCCGCCGAGTGGGGCCGCCGCGCCGACATCGCCGCCCAGGCCATCGCTGAGGCCGAAGGGGGCGGCGACGACGAGATCGAGGTCATCGAGGAAGAGCTCGACGACGTCGACGATGATGCGACCGAGGGCGAGGCGACACCCGGCGAGGACGGCGACGATGTTCGGTAGGAAGAAGGCGCCGACGCCGCTCGATGGTCGCGACGCGCTGCTGCTCGACCTCGACGGGGTGGTGTATCGGGGACCGGACGCGATCGAGCATGCCGTTCCGAGCATCCAGAAGGCGGCGAAGTCGGCCCGCGTCGGGTACCTGACGAACAATGCAGCGCGCACCGATGAGTCGGTCGCCGAGCACCTGTCGGAGTTCGGGCTCAGCGTTGAGGCGGCCGATGTCGTCACCAGCCCGCAGGCGGCTCTCCGTGTGCTCGCGACGCTCGTCGACCCGGGCGCCCTCGTCATGGTCGTCGGGGGAGAGGGCATCACCGTCGAGCTCGACAAGGCGGGCTACCGCGTCACACGCTCGGCCGATGACCAGCCCGACGCGGTCGTTCAGGGGTTCGCCCCGCACGTGGGGTGGGAACACCTCGCGGAGGCGAGCTACGCGCTGCAGCACGACCACGTGCACTGGGTGGCGACGAACACCGACTGGACGATTCCGCAGAAGCGCGGGGTGGCGCCCGGCAACGGCACGCTCGTGTCGGCCGTGCACCTGGCCGTCGGGCGCCTGCCCGTCTTTGCCGGCAAGCCCGAGAAGCCCATGTACGACGAGGCGGTCGAGCGCTTCGGCGCCACGAACCCGCTCGCGATCGGCGACCGGCTCGACACCGACATTCAGGGCGCCAACAGCGCCGGCATGGCGAGCGCGCTGGTGCTGACCGGTATCGACCAGGCGAAGCAGGTGCTCGCGGCGCCAGCCGGGCAGCGGCCGACGTACATTCTGCGCGACCTGCGCGACCTGTTCGAGCCCTACCCCGAGATCACGGAGGAGGTCGACGCCGACGGCGTGCGCTCGGTCTCGTGCGGGCAGGCGGTGGTGCGCATGAAGCAGAACGTCGTGCGCGTCGCCCGGGCGGGCGACGACCCCGTCAACCTGCTGCGCGCCGGCGCCGCGGTGATCTGGGCGTCCGGCCTGCAAATCTGGGGTCTCGACGTCGACCCGCAGCTATATTCGTGACCATGGACGAGCGCGGCGCAGAGACCGAGCCGGCGACGGCCGAGCCTGAAACCGGCGAGCACGACGCGGGCGATCTCGACGCCCCCGACGAGGGCCTGCTCTCGCAGCTCGCCCTCATCGACGACCAGCCGCTCGAGGACCGTGCGGCCGCGTTCGCCCAGCTGCACGACGCGCTGCGGCAGCAGCTCGAGGCGTGACCGCGGACACCCCTCGCTCGGCTTCCGGCTCTGACTCCGGTGCGACGAGGCGCCTCGACGTGGCGCTCGTCGACGTGGGGCTTGCGCGCTCGCGCACGGCCGCGCGTCAGGCGATCGAGGCCGGGCGGGTCAGCGTGGGCGGCAGGGTGGTGACGAAGCCGGCGTACGCGGTGCGAGCATCCGATGCGTTGGGGGTGGAGGGCGCGAGCAGGTATGTCAGCCGCGCCGCGCACAAGCTGCTCGCGGCTCTCGACGCGGAGGAGGCCGCCGGTCGCCCGCTGCCGATCGCGGGGGCGACGGCGCTCGACGTGGGCGCGTCAACGGGCGGGTTCACCGAGGTGCTGCTCGAGCGCGGCGCCGACACCGTCATCGCCCTCGACGTCGGCCACGGCCAGTTGGATGCCCGCATCGCGCTCGACGCGCGCGTCGCGGTCGTCGAGGGGGTCAACGCCCGCGACCTCACTCCCGAGCTGCTCGCGACGACCAGCGGAGTGAGTGACCGGCCCTCGGTCGTCGTGGGCGACCTGAGCTTCATCTCGCTCGGCCTCGTGCTGCCCGCGCTCGTTGCGACGGTCGGCGCGGACGCCGACTACATGCTGCTCATCAAGCCGCAGTTCGAGGTCGGCCGACAGGGCATCCGCGAGGGCATCGTGCGCGACGCGGGGGCCCGCGAGGAGGCGATCATGGGCGTGCTGTGGGCGGCTGCCGACGAGGGTTTGCGGGCATCGGCGCTCCTGTCCTCCCCGGTGGTCGGAACCCATGGCAATCATGAGTATCTGGCCGTCTTCCGGCGTGAGTACGGGGTCGATCCGACAGAATGGAGGGGCCGCGCGGCCGAGTTGGCCCGCACGGTCGTGACCGGGGCCCCGCGGGCCGCCGATCAGCCACCCGTGTGAAGGAGCCCCGTGACTGAACGCCACATCCTCGTCGTCGCCCACACGGGCCGCGACGAGTCGCTCGAGGCGGCCGTCACCGTCTGCCGGCTGCTCGGCGACGCCGGGCTCACGCCCGTGGTAGCTGCCGACAGCGTCGATGATCTGCGGGAGGCCACCGGCGGGGCAGAGCTGCGGGTGCTCGCCGATGCTGAGGACCACGGTGACGTCGCCGTGGGTGATGTTGAGCTCGTCATCGTGCTCGGCGGCGACGGCACGATCCTGCGCGCGGCTGAGCTCGTGCGCGGCGGGTCGGCGCCGCTGCTTGGGGTGAACCTCGGGCACGTCGGCTTCCTCGCCGAGAGCGAGCGCGACAGTCTGACGGAGGCGGTCGCGCGCGTGTTGTCGCGCGACTACCTCGTCGAAGAGCGCATGACGCTCTCGGTGCGGGTGAAGGTCGACGGCGAGGTCATCTGGCAGACGTGGGCGCTGAACGAGGCGACCGTCGAGAAGGCCAGTCGCGAACGGATGCTCGACCTGGCCGTCGCGGTCGACGGCCGGCCGCTCACCAGCTTCGGTGCCGACGGCGTCGTCATGGCGACCCCCACCGGGTCGACCGCCTACGCCTTCAGCGCCGGCGGCCCCGTCGTCTGGCCGAGCCTCGACGCGCTGCTCATGGTTCCTCTAAGCGCGCACGCCCTGTTCGCCCGCCCGCTCGTGGTGGGCCCGAACTCGTCACTCGCCGTCGACGTGCTCGACCGTACGGGTGCGACCGGCGTGCTGTGGTGCGACGGGCGTCGCGCCTTTGACCTGCCCGCCGGCGCGCGCGTGGTCGCCCGGCGATCGTCCACGCCCGTGCGGCTCGCGCGGCTGCACCCCGGGCCCTTCACCGATCGACTCGTGCACAAATTCGCCCTGCCCGTCCACGGCTGGCGGGGCGGGGCCGACGCCGAGAATCCCGCGACGGGCGCGATCACGGTGCCGCGGGCATCCGCGGGGGCGAGCGGCGCAGATGCGGATGCCGCCGCGGGCGAGGGCGCGGAGGGCGACGCGTCGTGATCGACGAGATCTCGATCCGCGACCTGGGTGTGATCGGCGAGGCGCGGCTGCCGCTCGGGCCCGGCTTCACCGCGCTCACCGGGGAGACGGGCGCCGGCAAGACCATGGTCGTCACGGCGCTCGGGCTACTGCTCGGCGCGCGCGGCGACGCGGGCGTGGTGCGCTCGGGGGCCGACCGCGCGCTCGTCGAGGGGTGCTGGATCGTCGACACCGACGGCGCGGTTGCCGAGCGCGTGCGCGATGCCGGGGGCGACCTCGACGATGACGAACTGATTCTCGCCCGCACGGTCTCGGGCGAGGGCCGGTCGCGCGCCGTCGTCGGCGGACGGTCGGCGCCGGTCGGCGTGCTCGGAGAACTCGGCGAGCAGCTCGTCGTCGTGCACGGGCAGAGCGACCAGGTGCGGCTGAAGTCGTCCACGGCGCAGCGTGAGGCGCTCGACCGCTACGCGGGGTCAGAGCTCTCGGCTGTGCTGGCTGAGTATCGGGCGGCGTTCGCCGCCTGGAACGCGGCGCGCGACGAACTCACGCGACTCACCGGCGACCGGGATGCGCGGGCCCGCGAGGCCGACGACCTGCGCGCCGCCATTGACGAGATCGAACAGCTCGCGCCACAGCGCGGCGAAGACACCGAGCTCGCCGAGCGGGCCGAGCGGCTCGGCAACCTCGAAGACCTTCGGCTCGCCGCCGCCCAAGCGCACGAACTGCTGTCGAGCGAGGCGCTCGACGGCGCGAGCGACGCGATCGGACTCATTGACGCCGCGCGCCGCTCGGTCGAGCGGGTCAGCGGGCACGACGCGCAGCTCGCGCCGATCGTCGAGCAGCTGGCGGCGGCAGGCTTTACGGTCACCGAGGCGGCAACCGAGCTCTCGGGCTACCTCGCGTCGCTCGAAACCGACGGCGGACGCGAACTGGAGGCGGTCAACGAGCGCCGTGCGGCCCTCACCGACCTTGCGCGACGCTTCGGGCCGGGGCTTGACGACGTCATCGACCTGCTCGACACGGGGTCGGCGCGGCTGCTCGAACTCGACCACGACGACGACCGCATCGCCGATCTCGCCGAGGAGGTCGAGCGCGGAGAGGCCGCCGTCGACGGGCTCGCCGACCGGCTGACCGCCCTGCGCACCGCGGCGGCGGCCCGGCTTGCCGACGCGGTGACCGCCGAGCTCGCCGCGCTCGCGATGCCGGATGCGCGCCTCACCGTCTCACTCGAGCGGCGTGACGAGTTGACCTCCTCGGGCCGCGACTCTGTCGCATTGCTGCTGCAACCACACGCAGGAGCCGACCCGCGGCCACTCGGCAAGGGCGCGTCGGGCGGCGAGCTGTCGCGCGTGATGCTGGCTCTCGAGGTCGTCATCGCCGAGACCGACCCCGTGCCGACGTTCGTGTTCGACGAGGTCGACGCCGGGGTGGGCGGGGCGAGCGCGATCGAAATCGGGAGACGGCTTGCGCGGCTCGCCCGCACCTCGCAGGTGATCGTCGTGACGCACCTGGCGCAGGTCGCGGCGTTCGCGACGAACCACCTCACGGTGGTGAAGGGCAGCGACGGCACCGTCACCGCCTCCAGCGTGCAGCAACTCGACGGCGACGCACGGGTGGCCGAGATGGCGCGGCTGCTGTCCGGGCTCGCCGACAGCGACACGGGGCTTGAGCACGCGCGCGAGCTGCTCGCCGAGGCGCGCAGCCTCGCCGACGCCTGAGCCCCTCGCGCCCGGGCGACGCCGGTCGACCCGACCCGCCCCGACAAGCCCCTGGTTACCCGGCGAGGTCAACGATGTCGACCGTTGTCACCTGCCGTTCGGCGCCGTCGACGAGGGTCGAAAACTCGACCTGTGTCGCCTCGGCGGCCGCCGTCAGAGGTATGGCGAGCACGCTCGTGAATGGCGCGAAGTCGGCCATGCAGAACGTGTTAGGTGCCCGACGCTCCTGCAGCGTCACCCCGATCGTGTCGGAGGCGAGACCCGCGTCGACCGCCGTCGGAATGAGCGGGCAGCTCGACGAGCCGTAAGTGATGATCGTCAGTTCGCGATCGTCGGCGAGCTCGAGTACGGGGCTCAGCCAGAACGCCTGCGGACCGTCCGGCTGCTCGGCATCGGGGGCGGGCTCGGGAAGTAGCGCGGGCAAGCCCGGGTACTCGTCGACCGCCGCCGAGACGGGCACGTCGACCGGCTCGAGGTTCGGGTCGATCACCATGATCGTGAACGCCTGCACCCAGTCTTCATCGCCGAGGCGCGGCTCGCGCCACTCGACGTCGGCGAACACCTCGTCGGCCGTGACGCCCTCGGGTGCCGAGACGATGTGGAAGTGCGGGGCGAGGTCGTCGGTGCAGGCACCATCGCCTCCTTTCAGGAACGTCGCGCTCAGCTGGTCATCGGCGAGCACTTCGAGGGCGGTCAGGACGTACGGGCACGTGGAGGAGCCGTAGCTGATGAACGTGATCACGTTGCGGGCAGGGCCCTCGTTCCACCAGGCGATGGGCTCGATCGGGCCCTCCCGCTCGGGGTCGGGAACCGGCGCGCCGGGGGGCCACCCCGCGCCCTCCGCGTCAGCGATCGACCGCGGCTCGGGCGAAAGAGCCGGCTGCGTCGCGCAGCCGGCGGTGAGCGCAGCGACCGCGACGAGAGCGGCGAGCGTCGCCGCGGCGCGGCGAGCGGAACCCGGCCCGAGCATCCCCCGTCGAATGAATGTGCGTGATCGTTCCCCCATGTCCGGCAGGGTACGCGGCTCGATTCCGCGCGTCGAGGCTTTCGGGGTCACGGGTCGGATACGATAGAACCCCGTGGCAGACACTTCAGACTCCGGGAACGGTGACCGCGTCACCAAACACATCTTCGTCACCGGAGGAGTCGTCTCCTCTCTCGGCAAGGGCCTGACGGCGGCAAGCCTCGGCAACCTGCTCACCGCTCGAGGCCTGCGCGTCGTCATGCAGAAGCTCGACCCGTACCTCAACGTCGACCCGGGAACGATGAACCCGTTCCAGCACGGCGAGGTGTTCGTCACCGACGACGGCGCCGAGACCGACCTCGACATCGGGCACTACGAGCGCTTCCTCGACATCAACCTGAACCAGGCCGCGAACGTCACGACCGGCCAGATCTACAGCCAGGTCATCGCGAAGGAGCGCCGCGGCGAGTACCTCGGCGACACGGTGCAGGTGATTCCGCACATCACCGACGAGATCAAGCGGCGCATGCGCCTGCAGGCCGAAGACGACCCGCAGCCCGACGTGATCATCACCGAGATCGGTGGCACCGTCGGTGACATCGAATCGCAGCCGTTCATCGAGTCGGCCCGCCAGGTGCGCCACGAGCTCGGCCGCAAGAACGTGTTCTTCGTGCATGTGAGCCTCGTGCCGTTCATGGGCGCCAGTGGCGAGCAGAAGACGAAGCCGACGCAGCACTCGGTTGCGGCGCTGCGGTCGATCGGTATCCAGCCCGACGCGCTCGTCTTGCGCAGCGACCGGCCCGTCACGAGCGCCAACCGACGCAAGATCGCGCTCATGTGCGACGTCGACGAACAGGCCGTTGTCAACGCGGTCGACGTGCCGTCGATCTACGACATCCCGTCGATGCTGCACAGCCAGGGTCTCGACGCCTACATCGTCGACCAGATCGGCCTCGAGGCGAACGAGGTGGCGTGGGACGGCTGGGCGGACCTGCTCACCGCCGTGCACGAGCCGAAGCGCGAGGTCACGATCGGTCTCGTCGGCAAGTACATCGACCTGCCCGACGCGTACCTGAGCGTCACCGAGGCGCTGCGCGCCGGCGCGTTCGCCCACCACTCGAAGGCCGTGATCCGCTGGATCGCCTCCGACGAGTGCGAGACCCCCGAGGGCGCGGCGAAGCACCTGAGCGACGTCGACGCGATCTGTGTGCCCGGCGGATTCGGCGTGCGCGGCATCGAGGGCAAGCTCGGCGCGCTGCGCTTCGCGCGCGAGAACATGATCCCAACGCTCGGGCTGTGCTTGGGGCTGCAGTGCATGGTCATCGAGTACGCGCGAAACGTGGCGGAGTTGCCCGGAGCATCCTCGAGCGAGTTCGACCCCGACACCGAGTTCCCCGTCATCGCGACGATGGCCGAGCAGGTCGCCCACATCGACGGCGGCGACCTCGGCGGCACGATGCGGCTCGGCCTGTATGAGGCGGCGCTCGCCGAGGGTTCGCTGGCCCGCGAACTCTACGGTGAGCCGAGCATCAGCGAACGCCACCGTCACCGTTACGAGGTGAACAACGCCTACCGCGAGCGCATCGCCGGGGCGGGCCTGTCGTTTTCGGGCACAAGCCCCGACGGTTCGCTGGTCGAGTTCGTCGAGCTGCCGCGCGACGTGCACCCGTACTACATCGCCACCCAGGCCCACCCCGAACTGCGCTCGCGCCCGAACCGCGCGCACCCGCTGTTCGCGGGCCTCGTTGCCGCGGCGATCGAGCGGCAGAAGGCCAGCCGCCTGTTCGACGACGACCAGACCGAGGGCGAGTAGGCCTCGTGGGCGATCTGCCGGTGGGTGACGCGCCGCTCGCCGACGAGCCGTTCGTGCCCGAGATTGCATCGAGCGACGTCGTCTTCGACGGCGCGGTATGGGATGTGCGCCGCGAACGCTTCGCCTTCGGCGACGGCGAGCTGGTGCGCGAATTCGTCGCGCACACCGGCGCGGTCGCGGTGCTCGCGATCGATGACGACGATCGGATGCTCGCGATCCGTCAGTACCGACACCCCATTCGCGAACGCAATTGGGAGCTGCCCGCGGGCCTGCTCGACGTCGAGGGGGAGGACCCGCTCGAGGCCGGCCAGCGCGAGTTGGCGGAAGAGGCCGACCTGGTCGCGGCCGACTGGGAGCCGCTCATCCAGCTGCACACGACGCCCGGTGGTTCGGACGAGATCATCCACGTGTTCCGGGCGACGGGGCTCAGCGCGGCGCCCGAGGTCTTCGCCCGCGATGGCGAGGAGGCCGACATCGTGACCCGGTGGGTGGCGGTCGAAGAGGCTGTCGACGCGGTGCTCGCGGGTCGCGCCCGCAACGGCATCTTCATGGCCGCGGTGCTCGCCGAGCACGCGCGCCGCACCCGGGCGCGGGGCTAGCGGTGGCGGAGGCGCGAGAGCCGTCTCCGGAGCTTCAGCGCGCGGTCGACCGGTACCTGCGCCACGTCGCACTTGAGCGCGGCCGCTCGCCGCACACCGTCTCCGCCTACCGGCGTGACCTCGCCCGCTACCTCGCACACCTCGCAGACGGCGGCGTGGATGCTGTGGGCGGCATCGCCGAGAAGGACGTCGCGTCGTTCGTCGCGGCCGTCCGCGACCCGGTGCTTGCCTCCGGCGGTGCATCCCCGGTGTCGGCCTCGAGTGCCGCCCGCATGCTGTCGAGCGTGCGGGGTTGGCACGCGTTCCTGCTCGAGGAGGGGCTCGTCGACCGCAACGTCGCCGCCGAGCAGAAGCCGCCCCGGCAGGCGAAGCGCCTGCCGAAGGCGATCACGATCGACGAGGTCGAGCGCCTTCTCGACGCGTGCGCGGGCGACGACCCCCTGATGCTGCGCGACCGGGCGCTGCTCGAGCTGCTGTACGCGACGGGCGCGCGCGTCTCAGAGGCCGTCGGCTTGGCCGTCGACGACGTGACGGGTGACGACGGGGGAGCGGCGGAGGTCGTGCGGCTCTTCGGTAAGGGGCGCAAGCAGCGGCTCGTGCCGATCGGGCGCTTCGCCCGCGAGGCGCTCGACGCGTACCTCGTGCGGTCGCGGCCGCTGCTCGCGCCGCGGGGACGAGCATCCGGGTCGCTGTTTCTCGGCGCGCGCGGCGGGCCGCTCAGCCGGCAGAGCGCGTGGCTGATCATTCGCGGCGCGGCGGAGCGGGCGGAGCTCACCGCCGAGTTGTCTCCGCACACCCTGCGCCACTCGTTCGCCACCCACCTGCTCGAGGGCGGGGCCGACGTGCGCGTCGTGCAGGAGCTGCTCGGGCACGCCTCGGTCGCGACGACGCAGCTGTACACGCTCGTGACGGCCGATGCAGTGCGTGAGGCGTGGGCGCTGGCGCACCCGCGGGCGCGGTAGGGGCGGCGTGACCCGGATGAGCTGCCGGGCCTCGTGGGTCAGGCGCGGTCACGGCGTGCTGGTCAGGCCCTCGAGCTCGATCGTGGCGTCGGGGCGCCACGCGTAGACGAAGGGGCGCAGACCGTCGGCGGGCGGCGTCGCGATGCCGGCGCGTGCGAACTCGCTCGCCGTGACGCAGCGGCTATCGATGGGGGCCGAGGCGACACCGATGCGGGTCGCGATCGCGCACGGCGGGCAGGCCCAGCGCGGTCAGCTCGACGAGGTCGGTGGGGCCGGTCGGGGTGAGCTGCACGATCGGCGTAGTCGTGGGTCCCCAGCCGTAGGTGAGCTCGGCGCCTTGAAGCGACTCGGTGACGGCGAGATCGCGCCCGGATACGAAGGCCGGCTCGGGCAGGCAGGCGCGGCTCCACAGCCGGTCGGCCGCAAAGACGGCGAGGCAGACCGTGCGCTCGGAGGGCGGTGTGCGCGGGGAGGCGCCGCCACGGTAGGCCACGAGCTCGAGCAGCTCGCCCGGCTCGGTCAGCACGACCGACTGCAGCACCCGCACCCCGCTGAAGAGTTGGCCGCCCGTGCCCGCGAGGCGCTCGTCGAGCACCCGCTCGCGCGGCGTGGCCGGGCGCTCGAACACGGCGAACGCGGGCGGCTCACGTGGGATCGCAACGAGCGCGACCGCGATGAGTGCGGCGACGGCGAGCGCGGCGGCGACCACCACGCGAACCGATACGCGGGATGCGCGGGGCGCGTCGGCCGCGTCCGGCCCGTCGGCGACCGGTTCGTCGACGACAGGGGGTGTCGGGTCGAGGGCCGGGCTGCGGCCGGCGAGGATGCGGGCGGCGCGCTGGGCGAGCATCCGCGATTCGGGGGTGTCGGCGCGGCCGTAGGCGAGCCGGGCGAGGGCTGCGTCGTCGAGCGCCTCGAGCCGGTCGAGGTCGGCAGGGTCAGCGTCGTCGCCCACGGGCGTCAGTCAAGCACGCGCCGCTGAGTGAGGCGAAGGTCATCGACGCGGCTAGCGCAGGGGGCGAAGGACCGTGAGGCGGGTGTCGCCCCAGGGCTCCCAGCGGTACGAAAAGGTGCCGACGCCGGCGTTCGGGCTCTGGTCGCTGCCGATGCCGACGGCGGCGAACTCACTGAAGAAGAACCGCACGACCTGCTCGCGATCGCGCGCGCCCAGGCACACCTGAGGCCCGAGCGTTGTCGCCTCGAATAGGAGGCCGCCCGGGGCGCTGCGCAGCGCGTAGATCTCGAAGCCGTCGATCGTGGTGAGCGGGCGTGCCTCGCCCCCGCCGACACTGCCCAGCAACTCGGTCACGACCGCCTGCTCGTTCGCCGGGGCCGGCTCGTCGAACACCTCAAGCGCGTCGGGGCCGAGTGCCGCCACCACGCGCTCGCCGACCGCCGAAAGCCCCAGACCCACCACGAGGGCGCCGACGAAGACGGCTACACCGATGCGCCGCGAGCGCGTCCACCAGGAGGGGCGGTCGTCGGCGTCCTCGTCGAGATCGTCGGTGGCCCCGGCTGCATCACCCGGCGTCGCCCCGCCCGCGCCGGGCGCGGCTGCGGCCCGTGCCGCTTCGGCCTCGCGGGCGCGATCGGCGCGTGAGGCGAGGATGCGCGCGGCGGCGTCAGCGCGCATCCGATCGTTCTCGGTCGTGGTGCGCCCGTACGCAATCCTCCGCAACGACGCGTCGTCGAGCCATGCCAGATCGTCGGGCACGTCGCCGGCGGCGGGGGTGCCACGACCGGTCTCGTCCATGAGGGTCAGTCAATCACGACAGAGCGGTCGGCGGGGAAGCATGTGTGCGCGCGGCTCGTCGCGGCGGCTGAACCCCGCGTGAACACTAGACTTCACTGCCATGAGCGGCGACCAGCACGAGGCACCTGAACTCCCCGGAATGTCGGACATGGTGCCCGGCCCCACGGGCCGCCCGCTGCGCAGCTTTCCCGAGCCGCCGCCGCTGACGAACCACGGCCCGGCGCGCGTCATCGCCCTGTGCAACCAGAAGGGCGGCGTCGGCAAAACGACGACGACGATCAGCCTGGGCGCGGCGCTCGCCGAGTACGGCCGCCGGGTTCTGGCGATCGACTTCGACCCGCAGGGCGCCCTGTCGGCGGGCCTCGGCGTCGCAAGCCA
>Ga0208490_101044_pt1 | contig 11872 bp, 11 predicted proteins | sample SubbioAug_CSWold_FD_184818 | JGI IMG/M metagenome (GOLD analysis project Ga0208490, IMG submission 184818) | Serpentinite rock and fluid subsurface biosphere microbial communities from McLaughlin Reserve, California, USA - CR11Aug_CSWold (SPAdes) | ecosystem: Environmental > Terrestrial > Deep...
CAGTCGACCACAACGCGCAACTCACCGCAGCGCGCGGCGCATCGACGTTCTGCACACCTCGAGCGGAGACCCGGGCCGCGCAACTACATCTCTTCGTGGGTCTCCGGGTCGCCGCCGAACAGTCGCCCGTCGGGCCGGCCGAGCGCGGTGATCGCCGACACCTCGGCGTCGCTCAGGGTGAAGCCCCCGAGCTCGAGGTTCTCGCGCTGCCGCTCAGGGTTTCCCGACTTCGGGATCGGCAGCGAGCCGATCTGCTGGTGCCAGCGCAGAATCACCTGTGCGGGCGTCACCCCGTGCGTCGCCGCTGCCGACGCGACGGGCGCCGACTCCTTCACGGGCGCGGCCTTGCCGAGCGGGCTCCAAGCCTCGGTGACGACGCCGTGCTCGGAGTGGAAGGCGCGCAGCTCCTCCTGCGGGAAGAACGGGTGAAGCTCGACCTGGTTGACCGACGGCATGACGCCGGTCTCCTCGGCGACGCGCGTCAGGTACTCAGCGGTGAAGTTCGAGACCCCGATCGAGCGCACGCGGCCCTCCTCGCGCAGGCGCACCATCGCGCGCCACGCGTCGACGTACTTGTCGACGTTCGGGTTCGGCCAGTGGATCAGGTACAGGTCGAGCACGTCGAGCCCGAGCCGCTCCATCGAGCCGTCGAACGAGCGCAGCGTCTCGTCGTAACCGTGATCGCGGCCCGGTACCTTCGTGGCGACGATGATCTCGTCGCGCGGAACGGGAGTTTCTGCGATGGCGCGACCCACAGCATCCTCGTTCTGGTAGTTCACGGCCGTGTCGATGAGGCGGTAGCCGAGCGACAGGGCGCTCAGCACCGCGGCCGTTCCCTCCTCGCCGCGCAGCGGGTACGTGCCGATGCCGATGTCGGGCAGGGTCGTTCCGTCGTTCAATTCAGGCATGGATGCACGCTACCGCGCCGAAGCAGACGTGCCCTATCGAACGTCGGCGCACGCGAGTAGCCTCGCGCCATGGCCGCCGACACCCGAGACTCTCTCGACCCGTCACTCACCGATTGGATGCTCGCCCACCAAGACCCCGACGGCCAGTGGGCGGGTGGCGCCTACTTTCCGGGCGGCTTCGACTTTCACGGCCCCGAGGCCGCGCCCGGCGCGGGTCAGCCCTGGACCGCCACGACGTGGTCGCTGAACACCCTGCGCGAGTGGGGTCTCGACGCGTCGGCGCTCGCCGGCACGGCCGAGAAGCTCGACGCGAACAGTCGGTGGGAGTATGACGACCTGCCCTACTGGGGTGGCGAGGTCGACGCGTGTATCAACGGCTTCACGCTCGCCAACGGCGCCTGGCTCGGCGCCGAGGGCTCGACGCGCTCCAGCTTTCACTCGACCCTGAACGCGCTGAAGGGCATTCTCGACTGGGAGATCCGCACCGGCGACGACCGGCTGCGCGAGGTGCGGCACCGCGGCGAGCAGTACCTGCTCACCCGGCGCCTGCTGTACCGCGCGTCGACGGGGGAGAAGGTCGGCCCCTGGGTCGACCTCTTCGGTTACCCCTTCCGGCACGTGTACACGGCGCTCAATGCGCTCGACTACCTGCGCCGGGCATTCCTGCATGACGCCGTTCCACCCGATGAGCGCGCCGCCGACGCGGTCGCGATCGTGCGCGATGCCCGCCAGGGCGACGGCACGTGGCTGCAGGGCAGGCGCTATGCGGGCGCCGTGTGGTTCGAGATCGACGTGGGCGGCGGCCGACCCCGCAGCCCGGTGAACCCCTGACAGTTCCTGCCACGCGGCGCGTCCGGGTAGTCTGACGGAAAAGCTTTGCCTGCTTTCAGTGTGCTCGACCCGATCGGAGCCCCATGTCGAACGCTTCGGACACCACGCTTCGCGCCCCCGCGGCCGTGCACGCCGCCAGCGTCGACGAGACCTACGCGGCTCTCGCCGTCACGGCCGATGGGTTGAGCGCCGACGAGGCTGCCCGCCGACTCGAGAGGGTTGGCCCGAACCGTTTGCCCGAGAAGGCACCCGACCCGGCGTGGAAGCGCCTGCTGCGGCACTTCAACGACGTTCTTATCTACGTGCTGCTCGCGGCCGCCGTGCTGAAGGCGTTCCTGCTCGAGTGGGTCGACGTGGGCGTCATCCTCGCGGTCGCCATCATCAACGCGCTGATCGGCTTCATTCAAGAGGGTCGCGCCCAGCGCGCCCTCGACGGCCTGCGCAGCATGCTGTCGGTGCGCGCTCAGGTGCGCCGCGACGGCGAGTGGGTCAGCACGAACGCCGAGAACCTCGTGCCCGGCGATGTGGTGCGTGTGAAGTCGGGTGACCGCATCCCGGCCGACATCCGCATCACTCACTCCACCGAGCTGCGCGTCGAAGAGGCGGGCCTGACGGGCGAGTCTGAGCCCGTCACGAAGAGCGCCGACCCGGTCGACAAGGCCTCGGGCATCGGTGACCGCACGTCGATCGGCCACTCCGGCAGCCTCGTCGTCAGCGGCCGCGGCACCGGTGTCGTCATCGCGACCGGCGCCGAGACCGAGATCGGTCGCATCAACACGATGATCGAATCGGTCGAGCAACTGTCGACCCCGCTTGAGCGCAAGATTCACCGCTTCAGCGTTCTGCTGGCTCGCATCATCTTGACCGTTGCGGTGCTGCTGATCGTGTTCGGCTTTGCGGTGCACGACTACCCCGTGCCCCTGTTGCTGACCGTCGCGGTGGCTTTCGCGGTCGCGGCGATCCCCGAGGGCCTGCCCGCCATCGTGACCATCACGCTCTCGTTAGGCGTGCAGGCGATGGCTCGCCGCAACGCGATCACCCGCCGGCTCACGTCCGTCGAGACCCTCGGATCCGTCACCGTCATCTGCTCGGACAAGACGGGCACGCTCACAAAGAACGAGATGACCGTTGAGCGGGTCGTGACATCCGAGGCCACCTACGACGTTGACGGAACGGGATACGACCCGAGCGGAGGCATCCGCCGCGACGGCGCTGAGGTCGACGTCACCAGCGAGGATGCTCTGCGCCAGTTGATCACGGTCATGGCCGTCGCCAACGACTCGGTCCTCCGAGAGAAAGCTGGCGCGTGGTCGATCGTCGGCGAGCCGACCGAGGGCGCCCTCGTCACGCTCGCGCACAAGGCGCAGGCCGTTCCCGAGGGGTTCGAGCGCCTCGCGGCTGTTCCCTTTGAGTCAGAGCACAAGCTGATGGCGACCCTCGACCGCGGCCTCGACGGCGACGTCACGGTGCACGTGAAGGGGGCGCCCGATCGGGTGCTCGACCGCTGCGTCGCACAGCTCGGGGCGAACGGCGACACTGAGCCGCTCGACGTCGACTTCTGGCGCGAGCGCATCGCCGAGCTCAGCGCTGATGGCCTGCGGGTGCTGGCGGCGGCGCAGCGTGCCGCCGAACCCGACACGAGCGACCTCGCGCTCGCGCACCTCGACGACGACCTCGTCTTCGTTGGCGTCGTCGGCATCCTCGACCCGCCTCGCCCCGAGGCGATTGAGGCGATCGACGACGCGAAGCGAGCCGGAATACGCGTGAAGATGATCACGGGAGACCACGCCGGAACGGCGACGGCGATCGGCCGCCAGATGGGCATCATCGACCCCGACGACGACCACGCCGACGAGGCCATCACCGGTGCCGAACTCGACGCCGCCAGTGACGATGAGCTGCGCGACATCGTGCAGCGGTACGACACGTTCGCCCGGGTGAGCCCCGAGCACAAGCTGCGCATCGTCGAGGCGCTCCAGGCGCACAACGAGGTCGTCGCCATGACCGGCGACGGCATCAACGACGCGCCCGCTCTGCGCCGCGCAGACGTTGGCGTGGCCATGGGCATCAAGGGCACCGAGGCGACCAAGGAAGCCGCCGAGATCGTGCTCGCCGACGACAACTTCGCCACGATTACGCGCGCGGTCGAGGAGGGCCGGCGCACCTTCGACAACATCGTGAAGTCGGTTGTGTTCCTGCTGCCGACGAACGGCGCGCAGTCGCTCGTGCTGCTGGTCGCCGTGCTGCTCGGCCTGTCGATCCCGCTCGCCCCGGTGCAGATCCTGTGGGTCAACCTCATCGCGGCCGTCACCCTGTCACTCGCCCTCGCGTTCGAACCGGCCGAGGCCGACGTCATGAAGCGCGCCCCGCGCATCCCGGACAGCCCGATCGTCGGCGCGGCCCACCTGATCCAGATCGCACTCGCCTCGCTGCTCATCGGCGGGGGAACCCTTGCCATGTATTACCTCGCGCGTGGACAGGGCGTCGACGACCCGCAGGCGCAGAGCCTCGCCGTGACCACCCTTGCGGTCGCGCAGATCGGCTACCTGCTGACGTGCCGCAACCTGCGGGGGGCAACGGTGTCGCCAGCCCAGTGGTTCTCGAATCCCATCGTGTGGCTGTCGATCGGCGGACTGCTCGTGCTGCAGGCGCTGTTCGTGTACGCGCCGTTCATGAACACCCTGTTCGGCTCGGCCCCCCTGCCCGCCAGCTCGTGGGCGCTCGCGTTCGCGATCGCGGCCGCCGTGTACGTCGCCATCGAGGTGACGAAGGCGATCACGCGCCGACTCATGCCCGAGGCGGCACCGCGATGACGGACACCCTGTGAGCGCCGCGGTCAGTGTCGCCCTGATCGTGGCGGCCTTCATCCTGTTTGCCTGCATCCTGGCGGGGCTGTGGCGCGCCGTTGCGGGCCCGACGATCGAAGACCGGCTCACCGCGTTCGTGCTGTTGGGCGCGGGCGGTGCCGCCCTGTTCATCGTGCTCGCGGCGATCGCCGACCTGCCGGCCCTGCGTGACATCGCGATCGTCGTCGTCGGCCTGGCCACCATCGTCGCGGTCGTGTTCACTCGGCGGTCGGTGCGCTGATGGTCATCGTCGACGTGCTCGTCATCACCCTGCTCGCGGCGGGTGTCTTCTTCGTTGTCGCGGGCACGGTGGGGCTGCTGCGCTTCCCCGACCTCGCGAGCCGCTTGCACGCGGTGTCGAAGGCCGACGTCCTCGGCCTCGGACTCATCGCCACCGCGCTCGCCCTGCACCTTCTCATCACCGAACCGGGATGGGCAGCGGTCGGCGTGGTGGCGAAGCTGGCCCTCATCTGGATTCTCGCCCTCATCGGCACCGCCGCGAACGCCTACCTCATGGCGGGCAGCAGGCGGCGGGCCGAGGTAGAGACGGAGGAGGAGCCGTGACGGTCATCGCCTTCTCCGACGTCGACGTGCTCGACGTGCTCGTCGTGGCGGCCGTCGCCGTCACCGCGATACTCGCCATCGCGATTCCTCGCCGGGTCGGCGCGACCATCGCCTTCCTCGTCTTCGGCCTGCTGCTCGCGCTGCTCTGGGCACGTGTCGCCGCGCCCGACGTGGCGATCGCCGAGGCGGCGCTCGGCGGTGGGGTGGCGGGGGCGCTGCTGGTCGATGCACTTCACCGGCGACAGCCCGCGCAGCCGAAGCGCGACCATCGTCGCGCGGTGGCGATCACGGCGGTCGGCGCCGCGCTCGGTGCGGTGACGTTCGCCGCCCTTGCGACCGTGCTGTCGCGTCTCACGGCGGAGCCCGCCGACCTCGGGCCGCTCGCCCTGGAGGCCGTCGAGCGCAGCGGCGTGAGCCACCCCATCACCGCGGTGCTGTTGAACTTCCGCAACCTCGACACGCTGCTCGAGATCGCGGTCGTCGTGTTCGCCGCGGTGGGTGCCGCGGCGCTGTCGCGTGACCGCATCCGCACCGTGACCGACCCGGGCCCGGTTCGGCGCGTCATCGCCGTCATCATCGTGCCGGCTCTCGTGCTGCTCGCCGCCTGGCTGCTCGTGGCCGGAACCAGTGAGCCCGGCGGAGCCTTCCAGGCCGGTGCCGTGCTCGGTGCCGCGCTCATCATCGCCCACCTGTGCGGGGTGCGCGCCGCCCGCGCGGCCGGAGGGCGCGCGCTCGTGCTCGTCGTGGCGGGCCTGCTGGCGTTCATCCTGCTCGGCGGCATCGGACTCGCGGTGACGGGAACGTGGCTCGCGCTCGACCTCAGCTGGGCGTTCGCGGCCATTCTCTCCATCGAGACCCTGCTCACCGTCAGCATCGGGGTCGCGCTCGCCATGCTCTTCCTGGCCGCCGGCTCGCGCGACGATGCGGCGGCCGCCGACAGCGCGGCAGCCGCCCCAGCCCTGGGGGGTGCCGCGTGACCACCCTGCAGCTGTTTATGTATGCCGGTGCGTTCATCCTCGTGGTGGGGGTTGCCGCGACCCTGCTGGTACGCGACCTGATTCGCCGCCTGATCGCCCTCAACGTCGCCTCTGGGGGCGTCATGCTGCTGTGGTTGGCGCTCGCCGATCGCGGCGACGGCGAGCCCGACCCCGTGCCGCAAGCCCTCGTGCTCACGGGCATCGTCGTCATGGCGGCCGTCACGGGCATCGCCATCGTGCTGGCGCGACGGGTCGAGCAGCTCGACGACGACCTCGAGGAGGTCGAGCAGTGATGTCGGCCGCAGCCCTCGTGCTCGCGCCCGTCTTTCTGCCCCTCGCGGTCGGCGCGCTGTCGGCCGTGCTGCCTCGGCGAGCGGCGGCGACGCTGACGGTCATCGCGGCCGCCGCCACGCTGATGGTCGCCGTGTTGCTGGGCATCGCCGTGCTCGACGCGGGCCCCGTGCGGCTGGAGGTGGCTGGCTGGGCGCCGCCCGTCGGAATCCTTCTCGCCGCGGACGGGCTCTCGGTCGTCATGATCGGCCTGTCGGCAATCGCGGTGCTGGCTGCTGCGCTCGTTGCCGCCGCCGACGACCACTTCGCGGGAGGGCACGCGTTCTGGCCGCTCGTTGGTGCGGCGGCCGCGGCCGTCAACGGCGTCTTTGTCGCGCGCGACGTGTTCACCGCCTTCGTGCTGTTGGAGCTGTTGACCATCGCATCCGTCGCGCTTGTCGCCCTGGGGGGAGCGCGATCGGCCGCAGCCGCCCTGCGCTACCTCTTCGTTGCCGTGACCGGCTCGCTGTTCTTCCTGCTCGCGGTCGCCCTCACGTACGGGCACACCGGCACCGTCGACCTGGCGCGGGCCGCCGAGCGCGCCGATGACACCGTCATCGTCGGGGCGATCATCGCGCTCACCGTGGTTGGCATGGCCGCGAAGACGGCGCTGTTCCCGTTGCACTCGTGGCTGCCGGCCGCCCACCCCGCTGCCCCGACGGCGGTCAGTGCGCTGCTCTCGGCGCTCGTGATCAAGGCGTCGATTGTGATCCTGTGGCGCATCGTCGAGTACTTCGGCCCGCTCACCGACCTCGCCGCTCCGCTCGCGACCGCCGTGGGCGTAGCGGGCGCCGCCGCCGTACTGTGGGGCGGGGTGCTCGCGCTGCGACGCGACCGCCTGAAGTCGATCATCGCCTACTCGACGGTCGCCCAAGTCGGGTACATGGTGCTGCTGGTGCCGCTCGTGTTCACCGCGAGCGACCCGCAAGTGGCCTGGATCGGCGGCATTCTGATCACTCTGGCTCACGGCGTCGCGAAGGCCGCCATGTTCCTCGCCGCCGGAGCGCTCGCCGCCGCGGCCGGCACCGGTCGGCTCGACGGGCTCGAGGGCACCATCAGCCGCATGCCGTGGACGGTCGCCGCGATCGGGCTCGCCGGCGTCAGCCTCGCGGGGCTTCCGCCCACGCTCGGCTTCGTCGGCAAATGGATGCTCGTGCAAGCCTCGCTCGACGCGGGCGCCTGGTGGTGGCTGGCTCTGCTCCTCGGCGGCGGGCTGCTGACCTTCGCCTACACGGCGCGCATGCTGCGAGCCACCTTCAACCCGCCCGGTGACTTCTCGGGCGCCCGCGAGCTCACCCGGCCCGCGCGCACCGTGGCCATCGTGCCGCTGGCGCTCGCCGCCCTGTCGGTGGTGCTCGGTCTCATTCCGTGGCTGCTCATTGATGTTCTGAGTGCTGCGCCGATGGGAGGTGGCGCATGAACGATGACACGGTTACCGTGATGAGCGCGCTGCCGGTCGTGCTTCTGCTGACGTCGCTCGTGCCGGCGATGCTGATCTTCGCGCTGCGCGAGAAGCGGACGGTACTGCGCACCACCCTGAACCTCGCCGGCGCGATCGCGAAGGTTGTGCTCGTGATCGTGCTGATTCCGCGCGTCGTGGCGGGCGAGGAGCTACGCGCCGAGTTCACGTGGATTCCCGGGCTCGACATCGTATTCGTCACCGACACGTTCTCGCTGTTCTTCGTCGCGCTCTCGGCGGGCCTGTGGTTGGCGACGACGATCTACGCCGTCGGCTACCTGGAGGGCTCGCCCAACCGCAGCCGGTTCTTCGGCTTCTTCAGCCTGTGCGTCACGGCCACGGTCGGTATCGCCCTGGCCGGCAACCTGCTTACTTTCCTGATCTTCTTCGAGCTGTTGACGCTCGTCACGTACCCGCTGGTGGCGCACCGCGGAACGCGGGCGGCCCTGCGCGGCGCCCGCATCTACCTCGCGTACACGCTCGGCGGCGGCGTCGCCCTGCTGCTCGGCGTCGCCTGGCTGACCCTCGAGGTTGGGCCGGTCGAGTTCCGTGCCGGCGGTATCCCCGAGGTGGCGGAATTCGCCGCCCGCGACCCGCTCACCGCGACGGTGATCGGCGCGGTGTTGTTGCTCGGCGTCGGCGTGAAGGCCGCGCTGTTCCCGCTGCACGGTTGGCTACCGATTGCCATGGTGGCCCCCGCGCCGGTGAGCGCCCTGCTGCACGCGGTGGCCGTGGTGAAGGCCGGCGCCTTCGGAATCATCCGCATCGTCGAGGACGTTTTCGGCCTGGCCCTGTTCGCCGAGCTCGGGATGCTGCAGGCGCTCGCCGTCGTCGCCTCCGTCACGATCGTCTACGGGTCCGTCCGCGCGCTCGCGCAGGACGACCTGAAGAAGCGCCTCGCATATTCGACGGTGTCGCAGGTGTCGTACATCGCGCTCGGCGCGGCGCTGCTGTCGCCGATCGCCACCGCCGGGGCGATCGTGCACATGGTCAACCAGGGCTTCATGAAGATCACGCTGTTCTTCTGCGCCGGCCTGTTCGCCGAAGAGCTCAAGCTGTCAAAGGTCAGCCAGCTCGCCGGGGTCGGCCGACGGATGCCCGTCACGAGCGCCGCTTTCACCATCGCCGCGCTCGGCATGATCGGGCTGCCGCCGTTCGCCGGCTTCATCTCGAAGTGGGCGCTCGGGCTCGGTGGGCTCGACGCGGGCCAGCCGTGGGTGATCGCCGTGCTGCTGACCAGCACGGTGTTGAATGCCGCCTACTTCCTGCCGATCATCGCGACCATCTGGACGTCGCCGCGATCAGAGTCGGAGGGCAGCGATGAGGGCACGTTCCCGGTACCCGCCCGGCGTTCGGGCTGGGAGGCGCCCGCGAGCCTCCTGCTGCCCGCGGTCGCGACCGCGCTCTTCGTCATCCTGTTTGGCGTCGCCGCCGGCTGGGGCTACTCGCCCTGGGTTCTCGCGCAGATCGTGGGGGAGGGAGCATGGCCGTGATGTGGACTCTCTCCTTCGTCGTCCCGCTTCTGGTGGCGGCGACGATCGCCGCGCTGAGTCTCGGGGCGGGCGAGGCGCGTGCCCGCGCCCGCGAGCTCGTCGTGCAGTACGCGTGGCTCGCGGTCGTGCCGACGGGCATCGTCGCGAGCCTCGACGACGGCGCGCTGAAAACGGTCGACTGGATGCTGTTCGGCACCGCGATCCGCCTCGATGAGGTGGGGCGCCCGCTCGTGCTGCTCGCGGTCATCCTGTACGGCATCGCGCTGGCGTTCGTGCCACGGTCGATCTCCGAGCGCCCCGCCGGGCTGAACGGCTTCCTGCTGCTGTGCTTCACCGCGAACGTGGGGGTCTTCGTTGCGGCGAACCTCGTCACGTTCTACCTCGTGTTCGCCGCCATGAGCTTCCTCGGCTACGCGATCGTCGTGCACGACCGCACGACCTCGGCGCGCCGGGCCGGCGCGGTGTACCTCGTGATGACGGTGTTTGGGGAGTCGGCCGTGCTGGGCGCATTCCTGCTCATCGCGTCCGAGGGCGTCACCGACGTTATCAGCGTGCCTGCGGCGGTCGCCGCATCAGACGCTCGAGACGTCATCGTGGCGCTGCTCATCATCGGCTTCGGGGTGAAGGCCGGCATGATTCCGCTGCACGTGTGGTTGCCCCTTGCCCACCCCGCCGCGCCGAGCCCGGCCAGCGCCGTGCTGTCGGGTGTGATGCTCAAAGCGGGAATCATCGGCCTGCTGCGCTTTTTGCCGCTCGGCGAGGGGGCCGCCGAACCGCTCTGGGGCGGTCTGCTCGTCACGCTCGCCCTCGTCGGGGGGCTGCTCGCTGCCGTCGTCGGCGTGCTGCACGACAACCCGAAGGTGATTCTCGCGTACAGCAGCATCGGCCAGATGGGCTTCATTACCGCGCTCATCGGTGCGGCACTGCTCGAGCCGGCGATCGCGCCCGCGGCCATCGCCGCCGCCGTCGTCTACAGCGTCGCCCACGGGCTGATCAAGGGCGCGCTGTTCTTCAGCATCCAGGTGTGGGATCTCAGCCGCGCCCCCACGTGGGCTGTCGTCGTGCCCCAGACCGTGGCCGCGCTGGGCCTTGCCGGAGCGCCGCTGACGGCGGGCTTCATCGCCAAGTACGTGTCGAAAGAGTCGCTCGGAGACGTCGCATTGCCCGGCCTTCCGGTGGTCGCGCTCGCCGACATCCTCCCGTGGTTTGCCGTCGGGTCAACCGTGCTGCTCGCCCGATTCGCCATCGCCATGAGCCGCCGAACGCGCCGCCGCACCGCCGGAAAACCGATCAGCACCGCGGCCTGGGCGGTGCTGGCGCTCGCCGCGGCCGCCCCCGTGTGGTGGCTCGCGACCGGGTTCGCACCCCCGCTCACCGTGCCCGGCTGGTTCTCGCCCGGCCCCGTCGTCGACCAGTCGTGGCCGTTCCTGCTCGGGATCGCCCTCGCGCTGGCCGCGGCCGCGCTCGCGCGTCGGCCGCGATTCCGGGATGCTCGCCTGCTGCATCCACGCGGAGACATCGTGCCCGAGGGCGACATCGTGGTGCTGCTTGAGCGGGCTGCCGGTGGCACGATGCGGGGCGTGATCCGCGCATCCGGAGTTCTTGGGGCGACGCGCGACGCGCTCGTGGAGCGCGTGCGGCGGGGGCCGTCGGCGATGCTGGCGATCGATGGCCTGCAAGCGCGGCTGGGAAGCTGGGTGATCTCGGGCGCGCTCGCCGCCGCCGCGCTTGCTGCCGCCCTCGTGTTCGTGGCGATGGGCGGAGGGGGAAGCTGATGGTCGTGTCCATCCTGGTTCGCACCGTGGTGATCGCGGCGGCGTGGTGTGCGGTGACCGAACTGCGCCCTTCCGCGCTCGTCTATGCGCTCGCGGCCGTGCCCATCGGAGTAGCCGCGACCTACATGGTGACGGGGCTGCCTAGACGAGGACGCCCGCTCGGATTCAGTCGCGGATTCACGGCGACGGCGGCGAGCCTGCGTTTACTCGGCTGGTTAGCACGCAGCGCCATCGCCGGCGGAGGTGACGTCGCACGCCGGGCGTTGTGGTTGCCGCGCCCCGACGTGGACCCCGCATGGGTGACCCGGCGCACCAGCCTCGCGACGGCTGCCGGGCGTGTAACCCTGGCGCTCGCCACCAACCTGACACCCGGCACGCTCAGCGCGCGCATCGACGGGGACGAGCTGGAGATTCACGTCATCACGACGGAGCTCGACCTGGACGCGGCGCTCGCCGCGCTCGAAACCCGCATCGCCGCCATCGAGCGCGCTCTGTCTTAGCCTCGATCCACCGATGAGCCTTTGGCTGGTGGGTTCGACGTGATCGGTGCGGCTTGATCGGCCGCGGGCAGGGTTGAGTTCCGGGCATCGCATCCCGGTCGTCCACTGGGGTCTCGGTCGGCCGTGGTCGCGGCGGTGGTCAGCTGGCCGTGACCGGTGGTGGATCGTGCGTCGCGGTGAAGAGCCGGT
>Ga0208490_101045_pt1 | contig 11844 bp, 12 predicted proteins | sample SubbioAug_CSWold_FD_184818 | JGI IMG/M metagenome (GOLD analysis project Ga0208490, IMG submission 184818) | Serpentinite rock and fluid subsurface biosphere microbial communities from McLaughlin Reserve, California, USA - CR11Aug_CSWold (SPAdes) | ecosystem: Environmental > Terrestrial > Deep...
CCTATTCAAAAGTGATCGAGCCTTTGATAATTCATCATAAATGTGGTAAGCATCTATAGATCTTGCTGATCCTTTTACACCGTCTTTTCCATCAGTCAAAACTATTGTAGGTTTATTATACTTCTCTTTTATTCTGCCTGCAATTATTCCTGCAATACTTTCATGGATATCTGGTTCATAAGCAACAATTACCTTGTCCAATATATATTTAGCTTCAACTAATTTTTCTATTTTTTCTATGCCTATTTCAGTCATTTGTTTTCTATCATCATTTAAGTTTCTAATAGCTTTTGCCAATTCATTAGCTTTATCTTCATCTTTTGAAAGCAGTAGTTCAAGCCCTAATAATGCAGAATCTAATCTCCCTGTAGCATTAAAACTTGGACCTATTATAAATCCAACATGATATACACCAATTTCCTTGTTCTCTAAGCCTGATGCATTTATTAAAGCCTTTAAACCTATATTTGTAGTCTTATTAAGTCTTTTGAAGCCTTCCACAACAAAAATTCTATTCTCATCTACTAGATCAACCACATCACATACTGTTGCAATAGCTACATATTCCAAATAATCGCAAGCCTCATTCTCAATTCCATAAATTTTGAACAAGTTACTAATAAGCTTAAATACAACACCAGCTCCACAAAGAGTTTTTTGTGGATAACTACAAAATGGCTTTTTCGGATTTAAAATTGCATTTGCTTCTGGTAAAACAGAAAATATACTTTCATCTTCTGATTTTGGAATATCATGATGATCTGTAATTACTACAGTAATACCCATTTTTCTGGCTAATTTAACCTGCTCTAGCGCTGCAATACCATTGTCTACAGTAATTATTGTGTCTATACCGTGAGCTTTAGCTTCCAAAATAATATGATTATTAATACCATAACCATCGCTTACTCTATCAGGGATAACATAGTCTACATTTGCACCCAGCTTTTTTAAACCACTATAAAGTACATAAACACTCATAATTCCATCTACATCAAAATCTCCAACTATTCGAATCTTTTTCTGTTCACTAATATTTTTCATTATTAACTTTGTAGCTTCATCCATATCATCCATAAGCCTTGGTGAAGTTAATTTATCAATTGTTGGTTTTAAAAATACCTTGATTTTATCAGGGTCTGTAATTTCTCTGTTTATTAAAATTTTTGATGTTACTTTTGATATATTAAATGAAGAAGATATTATATTTACATCTCCTTGTTTGTTTCTTATAAACCAATTTTCCAAAGTATCACTCCATATAAAAAAAAGAATTTAGATAATAATATCTAAATTCTATCATTTTATTCTTCTAATTGCCAGAAAAATCGTTCTTTTCAACTGTTTCTACAACCTTTGAATCTCCTCTTGCATAAAGCAATTTTAGTTTTTCTTCTTTTGAATCGATCAAAGTTCTTGAATCAGATAATTCTTTTTCTAATTCTGAGATTCTAAACTTCTCTTCTTTAATAGTCTTCTTTAATTTGTGTTCTCTGAATATACCCAATAAAACAGCTGCTATTGCTCCAAGTAATACTGATATAAATATTACTATTGCTTGAGACAATACAACTTCAGCAAATATAAAATTGATTTCTACTGCTGCACTGTTGCTTAAAGCAAATACCCCAATAATTATTGCCAAAATTAAAGTTAAAATTAGACTTTTTTGCATCTTTATTCCTCCATTTTCTAGACTCTACCCTTTTTTAAAGTATACCATATTGGGCTTGCAATAAAAATAGAAGAATAAGTTCCTGCCAACATACCAAATAACAATGGTAAAGCTAATACCTTAACATCTTCTACTCCTAATATATAAAGGGATCCTACAGCGATTATAGTAGTAAGAGTAGTATTTATAGTTCTTCTTAAGGATAATTTTATACTACCATTGATAATAGTATCCAAAGTTTCTCTTTGGTTCAATTTTACTTGTTCTCTTATTCTATCGAAAACTACTATGGTATCATTAATTGAATACCCAACAATAGTAAGCATAGCTGCTATAAATGATGAATTAACTGGTAATCTAAATATAGAATATATAGCTAAAGTTACTAATATATCATGAATAAGAGCAACAATTGCAGCTACTCCAAATTTAAATTGGAATCTAAATGATATATATAACAGCATTGCAGCTCCTGCTATTAAAATTGAAACAACTGCTCTATCTCTTATTTCTTTGCCCATAAAAGGACCAAATTTTTGAGTTTGAAAATTATTGCTGTCCATTCCATGAGTTTCAACAAAACTACCCACAATTGCTGTAGTTTCAGCATTTGAAAGATCCAGTGAACTTCTAATAATTATCTCTTCTCTATTAGCACCTGCATGAATTATACTAGAATTATCATCATATTCATCCATTATTTCCCTTGCATCTTCAACAGATACAAACTTTCCTAAGTCAAGTTGAATCATTGTTCCCCCAGTAAAGTCTATCCCATAGTTTAATCCATTTACAAAGAACATCACTAGTCCAGCAGCTATTATGACCAATGAAATTATATAAAACATTTTTCTATTTTTTATTATATTCATATTCATCACCTCTCTACGCTCCATATAACTTGACATTCTTGCCACCAGTTATATGAGCCATTAGCCTTAGCATATACTTTGTAAAGAATATTGCTGTTAACATGGAAGCAATGATACCTATAATTAATGTAACCCCAAATCCTTTAATAGGTCCAGTTCCAAAATTATACAATACAACACCAGCGATTAAAGTCGTTACATTGGAATCCATAATTGAAGTTAATGCTCTTTTAAATCCTGCATCTATTGAAACTCGAACAGATTTACCAACTTGAATTTCCTCTCTAATTCTTTCATAAATTAATACATTTGCATCAACTGCCATACCTATAGAAAGAACAAGACCTGCTATTCCTGGTAATGTTAACTTAACACCAATACCAATCATTGATCCTATAACTATTATTACATAAACTATCAAAGCTACTGATGCTACAAAACCTGGTACACGGTATATTCCAATCATAAAGAGGAATATTAATAATAAAGCTATCACACCAGCTAAAATACTCTTTTCATAAGCTTCAAGTCCTAATGTTGGACCGATAATTGAAGTTTGTAATTCAATCATTTCCACTGGTAATGCTCCTGCTCTTATTAAAGTAGACAAATTATTTGCAGATTCAAGATTAAATCCTCCAGCAATAACAGGTTTTCCATCTCTAATAGGTTCTTGCACTATAGGATTAGAAATTATACTACCATCTAGAACAATATATATAATTTTATCTTCATCAGCAGTCTGTTGTGATAATCTTGATGTTACTTCAAAGAAAATTCCTGATCCTTCCTGATCTAATTCCAAGGATACAACAGGTTCTTCCACACCCAGGTTACCTGGTTGAAAAATTACTCTAGCATCTACCACATTTTTTCCTGTTAATACAACTAGACCGTCTGGATCCACGAATTCAAGTAATGCTGTCTTTCCAATTAAGTCTATTGCTTCTTGAGGATCTGTTAAACCAGCAAGTTCAACTCTGATTCTATTCTCATCTTCTATTGCTATGTTTGGTTCAGTAACACCTAAACCATCAACCCTTTGACTTATAATTGCTTTAGTCTGTTCCATCATTTGTCTAAGTTCTTCACCAGTAGCATTAGTATTAGCTTCTAAGACAACATAAACCCCTCCAGCTAAATCTAATCCCAGTTCTACCGAATCCTTAGCACCAAGATATGTTGTATCTCCTATTGTAATTCCATTAGTTCCCATATAGCTAATTGCTGCTACAATTCCTATGATTAGAATAAGTATTAATATACTTTTAGACTTCATTTTCTACCCCCTCTTCAAGATTAGCTAATACTGATAAGGCACATTCAATTCTCTTTTTTTCCATCTGGCATCCCAGCTCATATGGTTCCATCATATTTCCATGAGCATAATATGCATTTGCATGACATCCACCACTGCAATAGAATCTTGCCCAACAGTTTCTACACTTTTCTTTATTATACACATTTGCACTTTTGAACTCATCTCTTAAGCTTGTTTTTTCTATACCTGTTTCTAGTGTACCCAGTCTAAACTCTTCTTCACCAACAAATTGATGACAAGGATATATGTCTCCTTCAGGAGTTACTGCTATATACTCACTGCCAGCACCACATCCAACTGCCCTTTTTACAATACAAGGACCTTGATCCAAATCTATCATAAAATGAAAGAAATAAAAGTCTTCGTCTTTTTTCTTGATTTTAATGTACTCTTTAGAAAAATCTTCGTATTCTTTTAGTACTCTATCTAGATGTTCTTCTCTTAATGCATACTCCATTGTCTCAGGAGTAACCACAGGCTCTATGGAGATTTTTTTGAATCCATGTTTGTAAAAATCCAAGGCATCACTACCAAAATCCAAATTATGATTTGTAAATGTACCTCTTACATAGTAATCCTTTTCTCCTCTTTTTTCTACCATCTTCTTTAGTTTGGGTAGAATTATATCAAAGCTTCCTTCACCAGATACTGTAAGTCTCATTTCATCATTTATTTCTTTTCTTCCATCAAGACTTAATACTACATTTTCCATATTTTCATTTATATAATCCATCTTCTCTTCATCAAGGAGAACACCATTAGTTGTAATTGTAAATCTGAATTTTTTATTATAACTTTTTTCAAGTTCTCTACCATAATCTACCAGCTTCTTAACAACATCAAAATTCATAAGAGGTTCACCACCAAAAAAATCAACCTCTAGATTTCTTCTTTTTCCTGAATTTAATGCTAAATATTTCAAAGCTTTTTTACCCGTTTCAAAATCCATCATACTTCTTTCACCTTTAAAATTGCCTTGAGATGCAAAACAGTATTGGCATTTTAAATTACAATCATGGGCTACATGAAGACACATGGCTTTAACAATGTTTTCTTCGTTGTACTTAATATCTTCTAGGTTGTTATCTTCAGTGAATAATATTCCGTTTTCAACTAAGAAATCTATTTCAGATATGGCTTCTTTTAAATTTTCAATTGGATATTTTGATTCCAATGTATTAACTATATCTTCTGTATTTTTAGTATCATAATAATCGAGTATATCAAAAACCATTTCATCTATTAAATGAACAGCTCCACTGTTAATATCCAAAACTAAGAATTGATCATTTAAATAAAATTTATGTATCAATTGGGACTTCAATCTATTTCCTCCTTAAAATTCTTCAAATAAAAAGCAGTGGATAAACCACTACCCCTTATTAGTTACTTGTTTTCGTTTTCGCATTTCTGATTTCCAACTGTACATGATGTTTTACATGCTGATTGGCATGATGTTTGGCATTCGCCACATCCACCGTAAACAAGACTATCTTTTAATCTGTTCTTGGTAAGAGTTTTTATGTACTTCATAGTAATCCCCCTCTTCACCTTTATGTATTTCGCTGTTGATATTATAACACATAGCAATAGCAATATAAAGATATTTTTCAATCTATGATTTTCCTTAATATGAAAAAACTTCCTCAGCGAGGAAGTCTATAGTTTTTCCATTTCTTCAGTTTCATCTTCAGGTGTGCTACTACCTCTTCCTTCTTTAACAATTGAGCCAACAGCCCATCTTGTTATGTCAAGTTTAGTTTTAGCTGAACCTACTTCAATAGTAATTGTATCAACTTTAACCTTTGTTACTTTACCATGAATACCACCAATTGTTATAACCTCATCTCCTACTCTAAGAGATCCTCGCATTTCCTTAACTTCTTTTTCTTTCTTTCTTTGAGGTCTAATGGCAAACACATAGAAAATTACCAGTAAACCAATTGGAAGAATAAACGCTTGTAGTTGCTCCATTTACTAATCACTCCTTTTCTAATATCTATTATACATTAATTACTACAAAAATCACTAATTAATCTGCAATATAACCATATTTTTTATAAAATTCTTCTCTATACTCCATAAGTCTATCTTGTCTAATGGCTTCTCGAATATTCTCCATTAAATTAATTAAAAATCTTAAGTTATGAATTGTGGTTAGCCTTAGTGCAAGTATTTCGTCCACATTGAACAAATGCCTGATATAAGCTTTTGTATAGTTTTTACAAGCATAACAATCGCATTCAGGATCCAATGGGGTGAGATCTCTTGAATATTTAGCATTTCTTATTACAACCTTACCTTGACTTGTCATAGCTGTTCCATTTCTGGCAATTCTAGTTGGAAGAACACAATCAGCCATATCAATTCCTCTAATTACTGCTTCAAATAAATAATCAGGGCTTCCTACACCCATAAGGTACCTTGGCTTGTTTTCTGGAAGAAGTGGTACTGTATAATCCAATACTTCATTCATTACTTCCATAGGTTCTCCAACGCTTAATCCACCAATAGCATATCCACTAAAGTCCATTTGAATTAAATCCTTAACAGATTGTTCTCTTAGATCTTTATACATACCACCTTGAACAATACCAAAAAGACCTTGTTTTTCCCAGTCTTTGTGAAATTCTTTACATCTTTGTGCCCATCTAGTAGTTCTTTCCATGGATTGTTTAGTGTACTCATACTCTGCAGGATAAGAAACACACTCATCAAAACACATCATAATGTCAGATCCTAAATCGTTTTGGATTTCAATAGCCTTTTCAGGAGAAATAAAATGCTTGGAACCATCTATATGTGATCTAAATTCCACACCTTCTTCTTTAATCTTCCTAAGATCTCCAAGGCTAAAAACTTGAAAACCACCTGAGTCAGTTAAAATAGGTCCATGCCAATTCATAAACTTGTGGAGTCCACCAGCTTCTTCAATCAAATCATGACCAGGCTTTAAATATAAGTGATAAGTGTTGCTTAATATTATCTGAGCGCCTAAATCTTTTACCTCTTCTGGAGTCATTGCCTTTACAGTTGCTCTGGTTCCAACAGGCATAAATATTGGAGTTTCAATTTCCCCATGGGGTGTAGTTATTTTCCCCAATCTAGCATCACAATCACTTGATTTTTTGATTAATTCATATTTTATTGCAGACATTATGTCCTCCTATTATTTAATAAACATAGCATCCCCAAAGCTAAAGAATCTATACTGATTCTTGATTGCTTCTTCATATGCTCTGAAAATAAAGTCTTTTCCTGCTATTGCACTTACTAACATCATTAGAGTAGATTCCGGTAAATGAAAGTTGGTTACTAAACCATCAGCGATTTTAAACTTGTATCCTGGATATATAAAGATATCAGTCCATCCTGAACCTTCTTTGATTCTACCATTATCATCTGATATAGTCTCTAAAGTTCTAATTGATGTAGTACCAATAGGTATAATCCTACCACCTTTTTCTTTTATTTTATTTATTGCATCTGCTGCCTCTTTACTAACATCATAAAACTCAGAGTGCATAATATGATCATTAACATCTTCAACCTTTACTGGCCTAAATGTTCCTAAGCCAACATGTAATGTTAAGTATATTATCTCAACACCCTTATCTTTAAGCGTTGTTATCATCTCATTGGTAAAGTGCAGCCCTGCTGTTGGGGCTGCTGCTGAACCTGGAACTTTTGAGTAAACAGTTTGATATCTTTCTTTGTCTTCAAGTTTTTGTGTTATATATGGAGGGAGTGGCATTTCTCCTAATTCATCTAATATTTCCTCAAATAGTCCTTTGTGGATGAACCTTATGAATCTTGTTCCATCTTCTCCAATATTTTCAACTTTTCCTTTTAGTAGACCATTTCCGTATTCGATTTCATTGCCAATTTTCATTTTTCTTCCAGGCCGAACCAAACATTCCCAGAGATTATCTTCAAGTCTTTTAAGCAATAAGGTTTCAATGCTTTCCTCCTTGCCAGTCCTGTTACCAAATAATCTTGCAGGTATTACCCTTGTATTATTAAGTACCAATCCATCTCCAGACCTTAGTTCACTAACAATATCACTAAAAACTCTATGAGTAACTGAATTATTAGTTCTATCTAATATCATCAATTTGGAATTTGTTCTGTCCTTTAAAGGAGTTTGCGCAATTAGTTCATGAGGTAAATCATAATTAAAATCACTTGTCTTCATATGTTATTTCCTTATCTATTAATTGTAGTTATATCTACTCCAGTGTAGTAGAATTTTAAAATTTGATCATAGGTAAATCCTGCCTTTGACATTTCTAATGCCCCATATTGGCTCATTCCAACCCCGTGTCCAAATCCTTTTCCGTTAAAAGTTATAACATCTGAGTTGGTTTCAATAACAGTATTAACTTTGCTAATACCATTGGCACTTAATATGGATACATTTTTATTTTCAATTGTTTGTACACTATTGTTTGACATTACACTTAAGTTTTCTTCAGGATTTATAATGGTTGTAGCTGTATTACTTAAAATAAATAATGGCCTTTCAACCTTAACTGTTCCAGTATCAACACTAAATAAAGTGCTTTTTAAAAGTGTACTCCCCAGTATAGTTCTTAAATTCGCACCAGTAATGTTAATTTCATTATTGCTTCCCACAATCTTTAAGTTTGAAACCCTTCCAGAAGGGAATGTTTCTAAAATTTCCATATGGGTTACTTGGCCCACATCTGTACCTTGAGCTATAAGTCGTTGGGACAATTCTGCCTTGGTCATGGTAAAGGACCAGTTTGATCCATTAGTGTTTAAGGAGAAAGGATCTTCAACTCCAGCTAAATAATCAAGTTTGCTTCTCCAAACATTTTCACTACTTGCAGTATGACCACCAGAATTTGAATGATACACTGTTTCAGCTATTTTCCCATTGTATGTTACTACCATTCCTTTAGTTTCATCAATTGCACGATTTGAATTTACATTTTCCCCATCATATCCAGCATATACTTGACAATGAATAGTATCACATAAATTAAATCCTTCTCCAATATGTTTGTTCATGTTTGAATAAGAAAAACTTCTAGCAGTAACTGCTTGAGCTTTTATGGATTCAATTGGTGCAGATGTTGGGAATTCTTTAGGTAAAACTCCATACAAATACTTTTCAACGGAAAGGTGATTAATTACATTGTAAACTTCTTTTCCATTAATTAATGTAACATACCCTCTATACCTATTTCCAGCTATGGTTAAAACTCCCTCAACACCTGATTTTGTTCCAAGTAAAACAGACCCATCGCCGGCCATTGAATATAGGAGTATACTATCAGAACTATACACATCTACCCTTCCTGTAGGAAAGTAAGTAATCAATAATGAGTTTACATTTAAATCTAGTACTTCTAGATCTTTGTTAGATTTGTTATATACCATAATGTTTTCTGTAGCTTCAACTTTAATTTTCTCATCATAGGGATAAGACTTACCAATTTTAATATCTATAAAGTAAGTATCTGCATGTTCTGTTGCAAATACATTTCCTATAAATGCTAAAGCAATACCAAGTACTAATAATGTGGTTATAATCTTCTTCAAAAGCTCACCTCTTTTCTCTAATCTTGTGGGTATGGCCTATTAAAATGCTTATAAGCTTTTTCAGTTACCATCCTACCTCTTGGTGTTCGGTTTAAAAAGCCAATTTGTAACAAGTAAGGCTCATAAACATCCTCTATGGTGACTCTTTCTTCTCCCGTAGCAGCTGCAAGAGTATCAATTCCCACTGGTCTGCCTTTGAAATTATCAATTAAAGCTAAAATTAATTTTCTATCAACAGCATCAAGCCCTAATTTATCTACTTCCAATACTTCTAGCCCTTTATTGGCTGTATCTTCATCTATGAAACCATCTCCTATAACTTGAGCATAGTCTCTAACTCTTTTTAATAATCTATTGGCAATTCTAGGTGTACCTCTTGATCTTTTTGCAATTTCATATGCTCCCATTGGACTAATGTCTATATTAAGAATTCTAGATGATCTAGTTACTATTTCAGTTAAACTTTCCTCATCATACAAGTCAAGATTAAGCATCACTCCAAATCTATCCCTCAAAGGGGAAGTTAGTAATCCAGCTCTTGTTGTTGCTCCAATTAATGTAAATCTTGAAAGATCAAGTCTCACAGATCTTGCAGAGGGACCTTTCCCAATAATTATATCCAAAGCAAAATCTTCCATGGCAGGATATAAAACCTCTTCAACAGTTCTGTTTATTCTATGAATTTCATCAATAAACAATACATCATCATCGGAAAGATTTGTTAGAATTGAGGCTAAATCTCCTGCTCTTTCAATAGCTGGACCAGAGGTTACTCTTATATTAACTCCCATTTCGTTTGCAATTATATTTGCTAATGTAGTTTTTCCAAGTCCTGGAGGTCCATATAATAATACATGATCTAAAGACTCATTTCTTCCTTTAGCAGCTTGAATAAAGATATCTAATTTACCCTTAGCTTTTTCTTGACCGATATATTCACTTAGCCATTTTGGTCTTAATGTAGCTTCACCTTCTAAATCATCCATGCTAAGATGTCTTGCTACAATTCTATCTCTAATATCATCCATTTATATATCCCCTTTAGGTAGCTAATTGTCTTAAGCCTAGTTTTATGATCTCTTCAATGGTCATTTCTTCTGTTTTTAAACCATTTAATGCTCTTTCAACTTGATACTTATTATACCCTAATGATACTAATGCCTCAACTGCTTCTTCATGATTAGAACTTGGTGGTTGAGTATGGACTTCATCTCCCATATGGAAGTTTTTATTAACTTTATCTTTTAATTCAAGCACTATTCTCTCAGCTGTTTTTTTGCCAACTCCTGGTCCTTTTGTTAGAGTATCTATATCTTTGGATAGAATTGCTCTTTGAATTTGGCTAGGTTTTAGTGCAGATAGAATTCCACATGCTACTTTTGGACCTACTTTAGATACATTTAGTAAAAGCTTGAACATATCCATTTCTTCAATATATTTAAATCCAAACAAAAACATTCCATCTTCTCTAACAATTAAACTGGTATGTATTTTTTGGCTTACTTTGTTTTCATTTAGTCCAAACAATGTATTTGTGGATGTACTTATTTTATAACCCATTCCATTGTTATCCAGAAGAAAATAGTCATCTCCTATATAAACAACATCTCCAATTATATAATCTATCATCTGGGTCTCTCCTTTATCTCATTCTAAATTGATCTTTAAACTTTAAACAACTACCATGACATAATGCTACTGCTAAAGCATCTGCAACATCATCAGGCTTTGGTCTAGTTTTTAGATTCAGTAATATTTTTACCATCTCTTGAACTTGTGATTTTTCTGCCCTGCCATAACCAACTACTGCTTGTTTTATTTGTAAGGGAGTATACTCAAAAATGTCCATATGATTATTAACACCTACTAAAATTTCTACCCCTCTAGCATGGCCAACCTTAATAGCAGTCTTAACATTTTTATTGAAGAAAAGTTCTTCTATTGCTAAATCTTGAGGATTGTACTTTTTAATTACCTCATCTAGTTGGGAGTAAATTGATTGTAATCTAAAGGGAAAGTCATCTGCTGCTGGAGTTAAAATTGCTCCATAATCTATAACACTATACTTATTCCCTACACATTCTATAACACCGTAACCCACGGTTGCAATACCTGGGTCAACTCCTAAAATAATCATAATTTACCCCTTTTCTCTAAATTGCTAACCTTATATTATTGTAACATAAAAATGAATTAAAACTAAATACAAAATTAAATCCCTTCGGTAAACCGAAGGGATAGCTTAAATATTCTAATTTCCTACTTCTCCAATTTTAAATCCAGCATTTTGTATCTTTTCCATAATATACTCTGGATTATCTATATCTAATCTTAATATTACTCTTACTACGCCCATTACTTTGGCGTCCAAAACAGTCAAGTTAACGATGTTAATTTTTTCTTTTCTA
>Ga0208490_101046_pt1 | contig 11833 bp, 13 predicted proteins | sample SubbioAug_CSWold_FD_184818 | JGI IMG/M metagenome (GOLD analysis project Ga0208490, IMG submission 184818) | Serpentinite rock and fluid subsurface biosphere microbial communities from McLaughlin Reserve, California, USA - CR11Aug_CSWold (SPAdes) | ecosystem: Environmental > Terrestrial > Deep...
TGCGCCGACGAGCCCGGCAGGGATCGCCCAAACGGCGATGGCGGAGATGTCCTCTGGATCTCCTCCACGGGCCGCCCACCGTCGCTGGGCGATCCAAACGGCCACCACCGCGCCCACGCCGATCGCAATGCCGTATGCCCGTAGATCGAAGGGGCCGATCTCGATCGCCTTGGCGGACGGGCTCGGGATCGCCGCGAGGATGGTCACGGCCGGACCCCACGGTTGCGCAATCCCATGGTGGTCACGGCCTCGGCAAGTGACCGAGCGCCACCTTCAGATCCTCGATCGACCCTTCTGCTGCTGGACGCCCATCTCGCACGACAGCCTCCACGACCCGGTCAAGCTCGACACTTACGAGCAGCTGTTCGAGGCCATGGATGGCGCCGCGGATGGACGCAAGCTGCACCAAGACTTCGTCGGTGCTGCGCCCCCGTTCCAGCATGTTCAGGACACCGCGCACCTGACCCTCGATGCGGTGGAGGCGACACCCCAGCGGATGTGTCGACCCGCCCGCGGCCGGCTGATCGGCCGCGTCCCCCGGCGTCCGCTGACCTGGACGTTGATCCGTCATGGAAACCCGTCACCTCGCGCTCTCTGTCGCTGAACTTACGCTGAGCTGAACACTACTACGGCGTGTCGTAGAGCGGATCAGTGGCGGTGGACGCTACCCGGATGGTCGGCGTCCTCCCGGCCCGTGGTCCGGCTGCCACCGTCGTGGTCCATGCCCCGCATCATGAACACCATCATCAGGGGGCAGACAGCCAGCACCATTAGCACCGGCAGGTAGGACACGACAGGGACTCCGAGAGCAGCGAGCACGATGAACACTCCAGCCGCGGCGAACAGCAGGTTCAGGTGGTTGCGATGGTTGTGCATGGCGTGGACCCTTCTCTTGGATACCGCTCGGTGCGGTATGTGCCGTCATGGTGCGCTTGCCGGCGATCCGAGACATCCGGGGACGCTACGGAAGCCGTTGCGGTCGGACACGGAGGCACAAACCCGGACCCTCGGAACTTTCTCGCCCACTCAACTCGGAATGCTCACCTGCCCGTACGTGCGAGCATCCGGTCGATGTCGGTCTGGTGCGCCTCGAAGGCCCGCAAGTAGCTGGGGCTGTTGCTGCGGACGAGCTGCTCATCGTGGCGGTGGTCCTGCGCGCCGGGGTTGGCGTCGGGCCGCGACATGCCCTGCGTCATCCGTGCGTCGGCCTGCAGGGTCTCGTGGTCGTAGGTGCCTGAGTATGCGGGGGGCCTTCGGTCCGTCCCGCCGTCGGGTTCCGTTGCGGCAAGCGCGAACATGCTTCCGTAGAACAGTGCACCGAGCAGTACGAACCTTCGCGTGGTCTTGGTCATGATGATCACCTCCACCGGCATCGTCTCCGATGCACCGTGCGGTGACATCCGGGGCCACCACCGATCTCCGACTTCGGGGAAACCGCAGGCCCCGGCGAGACACCGCCCCCTCCGTTCCTGATCAGGAACGGTCAGTGCACTGGCACGGCTGCGAAGTACCCGTGCTTACGCCGTGGCCGTGCGTGTTCCGTTCCGGAGACTGTCGTACGTGTCTGCGAGATCGGGATCCACGTCATCGATGTCCAGCTTCTGCAGTGCGTTGACGTGGCTGGAGAAGACCTGGTCAATCGCTCGACGGTCGCCGGCCGTGTGGTGCGCTCGCATGAGGAGGTCGGTCAGACGAGTGTGCGTGGGCGCTGCCTTGAGACCGACGCTCGCCGCCCAGACGGCCCCCTCGTGATCGCCGCACTCGAGGTACATGCAAGCGAGCCGCTCGGCCGTGCTCGTGACCTTGAGTTCGGCGGAGCTGATCCAGTTCTCGTGGTCGACCCAGACGTAGGAGGTGCGTTCGGAGTTCCTGTAGGTGAACACGGGGCCTGACACGAGGTCGAGCGCACCCCGCAGGGTCTCCATCGCAAGCTCCGGGGACTGCCCGGCAGCGGTGGAGACCCTCGCTTCGAAGAGTTCGAGGTCGGTCTTGACCCTCGGCCCGACCCGGTACTTACCGTCGCTTGCGGCGGGAAGATGTTCGGGGCCGATCGACGGTCGTATCTCGGAGATCGTGTTGGCCAGGCGTTTCTTGCGGTTCTCGGTCGGTGTGGTCCAGATCGCGTCCTGGATCGTATCCGAGGCCACCGGGCTGTGGAGTGCCAGGTACACGGAGACCGAGGTCTGCATCGGAGTCAACGAATGCTCGGCGCCGAGTACCTCGATCTCTCCGAGTACACGGACGAGGATGTCGAAGGGTGGGTCGAGGTACGGGTCGGCAGACCGCTCTTGCTCCCATGCCGTCTCGTCTGCTGGGTCCTCGATGAGCTCGAGCTGGGCGGGGAGGTGCTCGGCATCATCGAGGAGTTCAGCGGCCTGTTCCGCGGTCTTGGCCGAGATCACCTGAGCGTCACAGGTCAGGTTGAGTCGCGGGATCGACAGTCGACCGTTGGCAATCGTGATGTCCGTTGCGCCGTCGATCTTGGTACCCACGCCGAGCACGACGACGGGGACTATGGCTTCGCTGATCGTCGTGCACAGTGCGGCGAATCGATCGTCGTCCGGAACGTGGTCGAGGACGATGACCATCGGCGCGAGGTCGTCGACCTGGTCGCTTTCTGCCCGGGCGACCGCCGGTGTCGGCCAACGATGGGCCGAGAGAAGGGCCCTCGTCTGGTGCGCCCAGGCGAGCACGGTGTCGGCCAGACGATCCCAGGACTCGAACCAGTGTACGCGGGCCATGCCGCTGGTGGGACTGCCGAGGCAGTCGCCGACAAGGAAGACGGTCGCTGTGCCGGCGATCGGGGAGACCGAGAGCTCGTGGACCGTCGAGCGTACGAATCCGGCTACGTCATCAGCGTCGCCGCCCACGTTGAGCAGACCTTCGGCTTCGAGGTCGAGGTACAGCTGACCGTCGGCGTCCGGCCGTCCGAGGCTGACAAGCAGCGGATGGGTCGACGCTCTCGTCCCGTCGACGATCTCCGGGAAGTCGGCGGCTTGAAGGACCCAGGCGCTTCCGGCCGCGTCGGCCTCCCACCCGTCCGGGGCGGGACTGACTGGTTCTGACAGAAGCACGTCGATGCGCTCGTGGCTCGCTTGCACGATGCGGAGCCGAGCCGGGCTTCTGCTCTGGGCCAACTCGCCGGCCACGGTCAGGGTGGCGTGTGCGAGTACGTCGACGAGGTCGAGGTCGGCTTGGCGCACGATGTCGGCTCGAAGCTCGTCGAGTTCGTCTGGAGGGTCAGGTGCAATGGCCGCTGGCGGCAGCCGCAGTTCCCGGCGGCGTCGGCAACGGGTAGCTGCTGCGGCGAGGCCGGCTGCGAGCAGCGTCCCGGCCGCGCCCAGCAGCCCATAAGTGTGGGCGGCGACACCCTCGTCCTGATCGGCTTCGTGGCGATCGTCTGCCTGGGCCACCGGACGATCCCCCGCCGTTCGCGCCGCTGCCGGTGTGCTCGTTGACGGGACCGTCATCGGCTCCGAGGTGGTCAGTGAAGTCGACGAACTGGAAGTTGTCGGTGACTCGATCGATATATCTGGCTGGCCCGGTTGGGGCGGCAAGTCCGGCACGGGCGGCGCGCTTTCGCCGGCTGGCGTCGGCTCGGCTCGCCCCGGCAGGTGGACGACCTGGCCGGGATGGATGAGGTTCGGGTCACCGAGACCGGGCTGGTTTGCAGCGATGACCTCCTGCCAGTACGGAGCCACCTCGGCGTCGGATGCCTCACGGGCGATCGCGGCCTCCAGATGCTCCTCCGAGATGTCCCAGAGGTTGTCGCCTCGCTCGACGACCACATCAGCGGCCACGACCGGTCGCACCTCTGGGGTGGCCGGACCTTCAGCCGTCGGGACTCGGATCACCCAGCCTTCGCTCATCGCCTCCGTCGTATCGGTGATGACCTGGCCGTCGCTCATCGATGCGCCGACGTTCAGATCCCGCAACTCTCGCCACCGCGTGCCGTCGCCGAGCACGGCTTCGGCGACTCCCCACCAGGAGTCGTGACGCTGGACGGTGTAGTTGGGCAGCCGAGCCCCGTCGGTCACCGCCGCAGCAGCGGACACATCCGGCTGCGTCCCCGGCAGGACTGCCGGTACTGGCGCGGGATCGGAGTCGATCACGAGGGAGATCGACTCGGTGGCGTTGGCGGGGGTAACGAGGTTGGCGAGCGGTGCAGGCGCGCTGCGCACGGTGAGGCCGCCGAGAAGCAGCGCGGCGCTGGCCAAGAGTCGCCCGACGCCGAACTGGACTCCGGGAATGACTGGCAACGATGGCGCCCGCACGTTGCGGAGGAGTGCGACGCCTTCGATGACCAAGGCGAGCGCCAGTTGCGCCCAGGCGAGCCATCCCAGGATCGCCAGGGTGTTGATGAGCACCTCGTCGGGCACGCCGCTGCGACCGCCCTCCGTGATGGCGTCGAGGGTGGGAATGCTCTCGGGCAGCGGCCAGCCGACGAGGAGGGCAAGCCCGGCCGGAGGCCCGAGCACCAGCACGATGAGCGCCGCCAGGGCACCGAGGCCTCGTGCGGGGTCTCCGATTCCCCTACCCACCGGTCTGCTCCGGGCCGGTCTGGGCGGTGGCTGTGTCCGTGGCGGTGACCGTTCGATCTGGCAGCGGAAGGATCAGCATTGGCTGCACGACGTGGACCGAGACCGTGATGGACGGACCGTTGACGGCCACGGTTCCCCGGTGTCCGGTGCGGGCGAGGTACTCCGCGGCGGCCTGTGTGGCTGCGTCGGCGTCGAGCGCAGTTCGGCCGGTGGCCCGAAGTTCGTCGAGGTCGATTTCTTGAGCGCCGGCGCGGGCGGCGTTGGCGGCGAGGTCTCGGGCGGTGGCTTGGGCGGTGACGATCTGGCCACCGTCGTAGGCGAGGCCGGCGACCATCACGAGCCCGGTCGCCACCACTGCAACGAGGGCGCTGACGCTCCCGCGGTCGGACCTTGTCGAGCGCGTCACGACGCCTCGCCCCGGTAGCGGTCGATCACCTCGACGCTCTGGGCGGCGAAGGCGCGCTCGCCAGGGACGCCGAGGAGGGTGACGTCGGCCATGGAGGCTGTGCATCGGACCGTCACGACGACCGATCCGCCGGGAGAGAAGGCCGTCGTGTCGACGTCGATGTCCAGGGTTCCACAGACGACGCCGCTGGCAGACAGGTTGGCGGTCACGACCCGCTCGGCCTCGGCGGCGGCGATCTCTGGGAACTGCTCGAGGGATGCCGCTCGGGCTGCCTCGGACGCGGCACGCCGGACATCGCCTTCGGCCTGGGCTACCCGGCCGGCGAACACGACGAGGAGCAGGAGGAAGACCAGCGCCGGTGCGACCACGGCGGCCTCGACGGCCACGGATCCTCGCTCGTCGCTCGTCCCGCTCATCGGTCCGACTGCTCGATGAAGCGCTCGACGGGCGATTCGGCTGTGGCGGTGACGGACCACGAGATGCCGGGAACGAGTTGTGGAGCCTGGCCGGTGATCTCGACGCTCACCGTCTCGGTCGTCCGGTTGACGGCGACGCGGATGTCGTCGAGGTTGCCGCTCTGCGCGAGGAAGGACCGAGCTGCTCGTTCCCCGCCGTCGGCGGTCCCGTCGGGGACCTGCGCGGCGTCGACCGCCTCGGCGGCGGCAGCGCCGGCGACCTGGCGGGCGTGGAACCAGAGTCCGTACTGGACGGTGAGCATGATCCAGAAGATGAGCGCAGGCATGAGCACGGCGAGCTCGGTCGAGGTGAGACCCCGGTCGTCGTGCTGGCGCGTCATCAACCCGCCTGGGGGGCCTGCGGGTCGGGGATGTTCTCGGCGTTGTTCTTCGCAGCGGCGTACATGATGCCGAGTACGACGATGGCGGCACCGACGAGCAGGAAGGCGATGACGGCGATCTCGGTGGTTGCGAGACCGCGATCGTCGTGTGGGTCGATGTCGAGTCTGGCGAGTACGTAGTCCCAGGCCAGTTTCATGGCCTGGATGTCGGGGTACATGGCGGGATTCCTCCTCGGGCGAGGTCAAGGGATGGGGTTGGTGACGGTGGTGATCTGCTGGACGGCGGGATACGCGATGAAGATCAGGAAGCCGAGGAGCAGGACGGCCACGGGGATCGTCATCCGCTCGGTTGCGGCCTCGGCGGCGGCCTCGGTCTCGGCGATCTGGTGGCCGCGCAGCGAGTCGGCCTTCGCGGCGAGCGAGGCGTTGACCCGGGACCCCTGCCGGCCGGCGAGTTCGACGCTGGCCGAGAGTTCTCGAAGCTCGTTGATGCCGAGTTCCTCACCGAGGGCGGCGAACGTGTCCCAGGGCGAGCGGTTCGTCAGCCGTGCCCGGTCAAGCGAGCGGCGGATGGCGGCGAAGGCCCAACCGTCGCCGGCATCGGCTGCTGCGTGGAGCGAGGTCTCGATTCCGCCGCCGCCGGCGAGGATCACGTTGACGAGGTCGAGGTAGGAGGACAGGGCGTGGCGGAACGCCCGACGCCGACGCTCCGCCTCCTCTCGAAGCGACCAGTCCGGGAACAGGAAGCCGCCGACTCCGACACCGAGTGCGAACACCACCAGTACCAGGGTCGGCGGAGCGACGCCGGCGAAGGTCAGGCCGGTGCCGATCAGAGCGACCCCGAGCACGCCGCCCGCCGCGCCGATCAGCTTCTCCAAGGCGTGCTGCCCAGAGGTGCGGTCGGTGAGGCAGAAGAGCTGCTCACGGTCGGCCGACTTCTGGCCGAAGGCGGCGAGAACCCGTGTCGCGACTTGACCGAACTGGTCGCGGGTCGACCTCAAAGTCTCGACCCCTGCAGCCGCCGACCTTGCCGGCCGGGCGAGCTGGGCTCGGATCGTGGTGAGGGGGACGGGACGGGGCCAGATGGCACGCAGGACAAGCCATGCTCCGAGGCCCGTGCCGGCTCCGAGAAGGGCGAGGACGATCATCGCCGGACCTCGACCGCGCGGCGAGCGGTGAACCGATCGGGCAGGTCGAGTTCCGCCATGCGGATGAGCAACCAGCCCCCCAGTGCGAAGACGCCGCCGACCACGATGAGGACGAGCTGACCGCCAGGCGAGTCATAGGCGGCGAGGTACTGCGGACTGAGCACGGTGAACATGACGGCGGCGGCGCCCACGACCCCGACGATGATCTTGGTGGCTGTCCGCACCTGGGTGCGGCCGACCTCGACGCGGATCCTCATACGGGACTCGCCACGGATCGACTCGGCGAGGCGGGAGAGCAGACCGCTGAGGTCGCTGGCCTCCATGCGGGCGGCGATGGTCAGCGCAGCCACGACCAGATCGGCTGACGGGTGGGCGACCTCGTCACCGAAGCGGGCCAGGGAGTCAGCGAGGGGCGCGTGACGGAGCCGGATGACGAGCTGGCGGACCTCGGGTTCGATGGCCCTCGGGGCAACCGGACCGGTGGCGACGATCGCTTCCTCGAGGCCCGATGCGGCGGCGATCGAGTCGCGGATCATCTCGGTCCACGAAGCGATCGCCTCGGTTCGTTCCACGATCGCCTGCCGGTCGGACGTGCCTCCGAGAACCCGCGGGCCGAAGAGCGTGGCCAGGACAGTCAGGATGGCGCCGGCCAACCATCCCGTGAGTGCGAGGACACCCAAGGCGACTGCGGCGGCGATCGCGAGCCGGCCGATCCCGGCACCGTCGACAACCCGACGAATCGACCTCCCGGCTCCGACCGGCAGCGCCTGCCGCCCCAGGAGTCCTGCAACGAAGATCACAGCACCGAGGCCGGAGAGCGCTGCCATGATGGCGATCCCGAGCGTGGTCATCGTCGCCACTCCTGCGGTCGATGGAGAAGCCCGGCATCGAAGCCGAGCTCGGCGAGGGCGTCGAGGGTCGCCGAGACCGGTGGCGCGCTGGGCACCGCTCTGCCGTCGAGTCCCGGCGCCCAGACCTCGTTTGAGGCGACCTGACCGGAGTCGGCGGTGCCGGTGACCTCCCGGACGCTCGTCACCCGTCGGACGCCGCCAACCCAGCCCAGGTGCACGATCAGGTTGACGGCGTTGGCCACGAGCAGGTTGGTGACTTCGGGGTCGAGGCGCTCCCGGGTCATGGCGGCGTACATGGCAAGGCGGCTGAAGACCCCTTTGGACGAGTCCGCGTGGATGGAACACATCGAGCCGTCGTTGCCTTGGCTCATCGCGAGGAGCATTGGAAGCACCTCGGCCCCTCGGCATTCGCCGACAATCACCCGGTCGGGGTCCATGCGCAGCCCGGCCCGGACCCCGTCGGACAGCGTGTAGGCGCCGACTCCCTCGGTGTTGGGCTCCCGGGCCTCGATGGTCTCGTGGTCGGGGTGCAGGTCGTCGAAGTGCTCGATCCCGAGCTCGAGGGAGTCCTCGACAGTGATCAGCCGCTCCTCGGCGGGGATCTCGTTGATGAGGCAGCGCAGGGTGGTGGTCTTCCCGGTGCCGGTGCCGCCGGCCACGATGATGTTCAGACGGGCCTGGACTGATGCGGCGATGAACTCGCCAAGCGCGACATCCATCACGCCACGGTCGACGAGCTGGCCGACGCGGTGGATGGCAAAGTCGTGGCGACGGATGGTCACTGTGGGGCGCCCGGTGACGGCCATGAGGGCGTGGAGTCGGTCACCGTTGGGTAACCGGAGGTTGAGCTCGGGATGGGAGTGATCCCACCGGCGTTCGCTCCTGCCCATCCGGCGGGCGGCGGTGGCGATGAGGTCGATCAGCTCGGCGTCGGATTCGGCGACGGCTGGGCCCCGGACCTTGCGCCGGTCTCGCAGCAGGACCCACGTGCGGTTGTGCCCGGAGATGTGGATGTCGCGAACGTCCGGGTCGTCGAGCAGCGGCTGGACCCGGCCGAGCCCGTGGAGACGGTCGAAGACCAGGGCCGCGACGGCGTGCTCCTCATCCGGCGTGAGTGGCGCGCCGCCGTCGGCCAGGGAGCGGCCGGCGATGCGCCGGAGCTCGTCGGCGATGAGCTTGCGGGTCAGCGCCCGCTCGTCGTCGGGCGAGAGTCGACCGCGGCCATTGGCCTCGTCGGAGGCGTGGTGTCGGCTGATCGCTTCGCCCACGACGCTGTGGACGTCGGCGACGAGTTGGTCGGGGACCTGCTGTGTACCCGGTTGGTGACCGTTCGAGGAGAGTGCGAGTCGGTCGGCGAGGCTCATGGCCGCAGAGCCTCCGGGAGTGGTTCGACGCGTGGTCGGGTGGCGGTAAGGCGCTCGGCGAGGCCGCGGGCGCTGCGCATGAGCATCGAGCGGCGCACGGATCGTGGCGATGCTCCACCGGTCAGCGCCTTGGCACCCCGGCGGTCGTCGGCGATCACGCCGAGAACATCGCAGCCGAGCTGTGCGGCGACCTCGCCGGCGGTGTACGGCCGATCGCCGACCAAGACGAGGCCAGCCCGGGCGCCGAGTGCGGAAATTGCCTCGACGCGGTCAGCGGCGGCGAGGAGTTCGTCGGGCACCGGCCGGGCCATGACTGCCACCACCGACGCATGCGGCAAGAGGGCAAGCGAAGGGGAGGACGGCCCGAGCCTGCCGCCGTCGACTACGACGTGATCGGTGACGGATCCGAGCATGGCGACGAGCCCGCTCCCGCTGACGCGCCAGATGTTCGTGGCACGCTCCGCTGATTCGGGAGCGACGACCACTCGCGTCCCACCAGGAAGCGTCTGAGCGTGGCCGAGCAGACCACTCTCGCCCAGCGACCGCGTCGCGGCCAGCGTGACCAGCCCGGGTTCGCGGGCCAAGCCGTAGCGGACGGCGAGCACTCCGCCGTCGGGGTCGGCCTCGACGACCACCGAGCCATCGATCCATGCCGCGACGGCGATTGCGGCGGTCGTTGCTCCAGGCGACGACCGAGCGGAGCCGAAGACGAGCAGTGTCACGATCCCACCAGGACCAGCCGGACCGGTCCCCGCTCGGCTGCGGCGGCGACCCGGTTGGCGTCGTTCTCGCTCATCCGGAGCGACACGAACTGCCGGCCTTGACCCCCGAGATCCTCGACGGCGAACACCTCGCCACCGCGTGCCAGCACGGGTGACGGCGCGTCCTCGCCGTCCTCCGGTGTGACGGGCTCCGCCGACACAACGTTCACCCGGTCGCCGGGGAGAAGGCCCAGCGCCGGGAACTGGCCGGGATCGAGCGCCAGACCGACCACCCCCTCGCCGGCACCGATGGCGACCCGGTCGGCGACCTGGCTCTGCGTCACGAGGGTCCCTGCCTCGAGGTCCGTCGTGGCGATCCGCCCGACGATGTCACCGGATTCCTCTCGGCGGGTGTGGGCGATCGGATCGTCGCTGGCCACGTAGACGACCCGGAGGTCGGCGGCGGCGATCGTGTCACCCCGCTCGACGTCGCCGACCAGGGCCAGGACCGCCTCACGATCGGTCGCGGAGCTGTGCCACAGGACGGCGCCGAGGGCGAAGGCCACCATGACGACGATCCCGATCACCAGCTCGGGCAGCCGGCCCCGCTGCCGCGTAGGAGGCTCCAACCTCGGGGCGTCGGACAGTGGCACTGCGCCGTTGCCTTTCGCCCTGTCGACCATTGTCCGTGCCATCGCGCGCAGTTCTCCTATTCGGTCTCGACCGCCTGGATCTCCCCGACGCGGAGGCTGCGGGACGAGGTCCGCTCGAGTCCCTCGAGCGCTCCGCCTGCGCCGACGTTCGAGGACCAGGTGACCTCGAAGCTGACGGTCACGGTCAGGGGATACGCATCACCGTCCCTCCCGGCGGAGGACTGCCGGTAGACGTGCGAGCAGTACGTGTCGTCGTCGTCGAGGCCTCGCCGCCACTCGACGCCGGGCCCGTTGCAGGAGACGTTGCCGCCGTCGCCGGTGGACCACGATGCCGACACCGGGCTTGCGGTCACCGTCGCCGACACGCGGCCGGCGCTGGCAGTCGCCGTATACGACGTCCACCAAGAGCCGTCGATCCAGAGCCAGGTGGTGACCTGGGCGTAGGTCTGCTGGTCGGCGTCGGGACTGGTCTCGATACCGGGAGCGGCGATCGGGATCGAGGCGCGTGCCTGCGCGGCGAGTGCGGTCGGATCGACGGCGCCGCCCTCGGGGACGATGCCCATGCCGTTGATGGGCTGGACCGAGCCGTCGCAGACCCGTTCGAGCCAGCGGCCGGTCTCGGAGTAGAGCCGAGATCCATCGACATCGAAGACGCCCATCTCGAAGTCGTCCTCGACCCCCACCCGCCAAATGCAGTTGTCCCCCTGACCGGCTCCATCGTCGCCTTGCGTGGTCTCGTCGTCGGTCACCTCCACCGTGGGTCCGTCAACGGGGTCGATGTAGGCGTCGCTCTCGCCGTCGGCGGCGGCGGGCCCGGCCGTGAACGCCACGAGCGCTGCGGTGATGATCAGGAGTCGGACGACAGCGCGCACCCCGCTACCCCCTCCCACTTCTGGAGCTCCTGGGCCGCTGCCAGGCGCCACTGGCCGTCGACGAGGCGCATCTCGGCCGAGATGTTGCGGGTGACGACGCTGTCGTCGAGCACCTCGCCGGTGGTGACCCGGTAGACGACGTCGTCGTTGGTCGCGCAGTCCTGGATGGTCGCGGTGTCCCCCTGCACGTCAACGAGGCGTACCCGCCGCTCCTTGACCGGATCGTCCGCGGCACGGAGTGCGAGGCCAGAGTCCTTGCGCTGCTGGGTCTCGGCGACGACGTTGGTGAGCTGGTCGCCGGTGGCCAGATCTCGCAACCTCGCGCTGTCCGGATCGACCGGGTCGGTATTCGCCTCGAACCGCGCCTCCCAGAACTCGAGATAGCGAGCGGTGACCAGAGCCTCGACATCATCCGGCGCCGTGGTCGTCGACGACGTTCCGTCCGGCTCGCTCGTCTGGGATGTCGAGGTCGACGTCGACGAGGTCGAGCTCGAGGTGGAG
>Ga0208490_101047_pt1 | contig 11813 bp, 6 predicted proteins | sample SubbioAug_CSWold_FD_184818 | JGI IMG/M metagenome (GOLD analysis project Ga0208490, IMG submission 184818) | Serpentinite rock and fluid subsurface biosphere microbial communities from McLaughlin Reserve, California, USA - CR11Aug_CSWold (SPAdes) | ecosystem: Environmental > Terrestrial > Deep...
TCGGCGCCGAACTCCTTGCGGCGCCACTCCTCGTACTCGGTGAAGTTGCCCTCGAACCAGCGCACCTGGCTCTCGCCCTCGAAGGCGAGGATGTGGGTGGCGAGGCGGTCGAGGAACCAGCGGTCGTGGGAGATGACGACGGCGCAGCCCGGGAACGTCTCGAGCGCGTCCTCGAGGGCGCGCAGGGTGTCGACGTCGAGGTCGTTGGTGGGCTCGTCGAGGAGGATGACGTTGCCGCCCTCCTTCAGCTTCTTGGCCAGCAGCACCCGGTTGCGCTCGCCTCCCGACAGCACGCCGACCTTCTTCTGCTGGTCGGAGCCCTTGAAGTTGAACGACGCCACGTAGGCCCGGCCGTTGATCTCGCGCCGCCCGATCTGCAGCACGTCGACCCCGCCGGTGATCTCCTCGTAGACCGTGCGCTGGTCGTCGAGCACGTCGCGGTTCTGGTCGACGTAGGAGAGGTTCACCGTCTTGCCGATGACGATCTCGCCGCTGTCGGGGTCCTCGGCACCGGTGATGAGGCGGAACATGGTGGTCTTGCCGGCGCCGTTCGGCCCGATGACGCCGACGATGCCGGCCGGCGGCAGCCGGAAGCTGAGGTCCTCGATGAGGAGGCGGTCGTCGTAGCCCTTGGCCACCGACTCGAAGTCGATGACCTGGTCGCCCAGGCGGTCACCCGGCGGGATCGCGATCTCCAGCTTCTCGAGCCGGCCCGAGCCCTGGTCGGCCTGGGCGCGCAGCTCTTCGTAGGAGTTGATGCGAGCCCGACCCTTGGACTGCTTGGCCTTGGGCGACATCCGGATCCACTCGAGCTCACGCTGGAGCGTCTCGCGCTTCTTCTGGTCGGACCGGTCCTCCTGCTCGAGGCGGGCCTGCTTCTGCTCGAGCCAGCCCGAGTAGTTGCCCTCGAAGGGGTAGCCCCGCCCACGGTCGAGCTCCAGGATCCAGCCGGCGACGTTGTCGAGGAAGTAGCGGTCGTGGGTGACGGCCACGACGGTGCCGGGGTAGTCCTTCAGCGTGCGCTCCAACCAGGCCACCGACTCGGCGTCGAGGTGGTTGGTGGGCTCGTCGAGCAGCAGCAGGTCGGGCTTGGACAGCAGCAGCTTGCACAGGGCGACCCGGCGGCGCTCGCCACCGGACAGGACGCTGACGTCGGCGTCGCCCGGCGGCGTGCGCAGCGCGTCCATGGCGATGTCGACGGTGCGGTCGAGGTCGTCGACGCCGCTGGCGGCCATCTTCGCCTCGAGCTCGGCCTGGCGGGCGCCGATCTTCTCGTAGTCGGCATCGGGGTCGGCGTAGGACGCGAGCAGCGCGTCGTACTCCTCCTGGAGCGCGGCCACGTTGGCGACGCCGTCCATGATGTTGCCGCGGACGTCCTTGGTGGTGTCGAGCTGGGGCTCCTGGGAGAGGAAGCCGACGGTGTAGCCGGGGGAGAGGCGGGCCTCGCCGGAGAACTCGTCGTCGAGGCCGGCCATGATCTTCAGCAGCGACGACTTGCCCGAGCCGTTGTGCCCGATCACACCGATCTTGACGCCGGGGAAGAACGACAGGGAGATGTCCTTCAGGACCTCCTTGTCGGGCGGGTAGAAGCGGGACACCCGATGCATGGTGTAGATGAACTCGGCCACGGCGGCACCCTATTGGCCGCTGTCCCGGGCGCCGTAGCCCCGGGCCGGGCGCAGGGGTACCGTCGACCGTGATGGCGCGGTGCCGGGTGACGTACCTGGAGGCCGCCGAGGTGCGGCCGGCCCGGAGCCACGCGGGCACGCTGCTGGAGCTGGACGTCGATGCCCCACCGGCCCGCCCGGCCTGGGCCGGGGAACCGGGCGCGGCGCCGGTCCGGACGCCGCCCGCCCCGCCGCGACGTCGGGCGCGGGGTCCGTGGGTCGCCGGCGTCGTCGCGCTCCTCGCCGCGTTCGCGACGTTCGAGCTGGCGACCACCGACGCCGTCGACGCCCCACCGGAGGCGACCCCTGCCCCACCCGCCACCCATGCCGTGGCCACCGAACCCGGGCCCGTGGCGATCGCCACCGCGAGCGTCCTGTCCGAGCCGTGGCGTGGGGTCTTCGAGCACCACCCGGACTCTCGGGGGATGGTGTCGGTGCCACGCGTCCACCTCGTGTCGCTGGTCGGTGGCGACGCCCGCGCGCTGCTGGTGGTGGACGCGACCCGACGGGCCTTCGGTGGAGCGGAGCACGCGTCGCCTGCCGCTCGTGCTCGCATCCTCGGTGCGGCGGACGGGCGAGGGCTGCGGACCGTGCAGTGGGACGCAGGTGGCTACGGGCTGTCCCTCACCAGCGTGGGTCTCCTCCCCGAGGACCAGCAGGTGGTGGTCGATGCGGTGCGGCTCCCGCCCGGCCCGTCGTTGCAGCACGGCCGCCCACCGCGGTTCGACGAGGCGGCGCTCGCCCGCCTCGGCCTGTCGGTCACCGAGCGGCGCAGCGGGACCGCGATCGCCTACGGCAGCCCGATGATCGGCCAGTCCGGCGGCGGTTCGATCGAAGGGCAGCTGCACCGGTCGGGGATCGATCCCGTGCTCGTCAGCGTGGTCCAGGATCAGCTCGTCACCGCCGCCCGTGTGCGCCGCACCCTGGGTGCGGGCGTCGCCGTCGACCTCTCCGAGCTGTCGGGGGTCACGAGCGCGGCCGCACTCGATCACGGCGCTGCCCCCAGGGGCGAGCGTCGCATCCGCGGCTGGGCCCGCCTGATCCTCGACCACGAGGTCGGGGTCACGATCGAGCTGTCGTCGGACGTGCTCGGACCCGTCCAGCTGGCCGAGGTGGCCCGGGCGATGGATCTGGGCCGGCTGGCCCGGACGGCGTCGCCGACCGGAGGCGATTAGGCGGCGGCCGAGGCCGGGTGGTGGACGAGCCCGGTGATCTCGTCGAGGGCGACGACGACGTCGGCGTCGTCACCGGCGATCAGCCAGACCGACAGGCGCGTGCAGGACAGCACGGTGCCGGTCACCTGACCGTGGTCGGTGGTGACGGTCACGAGCTGGTCGGTGAGCGACTTGAGCTGCGAGACCGGCGCACCGAGGGACCCGGAGGTCGTTGCGGTGTCTGCCATGGCCATGGTTCTACAGAAGGACGGCTGCCAGATGGTGGTTGCTCCCCACATCGTGACCAACCGGAAACGCGCCCGACATGCCGGGAACGATCGAGGAACGCGTGCGGCGGACACTGCCCCCATCGACGACGAAGGGAGCGACGGATGCCATCGACCACGCTGGTCCACCCGGACGACAGGACGGAGCACGACGAGCCTCCTCGACCGGCCATCGCCGAGTGGCTGCTGGCCATGGGGCCGGTGGTGCACCGACTCGACTACGGCGGCCGGGTCGCTGCGGTCGGCTGCGCCGACGCCCGTGCCGTCGCGCTGCTCGCCGCGGCATATCCCCTCGCGAGCCTCGATGCCGTGGGCGCCGACGCCGGAGTCGTCCGCTCGACCGACGACGCACTCCGGCGGGCCGGTGCCCGCGCGCGCTGCGAGGTGGAGGTCGGCGGCACGGAGGCCCTCGCCCCCGGCACCTACGACCTCGTGTGCTTCCTGCACGGCCTGGCCGAGCTGGCCGATCCCGTGGGGGCGGCACGCGCTGCGCTCCGTGCGGTCCGGCCGACCGGTGCGCTGATGGTCGTGGAGCACACGCGCTCGGACGCGTTCTTCGACGGTCCGGTCACCGTCGGCGGCTGGCTGCTCCGCGCGGGCGCAGCACGCACCCGCCTGGCGGCCTCGACCCCGCACGGGTTCGTCCTCGACGCCCGGCCCACCCACTGATCACGGAACACCGACACCAGGAGGCAATGACATGGAGACGATCCCACTGTTCGAACGGCTCGGCGAGCGCGACGGCGTCAGGAGGCTGGCCGAGCGCGTCGTGGACAACCACCTCGCCAACCCCCTCATCGGCACCCGGTACGCCAACGCGTCCAAGGACCGCGACGGGTTGGTCGCCGGCGTGACCGAGTTCTTCTGCACCGGCCTGTCCGGCGTGCCCACCTACGAGGGCCTCCCGGTCGCCGACGTGCACAGGGGAATGAACATCGACGAGGCCGAGTTCGTCGCGGTGCTCGACGACACCATCGCGGCCATGGTCTCGCTCGGCATCGGCGATGCCGAGCAGGCCGAGGTGCTGCAGATCCTGTACTCGCAGAAGGGTGACGTCGTCCGGCTCTGAGCCACGGGACGGGGCGTATGGTGGCGACGTGTGGTCGGTGACGGGGACGTGACCGCCGCGGTGAACGACGCGACGGTGTGCATCGAGGTGCTCGGTCACTTCCGCGTCGTCGTCGACGACCGTCTCGTGGGCGAGGCCGACTGGCCGGGCCGGCGCTCCGCCGAGCTCGTCCAGCTCCTCTCGCTGTCGCCCCGGCGCCAGCTCCTGCGCGACGAGGTGCTCGACGCCCTCTGGCCGCACCTCGCGCCGGACGCCGCAGCCAACAACCTGCGCAAGGCCGCCCATCACGCTCGCCAGGTGCTCGGCGACCCTGAATCCGTCGTCCTGCGCGGCGGGGTCGTCGCGCTCTTCCCCGATCGGAGGGTGGTGGTCGAGGTCGAGGGCTTCGAGGTCGCCGGCGCGACCGCACTGGCCGCCGGCGATCCCGAGGCGTGTGCCGCGGTCGCGGCGTCGTGTGCTGGCGACCTCCTGCCCGCGGCTCGCTACGAGGACTGGGCCGAGGGCAGACGGCGCAGCGTGCGGTCCCTGCACCTCGACCTCCTGCGCGCGGCGCAGCGATGGGCAGACGTCGTCGCGATGGATCCGTGCGACGAGCCCGCACACCAGGCGCTGATGGAGGAGGCGCTCGGACGAGGGTCCCGGGCCGAGGCCCTGCGCTGGTACGCCGCACTGCGGCGCTCGCTCTCTACCGAGCTGGGCGTGTCCCCGGACGAGCGCTCCCGCGCGCTGCACGACCGTTGCGTGACCGGCGCCCTCGGTGCGTCCGACCTCGCGTGCGTCGGCCGGGATGCCGAGCTGGCTGCCCTCGAGGTGGCCATGCGCGCTGCGGTCGGCCGCCGCGGTGGCGCCATCGCCGTCCGCGGTGGCGCGGGTGCAGGCAAGACCACGGTGTGCCGGGAGCTCGCCCGCCTCGTCGAGGAGGCCGGGTGGACGTGCCGCTGGACCACGGCCGACGGCGACGGCCACCCCTACGCCCCGCTCGTCGCGCTGATCGACGAGCTGCTCCTCGACCACCGCGACGCGCTCGGTGACCTGGCAGGGAACGCTGCCGCGGTGCTCGGTGCGCTGCTGCCAGGACCAGCAGAGGCATCCACCGAGGGACCGCTCTCCCGGCATCAGGTCGTCGGTGCGGTCCAGCAGATGCTCCGCGCCGTGCGCGGTGGCCCCACCGTCCTGGTGGTGGACGACGCCCACCTGGCCGACGAGGCCACGATCGACGTGGTCGGTCACCTCGCGGCTTCGGTGCGGGACGTCATCGTGGTGCTGGCCCGCCGCGAGGCGCCGCCGAACGCATCCCTGGCCAGGGTGTTGGGGCGACTCGAGCGCGCCGGCCGGTTGCACGAGGTCGAGCTCGGACCCCTCGACGACCGTGAGGCTGACGAGCTGCTCCGCGTGGTCGCCCCCGACATCGACGATCCGACCAGGCATCGTCTGCGGGCCGAGGCTGGTGGGAACGCCTTCGTGCTGGTCGAGCTGGCGCGGATCGCCGGTCGCGACGCAGACGCTTCTGCCACCGTCGGCGCAGCCATGACCGCGCGCCTCGTCGATCTCGCCGACGCCGACGTCGAGGGGCTCCAGCGCCTCGCGCTGTCGGGTGGCGATGTCGACCAGGCGACCGCGCTCGCCCTCTTCGGCGGCTCCGAGCCGGAGCTGCACGAGCTGCTGGACCGCGCGCTGGAGGCGGGCGTGCTCGGGGTCGTCGGCGACCGGTACCGGTTCGTGCACGACCTCGTCCGCACCGCACTCGCCGCCCAGCTGCCTCCGCACCGGAGGTTGGAGGTCCACCGCCGAGCTGCGCAGGCGTTGGCCGAGGCCGGAGCGGCGCCGGCCGCAGTGGCTCGGCACTGGCTGGCGGGGGAGCGCCCGGGGGAGGCCGTGCCGTCGCTCCTGGCTGCCGCCGCCGGCGCCATGGCGCTCGGCGCCTTCGCCGATGCACGCCGCCACGTCGAGTCGGTCCTGGCCCACGAGCCGGCGAACGCTCGCGCCCTGCGCCTGGAGGCGGAGGCGCTGGACATGATGGGCGACCCGCGGGCGCTGCTGGCCTACGACGCCGCCATCGCCGCTGCAGATGCCGTCGAGACCCAGGACCTCGTGGCGATGCGAGCGTTGGCCCAGATCAAGCAGGGTGACCCGGCTGGTGCGCTCGAGGCGATCGCCGGCGCCAGTCCGACGTCGGTCATCGGACGACTCAGCGAGGCCCTCACCTATGCGGGCGCCGCCGCGCTCGGCTTCGCCGACCCGGCGTTCGGGACGGCGAAGGCGGCCGAGAGCCGCCGCATCGCGCTGGAGTCGGGCGACGCCGCGGCCATCGTGATCGCCTCCTGGGCCCAGGCAGCAGCCGCGCATGCGCGCGGCGAGCTCCACGACTCGGTGCTCACCGACCTGCGCGACACCGCCGCGATACCCCACCTCGCGGTGCGGGTCTTCGACGGCCAGCTCTGCATCACCCAGCGGTTCCTCTACGGGGCCCGTCCCTACGACGACGTCATCGCCTTCGCCGACGCCCTCGCCGACGAGGGGGCGCGCCTCGGCGCGGCGCGGGGGCACGCGTTCGGCGTGACGCTGCGAGGTGAGGCCGAGCTGCTCGCAGGCCGGCTGGACGAGGCCGAGGTCGACCTGCGCGAAGGCGGCCGCCTGCACCGGGCGGTCGGCGGCGCGGTCGGCGAGGCCCTCGCGCTCCAGCGGCTCGCCGAGGTCGCCATCCACCGGGGACGGGACCGGGAGGCTCGGGACCTCCTCGACGAGGCACTGGACCTGGCCCGGGTCACCGACATCGGCTTCCACCTGCTGGACCGGATCTACGGCACCCGGATCACGCTCGCCGGGCGCGACCCCGAGGCTGCCGTGGCCGCCGTCGACGAAGCCGAGAGCGCCGTGCAGGGCCAGCTGGAGACGTGTCCCGGGTGCCGGATCACCTTCGCCGTGCCCGCGGCGATCGCCTGTGCCACGGCCGGGGAGCTCGATCGGGCGGCCCGCTACGAGGAGGCGAGCGCCTGGCTGGCCCACGTGGTCATGAGGTTGCCGGCCTGGGACGCGGCACACGAGGAGGTCCGGGGCCACGTCTGCCTGGCGGCGGGCGACGCCGCCGGGGCGAGGCAGCGGTTCGCCCAGGCCCGGGCCGGCTTCGACGCCGCCGGCCACCCGCTCGACGCCGAGCGGTGCCGGGTGCTCGCCGGGGCCGGCTGATCCCTCGGGGTGAGCAACGGCGCCACGGGGGGCCGGCGGTACGCTCGCCAGGTGGCTGAGAAGCAGACCCCGGACCTCGTCGGACCGAACGCGTGGATGGTCGACGAGATGTACGAGCAGTACCTCGCCGACCCCACGTCGGTGAGCGACTCGTGGCAGGACTTCTTCGCCGACTACCGACGCGATTCCGACTCCAGCGTCGCACCTGCGACCAACGGCTCCGGGGCGCCGGCACCAGCGGCCGCCCCGAAGACCGCGGCGCCGAAGCCCGATGCACCGAAGCCCGACGGGCCGAAGGAGGCCGGGGTGGTCGAGGACGAACCCGGCGAGCCGATCCGCGGCGTCGGTGCCCGCATCGTCGAGAACATGGAGAGGAGCCTCGCCGTCCCGACGGCCACCAGCTACCGGAACGTGCCGGCCAAGCTGCTCGAGGTCAACCGCGCCGTCATCAACGGCTACCTCGGCCGCACGCGCGGTGGCAAGGTCAGCTTCACCCACCTGATCGGCTACGCCGTCGTCCGCGCCATCGCCGACACGGTCCCGGGGATGAACAACAGCTACGTCGAAGGTGCCGACGGCAAGCCGCGCATCGTGCGCAACGACCACATCGGCCTCGGCATCGCCGTCGATGTCGAGAAGTCCGACGGCAGCCGCTCGCTGCTCGTGCCTGTGGTGAAGGACGCCGACACCCTCGACTTCCGTGGCTTCTGGGGCTCCTACGAGGAGCTGATCCGCAAGGTCCGCAACAACAAGCTCGCTCCCGACGACTTCTCCGGCATCACCGTCAGCCTCACCAACCCGGGCACCATCGGCACGGTCCAGTCCGTGCCGCGCCTCATGCCCGGGCAAGGCCTCATCGTGGGCGTCGGGTCCATCGACTGGCCCGCCGAGATGCAGGCCGCCGATCCCGAGACGCTGGCCGATCTGGGTCTGTCGAAGGTGATCACGATCTCCTCGACCTACGACCACCGCATCATCCAGGGCGCCGAATCGGGGATGTTCCTCAAGCGCGTCCACGAGCTGCTGCTCGGCGAGGACGGCTTCTACGACGGGATCTTCCGGGCCCTCGACGTCCCCTACGAGGCCGTCCAGTGGCGCCAGGACGTGCGCCCGGTCGACCAGGAGGCCTACCGGCGCGAGAAGCAGATGGCCGTCCAGCGGCTCATCAACATGTACCGGGTGCGCGGCCACCTCATGGCCGACCTCGACCCGCTGCGCTGGCGCGAGCCGAACATGCACACCGAGCTCGATCCGCTCACCTACGGCCTCACGATCTGGGACCTCGAGCGCGAGTACCTCACCGGTGGCCTGGCCGGTCGCGACCGCATGACCATGCGCCAGATCCTGAAGGTGCTGCGCGACGCCTACTGCCGCACCCTCGGCATCGAGTACATGCACATCCAGGATCCCGACCAGAAGGCCTGGATCCAGGAGCAGGTCGAGGGTGTCGAGGTGGAGCTCGAGCCCGATGAGCAGCAGCACGTCCTCGGCCGGCTCAACGCCGCCGAGGCCTTCGAGAAGTTCCTCGCCACCAAGTACGTCGGCCAGAAGCGCTTCGGGCTCGAGGGCGGCGAGTCGGCCATCGTCATCCTCGACGCCGTCCTCGAGCGGGCGGCCGCCACGGGCATGGACAAGGCGATCATGGGCATGGCCCACCGCGGCCGGCTCAACGTGCTGGTGAACATCGCCGGCAAGGACCTCGACCAGCTGTTCGGCGAGTTCGAGGGCTACGTGCCCGAGGGCTCGGTCCAGGGCAGCGGCGACGTCAAGTACCACCTCGGCCAGGAGGGCGTGTACTGCTCGCGCCACGAGCAGGAGATCACCGTCGAGCTGGCCGCCAACCCGAGCCACCTCGAGGCGGTCGACCCGGTCGTCGTCGGGATGGTGCGGGCGCTGCAGGACCAGATCGACCGGCCCGAGGCCTTCAGCGTCCTGCCGATCCTGATCCACGGCGACGCCGCCTTCGCCGGCCAGGGCGTGGTGGCCGAGACCCTGCAGATGTCCGACATCCGCGGCTACCGCGTCGGCGGCACGGTCCACCTCATCGTGAACAACCAGATCGGCTACACGACGACACCCGAGGCGAGCCGGTCGGGGATCTACTCGACCGATGTGGCCAAGATGGTCCAGGCGCCGGTGTTCCACGTCAACGGCGACGACCCCGAGGCTTGCGTGCGGGCCGCCCGGCTGGCCTTCGAGTTCCGCCAGCAGTTCAACAAGGACGTCGTCATCGACATGGTCTGCTACCGGCGCCATGGCCACAACGAGGGCGACGACCCCAGCTACACCCAGCCGCTGATGTACGCCAAGATCGACCAGCACCGATCGGTCCGCAAGCTGTACACGGAGTCCCTCGTCAAGCGGGGCCACATGTCCCTCGACGAGGCCGAAGCGGCCCTCGACGACTTCCAGGCCCGCCTGCAGACGGCACTCGACGAGACCCGCTCGTCGCCCGAGGAGCACCTGGCCGCCGAACCACCCGCGCCCCGTGGTGTGCTGCCCCACATCGAGACCGGGGTCGACCAGGACGACCTCGACCGGGTCTTCGCGGCCCTCGACTCCACGCCCGACGACTTCAACCTGCACCCGAAGCTGGCCAAGCAGTTCGACACCCGCCGCAAGATGTGGGAGTCCGGTGAGGTCGACTGGGGCCTGGCGGAGTCCCTGGCCTTCGGCACGCTGCTGCTGGAGGGCATCGACATCCGCCTCGCCGGCCAGGACACCCGCCGCGGCACCTTCGCCCACCGCCACGCGACCCTCCACGACCACGTGAACGGTGCCGAGTACGTGCCGCTGGCCAACGTGGCCGACGACCAGGGCAAGTTCTGGATCTACGACTCGCTGCTCTCGGAGTACGCCGCTCTCGGCTTCGAGTACGGCTACTCGGTCGAGAACCCGAAGGCGATGGTGGCCTGGGAAGCGCAGTTCGGCGACTTCGTCAACGGCGCCCAGATCATCATCGACCAGTTCATCGTCGCGGCGGCCGACAAGTGGAAGCAGGACTCGGGGCTCATCATGCTCCTGCCCCACGGCTACGAGGGGCAGGGCCCCGAGCACAGCTCCGCTCGCATGGAGCGCTTCCTGCTGCTCTGCGCCGAGGACAACATCCAGGTCGTCAACGCCACCACCTCGGCCCAGTTCTTCCACCTCCTGCGGCGGCAGATGCACCAGGAGGTGCGCCGCCCGCTCGTGGTCTTCACCCCGAAGTCGCTGCTGCGGGCCAAGTCGGCCCGGTCCTCGGTCGACGCGCTCGTGCAGGGGTCCTTCGAGGAGGTGCTGCCCGACCCGGCGGTCGCGTCCGGCTCGCTCGACGCCGGCGACGTGCGCCGGGTCGTGTTCGCCTCCGGCAAGGTCGCCCAGGACGCCATCGCCGCCCGTGACGAGCGCGAGGCGCTGGTGGCCGTGGTGCGGGTGGAGCAGATCTACCCGTGGCCCCGCGACCGCCTGGCCGAGGAGCTCGAGCGCTACCCGAACGCGACCGAGCTCATCTGGCTCCAGGAGGAGCCCCAGAACATGGGACCGTGGAACTTCGCCAGCCACCGCCTGTACGACGCGTTCGGCGACAGCCACAAGATCCAGCGGGTGACGCGCCACGAGTCCGGCTCGCCGGCCACCGGTGCCAACAAGATCCACCACCAGGAGCAGGCGATGATCCTGGACAAGGCGCTCACGTACTAGCGGGCAGCTCCGGCGCTCGGATCACGACGACGGCGATGTCGTCGCGGGTGTGGCCGCCCTGGAACGCGACCGCCGTCGCGGCGATGGTGTCGGCGAGCTCCTGGGCGCCGGTGTGGCGGTGGGCCGCGATGACCTCGCGGAGGCGGTCCTCGCCGAAGAGCTCGCCGGCGTGTGAGGCCTCGATGACGCCGTCGGTGTAGAGCACCAGCGCCTCGCCGGGGGCGAGCGTGACCGATTCGTCGTGGAGCTGCAGCGGCTCGAGCATGCCGAGGAGGTGCCCGGTCCGTCCGACCTCGCCGACGGCACCGTCGCTGTCGACCCGCAGTGGGAGGTGGTGGCCGCCGGCGGAGAGGCAGATCTCGACGTCGGCGCCCGCGACCGAGGCGGTCAGGTAGAGCGCCGTGCAGAAGCTGTCGACGTCGCTGCGGGCGATGGCGTCGTGCAAGCCGCGGAGCACGTCGCTCGGGGCCCCGGGGCGCACGGCGAGGGCCCGGATGGTGTGCCGGGCCAGCGCCGTGACGATGGCGGCGGAGGCGCCCTTGCCGCACACGTCGCCGAGCGAGATGCCCCACGAGCCGTCGTGGACCTCGAACACGTCGTAGAAGTCCCCACCGACCACGGTGCCGTCGCCGGCCGGACGGTAGGCGCCGCCGACGTCGATGCCGTCGATGGAGGGCATGGCCGGGGGGAGCAACGTGCGCTGCAGGGTCTCGGCCAGGGCCCGGGCGTCGAGGGCGGCGCGCTCGGCTCGCTCGCGCTCGGCCAGCAGCTC